>Ga0187805_10000096_pt1 | contig 26306 bp, 23 predicted proteins | sample NC_wetland_sal_i_6_FD_132965 | JGI IMG/M metagenome (GOLD analysis project Ga0187805, IMG submission 132965) | Wetland sediment microbial communities from Neuse River Estuary, North Carolina, USA - Control_5 | ecosystem: Environmental > Aquatic > Freshwater > Wetlands > Sediment | place: USA...
AAAATCCCCACCCTGTCCCTGCAAACTGCGCAGGGACAAGGGTGGGGAAACTTCTTTGGACTCATTCTGCTGGTTGCGGAGTTGCAATTGAACGCTTGCTGCATTGGCTGCGAAGCCTTCCACCGGACATCTAAAATGCAGCACGCCGCCGTGGGCGCGAATGTACTCTCCGGCGGCGTTGTACAGATCGGTGAGAGGGAGGGCCGGAACGCCCATCTGGCGGGCGGCGGTAGATTTCATCGACTCGCGCACCACCTGGGCCGCAGCGGAAATGGAGATGCGGTCGAGTTCCTCGCTCAGGGCGCTGATCAGGATTGGGCGCCAGAAGCGCTCCACAGCGTTCTTTGTCTGGCCGTGACGATCGAGCCATTGCTGGAACGATTGTCCCGTGTCGCGTTGTTCGGTGAGCGTGAGTGGAACCAATGCGCGCGCGATGGAGAGTTTGTCGGCGGCGGTGAGGAACGAAAATCCGAAGAACGAGGGTGCGGTGTGCAGCGGCGCGGGAAGGAAGGAGGACTTCATCTTCGAGGTACGGCCACCCGGCTCGATGAAAGTCATTTCGTCGTACCAGCGGATCTGGTCGGCTACGCCGATGCGTTCGTAGAACTCGACGAGATTGGTGCAGACGCGAAACAGCACATGCTGGCAGTTGTCAACTACTTCGCCGGTTCCGGGATGCTCGTAGGAAGAGGCGCGGCCGCCGAGGAACGGGCGCTTCTCGAAGAGCGTGACCTGAAAACCGTTGTTGGATAAGGCGCAGGCGGCGGCGAGTCCGGCGAGTCCGCCTCCGACGACGGCAACGGTGGGTTGGGATGAAGTGGGGGGCATCGAGTCAGATTCGCGAGTCTCGCCCATGGAACGCGTGAGAAAAAACGAAACGCAAGGTTCCTCCACTGCGCCGGCTTGCGCTTCGCTTCGGTCGGACTGAGAAAACTGGAGGGATCACGCGATTTCGCTTCGGTCGGAATGACAAAGGTTCAGCGGTCACAGGATTCGCTTGAGGAAGCCTTTCCCCAGGATGCGCAGCTTTTCCCATGTGCTCAGCGCGACCTTCGCGGTGAAGACGTCGTATTGCTTTTCGGTGATCCGTTCGAGCAGGCGGCGGTAGATCGTGACCAGCGCCCACAGGGCGGGCTGGCTGTCTTCGGAGATGTAGTTGATCAGTTCGTCGCCGGCCGCGTAGAACTCGCGGGCGCGATCAGCTTCCAAGGCCAGCAGCGGGCGGAAGCGGGCGGGGTCGGGATTCGCCAGCAACTCCGAGGCGGAAAGATTGAATTTTGCCAGATCCTCTTCGGGCAAGTAGATGCGGCCCATGCTGGCGTCTTCTTTCACGTCGCGAATGATGTTAGTGAGCTGGAACGCCAGGCCGCAGCGTTCGGCAAGATCTTCCGCCGCGGGATCGCGGTATCCGAAAACATGGATGCAGACCAGGCCCACGACCGACGCCACGCGATAGCAATACAGGCGGAGATCTTCAAAGGTCTTGTACTGAATGGTCAGGCCGGGGATGTTGCTGGTTTGAGCCGATGATTCGGACTGCTCCACGTCCATCGCGGTGCCTTCGGCGAGTTCGTCGAGCAGTCCCGCGGGAATCATGTAACGTCGCTGGGCATCGGTAAGGGCCAGCAAGATGGGATCGTCGGTGGGCTCGCCTTGCTGCGCGCGGTGCAGGGCGTCGAGCCAGGTGTCGAGCTTCTGGCGGCGCTCGGGGAGCGACAGGGACGCGTCGTCGGTGATGTCGTCGCAGCGGCGCATGAAGGCGTAGACCGCGCAGAGAGCTTCGCGCTTGCGCCGCGGCAGCACCATGAAGGCGTAGTAGAAATTTTTGGCCGCCGTCCGGGTAATGCCTTTACAGACGGAATACGCCATGACGAGCTGAGGCGGCGCCGGCGTCCAGGGCATGGGAACCTGCTGCGTGCCCGCGCTCATCGCGCTCCTCCGGGGGATCCAAACAGCTTAGCCATGGCGGCTCGCGCGACCAGAGCGAGCTTGCGCGACTTTGAAATCGCGGGACGGTTTCCCAGGACAGCGTAATCCTGCTTTTCGATGGCGTTGAGAATCTCCAGCCCGCCGCGGCTGAACAGGTCGAGATCGACGGCCAGTTCGCGGTCGACTTTGGCGATCAGCGGAAGCCCTTGACGGAACCAGTCGCGGGCGCGCTCGACTTCGAACTTCATCAGGTTACGAAAGGCAGGCGTGTTCCGCTTTTGCGCGATGTCGTCTTCGCTGACCTGAAAGCGGCGCAGATCTTCGAGAGGAAGATAAATCCGTCCCTTGTCGTAATCGACGCTGACGTCCTGCCAGAAGTTGGCGAGCTGCAAGGCCGTGCAAGTGGAATCGGAAAACTGCTGGCACTCGGCCTCGCGATATCCGCAGAGATAAAGCACGAGATGTCCTACGGGATTCGCGGAATAGTGACAGTAGGCCAGGACGTCCTGAAAAGTTTCGAAGCGCGTGATGGTCTGATCCTGGCGGAATGCGATCAGCAGGTCAGAAAATTCATGCTTCGGAATGTCGAACTGGCGGACTGTTTCGGCCAGGGCTACGAATACCGGATGTTTGGGAGCGCCTTCATAGCAGGCATCGAGTTCGCGCTGCCATTGATCGAGCAGTGCAAGCGAGGCGGCTTGGTCGCCAACTTCGTCGCCCAGGTCGTCGGAGATGCGGCAATAGGCGTAGACATTGAAAAAATGCTGGCGGAGGTGGCGAGGAAGAAACCAGCTGGCGACGGAAAAATTCTCGTAGTGTGAGCGAGCGAGGCGAGCGCAGTATTCACGGGCCTCGGCGAGAGTCGGAGGCGTGGCCGGGATCGCGTAGTTCGCGGGCAGACGGCCCCAGCCGAGCGTCGCGGGCGAGGAGTGGGTCGGGCTGGCCAATTGATTCACGATGATTTTGCTTTGCCGTCCCTGCGGGGTTTGTATCGCAGTTGCTCTGTCGCCCCGACGGGGCTCGCTCTTTTCTTACTCTTCGACCCCCGGCTTGCGCCGTGGGCTGCATTCTTTCGCCGCTTCGCGGCTCGTAGGTGACCCAGTCTCCTGAGCAATCCAGCTACGGCACTACGGACGTGGTTCCTTCGGTGAGCTTCCCGGCACTGCCGCGCCGGACTTTTCCCTATCGCCACCTTCGGCTGGATGGCTACGACCGCTCAGTGGCCGGGGATGATCGCCGTCTTGATGTCGTTGCCGCGGTTCAGCATGTGCCGCAGAACCTGTTGCAGCCGCGACAAGGGCGCCTCGCCCGTGATGTAGTCCGTTGGGCGAATCTTTTTAGCGGCGATCAATCCGAAGGCCCGACGAACTGTTTCCGGCGTGTGATGGAACGTAGCCTTGAGCGTGATCTCGGAATAGTGCAGGCGATTGGTTTCGAGCTGCACTTTGGTTCCGCTGGCGCAGCCGCCGAAGAAATTCACGGTGCCGCCTTTGCGGACCATGTCCACGGCCCACTCCCAGGCCTCGGGCTTGCCCACAGCTTCGATGACGACGTCGCACCCGCGCTTTTGCGGAGAAAGAGCGCGGACGGCGTCGACTACATTCGCTACTTTCGTAGTCTGAATAATTTCGTGCGCGCCCATCAGGCGGGCGGCTTCCACCTGCCCGTCGCGCTTGACGACGGCGATCACATTGCAGCCGATGGCGCGGGCGACCTGCACGAACATCAGGCCGATTGGGCCGCCGCCAAGAATCACCACGGTGTCGCCGATCTCCACGCCGGTTTCATGCAGGCCGCGAAGCACGCAGGCGAGCGGCTCGGTCATGGCCGCGTCTTCGAAAGTGACATTGGGCGGAATGACCAGCATGTTGGCTTCGACGATGCGGCGCGGCACGCGAATATACTCGGCGTAAGCGCCGTTGTTGAAGAGAAGGTCTTCGCAAAGATTTTCCTGATGCTTGGAGCAGTAGAAGCACATCTGGCACGGGGCGGAGTTGAGCGCGACCACGCGCATGCCCTTCTTGAAGCCGTTCACGCCGGCTCCGACTTCCTCGATGACTCCGGCCAGCTCGTGGCCGAAAAGCGCCGGCGGAACGATCATTCGGGCGTGATAGCCGCGCTGATACACCTTCAGATCCGTGCCGCAGGTGAGGGCGACCGAGACTTTGACCAGAACCTCTCCGTCTCCGACGCGAGGTATGGGAACCCTCTCAATCTTGAGATCTTCTTTGCCGTACAGGACGGCAGCTGTCATTTTTCCATTCACTGCGAAGTTCCTTCCCGAATACCGCTCTTCCAGGCACTGCCGGGCTGAATGACAATCTTCATCGAAGAAGGCTGGGGATGGGCAGCCAAGTCCAGCGCTTCGGTGCTCTGCTTGAGCGGAAAGCGATGGCTAACCAGCTTTTCCAGATCCATCTCGCGATTCATCACAAAACGAACTGACTCGTCCTGCACGTCGACCGAAGCGCTGTAGGACCCCACCAAAGCTTTTTCATCCACACAGATGGCAGCCGGGTCGATCACGGCCTCGCCATGTTGAGTCTGGGCAAAAAGCAAAGTCCGTCCCCCCGGACGGGCTGCATCCATTGCGGTACGAATCAGGGAATTGCCGCCGACCGCAAGAATGACTGCGTCGGCGCCACGCCCCTGGGTTAATTCACGGACGCGGTCGACGACATTCGTCCGGGAAGCGTCTATGGAATTGTTGAGCCCGAAACTTGCACCTATTTTAAGCCTCTCCGGGTATAAATCGGAAGTAATTAAGCTGGCCCCGGTCCGGCGGGCCAATATGCTCAATATGATACCGATGGGGCCTTGTCCGATGGTAAGCACGGATTCGCTCGCCCGCAGGCGGAGGGCTTCCACCCCCTTCATGCAGGTGTTGACCGGTTCGACGAAGCAGGCCTGCTCGAACGAGACCTCATGCGGGATGCGAACCGTGCCGTGTTCGACGATCCAGTCCATGACGCGGACGTATTCGGCAAAGCCGCCGCCCGAGGGCTCGAATCCGGCGGTGCAGCCTACTTTCTTGTAGGTCGTGCATTGCGCGAAGGTCTTGTTCCGGCAATAAAAACACTCACGGCAGGGAATGTGATGGAAGACCATCACCCGGTCGCCGGGACGGTATTCGCGGACGCCCTCGCCGACTGCGGCCACTACGCCCGAGGTTTCGTGTCCGAAGATGCGCGGGGCGGAATGGGAGCCGGTCGAAATCTTTTTCAGATCGGTGCCGCATACACCGCAGGAATGCACGCGGACCAGCATCTCGCCGGGACCGATTTTGGGGACAGGGACGGTTTCGAGGCGGACGTCGTTCACGCCGCGGTAGACGGCGGCATGCATGGTTGCGGGAATTGTATGCGGAGGATCTTCAACCGCAGGTTGTCCGGCGATGGCCATGAAGTTGTTGTTAGATGATGATAGCAGGGCGTTTGGTGCAAATCGAGAGCTGGGTTGGGGTGACGATGGCTGTCGGGGTCCCTCAACGATCTCTGCGGTAAAAGATCTTAAACGCAGAGGACGCAGAGAACTTAGCGCGGAGACCGCTGAGAAACCCTAGGGAGAACATTGTTGAGACTGGCTTTGAAACCTTGAAACGTTGAGACCTGGAATCCTTCACGGTGAAACTTTGGCTTTCGTGCTATGCTGCGCAAAACTTTCGTTTCCGGGACGGCCTGTGCTGATTGAACTGCGGCTCGAGAACTACGCGGTCATCGACAACCTGGTGGTCGAATTTGGCCATGGATTGAATCTGCTCACCGGCGAAACCGGGGCTGGGAAGTCGATTCTGATCGACGCGTTGGCGCTGCTGCTGGGCGAAAAGGCGTCCAGCGAGGTGGTTCGCGCCGGAGCCGAGCGGTCGGTCGTTTCCGCAGTGTTCGAATCCAATGAGGCCGCCGAAGATTGCCTGGCGAAGATCCTGGAAGCGAACGGGCTCGACGAATCCGACGACGGCTCGCTCATCTTACGGCGCGAGATTGCCGCAGGCGGGAAAGGACGCGTGTTCGTGAATAACCAGCCGGCTACCGTGGCCGTGCTGCGCCTGCTGGCGCCTCATCTGGCGATTATTCATGCACAGAGTGAATCCATTCTGTCCTTCGATGGTCCGGCGCGTTTGGAATTGCTGGACGGATTTGCGGACAGCCAACTCGAGCCGGTTGCAGAAGCCTACAAGGCTTGGAAGCAGATTCGCGCACACATCGACGAACTGGAGCACGGGGAGCAGGACCGGCTGCGGCTGGTGGATCTGTGGATGTTTCAGAAGCGCGAGATCGAGGAGGGCCGGCTGCAGGCAGGCGAAGACGAGCGTCTGGAGGCGGAGAAGCGCGTGCTCGCCAACGCCGAAAAAATCTACAACGCGGCCATGAATGCCTTCGACCTTCTGTACGAAGGGAATGGATCGACGGCGTCGTCGCTGCGGGCGGCGCAGAAGCAGATCGAAGAACTGGCTCGCTACGAGCCGAAATTTCAGGAGGCGCTGGCCGCCCTCGATGCGGCTCGCATCAGCGTGGAAGATGTAGGCGCCAGCGTGCGCGACTACGCTGGAGGCATTCACGCGTCCCCGGAGCATCTGGCGCAGGTGGAGGATCGACTGGCCCTGATCGATCGTCTGAAGCGCAAATATGGGCCGATGCTCGAACAGGTAATTGAGTTCGGCGCAGAAGTCTCGCGCAAATTGTCGGAGGTCGAGAACAAAGACGAAATCCTGCGGCGGCTGCGAGACGAGTTGGCGAAGGCTGCCGAAGAATATCTGCGCGCGGCGAAGAACCTTTCGAAGAAACGCGCGGAGGCGGCTCGCAAGCTGGAAAAGCTGGTCGAGGCGGAAATCAACGATCTGGCGATGAAGTCCATGTTTCGCATCGAGATGACGAGCTCCCAAGAAGAGGATTCGTGGAGCGCGGCGGGCATCGATCAGGTGGTCTATATGATCTCGACCAATCCCGGAGAGCCGTTGCGGCAACTGGAGCACATCGCATCGGGCGGCGAACTTTCGCGAGTCATGCTGGCGCTGAAGGCCAGCGTGGATGCGGGCGGCGCCAACGCTCATGCTGCGGGTAACAAGCGCGCAGGCCGGGACGCCCAGAAGACGCTGGTGTTTGACGAAATCGATGCGGGCATCGGAGGACGCGCCGCCGAGGCTGTGGGCAAGAAATTGAAATCGCTGGCGCGATCCCACCAGGTGCTATGCGTCACGCACCTGCCGCAGATCGCGACCTTTGGTGATCATCATTACGTGATCGAGAAGAAGGAATCGGGTGGCCGGACCCGCACCGGCATCCGCGAAGTTACGGGTGAAGAACGCACCGAAGAAGTCGCGCGCATGCTGAGCGGGGCGAAGCTGACGGAAACCTCGCGGAAGCATGCCGAGCAGATGATTCGGGCGAACGAGTGATCAGGCGCGGCAGAGCCTCAAACCTGATTGTGTAGCCCGGACGCCTTCGTCCGGGGTTGTGCACGAAGCGCGCAATTGTTGGGTTGAAGGCAGGGACAAAAACGACTTACGCTGCCGGCACGCTCCCCTTCGCTTCGCTCAGGGTTCGCGGGGCGGACGAATGCGTCCGCCCCTACATGTGCGATTCGAGGAGCGACGCCATTTTCCCTTTGTGGTTGAGATTCTGCGGGTGAAGGATTAGCGGTTCAGCAGGGATTGATCGGCCGTGCGACTGTCAGCCAGCGTGCTCTTCGGGAAAGTGTCGGCGACCTTGATGCTGAAGTTGACCGTGATCTTCGCCTTGCTTTCGACGGCCTGACCATTCTGGAACATTGGTTTGAAGCGCCACTCGCGCACGGCCTGCTGGGCCGCGGAGGCCAGAATCGCAGGGCCACTCAGCACTCTCAAGTCTTCAATCAAGCCATCGGCGCTGATGACCGCCTGCAGTACAACCGATCCCTGCACATTCATGTGCTGCGCCAACACCGGATACGTCGTCCGGAACGAGGCTTGCGGAGGCTGGATGGCAGCGGTCCGGGTGATGGGCTCGCGCTGAGCAGCTTCGGTAATGGGCTGAATGCTGGGAGCGGCCTGAACACTGGAAGCTGTCAGCGACGACGAAGGAACTTCAACCTTGGCGGGCGCGGGAGGATGAATCTCGCTGTGCTTGCTGCCGGCAACGACTTCCACGTCCAGCGGAGGCAGAGCCGTTCGCGTCGTGGCAACCGCGGGAGGTTCAGCTGGGGTGGTGTTGGCCTCGACTTTCGGGGCTGAAACCGGCTTCCTGGTGGCAGCGACCGCGACTTGCTTTGCAGGAACTGCTGCGGGCTGCGGGGCGGCGGGCTGGGCCACAGCGGGCTGAGTCGCAGGCATATCCGACTCGATGGTGGCCTGCTCGGTGCCGAACCAGAACTGGCGATCATTGATCAGCACGGCAACCAGGGCAGCCAGCAGAAGTCCCAGTGCAATCAACAGTTTGCGAGATTGCTGGTTGCGGGCGGCGATCCGCGCCTGCGGGTTAACCACCGATCGTCTTTGGCTAAGTTCCAACATGACCTGGGAGGTCTTCTGCAAATACGGGAATATATTGCAGCGATTGGCGGGCAATGACAATGGCACACACGCGGGGAGGGCATAGCACGAGCGTGCCATGAACCTGGAAAGCCACTGCGGGGCATGTGTTTAGAGGAGCGGGGTAGTGTGATTCGCGTCACAGCGAGGGAAAGCAACCCCGCATAAATTTTCGGGATGACTCCCTCCAACGATGACCGCTCCGCCTGGCTGCAGGGTCCGGCCTCGCCATGCAACTCTGTGCCCCGCGTGAATCAACCTCGGAGACTGGTTCTGCTGGGAGCGCCCGGTGTAGGCAAGGGCACGCAAGCGGATCTGTTGCACCGGCATTTAGGAGCCTGCCATCTTTCCACCGGCGACGTTTTTCGCGCGGCAGGAAGCCTCAGAGAGTGCGAGCAAAGCCCGGCGATGAAAGATGCGCTTGGCTATATGCGCCGTGGAGAGTTGGTGCCCGACTCGACTGTATGGGAGATGGTGCGTGAACGCAGCGAATGCCTGCACTGCCGCGGCGGCTTCATTCTGGATGGATTTCCGCGCACCCTCGGGCAGGCGGAATCTTTGACGCAGTTGCTCGATCGCGAGGGAGTGATCCTGACGGCGGTGGTGAACTACGATCTGGCGACCAGCGAGATCGTGGCTCGGCTGGCGGGACGGCGCACCTGCGAGAAGTGCAAGGCCGTCTATCACGTGACCGAACAACCTCCGAAAATTGCGGACCGTTGCGATCGCTGCGAAGGCAAGTTGTTTCAGCGAGAAGACGACCGGCCGGAATCGATTCGGGTGCGGCTGGAGGCTTACGACCGGAGCACTGCGCCATTGATCAAGTTTTATCGTGACTTGGGTTTGCTCGTGCAGATCACCGCAACCGGGTCGCCGGACGAGATCTGCGCGCGCACCCTTTCGGCTTTGGCCGTGCGCGCCATTCGTTCGGCTTGAGCTGCGGGTAGTTGGACTCCCGTTCGGCTGCCACTTCGCGCACTTCGCTGCTAATCCTTGCGCTTTCTGTGGCTTACGTTGACCATCCCGGTACTTTCCAGTAGCTTATTAGTATCCCCCATAGTGGGGAAGAGTGTACCCTGAAGGTACAGAGTGGGTGGGGTCCCTTCGCATCTAAGACCATATCGGCGACACACTCGCACCGAATTGCATGGATCGATGGGGCGTCTGGGGCATCTAGCTCAGAAGAGCCAAAATTGACGGGCAAAACAATAAAACCATGAACCACCAAGGACACAAAGTCGCACGAAGGGATTTCCGCAGTGACATGGCTTTTCTTCGTGATACTTCGTCTCCTTGGTGAGAGGAGCTGACTTAAATCGTGGCTGGAATTCCAGGGAAGACCAACGGCAAGACTTTACTTTTGCTCAAGCCTCGAGGTTTCTGCGCCGGGGTGGTGCGCGCCATCGACGTAGTACGCATCGCGCTGGAAGCTTTTGGGCCGCCGATCTACGTCCGCAAAGAGATCGTCCACAACAGCTTCGTGGTGGAGGAACTGCGCGGCAAGGGCGCGATCTTCGTGGACAGCGAAGACGAAGTGCCTAATGGCGAACGCATTATTTACAGCGCGCACGGCGTCTCGCCGGACGTGCGCGAACATAGCGCGCGGCGCGGACTGCGTGTGATCGATGCGACCTGTCCGCTGGTCACGAAGGTCCACGTGGAGGCGGTGAAGTTTGCCAAGGAAGGCTACTCGCTGATTTTGATCGGGCATAAGGATCACGATGAAGTCGTGGGGACGTTGGGAGAGGCTCCGCTGGTGACCCAGGTCGTGGGGTCGCCGGAGCAGGTGAAATCTTTGAGTGTGCCCGACCCCAACCGAGTGGCCTATCTGACGCAGACGACGTTGAGTCTCGACGAAACCAAAGACATCATCGCAGCGCTCAAGGAGAAATTCCCCAACATTAAAGGGCCGGCGGCGCAGGATATCTGCTATGCCACGGAAAACCGGCAGGTCGCGGTGAAGCAGGTCGCCTCCGAGGCGGACTTGTTGCTGGTGGTGGGATCGGAAAACAGTTCGAACTCGAACCGCCTGGTCGAAGTGGCGCGGAACCTGGGCACCAACGCGCATCTGATTGACAGTTGCAACGACATCGAGGCGAAGTGGTTGAAGGCGGTGAAGACCATCGCCCTGACTGCTGGCGCGTCGGCTCCCGAGCATCTGGTCGAAGAGACGGTCACATTCCTGCGCGAGAAAGGTTTCGACAACCTGCAGGAACTGGAAGTGATGCCGGAGAACGTGCGCTTCGGCCTGCCGCCGGAGATTGTGGAAGCGATCGCCGCGGCTCCGGCGAGTGCGAAGTGATATCTGCCATGATTTACCACGGAGGCACGGAGACACGGAGGGGTACTTTACAAGTTCCGTGTCTCGGTGTCTCCGTGGTGAGATCGGCAGTTTTAGTGTGAATGGAGCAGTAAAGAGAATGGATAAAAACTCCCCCGATGCAAGCAAGCCTGCCGGTGTTCTCGGTTCTAATCCCGAGCTGCGTTTCGGAAAAATTGAGGGGTTGCGGAGTCGCGTGGGCGCGGCCATTGGGGCTGCGCGCAAGTATCTTTTCTCGCAGCAGCACGAAGAAGGTTATTGGTGCGGAGAGCTGGAGGCCGATACCACTCTCGAATCGGATTACATTCTGCTGCACACACTGCTGGGAACAGGCAACGAGGAGCGTTTCCAGAAGGCGGCGAACTGGATTGTGCGGCATCAGAATGAAGATGGGGGATGGAGTATTTATGCCGGCGGCCCATCGAACATCAGCGCTTCGGTGAAAGCTTATTTTGGATTGAAGCTGGCCGGCTATGGCGCCGATCATCCTGTGCTGCAACGCGCCCGCAAGAAGATTCTCGAGATGGGCGGTGTCACCGAAGTCAATACCTTCACCAAGATCTATCTGTGTTTCTTCGGGCAATATGATTACGACGCGGTTCCGGCCATTCCGCCGGAGATCGTGCTGTTTCCCAACTGGTTCTGGTTCAATATTTACGAAATTTCTTCCTGGTCGCGAGCCATTCTGGTGCCGCTGTCGATCTGCTACGCCAAGAAGCCCTTCAAGAAGATTCCGCGCGAGATGGGCGTGGAAGAACTGTTTGTCGGCGGGATGCAGAAATCGCGCATGCACCTGCATTGGGCGAAGAAGCTGGTTTCGTGGCGCAACTTCTTTCTCGTGCTGGACCGGATCACGCACTGGTTTGAGCGGGTTCATGTGCGGCCTCTGCGTTCGATCGCCCTGAAGAGCGCGGAGAAATGGATGCTCGAACGCTTTGAAATGAGCGACGGGCTGGGCGCGATTTACCCCTCGATGATGAATGCCATCATCGCGCTGCGTTGCCTGGGATATTCGCTGGACGATCCGCAGGTGATTCGCGCTCTCGACGAATTCGAAAAGTTAGGGATCGAAGAGGGAGATACTTTCCGCATGCAGCCCTGCATGTCCCCGGTGTGGGACACGGCGTATGCGCTGTTCGCGCTCGGCGAGGCCGGGGTTCCGGCCAATGATCCGCGAATGGTGAAGTGCGCGGACTGGATTCTGCAGAAACAGGTGCGCAACGCCGGCGACTGGAAAGTGAAGAACAAGAAAGGCCTGCCGGGCGGATGGTACTTCGAGTTCAACAACGAGTTTTATCCCGATGTCGATGATAGTGCAATGGTTTGCCTGGCGCTGAGTCGCGTTGAGCATCCCAACGGACGCTACCAGCGCGAGTCGGTGCAGCGCGCCATCGACTGGATCTTCTCGATGCAGTGCAAGAACGGCGGGTGGGCATCGTTCGACAAAGATAACGACCGCATGATCTTTCAGTACATTCCGTTTGCCGATCACAACGCCATGCTCGATCCGCCGACGGTCGACATAACCGGCCGCATTCTGGAGATGCTGGCGACCTACGGTTACACCAAGGATCATCCGGCGGTAAAGAAGGCGATCGACTTCGTGCGCAAAGAGCAAGAGCCCGACGGAAGCTGGTTTGGGCGCTGGGGCGTGAACTACATTTACGGGACGGCACTGGTGCTGCGCGGGCTGGAAGCGATTGGCGTGGACTTGCACGAACCCTGCGTCCAGCAGGGCGCGGAGTGGCTGCGCATGGTGCAGAATCCCGATGGCGGGTGGGGCGAGACCGTGGGTTCGTACGACGATCCGACTCTGCGCGGGCAGGGCGACAGCACGCCCTCGCAGACGGCGTGGGCGATTCTGGGCCTGCTGGCCGCCGGCGACACACGCAGCGATTCGGTGGCGCGCGGCGTGGCCTACCTGATGCGCACGCAGAACAACGACGGATCCTGGGATGAGGAACTCTTCACGGGCACGGGCTTCCCGCGCGTGTTCTACCTCATGTATCACCTGTACCGGGAATACTTCCCGTTGCTGGCGCTTACCATGTACGCGAAGGTGATGGAGAAGAGCGGCCATTAGCAGTTGGCAATTAGCCAGTCCGGAATCGCTAATGCTGACCGGTTGCGCGACCGTCATTCCGCGTGACTGTCATCCCGGAGGCCCGCGGTTTTCAGCGGGACGAGGGATCTCTACCTGATGCTGCGGTGCGGGAGATCCTTCTCTCCGCCTGAAAAAGCGGCTACGCTCAGGATGACATCTACACCTGACATTGTTCGAGCATTGACAACTCTGGCTGAGTGCTGAATGCTAACTGCTGAATGCTTGCGTTTGTCACCGGCGCCACAGGATTTCTCGGTTCCCACGTCGCGCGTGTTCTCTCGGAGCAAGGCGCGGAATTGCGGCTGCTGGTCCGGCCTACCAGCAATTTAAAAAATCTTGAGGGACTCAAGGCGGAAACCGCGACCGGCGATCTGCGCGATGCGGCGTCTCTCGAAAAAGCCATGGCGGGGTGCGATACCGTGTTTCACGTGGCGGCTGACTACCGGCTCTGGGTGCGGGATCCGGCGGAGATGTACCACAGCAATGTCGATGGAACGCGGGCCATTCTGGAAGCGGCGCGTCGGAACGGCGTGCGGCGCGTGGTGTATACCTCCAGCGTGGCGACGATCGGGTTTACCAGCGACGGCAAACCGGCTGATGAAGATTCTCCGGTCGCGCTGGCCGATATGATCGGCCATTACAAGCGATCGAAATTCATGGCCGAGCAGATCGCGCTGGAGGCGGGACGCAGCGGCCTGCAGGTGGTGACCGTGAATCCGACGACGCCGGTGGGAGAGCAGGACGTGAAGCCGACGCCGACGGGGCGGATCGTCCTCGATTTCTTGAAGCGAAAATTTCCCGCTTATGTTGAGACCGGGCTCAACCTTGTGGATGTGCGCGAGTGCGCTCGCGGCCACGTCATGGCGCTGGAAAAAGGGAAGTCCGGCGAGCGCTACATCCTGGGCGGAGAAGACCTGACGCTCAAACAGATTCTGGATAAGCTGGCAAAGCTGACGGGGCTGCGTTCTCCGACGCTGAAGCTGCCGTACATTTTCGCTTTCGCGGCCGGTGTAGTGGATGAGGCCATCACGGGAGGGCTGCTGCACCGCGAGCCGCGCGCCACCGTCGACACGGTACGCATGGGCAAAAAGAAAATGTTTGCCAGTTCGGCAAAGGCGGAGCGCGAATTGGGCTGGAAATTGGTTCCGGTGGAAGATGCCTTGCGGCGGGCGGTGGATTGGTTCCGGGCCAACGGATATGTCTAGAGTGGCCATTGTGGCGGCGCTGGAGCGCGAGGTGCGGCCGCTGGTCAAGCATTGGCGCGTCAGCGAGAAGGAACATGACGGGCGCCGCTTCCGCTTCTTCGAAAAGAATGAACTCGTGCTGGTCTGTGGAGGGATCGGCGCCGACGCGGCGCGGCGCGCAGCCGAGGCCGTGATCGTGCTCTACGGGCCGAGCGTGGTGTATTCCGCCGGCTACGCCGGATCGTTGGATCCGCGCCTCAAGGTGGGCGAAGTCATCCGCGCGGCGCGGGTGGTGAATGCCGGAGACGGCAGCAGCGCGCAGATCACGGGCGGAGATGGCGTTCTGGTGAGCTATCCGGCGGTGGCGAGTCCGGCGCAGAAGCTGAAACTGCGCGAATCTTATCAAGCGCAGGCCGTGGACATGGAAGCTGCGGCGGTGGCGCGGGCGGCGGAAGCGCGAGGCGTGAGTTTCTCCGCGCTGAAAGTTATTTCCGACGAATTTGATTTTGAGTTTCCTCCGACGGATCGCTTCGTGGATTCCGCGGGACGATTTCACGAGACAAGGTTTGCGTGGTTTGCTGTGGCGCGTCCATGGCTGTGGCTGCCGGTGATGCGGCTGGCGCGCAATAGCGGCCGCGCCTCGCGTATATTGTGCGAAGAAATCCGAAAACTGGAGGACAAGCAATTGCGCACGACCTTATCAGGAGTTGAGCGTCGATGAGTCGAAGTCTCCGTTCGCAGATGGTTCCAAGCGAGATGCGAGGCCCTCAGGGGCTAAAGCCCGCGTTTTTACCGACGGGTAACGGCACGGCTGAAGCCGTGCCCTTCCCAAAACTATTCGAACCCTTCCCGAAGATATTCGTGCTGCTGTCGGAAGGATTCATAAACTTCCTAAAAATATCTGCACTGGCTCTGTTCACTCTCGCGCTGCTGGCCGGCGTCGCGGCTGCTCAAAATTCTCCGCCCACGGTTTACGCTGAGAGCTTCCGGCGGGGACCGACGCGCATCACCGAGGATAAATTCGAGATCAAGTTGACTCCCGACAATCCGAGCTACAAGCAGCGGCTCCGCGATTCCAGCGGCGCAGAGCGCTATGAGTTGACGATCACTCCGAAAATTGGCGAGGGGGAAGGCAACGACAAGATTACGTCGTGGCTGGTTTCGCTTCGCGATTTGCGGCACGGCATCTACGGGAACCTTTTGCAGTTCGATCAGGAACTTTCAGAAGAGCCCCGCGACAATTTGTACTGGCTGAATCCGGTGCAGAGCGCCCCGGTGCCCATCCTGGCAAAACGGATCATCAGAGTAGAAGGATTTTATTTGGTGTTTCAGGTGAAGGATTATCGTAACGATCCGCGGGATTCGCCCTATCTGGATTTGATGACGATGCAATGGGAATTGACGAACTGCGATCCGCGGGCAGCGGGCGAGAATAAGTAGTGCAGATCCGTTAGCGGATCAGGTACGTGTGATTAGTCGCGGGCCGCGATTCATCTATAATCAGAAGAGGCATTCTCCTAAAAACCAATGCAATTTTTTCCCTTGCTGGCAGCGTTCGTCGGCGGCGAAATCGCCGACATGATCTCCAATAGTGGTCCGGTCGCCAAGCTGGTTTTGCTGATGCTGCTGGCGTTCAGCCTGGTCTCGTGGGCGATCATCCTGACGAAATGGAGCCTGCTGCGGCGGGCGCGGATGCAGAGCGGGCGCTTCGTGCGCGCGTTCCGCAAGGCGCAACGGCTGCAGGATATCGCGGCGGTGGCCGATCAGTTCAAGCCCAGCCCGCTGGTGGGCGTGTTTGAAGGCGCCTACGAAGACTACCGGCGGCAGGCGGCATCGGGCGGAGGGCTGCGGAATCTGGTGTCGATCCAGCGCGGCATGCAGATCGGCGCCTCAGAGGAGATCACGCGCCTCGAGCGCAATGTGCCGTGGCTGGCGATTACGGCAGCAGTCACACCGTTCGTCGGGCTGTTCGGCACGGTGTGGGGCATCATTGACGCATTTCACGGATTGGGCACTGCGGGCGCAGCAACGCTGCGGGCAGTCGCTCCCGGAATTTCCGAAGCTTTGATTACCACGGCAGCGGGCCTGGCAGCGGCGATTCCCGCCGTGATTGCCTATAACCTGATCGGCGCATCCATCCGCGAGTTGGCCGCCCGCAGCGATGACTTTTCCCTGGAAGTGCTCAACGCCGTCGAGCATAGCCAGGCGCAAGTTCCGGCGGATGTGAGGCGCTGATGGCGTTCACCGCCTCCAACGGACGTACCCAGACGGCGCTGGCCGATATCAACATCACTCCGCTGGTCGACGTGGTGCTGGTGCTGCTGATCATTTTCATGGTGACGGCTCCGGTGCTGCAGTCGGGGATCGACGTCAGCGTGCCGAAAACGCGGACGGTGAAGGAAATCACGCAGGAGCGGCTGGTGCTGACCATCAATAAGGATCAGCGTGTCTTTCTGGGCAACGACGCCATCAATATCAATGAGATTGGCACCAAGCTGCGGCAGAAAATCCGTGATCCGCGCAACCAGTCGATCTTCGTGCGGGCGGATGAGAACGTTCCTTTTGGCGCCTTCGCCACCGTGATGGACGCAGTGAAGCAGGCGGGATTTGCCAACGTCAGCATTGTGACGCAGCCTTTAGAGCAAAATGGCAGCAAACGCTGACATCTATTTCGAGCATGATCGCTGGGGACGCGCTCTGGCGTGGTCGGCGGGGTTGCACGTCGGAATCACGGTCCTGCTGCTGGTCTATTCCACCGTTTTCTATCACACCAGCGGCGAAGGTTGGGGCGCAGGCGGAGGCGGCGATGCCATCGGCGCGACGCTGGTGAGTACGGTTCCGCTGCCGGCTAACCCGACGCAGACGCAAAACGTTCTGGCCAACGAATCGAAAGGGATCACGCATTCGGAGCCCAAGATTCAAGAAAAAGAGCCGGACGCAATCGAGATTCAAGGCAAGAACGCCAAGATCAAACCCAAGAAAAAGCAGGAGACGGTGACCAAGAAGAGTGCTCCGCCTGAACCGGAACCGGAGAGCAACCAAGTCGCTTTTGGAGAAGGCGGCCCGGTCAGCGGGCCCTACGGTACGTTCAGCGCGGCGGGCGCCAAGGGCGGATTCGGCATTACCGGAGGCGGCGGAGATTTTGGCACGAAATACGCGTGGTACGTGCATGTGATCCAGCAAAAAGTTTCGGAGAACTGGCTGAGGTATGAAGTGGATCCGCGGATCACGTCGGCCCAGCGGGTGTATATCACGTTCGACGTGGCGCGCGATGGCCATCCGATGAATGTGCAGATTGAGCAATCGAGCGGCGTACCGTCTTTGGATGATTCGGCCGTTCGTGCCCTGAAGCGCATTGATACTTTTGGTCCGTTGCCCATGGATTATTCGGGCAATAAGATTTCGGTCGAATACTGGTTCGATTACAAGAAATGATTCCGGCATGTCATGATCAGCCGTAATCAACTGGGTACGTAAATTACACGTAGTGCCGAAATGGGCGCACAATGGGGACTTTATTGGGATGAAATGTTTTCTAACGATGGACAATATCTTGCCAAGCAATACCTGTCGGAATACGATGTTGTTGTACCCGAAATTCCTACTCAGACGGATGGACGAGGCCGATAGATCAATCTCGCGGCGCCGGCCAATCAGCTTCCACGGCCTGGCGCAGACTCTCGTTCTGATCGGTATCTGCTGTTTCCTTTCTTCCGCGCTCCTGGCGCAGGACTGGGTCAAGACTGGCACCAGTCTGGGTGTGGAGAAAGTCCGGCTGGCGGTTCCCGATTTCAAGCCTGGCACCAGCGATCCGCAAAATACCGCGCTGCTTAAGACTTTCAACGACACGCTGTGGAACGATCTGGATGTTTCCGGCGTGGTCGAACTGGTCTCGAAGAGCTTCTATCCTCTGCAAGTTCCGGGACAACCGCCCGAAGTGAACTTCATGGCGTGGAACGCGCCTCCGCCTAACGCGGGCATGCTGGCCTTCGGAAACCTGGGAGTGGCGAGCGGGAAGTTGACGGTGCAGGGGTGGTTGTATGACGTCAAGAATATCCAGTCCCCGCAAGTCCTGGGCAAGCAGTACAGCGACACGGCCAGCGATGCAGCCGCGCGCGTGATGGCCCACAAGTTCGCGGATGAAATTATCTATCGGCTCGGCGGCGGGATTCAGGGCATCGCGGAGACGCAGATTTATTTTGTCAGCGACCGCACGGGCCACAAAGAAATCTGGGCGATGGATTATGACGGGTCAAATCAGCACCAGATCACGCATCTGGGTTCGATCGCGCTTTCTCCGCGCATTTCACCCGACGGAACGCGCTTGGCGTTCAGCGCTCTGACGAAAAACGGGTGGGAGCTGCTGATGTTCTCGATCGAGTTGAACCGCCTGGTCAGTTTTCCGCGTATGGGAGGAACGAACCTGTCGCCCGCCTGGTCGGGGGACGGGACCAAGATTGCGTTTGCATCTTCGCGGGGCGGCGAACCGGATACGGAAATCTACGTGGCGGATGCTTCCGGGGCAAGTCCACGACGCCTGACGACCGACCGCGGTCCGGATGTGGCTCCGGTATGGAACCGGAAGACCAACTCGCAGATTGCGTTCGTCGACGGCCGTACTGGATTGCCGCAGATTTACACCATGGAGGTGGACGGAACGAATCAGCAGCGTATGACCGATCAGGGATATGCGGTGTCGCCGAACTGGGCGCCGAACGGGCAGTTTCTGGCGTTTGCCTGGGTGCGAAGGTATGGACCGGGCGAGCCCGGAGCGTCCGATCTTTATCTGATGGACATCGCGAGCAAGCAGTGGGTGCAGCTCACGCACGATGGCGGGCGGAACGATTTCCCCTGCTGGTCGCCGGATAACCGGCACATTGTGTTTCAATCGAATCGCTCTGGAAGCTTGCAGATCTGGAGCATGCTGGCCGATGGCACCAAGGTTCAACAATTGACTTTTACCGGACGCAACTCGCAACCGAATTGGAGTTGGAAATAGTAAATCGCAAGAAAAATCCAAATGACTTCGTCTGACCCGCAATGATTGGGTCGTAGGGAGGAAATAAAAAGTGAAGCAACTCAATATGAAGTGGATTCTGTTGGTCGTCGCACTTGGCGCTCTCCTGATGCTTGGCGCGTGTGGGAAGAAGAAGCAGCCACCGCCGCCACCACCCCCGCCGGCACCACCGGCTCCCACCGCCTCAATTGCGGTGGACCCCAACACGATTCAGGCCGGCGGTTCTGCCTCGTTGACGTGGCAGACCAGCAACGCGACCGACGTTTCGATTGACGGCATTGGCGCGGTGCAGCCGAACGGGTCGCAGAGCGTTTCGCCGACCGACTCGACCACTTATCACCTGGTGGCCAAGGGCGCGGGTGGAACCCAGGAAGCGACCGCGCGTTTGACCGTGACCCAGGCGCCACCGCCTCCGCCGCCCACCGCGAACGTGACCGATCAAGACCTGTTCAACCAGAATGTGAAGGACGTCTATTTTGATTACGACAAGTCCGACATTCGCGGCGACCAGCAGACGTCGGTGCAGGCCGATGCGCAGTTCTTCACTCAGCACACGAACATGAATTTCACGATTGAAGGACACTGCGACGAGCGCGGTTCCACCGAGTACAACTTGGCGTTGGGCGATCAGCGCGCCAGTGCCGTCAAGAGCGCCCTGACTACCCTCGGGATCAGCGCCAGCCGCATCAAGACGATTAGCTACGGCAAGGAAAAACCGTTCTGCACCGAAAGCAACGAAGCTTGCTGGCAGCAGAACCGCCGCGGCCATTTCGTTTACCAGAAGTAGCGATTGCGGGGGGACGCCGCGGCGCCCCCCATCCCTATTCTCGGAGAAGCGCAGAGGTGTGCCCGAGGATGAACCACGAAAAGGTTGCCTTCTTCCATTGAATCTTCCGGTTCCGGCAGACTGTTTATGCTTAGGAATGCTGCGAGCCTGTGGGACAATCAAGGCATCTAAAAGTTCAGGAAATCCCTATGAAACTACATCGTATGTCGCTGTTTCTCGCGTTATTGTCGGTAGTCTGTCTGGGAGTAGCTCCCGCCTGGGGCGTCAACAAAGACATGGTGCAACTGCAGACACAGGTGCAACAACTGCAGGAGCAAATGACGGCCATGCAGCGCAGCTTCGACGAGCGCATGGGCGTCATGAGGAATCTGGTCGAACAGGACACCGACGCCGTCAACAAGGTTGCCAACGCCCTCAACGCGCTGCAGACTACGTTGGCCAAGCAGCAGGCCGACGGCGGGGGAAAGTTGGATCAGCTTTCCGGGCAGATTCAGGCGTTGAACGACACGATGGACGAGATCAAGGTGCGCCTGGCGGCTGTGACCAAACAGTTGCAAGATCTGCAAGCGTCGCAGCAGAGCATTCAAGCTACGCAAGCTGCGACTGCAGCCAATGCGCAAGCACAGGCCCAGGCTCCTCCGCCCGATGTGCTTTACAACAACGCCCTCCGCGATTACAACGGTGGCAAGCCCGACCTGGCCTCGCAGGAATTCTCGGACTACATCAAGTTCTATCCCAACACCGATCTGGCCGGAAACTCCTACTTCTATCTCGGAGAACTGCAATTCAAGGCTGCGAACTACCAGCAGGCGGTGCAGAGTTACGATCAGGTGGTACAGAATTTTCCCAGCGGCAACAAGGCGGCGTCAGCCCAACTGAAAAAAGGCTTGGCCCTGATCGAGTTGGGCAAGCAGGATGAGGGCGTGGCTGAGTTGCGGCATGTGGTACAGCGGTATCCGCACTCGCCCGAGGCGCTGCAGGCGAGGGATCGGTTGCGCAAGCTGGGAGTCAGCACTGCGGGAAGGTAGCATCAGCACGCCCGGCTGAATTGGCCGGGGATCTACGTGGTGTGCTTGGGAGCTTTGTGTTTGGTTGCCGGGTGGGCTTTGTGACGCGTAGCCTTGTGACCCTTGCGGCCATGTTTCTTCACATAGGTTAGGGAAGCGTGCGGCGCATCGGCCAGCGCGACTGTGCCCAACGTGAAGCAGGCCATCAACAGCAGGGACAAATACCTCTTCATGTACCCTCTCTTCAGGGGGATAACTACCCGACAAATAAATATTCTATTCGAAAAGCGGCGGGAATAGACTTATTTTCAAGGGGCGGCTCAAGGCAATTATCTCTCTATATAGCCCCTTAATCATGGCAAGAGGTGGACTCATGGCACACAAAGAACTCGACCAGGATTTGGCGAAAGGCGCGATAGAGACGGAGAATCATCACGGTGCAGGGAACATCGGCTTGCAGGAACAATTGGGGCATCGTGATCAGGATCCGATGCTGAAGGACGCGGATTCGATTTTCCCGAGCCCGGCCAGAATCCGGAACACACCGGGGAACATCGGCGGAAGAGAGCCTAATCCGCACGAGACTTCGTAGAATACTAGTGAACCGGGCGGCTAGCGCAGTTCTTCCATCGCCGCGTCGAGCACTTCCTTGCCGGGACGCGTCATCGAATCCGGAAGCGTTGCCAGCGGCTGGTCGACCACGTTCAGCATGTCGATGAAGTTCGGAGCCTCCGGGTTGACGTAGAAGACGCCCGTCAGCACTTCGCCCTTATCGTGCGCTTCGGTCAGCCGTGTGATCGCGCGGATCTTATCCGTCGGATCGTAATCCTCTTCCAGCTTGCGCAGGTGCAAGCGAGAGCCATCGTGCATGGTGACGGCGATCGTGGATCCGGCATCGTATTCCACGTCGATGTCTTCAAAGTGCGGCACGAAGCTGACATCCTGCAGCGTCTCTTCGTGCTCCTTCACGTACTTGTAAGACTTGGTCGAGCCTTCGTGATCGTTGAAGGTGACGCAGGGAGAGACCACGTCGAGCATGACCGTGCCCTTGTGCGCGATGGCCGCTTTCAGCATGGCGCTGAGCTGGCGTTTGTCGCCGGAGAACGACCGGCCGACGAGAGTTGCGCCCAGTTGGATCGCTAGCGCGCAGGTATCGATCGGCGGAAGATCGTTGACCACTCCGGTTTTCAGCTTCGAGCCCAGATCGGCGGTGGCCGAGAATTGTCCCTTGGTCAGGCCGTAAACGCCGTTGTCTTCGATGATGTAGATGATGGGCAAATTCCGCCGCATCAGGTGAACAAACTGCCCGACGCCGATCGAAGCCGTATCGCCGTCGCCGCTTACACCGATGCAAACCAGCTTGCGGTTTGCCAGCAACGCGCCGGTAGCAACCGAAGGCATGCGTCCGTGCACGGCGTTGAAGCTGTGGGAACGGCTCAGAAAATAGGCGGGAGTCTTTGACGAACAGCCGATGCCGCTGGGCTTGATGACGAACTCGGGCTCGACGCCCATTTCGTACATGGCTTCGATGATGCGCTCGGAGATGGCATTGTGGCCGCAGCCGGCGCAAAGCGTGGTTTTGCCGCCCTTGTACTCGATGACAGTCAGGCCGATGCGGTTCGTTTTCGGCGCGGGTGCGGTTGTTCCGGGGTCGACGGTCGTGGTGCCCATCTGGTTGTTCTCCCTCAGCGGCTAAAGCCGCGATCCAATTCGTATTCGTAACGGCACGAGTAAAACTCGTGCCCTTCCCAAATTCTCTATGCCGACGGCACGGTTAAACTTGTGCCCTTCCAATCTTCTCTACGCAGACCAGCTCACTTGCCCTCCATGCTGGTCAGTTCGTCGGTGATGGACCGCGCATCGAGCGGCAGTCCGGTAATGTGCGCGAGGCTGCGCAGCCGTCCAATCAACTCCGGCTTCAGATCGAGTTTGAGCAGGCTGAGCATCTGCGCGTCGCGGTTCTGCTCGACCACGTAGACGCGCTCATGCTGCTCGATGAACTCGTGTACTTCGCGGGTGAAAGGATAGGCGCGCAGGCGGAGATAGTCGGTCTCGATTTTGTATTCGTCGCGAAGCTGGTCGCGGCTTTCGGTGATGCCCCAGTGCGAGGTTCCGTAGCCGATGATGCCAATTTTCGCGCGATCACCTCTCGTGATCTCCGGGCGCGGCACGAACGAGCGCGCAGTTTCGAACTTGCGGTTCAGGCGCTCCATATTGTTTTCGAAATCGTCGGCGCGCTCGCTGTATTGTGCCTTCTCGTTGTGTCCGCTGCCGCGCGCGAAATACGCGGCGGCGGGATGCAAAGTGCCGGGCAGCGTGCGGTAGCCGATGCCGTCGCCGTCGACGTCTTGATAACGGGCGAATCCGCCCAGGCGGTCCAGGTCTTCCTTGCTGAGCACCTTGCCGCGCTTGATGGGCGCGCTGGGATAAGGGAACGGATCCGACATCCAGTTGTTCATGCCGAGATCCAGATCGGACATCACGAAAACCAGCGTCTGGAATTGCTCCGCAAGATTAAAGGCATCCGTCGCCATGGAGAAACACTCTTCGGCGGAGCAGGGAATCAGCATGATGTTCTTGGTGTCGCCGTGGGACAGAAACGCAGTGGAGAGGATGTCTCCCTGCGAAGTGCGCGTGGGAAGGCCGGTGGACGGCCCGACGCGCTGGATGTCCCATATGACGCCGGGAACTTCGACGTAGTAGGCGAGTCCGGCGAATTCGGCCATCAGAGAGATGCCCGGACCGGCTGTCGCGGTCATGCTGCGGGCGCCTGCCCAACCTGCGCCGATCACCATGCCGATCGCGGCCAACTCGTCTTCCGCCTGCACTATGGCGAATGTCGCCTTGCCGTCGGGAGTGATGCGGTATTCCTTCATGTACTCGATCAGGGTCTCGACTAGCGACGACGAAGGAGTGATCGGGTACCAGGTGACGACGGTGCAACCGGCGAACATGCAGCCGAGAGCCGCCGCCGAGTTGCCATCGATGATGATCTTGCCGGCCGTTTTGTCCATGCGCTCGATGTAGAAAGCGCCGCGCTTCTCCAGGTTGGCTTTGGCGTATTCGAATCCAGCCTGGGCCGCCGCGAGATTCAGATTGGCAGCCTTGGCCTTCTTGGCAAACTGCTTCCGAATGGCCTTCTCGACTTCCGCCATTTCGATGGTGAGAAGGTTGGCCACGACGCCGACGTACACCATGTTCTTGACCAGCTTGCGCAGCTTGGCTTCCGGACACACCTGCGCCACCAGCTTGTCGTAAGGGACGGAATAAAAAACCAGATCGTTGCGAAGCTTGTGCAACTGGAGCGGCTCGTCGTAGAGCACAGAGGCGCCGGGAGCCAGCGACATCGTGTCTTCGGTCGCCGTCTCCGGATTCATCGCGACCAGGAAATCAATTTCCTTCTTGCGTCCGATGTAGCCGTGCTTGTTGGCCCGAATCGTGTACCAGGTGGGAAGTCCGGCAATGTTGGAAGGGAACATGTTCTTGCCGGAAACGGGCACGCCCATCTGAAAGATACTGCGCAGTAAAACCGTATTGGAACTTTGCGAACCTGAGCCATTCACGGTAGCAACCTGAATGCTCATGTCGTTGACGATCTTCTTGCGCCCGGTGCCGCCGGAAGATTCCCGGGGCACGACATCCGTAGTGGCCATCCCAACACCTTCCTTCAGTAGCGGGCGGAACCCATTCGCCCGGATTTATAGATTGCATGAAGAGTTAACCATTTATTATACGGCGGAGTGCGCCGCCCAGTCGCGGCAGATCGCCTGTCTGGAGCCCGGAGGAACCTGGTTGGCAACGAGGGAAGGAAGCCCGCGGACTCACGGTTCGGTCTTGTAGAACTGGGCGATATTACGGAATTTATTATATCGTGATGCGACCAATTCTGCCGGGGAAAGCTTTTTCAGTTCGGCGTAGTGCTTTTGCCAGGCGGCATCGAGCAGGTTGGCGGCGGCTTCATGGTCGCGATGAGCTCCGCCTTCCGGCTCCGGGACGATGTCATCAATGCAGCCAAGTTCGCTTAGGTCGTCAGCCGTGATGCGCATGGCTTCGGCGGCCAGTTCTTTTTTGGAGGCGTCGCGCCACATAATGGCGGCGCAGCCTTCCGGGGAAATCACCGAGTAGATCGAGTTCTCCATCATGAGTACGCGGTCGGCAACCGCGATCGCGAGCGCGCCGCCGCTTCCGCCGACTCCGATCACCGTCGCGATAATGGGAACCTGCAGCCGCGCCATTTCGCGCAAATTGTAAGCAATAGCCTCCGCCTGGCCGCGCTCTTCAGCATGGATGCCGGGATAGGCGCCGTCGGTGTCAACCAAGGTGAAGATGGGGCGGTTGAACTTTTCCGCGACCTGCATCACGCGGATCGCCTTGCGGTAGCCCTCGGGATGCGGCGTGCCGAAGTTGCGGTGGACGCGCTGCTTCATGTCGCGCCCTTTTTGCGTAGCTACGATCAACACTTCATCGCCGTGAAATCGCGCCATGCCGGTGATAATTGCCGCGTCGTCGCCGAAAGCGCGGTCGCCGTGAATCTCGCTGAAATCAGTGAAGACGCGTTCGATGTAGTCGAGCGACTGCGGCCGCTGCGGATGCCGCGCCAGTTCGGTCCGTTGCCAGGCGGTGGGCGGAGTGTTCATCTCTCGGCGAAGTTGGTCGATCCGCTCCTGCAGCTTGGCAATCTCGCGGCGGGTTCCGTCGTCGGGGCTGGCAGCCTCCATCTCGGCGACTTGCCGCTCGATCTGTTCCAGTTCCTGCTGCGCTTTTTCGGTGGCTGCCATGGTCGACGAAATCAGCGCCGGAAGGCGCGTACATCTTAACCTTAGCGGCGCGGCTGAAGCCGCGCCCTTTCACAACTGCTTTACGCCAGCGATTTTCAGCTGATGATGCGAACGCTGCCGCGCCCGCACAACTGTTCGACCCGGGCGATGAAGTTGCGGTCTGGAAGCACATTATAGCCGTCCGCCTCCATTACCACCATGAAATCCCCCTGGCGTTCCACGTCAAATAACACTTTGGCGTCGCCTTTGCGCTCCAGGAACAATCCGTGGAGTTGGTCGACGGTGGATTCGCCGGAGTCGTCAATCATGACGCGAATGCGGATGGCTCGCGGCAGTGGGACTTTCGCGTCTTCCAGAGGCATGATCTCAGCCGCGGTGATCTTCGGATTGGCGCCTTCCTCGATGCGGACTCCGGCCTTGACCAGCACCGGAACTTCTAACTTAACCTTCTCGCCGATGCGTTTGTAAGCCTCGGGGAAGACGATCATGTCGATGGAGCCGGACATGTCTTCGAGCGTAGCCTGCGCGTAGAAATCGCCGCGCTTGGATTTGAGCACGCGCACGTTGCCGATGATTCCGGCGGTGACGATGGTTTCGTCTTTGCCGGTGGATTTCGTCATGCCGCCGATCTCTTGGATACTGAATGCCTGCAAGTCTTGCAATTTGTCTTTGTAT
>Ga0187805_10000097_pt1 | contig 26170 bp, 23 predicted proteins | sample NC_wetland_sal_i_6_FD_132965 | JGI IMG/M metagenome (GOLD analysis project Ga0187805, IMG submission 132965) | Wetland sediment microbial communities from Neuse River Estuary, North Carolina, USA - Control_5 | ecosystem: Environmental > Aquatic > Freshwater > Wetlands > Sediment | place: USA...
ACTTTGACAGTCTAAACGCCGACCGCAAGCTGGCCGAAAAATAAACTGGATCTTCGTCGCAAACCGTTCCTGGGCGCAGTTCTAATTCGGGATATGCTGGTGGCACAGAAGCTGGAGGGGACCGCCAGCGGCGACAAGTGTGCCTCCGTTTTTTTCTTTACAATCGACTATCATTCGTGTATAGTTCCTTGTGGGTAATCTTGTGGTTCGCACCCGGAACGCCAATCTCCTGATTGGCGTTTTTGCCTTTGTGGGGTGCTTCTGCCCCCAGTTGTTAATTCCCCTCGCGTTCAGAGCAAACAGGACGGACAGCCTCTTGGCGTTATCAAGTCCTTTAGAATCAGTGTTTACGCTACAGACTGCAAGTGTTGATTCTAAAGAACTTACAAAATAACTAAATCCTTTGGCTGCAACGCTTACGAAAAAACAGGGGAGGGGGGACCCCGACTTAACGGATGTGAGAGCCCTTAGGGAAGCGACGGATAGCTTGGTTCGTTTGCCGCTATTCAACCTAGACTGAAGGCCTCGCCAACTTACAAAGGAGGAGTCCGCCTTCCATTCCTTCAAGCGCATTGGGATTTTCTAGCCCTCTTGGAGTAGAATCCCGCCCACCATGGCCAAGCGCAAAGCAAAGAAAACGCCAGCACGCCGCAGCAAATCCCGGGCCGCGAAAACCTCTAAGCTCCCGAAAGACGCCGTGACGCTCATCGTGCAACTCCGTCCCCGCGACGGCCAGGAAATGCTCCTCGAAGCCGAGCTGCGTGCTCTGGTAGGCCCCACACGCAAGGAAGATGGCTGCCTCACGTATGACTTGCACCGTTCCGCCGACGGCCCCAGCGCCTTCCTGCTCCACGAAGTCTGGGCCAACCGAGAAGCTCACTCGCGCCACACCAACACCCCGCATTTCCTTCGCTGGAACGCCCGCAAAGACGCGCTCCTAGCCTCACGCGACGTCACCTTCTGGAAGCAGGTCGTGTAGCGACCACAAACGCTACTAGGTATGAGTTTCGATTATCTTCGCAGCGAGGAATCGTCCGGCGAGTAGGTAATTACCGTACGCCCAGGTGTACCAGCTGGCAGACGTCGCAACACATATACAAAGGGTCTTGCCCCGGACTCCTCTGAAGCGGTTTCCAGCCGATAGTAGCTGTCCTTACAAAGGATGATGCGCGGAGGTTCCCATCCAACTTTGGGACGCGATGCACTAACCAGCATCACTTCGCCCGCTGCTTCTGCTGAATAGCGCACTTCATCCGGAATGGCTGGATGCCAGAGAAAGGCCACTCGTTGGCGCACCCAGGGAAGAAAAGATGACCACGCGGTTTGGGACTCCGTGGCGCGTCGATCCCTCCGGCCTGAGTCGAATCGCGGCAACATTTTGTCCAGCAGAAAAAGAGGAAGAGTCCCAAACGCGTTTCCTGTGAACGCGGCCGCAAGAAACCGGACCGTGCCTTCTGCTGCGAAGAAGGCGATCAGCCATGTCAATGGATGAAGGAACATCAGCCCATACGCGGCAAAACCTTCCGTACTCGGGGGAATCTCCGCGCCAGCTTTCGCTGCAGAGTACACTGCATCCTGCGCCCAGTGCGTAACCGAGTACGAATACCAGTAGACGAAAGCGAGTAGCGAAAGGAGTGACTCGATTAAGCTGCTTAGCGCCCCAGCAAGCGGCCAGTGAATGGAAACAAACAACCGGTGAGATTCTCGCCAGCGACGGGGAAGCAAGGCGAGCAATGGCCCGAATAGAATCGTCATCATTTGACGTAGTTTCTCACTAGAGGCGCATCCCGGAAGAATAGCGGCGGAAAGAATTCAGTTCTCTGGTGGAGCGACGTAGTATCCGGGCCGCGCGCGGACCTGCAAGCCCCTGCGGTCCACATCGACCTTAATCTCGTGGTAGCCGAGATCGCTCCCATCCGTCGGTGCGTAGCTGATGGTGTATTGCGAATGCAGCTCGCCGCCGATTTCGTCGATCGCCTTTTCAATCGACTGGTCCTTATAGGTGGAATAATATGCGCCGCCCGTGCCTACGGTGGCCACTTCCAGCGGACGTTCTTTCACCTCATCCTTGATGTGTTGCACGGCCCAGATCGCCAGCGCCAGCAAATCAGCGCCACCGCCTCCCGTTGCCTCCTGCACAGACGGCGTCGGGGCCGTCCCTGGCGGCCCCGGCATCGTCGAGATGCCTGGCGGGGCGATGGGCCTCGGCCCATTTCTTTGTTGTTGGCCGCGCAATTCCGCGCGCGTTGTGGAAAGCCCTACGGTGTAAATCGTCACATTCGCGAGCTGCGCCTTTCGCAGCACTTCGCCAAGTTTTGTTTCGCTTCCGCTGTCCACTGCTTCGGACATCACCAGCAGCACGCGCCGCCGCCCCGGCTTTTCCACGGTCGGCTGCGGCCGGTCGCTCAGCATTTCGACACCGACGGCCATCGCATCGTACAGCCGCAACCCGGATGTTCCTGTTTGCAGCTGCGAGACCGTGTTCTCGATGGAATCCGCGCTGGTCGTGAAATCTTGCAGCTTGTCGATCGCATCATCGAAACCCACCACCGCGCCTTCACCGGTCGGCCCCATCACCGTCTGTGTGAAAAGAATCCCCGTCTTGCGGAGCCCGGGTATAAGCGGCGCAATCCGCGAACTGGTCTCGATCAAAATAACCACGGAAACGGGATCGCCTCCGAGATCGAAATGCGCAATCTTCTGCTCGATGCCATTGTCGGTGATGTGAAAGTCGCTCACCTCGAGATTGTGCACCATGCCGCCTCTCTCGTTGCGCACGGTGACCGGCATGTTCACCAGCGACACGCCGAATTTCAGCTTGGCCCGCGAGTCCGGCGGCGCTTGCTGCATCGGCTGGCCCGGCTTCGGTGCAATCGGCCCTTCGGGAGCCTGCCCGCGCAGCGTCCCTGCGCCCGCCAGGAGAGCGACGAGTATCAGCGCGAATTTCCCTGTGTTTTTTATCATTCCGTCTCTCCGATCGAAGAGGCCCGTCCTTGCAGTGTACTCAATTCGACGCACCCGCGCCGGAAGACGTTGCCGCGAGCGCCCGCGATTCCTACAATGATTGTTTGCATCTTTCGGAGAGAAAAACCCATGTCCGCAGGACAGCTCAAGTTGAAGCCCCAGCACGCGCCCAAAGCGCCCCACGAAGATCCCCGGTTTCTTGAAAGCACGCCCGCGCGGCCTCTGCGCATTCTGGCCGAGTATTTGCACCCTCTCGTGCAGCTAAAAAGAGAAGGTATCGCCGACACCATCGTTATGTTCGGCTCCGCGCGCATCGAATCTCACGAGACGGCGCAGGCCCGCGTCACTCGGCTGAAAAGAGAAAACGTCAGAAAACTTTCCTCAGTGGCGCAAGCCAGACACCGCGGCGAAGTCCGCCACGCCAAGAGTCTTCTCGAAATGTCCCGTTATTACGAGGAAGCGCGGCAGCTCTCCCACAAGATTACTTCCTGGTCGCTGACGCTTGGACCCAAGCCGCGCCGCTTCGTCATTTGCTCCGGGGGCGGTCCAGGCATCATGGAGGCTGCCAATCGCGGCGCCATCGAAGCCGGCGGCAAATCCATCGGCCTCTCGATCGAGCTCCCCCACGAGCAGTTCGCCAACGCCTACATCAGCCCGGAGCTCAGCTTCAATTTTCATTATTTCTTCATGCGCAAACTGTGGTTCGCGCAAATCGCCAAAGCCCTCGTCGTCTTTCCCGGCGGCTTTGGCACGATGGATGAGCTCTGGGAGATGCTCACGCTGCTGCAAACGGGAAAGCTCGCCAAGCACAACATCATCCTCATCTACGGCCGCAGGTATTGGGACAAAGTTCTCAACTGGAAGGCCATGGTCAACTGGGGAACGATCAACGAAGACGAGTACAAGATGCTGCAGTTCGCCGATAGCGTGGACGAGGCCTTCGACCACATCCGCGCCGGCCTCGAGAAGTACCACATGGAAGTCGATCCGTTTCTGCAGGCCTACTAATCCCTCACGTGCGTAGGCGTAGCGCAAAATAAAAACGGGGCGCAAGTTGTTGCGCCCCGTTTCCATTTTCTGATTTCTGAACGAACTAATTCCTGGCGCCGGCCAGTTCGTCGGAGAAGACCGCTTCAAATCGCCGCTCTTCGTCCTGGTCGTGCAGCATCACCACGGGAACCACGCGCAGCGATCTCTTGCAGGAATGGCACTGCGTCACTTCGCCTTGCAAATCCTGCAAAAAGCCGTCCGTAAAACGATATTGCGTCCGCTCGCGCCTGGCATTTTTCTGGTCCCGTGCACCGCAGTACGGACAAACGAATTCAACCTTGTCCTGCTGCGGATCGCGGTCCAGGGCAGCCCAGCCGGTGCGGCGCACGCCAATTGTCTCGACATTACGCCCATCCATGGGGATAACCCTCCTTCAGATCCACGTCCACACCCATGGGATGCGCGCGACGGCATTTCCGATTCATCGAAATAAGGACTTTATAATCATCGAGATATGGCTGCCGTGGGAAGCTCCGGCTTCCGCTTCACGACGACCGTTTGCAGTATCGCCTCAGGATCCTCACAAAGGCGCGTGAATTTTTCGCAAGCTTGCATCACAAATCAATCGGCTTCTGGGCCCCCGCAGGGCAGCGGGTCAGTTTCCGATTATCTGACTGTAGGCCAGCAAACCCCCGAAGTCATAATAACTTGGGTGCTAAATGAAGAGATCCGTTGATCGTTTCGGGAAAGACAGTTCAGAAAATCGGCGTGATCGCAGCCCTGATGTCTCGATAGAGGAGACTAGCCGAGCCCGACACGACGGACTAGGTCCGCAAATCGAGGGTCCCCTCGGATTGGGTCGAAGAACGGATGTACTTTGAGAAATTGCAAAATGTTCGACTGCTCCTGGTAAGCCCGCTCCAGCCAGGCAAATGTCTGTTCCTTTTCGCCCAATCCCAAATAAGCGTTTACAAAGGCGCCAGCCGGGACATAGCCTTTCTGCCGGCGCCGCTTCAGTTCCTCGAGGAGAGGGAGCGCATCTTCGCGGCGCCCTGCGTGAGCATAGGCCCTGATCAGCACACCGATGACCCCTGGACTACGGTTGGTGATGGAAACCGCCTTCTCGAGTACAGGAATTGCATCCTCCGGGTGCCCCTTGGCGATGAGTGAGAATCCCAGATACCAGAGGGCACTCGCAGAGTCTCCCTGCAATGCCAGCACACTCTTCAATTCGCGTATGGCCTCGTCATACCGGCGGGCAAAAAACAGAGTCTCGCCGACGCTCGTGCCAGAGACCTCGATAGGGTCAAGTTCGCGGCCGCGAGCGGTCCACGTCAGGGCCTCCTGCGTTCGCCCCTGGCATAGCAGCCAATGCGCAAATCCAACGTGCGCGGCGGCGTCATTCGGGTTCAAATCGAGCGCCCGGTTGTACTCAGCTTCGGCATCGCTCCAGTCCCATTGTTCCTGGTAGACATCCGCCAGCAGGATATGCGCTTCGGTCAGCCCTGGATCCAGCTCCAGCGCCTTGCGAGCCGCATTGACGACTCTTGGCCGCATTTCACTTGGAGGAGTACCGATGAAAATTGTACCGAGCCTGTCGTAGGCATCTGCAAGGCCGACATAGGCCGGCGCGAACGTCGGGTCTCTCTTGGTCGCCTCCTCAAAGTAACCAATACTCTCCTCGAGTTGCGATGTACTGTAGCTCTTGTCGAGGACGGATCGGCCTTTGAGGTAGTTCTCGTAAACTTCCGGTGAAACGGAATGCCTTGCTGTGAGCCTGGCGTGCTCTTCCCCACTGACTGTGACCTTAACCTTTCGCGCTACGGCTTGGGCTACGTCGCTCTGCAGATCGAGAACGTCCCGCAGGTCTCGATCATAGGATTCCGACCAAAAGTGCTCGTCGGTCGAAGCGCGAATCAACTGGACGTGGATGCGAATCCGGCTGCCTTCCCGGATGACGGACCCTTCGACAATGGCGTTTACGTGGAGCGTTTTGGCGATCTCTGGCACAGAGAGTTGCGTATCCTTGAAGCGCATCACCGATGTGCGCGAAATGACGCGCAGATCGTGGATCGTAGAAAGGCTTCCGATGAGCGCCTCCGTCATCCCGTCAGCAAGGTATTCCTGTGTTGGGTCACCTGAGAGGTTTTTAAGTGGCAGAACTGCCAGTGACCTGATTTGGGTTCTCGATGCATCCGCGGCCCGGCTCCGCGTTATAGCGTAACCGGCGGCAAGGAGGGCAAGTAGCACCACCGCACTCACTGCAATCCAGCGACGGACGTGAGGAGACAATGCTGCCATCCTCCGGTCCACCTCGATTCCGGTTGGCACCTCTCCGGAGGTCTGCGACACAGGCTCTTTCTCTTCTTCTCCCAGGCGCGGCTTCCGGCTTTGCAACCAAGCGTCCAGTTCCGCCGGAAACGCATAGACCGAGCCCGCCCGGTCATGGACGTGCCGATGGACCGGCATGCCCTCGCGCCTTTCCCATCTCTGGACGGTGGTTACGTCGCGGTTTAGGTAGGTTGCGATTTCCTTCCAGGAATCCAGCCGCCGAGCGGAGCCTTTCTCTGACACCGCCTCGCCAGACAGTGGTTGGTCCATCACGTCTCTCCCGCTGACACAAACCCGCAAGCTAAGTAGCGCGATTGTAACCCTTTGACCCCCGACGGCAAAGCACTGCATTTGACGGCAAAGGAGCCTTCCGCTCATTGCCGTTTGACGGCAGCGTCCTCGTGGCCGAACGTGTCGAGGCGCGCTGACAGCGCCGCTGCCGAATGGTTTTTGGGCCGAAGGCCGGTCCAGGTTCTGGCGTTTTGAGGTCCCGGGGCTTTCGGCGAGGTTCAGTTCCAAATTGGAGGAGCTTCCATGAACAGCAAGAATCTTTCGTTGGCAGTACGCATCATCATAGCCGCGGTCATGGCAGTCGGTACGGGAGCCAGGGCCCAGGATCCGGGACCTGAGCATTTTAAGGGCGTGATCAATGACTACGCACCCATAGCCGGCGGCACCACAGCATGGGAACTTCACGGGCCCTGGAGTTTGACATTAAACAAAGAAACCGGCGCAGCCCATTTCTCAGCATCCCTGACGATGGGGTTGTCAGTCCTTGGCCAAACGCCTGCAGACGTCGAAGCGGTCACACTGGCACAGCATACTCACAACATCACGATGGATGGCATGGTCACTTACAACCCCACTGACTGTCCTCCCGCCGCCGCGACCACGCCTGCCTACGTCGCCCGTTTTGAGATTAACGGCACCGCCAGCGTTTTCGCGAATGGCAGCGCTGCGCCGTTCGGGCTGTCTTCACACTTGCAGGTTTGTATTGCCGGAGGCACAAACGATCCGAACGTGTCATTTTCGAATATCACGCTGGTATTCGCGGACCCGGCCGCAAAGCATTTCGGAGCACAAGCTATTCACGGGCTAGTTCGTAGCGCAAAGAGAGGGTCGTTTGATAATGACCACCACTGAGTGATCGGCGGCGCTTCGACTCCGGGCTTGGCGGTCCACACGAGGCAAACGGGGCGACCCATCCTTGATCGCTTCTGCTCCCCACCACGAGCAGACGTCTAGGAGGCCGCCCCAGCCGCGCGATGGCTGGTGCTCAGCTGGCGATGGGATTTGTTGATGAGCCACACAAAGGGCATGCGGATCAATTTCGAATGGCTTGTGAACCTCGGTCAATGGGTTGTCCGAGGAGGCGAGTGCATTACAAAGTAATTTTGGAGCAGATCTTCATAAACGCAGTTACCCGAGACTGACTCACTACCCTCCGCTGCTGCCGCTTGCGAACACACAGACAGCGTTTGCTCGTGACGCTCGGGAACTTGTCCACCGTCCTGGTGTCCAACTTTACAGAGGACGCGCGCACCTCACATCCCTGCGAGCGCGGCGCCGGTCTCCTGCGGTAGTTGAGCAACCCACAGGAAGCCGGCGTCGCAAAAATTCCCGTTCTATCTCGCAGAACTTTATTGTGGAGGTGTGTGATGTCTATCGAACCCGGTCCCAGTCCGCAAAATGATTTTGGTTCTCTTCAAGGCTGTTTCGTCGAAGGCAGTGCCGAGCAGCGCGCACGAGAGCGCAGCATTCGCCGGCGCGCCTTGATTATTTCTATCGCTGCGCAAAGCGCCATTCTCACGGCTATCGTTCTATTTCCTTTGTTCGGAAAACCGCAACATATCGCATTTGCCATGACTCCGATTCCTCCGTATTTCCCTTCGCGCGCTCCTGCCGATCCACACCCAGCGCCGCCTCGGCCCAACCTGCGGCCCGAACCGCACTTTTGTTCAACATGCTATTCACCGACTATTCCAGAAAAAATCGCGACGACGGACAACCCGCCGCCGCCGGAACCAAATCCCGGCGTCGGGAGGCCAGATGGGCGGAACGGCTTGCAACCACCCTGGGGAATCGGCATCGACGACGGAAGGCGTCAGCCGGAACGTCCGGCGGATGTGCGGCCCCGAACGCCACCGCGCATTTTCAAGGCGCATCTGGAGCAGGCCATGCTGATCCAGCGCGTCCAGCCCCAATATCCCGCGCTCGCGAGACAAATCCATCGCGAAGGCCAAGTGGAGCTGCACGCCATCATCTCCACGGACGGTACGATACGATCCTTGCAGGTGGTCAGCGGCGATCCGCTCTTCGTGCAATCAGCACTGGATGCCGTGCAGCAGTGGCGCTATCACCCAACGGTCCTCAATGGCCAGCCGGTCGAGATCGACACGTACATCTCGGTCATCTATCACCTGCAGCAGTGAGGTTGACGTATTGTGACCCAAGGCGTTTGTTCCAACGAGCAGGGCGCCATAGTTTCAAGGCGCTCTTCTCGTTCTAAGCATGGGCTGAAATGTTGGCCTGATCGCCTTCTACCAGGTTGCTGAAAAAAGCCATGTGGCACAGCCAATCCTGGCTGTGCACTGAACATGACAATGGAATCAGTACAGCTGAAATCGATTTCTATACCGTTCTTGGCCAGAACCGGTTTTTTCAGCAGCCTGCTAAAGAAGCGCTTCGCCGGAATGGCGAGCAATCGCCTCACGCGTGGTGTCGCGGAGCCGAATCAGTTCATGCCAAGCGGAACCATCAGCGGTCTTCGCAGCCGTGCCCATGGCCTGTGGGTAGATGGGAGGAGACACGGTGATGGTCACGCTAGTCGGCCTTGGCAGATACGTTCCGTCGCGCAGGAATCGTCGCGTTCCCGCCAGCGAAACCGGCACTATCGGCGCATCCGCATCCACCGCGGCTTTGAACGCACCAAGTTGAAATGGCCGCACGCCGTCTTCGCTCGTAAATGTCCCTTCGGGAAAAACAAAAACCGATTCACCCTCGCGCAGCAATTTTTCCATCTCTTGCGATTGGCGGAGGCGCGATTGCGGATCACTGCGGTCAAACTTCGTGTGCCGCATTTGCCGCAAGAACGTGCCGATGAAGGGCATACCGCCGACCTCCATCTTGGCCACGAAGTGATAAGGCACGCCAAGGCCAAGCATCAGCGCCAGTACATCGAAATAACTTGTGTGATTCGACGCGTACACTTTCGCGCCGGGCATATCCACGTATTCCTTGCCAATGACGCGGACGCGGCAGCCGATGAGCGCAAACAATAATTTGAGCGCAGCCGATGTAAATCGCCCCGCTTTGCGGTAATCGCCGATGAAATTCACAATCGCCCAGGTCGGAACGATCCACACTATGAACACAGCGCAGAAATAGAGGCCATACAAAATCTCCAGCCCTCGCCGCACACCCCGCCAAATTTCACCGCCCATGGTGCGTGCCGCGCCTGCCGTGGCGAGCCGGGCGATCTGCACCCAGGCCGGCGCTTTGCCTGCGGCCAATTTTCCCGAAAGATAGAGCTGCTTGGTTTCTTCGCGCCGCAATTTTCCGCTCGATGTTTTTGGAATGCTTCCGGGCGGAATGAGCTCGACTTTGTCCGGCGGTAAGCCGAGCCCTTGCGAGACCTGTTCCGTCACCGCCGCCGTAATTGCCGCGCGCCGCGATGTTTCCGGTTCTCGCGATTCAGCTACGACGATAAGTTTCTCGGTGCCCGAGGCTTCATCTTTCAGACCGAATGCTACGATGCAGCCCTTGCGGATTCCCTCCGCTCGTGCGGCGAGCTCTTCGACTTCGTGGGGATACAGATTCCTTCCACCTTTGATGATGATGTCCTTCACGCGCCCCGTGACGTAGATTTCCGCGTCCGCGTGGTACGCGCGGTCGCCGGAATTCACCCACGCATATTCACCGTCGCTCGCGGCCGGACCCAAGGGAAACAATTTTTCTGTCGCTTCCGCATTATGATAGTAGCCGCTGGTGGCCGAAGGGCCACGGAACCACAGAAACCCTTCGGTCCGGTCGTTCACTTCCTTGCCGCTCGCGTCCACAATGCGCACCTCATGCCCGGGAAGCGGATTGCCGGAGGAAACGAAGGCAATCGCTGTCGCATCATCGGCTGGCGCGGGCACAGCGCGTCCCTCCGCGGTGAAGACTTCGCGCTCGACGCGATCGATCAGCGGCCCGCGATGGAGAGGCGGAACAGTGACCGCCAGCGAAGCTTCCGCAAGCCCGTACACCGGCAGTTGCGCTTCACGGCGAAAACCGTAGCGCGCAAAGCGATCTGCAAATCGATTCAGCGTGTCCGGATTCACCGGCTCGGCACCGTTCAGCGCGGCGCGCCAGGCGCTCAGATCTAAGCCTTGAATATCTTTATCCGCGATCTTCCGCACGCATAGCTCGTACGCGAAATTTGGCGCAGCGGAAATTGTTCCACCATATTTTTGAAACGCTTTCAGCCAGCGCTCCGGCCGTGTGAGAAATGCCAACGGTGACATCACCGCGAGGGGAATGCCGAAGTGCAGAAGCGTAAGCCACGCACCGATCAGACCCATGTCGTGATAAAGCGGAAGCCAGCTCACACCCACGTCGCCGGGATCAAGTGCCACGGCTTCTCCGATGGCGCGAATATTGGCGAGCAAATTCGCGTGCGTGAGCACCACCCCCTTGGGATCGCCCGTCGAGCCGGAAGTGTATTGCAAGAGCGCGGTGTCGCTCGATTTTCGCGCGCGGCTTCCCGTGAGATGCAGCGGGAGCGCGCCTGGCGAAGGGGGCGGCGCTTTATCGGCTGCGTCGATCAGCTTTTCCGCATCGGCAACTTCGCTGAGGGATTGCACGCGCGGTTTCAGAAGTCGCGCCACCGCTTCCGCTTGACGAAAGGTCAGCAGCAAACAAACGCCGGCGTTTTTCAGGATCGCTGATTGCCGCGACGCATATTCCTCGATGCGGTCCGCACGGAACGGCGGGTAAATCGGCACAGGAATGGCGCCCGCCAGCAAAATCCCAGCGTAGGAAACAAAAAACGCGCGCGAAGTCGGCAGCATCAGCGCCACGCGGCCACCCGCGGGCACACCGCGTCGCGCCAACTCCGCCGCGCAGCGTTGTGCCGCAGCATACAATTCGCCGAAAGTCAGAGTTGCGCTGCGCTCTTTGCCTTCGGTCTCTTCAGTGATCAACAAATGCGTGCGTTCAGCGTCATGCATCGCGCGATAGCGCAAAACGTCCAGCAAAGTTTCCGTGGCGAAAACGCCGGCATCCATCGCCTCGCGATGCATTTTTTGCGTTGTAATCGCCGCGCGCAGAGCTGATCCCGCTTCATCTTCCTCCGTCTCCGTTCCCGGTGCGGTTCGCAGGGCTTTCGCGAGATCTTCAGGAGTATTTGCTTCCGCTGCGACGCTGTCGGGCAGCCGCACGCCAAAAGCCGTCTCCAGCCGCGCGAGCAATTCCACGCGCTCGAGGCTGCCCAGCCCGAGGTCTTGATCCAGTTTTGAGCTGCCGTTGAGCATCGGCAACGCTCCGCGGCTGCCCAATTCCTCGAGCAAGTTGCGAATAACGCCGAGCACGCGTTCGCGTACTTCGGAGGCGTCGAGTTGTGTAGCAGGAGTCGCCACAGGTCACATATTCGAAGGATTCATTCGCTTCCGCCTGAGGCTACCACGCGGAGTTGCCGTTTGCCATTACAGCGGACGCGTCACTGTTCTAAAAATCACGCGTCGCTTATTCGTTCACAAATTACGCTAGAAAATGTCGCTAACAGATAACGCTAACAAATTATCTTCACAAGCCGCGCGCGACAATTCGCGTGGCCGGTCCTACGCGCCCTTTTGTTTGGCTTGTTCCCCGGCATATCCTCGCGGCATGAGGGCCGTCGTAAGATCCACTCCAGAAAGGTCCGCTCCAGTCAAATCCGTCTCGCGGAGAATCGCCACGCCCATGTCCGCTCCCGTAAAACTCGCGCCATTCACATTCGCGAGCCTCAAATTCACGTTGCGCAGACGGGCGCGGTGAAAAATCGCGTTCGAAAGATCGCAGCGGAAAAATTCCACGCCGCTCGCTTGCGCTTCGGTCAGATCCGCGCCCGGCAAAATCGCTTCCGTCATGTCCGTGTTTCGCAGGTCGGCTTTTCGAAGATTCGCGCCCGACAAATCCGCGCCGGGGAGCTTGGCCTTGCGTAAATCGGAGCCCTCAAAGTTCGCGCCGCTCAAAATCGCGCCGCTAAGATTGATGCCTTGCAAATCTGCGCGGGAAAGATCGGCGCCGGCCAAGTCCGCGCGCGCGCCGCCTTCTTTCCCGCGAAAGAAAAGTGCATGCGCTTCGAGAATGTCCGTCAACCTTTTGCCTTTGTGTTGAATGCTCTTTGCTTTTCTCAATCCCATGGTCTCCGTTCCACTCCTTGTTCCAATAGCTCATTTTACTCGCTCTTCATCGCCCTGACGAGCGCTTCCCGGCTTCACCGTTGCTGCATTTCGGAAGAAGCCCGGCTCCTCCCCTTGGATTGTGGTAGCTTTTAGAATTGCCCGGTCGCCCGGAAAGTGAGCACATCGTTGAGGTCTAGAAGCATACTCCTTCTGCTGTTGGCCGCATTTCTCGTGGTTCCATCCTTCTTTTCGGCGGAGACTTCTTCCGAGCTGGCAATCACTCACGTTACAGTCATCGACGGGACTGGGCGTGCGCCTCAGCCAGATCAGAGCGTTCTCATCGCGGCTGGCCGCATCGTTGCAGTGGGCTCATCGAAAAAGATCAAGGTTCCCAAAACCGCGCGCACCATCGACGCCTCGGGAAAATTCTTGCTGCCGGGCTTTTGGGACATGCACGTTCATCTCGCGGGCATTAACGCCGATCCTTCCTGGAGCAAACAGGTTCTTCTGCCGCTGCTTTTGGCGAACGGAATCACCGGCGTGCGCGACATGGGCGGCGATCTCGATGCGCTTCTTGCCTGGCAGCGCGACATCGAATCCGGCGCTCTGCTCGGTCCTCACATTGTCGCTTCCGGCCCATTCCTCGCTGCGAGCGGCAGGAAAACTCCCGAGCAATATCCCGTTGCCAATGCCGCGGAAGCCCGCGCTGCGGTCGATGATCTGAAAAAGCGCGGCGCAAATTTCATAAAAATAATTACCCTGCCTTCGCGTGAGGCGTTTTTTGCGGTCGCCGATGAATCCAAGAAGCAGAATATTTCGTTTGTCGGACATTTGCCCTTCGAGATTGGAGCCAAGGAAGCCAGCGACGCTGGAATGCGCAGCATCGAGCATCTTCTCTACAGTGCTTTTTCTCTCTCCTTTTCCTCGAAGGAAACCGAGCTTCGCCCACGCCTTGTGCAAGCCGAAAAAAGCGGCGACTCCGCGGCTTGGGAGGCCATCGCCCACGAAGCGGACGCCACCTACAGCCCGGAAAAAGCCGCGGCGCTCTTCGCGACGCTGAAGAAAAATGGCACTTGGGTTACGCCCACCCTCGCTTCTCTGGACATCACTTCTCATCCGGAGAACTGGAAGGCTGATGACCCTTTACTCGACTTCGTCCCGCCTTCGCTCGCGAAAGAATGGCGCGACTCGCTCAATGATGCGGAGATGAAGCAGCGGGCGGCGTGGCTGGCCCGCCAGGCATCCAATGATTGGAAGCTGACGGGCGAACTGCATCGCGCCAGCGTGCCGCTTCTTGTGGGCTCGGACTCGCTCGATGCGTTCGTTTTTCCTGGCGACAGTTTTCATCAGGAGCTTGCCGAATTGGTTCGTGCGGGATTTACGCCCATGGAAGCCTTGCAGGCCGCAACCCGTGGCGCCGCGCAGTTTCTAGGCCGCGAGAAAGAATTGGGCACCGTTGAAGAAGGTCATGCCGCCGACGTGGTTTTGCTAAGCGCGGATCCGCTGGAGAACATTGGCAATACGAGAAAGATTTGGGCTGTGATACGCAAGGGGAATTACTATGATCGTGAGGCCCTGGATGCCATGCTGGCGCGAGCGAAAGCGGCGGCCGCAGCCGTCCCCTTGGAGAAGCCCTAGTTCCTCTGTATTCGACTGGCAGATCGTAGGAGAATGTTTGTATCGCGCAGCCGGCACATGAGAGTCGCCACTACATATTGTCGCCAGTTTGTCGGTCCGCTCATGGCCTGCCTGTTTTTCTTCGCGTGGACGGCTTGGGTTCCGGTGGCGCCGGCCCAAGATCGCGAAGTTAGCAATGAAATCGTTGCGAATCTTGCCGGCGGCCGCGTAATCGTTCACGTCGCACACGACAAGATTCTTTTTGCCGCTATTGATCAACCGATCGAGAAGAACTCGATTCCTCCGCGCGTCCTGAGCGTCAACGCCACTCATATTGGAGTACTGTTGGGCGCCTCCGAGTGGCGACACACTGCCGATCCCAAGCCGGTGCGCTTAGACAGAGATTTCCCCCAAATCTCGGCGAGGGACTCGCACTATGCGGTCAATCCAGAGGAAATCGCACCCGATCTGGATGCCATAGGAGTCGCCTTCCTCGAACGCCTGCGCCCGCTTGTCTCTGAACTTCAGCACAAGGTCGATTTCAATCCCAATGACGCCATCTTCGAGGTGGTTCTCATCGGCTTTGCTCCGGATGACTATGGTCCCGAAGTCTGGACCATCGAATACCGCATAAAGCAGGAAGAGATCGCCACGCAAGGTGACTTCTGGCAGACGCGATTGCTTCGCCCGAGGTTTACTCAGCTCTATCCGCCGGAAAAGCACGCCCCGAGAACGCTCGTCGAAGTTCGCTATCCGGACACGATTCAAGGTCCCACTTTGCAGCAATTGATCGAAGGAAACGATCCGGACATCGACAACTTATCGCATGGAGACCCAAAGTTTTTGAAAGTGGATGAGGATATCGAGCGGGGCCAAGCCAATAAAGCTGTCCCCCAGGATGCCACGGATTTTCTCCGCGCCGTTTTGCCGCTCATCGCCGGGAAGTCCCGATTTATCCTGGGGTCGATGACGGAAGGCGGCTTCGATTGGGTAGTTCCGCCGGATGAGCCGGTGGAAAGGGTCAAGGCGGATAAGAACCAGCCGCCAGAGAGGCCCACGTTGCGCCCCACGCTAAAGCCGAATCCGTAAATCCTAAGTTAATTTTTCGATACTGTCGCGGATCATTCCTGGAGTGAGTTTCAGAGACGCCAGAGTCTCTCGATCCACTCATAGAATTCGACGCTTGCTCCACAAGCGGCCCTACGCGCAATCTTCCAAACCTAAATCCTCGATTGCCTCTACTCGGGGCGGTTCCTCTATGGGCCACTCTCACTTTGGAGTTCGAAAAGGTCCTACGACGCGCGGCACCTCTCTAATCACCCGCGGCTTTCACGCGGCCCACGTGCCCACCAATGTCTTTGCGGTAATGGATGCCATCAAAGTGTATTTTTTCCGCCGCGTCATAGGCGGAGGCTAGAGCCATTTCCAAAGAGTCCCCAGTCGCAGTCACACCCAACACTCGACCGCCATTCGTGATCAGGGATTCGTCTTGAAGCTTGGTTCCCGCTTGGAAAACCTGCACACCTTTATTTTCTATTATAGCGGTTAGTCCATCGATCTTTTTACCCGCCTCAAATTTTCCAGGATATCCACCGGAAGCTAGCACCACACACACGCTTGCTCCCTCCTTCCACCGCAATTTTGCTGGGTCGAGGCGTTTTGCGGCGACGTCTTCAAGGACTTCCGCCAAATCGAAGTCCATGCGTGCGATGATCGCTTGGGCCTCGGGGTCGCCTAACCGGCAATTGAACTCGAGCACCTTTGGTCCGTTCCTGGTCAACATAAGCCCGACATACAGGAAGCCCTGGTAGGGAATTCGCTCTTCCGCGAGACCTCGAAGCGTCGGTTCCACAATGGTGGAAATCACGCGATCGCGCAGAGCAGCCGGCAACAAATCGTCCGAAGAATAAGCGCCCATTCCGCCCGTGTTCGGCCCTTTGTCGCCATCGAAGGCCCGTTTATGATCGCGTGTTGGAACTAGCGGGGCATATCGCTGGCCATCGGTCAAAATGATAAACGAGAGCTCCGGGCCCTCGAGCGTTTCCTCGAGCAGGACGCGCCGCCCTCCAGCGCCAAGCTCGTGCTTCTCCATAACGCGTTCGAGGAATTGCCTGGCAACAACAGCATCCGGCGCCAGGAAAACACCTTTGCCGGCGCACAAACCATCCGCCTTGATCACCACGGGCCATTCCACGCGGTGTAGCGCGCCGTACGCATCTCCTGCCGAGTCAAACGAGCCATACATTTTCGCCGCTGGAATGTTGTGGCGAAGCAAAAATTGCTTCGAAAAAATCTTGCTGCCTTCGAGCTGCGCAGCTTGCCGCGATGGACCGACGATGGGCCATTTTCGCTGCGCGAATGCGTCCGAGATGCCGTTCACCAGCGGCAATTCCGGCCCTACCACCGTCAAATCCGGGGCGATTTTTTCCGCTAGTGCTACAAGCGCCACAACGTCACCCGCATCCACGGCTACGCATTGCGCAACTTCAGCAATTCCGCCGTTCCCCGGCGCGCACCAGATTTTCTCCACGAGCGGGCTCTGCTTCAGCTTCCAAATCAGCGCATGTTCGCGGCCGCCACCACCAATCACCAGAATCTTCATCCAAGATCCTCTCGAAAAATTCATCTCGAACGATAGCTGCCCCACAACAGGGTGTCAACTTGCGCGTTTCCGCACGCGAATTTTCTGCCGTTCGCCGGCTCCAAACTGTTCATCACCAGAAATAGGCCTTTGGTTCGTGTATCGTAAGCCGCAATCTTTACTGATTCGGACAGTGCTCACCCTTATTCCCTATGTTCCGGAACGCCATCTCTACAATTAGAAGTAACGGGGATCATCCTCGATTTCCTCTCGACAGGAAAGGAACCCGCATGTTGCTTATTCCCCTCCGTCACGAGAACATGAAGGGCCGCCGCTGGCCTGTCGTCACGTTCACACTGATCGCCTTGAACGTAGTCATTTTCCTGGGAACTCACTGGATTATCGAAGATCAAAACAACCTTACCCCTCAGCGGATCGAAGTACGCAAGCATTTGGTGTTGCTTGCAGCCATGCACCCGGAATTGAAAATGGGCGACGACGCCCGCAATTTCATCGAGCCGCTTGCCGCGCAATTTCCAACCGATTGGAAAACCCTGGCTTCACCAGATCGAACGCCTGACGACGCGTGGGATGCCAATATCCGACAGGTCGACGATCCAGCTGCTCTTCAGGCTGAAATGGATAGCTTATCCCAGGAATTTCAAGACTTCGAGCGGAGCACTTTATTGGCGCGCTACGGTTTTGTTCCGGCGCATCCCACGGCGATCTCCTACCTAACCGCTAATTTCCTTCATGCCGGTTGGCTCCATCTCATCGGCAACATGTGGTTTCTATGGCTTGCGGGCTTCATTCTGGAGGATAACTGGGGCCGTACGATCTATTCCATCTTTTACCTCGTCGCTGGGGCAATCGCCGTCCAGATACATGGCTGGCTTTATCCGCATAGCCTTGTGCCTTTGCTCGGTGCGTCGGGCGCCATTGCAGCTTTGATGGGTGCCTTCCTCGTCCGTTTTCCAAAATTGAAGATCGAAATGTTCTGGTTTCTTTTCTACTTTCGCGGACGCTTCAAGGCTCCAGCACTTTGTCTTCTGCCTCTGTGGGGACTCATGGAACTGTTCTACGGTTCCGTCTCGCGATCATCTTCCGGTGTTGCCCATTGGGCGCACGTGGGAGGGTTCGCGTTCGGTGTGGTCGGAGCGCTCATTCTTTCCAAATCCGGCCTGGAACAAAAAGCGAGTTCAGCCATCGAGGAGAAAGTGTCCTGGACCGCGGACCCCGCTATCGTTCAGGCGACCGAAGACATGGAACAAGGCAAAGTGGACGATGCCATCAAGAAACTGCAGGCGCACATTGCCGCCAAACCTGATTCCGCAGACGCTTTGGTGCTCTTGCAGCAGCTTCATTGGCGCAAGGGAGATTCCGCGGCACACCAAGACGCCACCGTCAAACTTTGCCAGCTCCACCTGAAAGACCACGATGGGGAGGCTGCCTGGCGCGATTACGAAGAGTTTCAAAACACTGGCGGACAGCAACTCCCAGCCGCAACTTGGCTCGAGCTTTGCCGCTTTCTCGAAGGCCAACAAAACTTTGATCGTGCGGTCACGGAGTACGACAAACTCTCTACAGCCTACCCGAAGGAGAGGGGATCCCTTCTCGCGTTGATGGCCGCCGGCCGGCTTTCCCTGAAGAAGTTAGGCCGCCCCGCGGAGGCTCTACATTATTATCGAGCGGCTTCCGCGTCGTCTGTTCCGCATCTCGACTGGGAATCCAACATCCAAGCGGGTATCAAAGAGGCTACGGCAACGCTGGCGAATTCGGCACTCCCAGTCGAGTAAGATGAAAAGAGCGGCCGTATTCGCGTTCTGATTATATTGTAGTTATTTTCATGAAAAGGTATAGTATCTGGCTGCCAGAAGGCGTGCTGGTGTTGTGTGATGATGCGAAGGCCGTATGCCTGGTTCTAGGCTTGACCGACTGCGCGAATAGGAATGGTGACTCCCGTGGCGGCGTCCGATGATGCCAGCATGTGGCATCGGCCGTCAAAAATCCCGCCCGGGTCGATCACCATGCAAGGCGAATGCACTTCGCCTGTCACTACTCCCTTGGCCTGGATTTCCACGCGTCCCTTGGCGAAAATCACGCCATCAAACCGTCCGGAGATGACAACGCGGTTTCCTTCGATCTGACCTTCAACCTTGGCGCCTTCTCCCAGCACGACTGTCTGCTCTGAAATGATATTGCCCTTCACATTGCCGTCGATGCGGAAGGTTCCCGTGAGTTGGAGCGTACCTTCGAGCGTCACGCCCTGATCGATGAATCCGGTCCACTCTTCGCTCACACCGTTTTTCGAGGAACCGGGCCACTTCCAAGCCATGACATTTCTCCTAGAGACTCTTCTACTGTAACGTCGATTGCGCCGGTGTCAACGAATCGGACGCGCACAGTTGTCCAAATGATACGGTGGAACAAAAGGACGGCACCAATTTTCGCAGGGTTCGAGGCGCTATTTCATGAGCAGATCGTATATTCCCATCAGCTGCGCGTCGTCATAGAATTCGAGCACGAGCTGTCCGGGGCGCATTTTGGTCTTTTGTCTGAGAAGGACTTTGGTTCCTAGACGCCTCTGCAGTTCCTCGATCGCGGCTCGAATATTAGCGTCCAGGTGGATCTCGGCGACTGCGGCGGTTCCACGCGAACGTCGTGAAGCTAGCCGCTCGATTTGCCGCACGGTCAGCCCGCCGCGAGAAGCCCGCTGCGCATAACGCATTCTCAACGGGGAATCCGCTACGGCCAGCAAGGCCCGCCCGTGACCTGCCGTCAACTTGCCTTCTTCGATCCAATCCTGAATTGTGGGCTCGAGTTTCAAGAGTCGAATCGAGTTGGCTACTGTAGCTCGATCTTTTCCAGTGCGCTCCGCCACCGCTTCTTGCGTAAGCTGGAATTCGTCCATTAATCTCTCAAACGCCCGCGCTGCCTCGATGGCGTTCAAATCCTCACGTTGGATGTTTTCAACGAGCGTCATCTCGAGCGCTAGCTCGTCTGGCACCTGCCGCACAATCGCGGAGACTTTTGTCAGCCCTGCGCGCTGCGCCGCGCGCCACCGCCGCTCGCCGGCGATCAGCTGGAAGCGATTGCCGATTGGCCGCACTACCAACGGCTGGATGATGCCACTGGATTTGATGGAGCGGGCTAGCTCGTCCAGTGCCTCTTCGCGGAATCGCGTGCGAGGCTGATAAGGGCTTGGCTCAATCAAGTCGATGTCGATCTGATGCGGACCGGCAAGCGTCGCTTCGCGTGCGGGCGCAGCCGCCGCAGCGGTGCCGCCCCCTGCTGTCTGCGGCTGAGCTCCCTGCGGTGGTGGCGCGGAAACCTGTGGTTCAGGCTCCCGAATGAGCGCTCCGAGCCCCCGTCCCAGTGCGTTTCTCGGCATTGGCAATGACCTCCTGGGCGAGCTGAGTGTAGCCCTCCGCCCCTTTACTGTGAATGTCATAGAAAATGATTGGTTTCCCGAAGCTTGGTGCTTCCGCAAGGCGTACATTGCGCGGAATAACGCTCTGAAATACTTGCGTTCCGAAAAAACTGCGCAAATCGGTGGCAACCTGCCGCGACAGGGTGGTTCTCTCGTCGTACATCGTCAAAAGTATGCCTTCGATCTCCAGGCTGGGGTTCAAGGTACGCCGGATGCGCATCAAAGTATCCAACAATTCTGAAACGCCCTCCAAAGCCAGGTATTCACACTGAATCGGCACGAGTACGGAACTGGCCGCAACGAGTCCATTCAAAGTCAATAGATCCAAGGCCGGAGGACAATCCAGCACGATGAACTTGTAACGGTCGCGGATCTGATTGAGGAGTGCTTGGAGTTTGTATTCGCGATTTTCCGCCAAAACCAGCTCGACAGCGGCTCCGGCGAGGTTTTTGTCGGCGGGGACGACATCTAAGCCATCGACTTGCGATTTTTGTACGATTTTGTCGAAAGGTTCGTTCAGGATGAGGCAATGGTAGAGAGTTCTTCGAGAAGGATCTTTGGCGAATCCGATGGCGGCAGTGGCATTCGCTTGGGAATCGCAATCTACCAGTAGAGTCGATTGCTCAGCGGCAGCGAGGCAAGCCCCTAAATTCACTGCGGTGGTTGTCTTTCCAACACCGCCCTTTTGGTTTGCAACGGCAATGATGCGCGCCAACGAGACCCCCGAGTCGCGGAAAGTTACCAGAATCGCGCATGGGATGCAACTTGTTTCACGTGCAACACCGATGCAGGTGTCGGATTCGAATGCCACTGTTCCACGTGGAACAGCCAGTGCTTCTGTGGCTCTCCCCATGGCGTTCCACGTGGAACCATGGGGCGGAGAGTCGGGGGGGGGAGGCAGACAAAACCGGAAGAGACAATCGCAGCGAGACTTGTTCCACGTGGAACGCTCTCTCAGCGGGCGAACATTCGTTCCGTTCAAATTCCAGCTAAAATCATTTGTGGGAAGCGGATTCGTCGGCGAGGCAACTCCTAACTACTTTATTTTTCTATGGCATACAGAACTACTTCGATTCCGTGGTGCAATGCATCTCTCTCGTATCGCATCCCGAGTTTTTCCATGATTCGCGTCGAAGCCCTATTTTCTCGCCTCGCGATTGCAACGATCCGCCTTAAGCCGCACCGCCCGAATCCATCCTCCAATACACTGCGTGCCGCCTCTGTGGCGAGGCCGTATCCCCAGAGGTGCGGTGCGAGCCACCAGCCGATCTCAACGCCAGCTAAGTCGTCGAGTGGTTGAAGCCCACAGAAACCAGATATTTCCGGCTTACGCTTAAGCACAAGTTTCCAGAGGCAATATCCGAATTCGGCAAAATGCCTTCGCTGGCGCTCCACGAACTCGATAATTCTGGAGTCAGGCCACGGAACGCCTTCCGAAATGTAGCGCATCACGCGGCGATCTGTCGCTATTGGTTTAAATCCGGTCCAATTCTCGGATTCCCAAGGAAGGAGTATAACTCTTTCTGTTTCAAGTCGTTGGGCCGACATTCCCGCTCTTTCTTTTTCCAACCAGCAGGTAGCGCCGCAGCGAGTGGGGAACCACAATTGGCTCCCGCCAGTCCCATCCTGGATCCTTGCGAGCCTGGTCCAGGTCTCGCCCGCCGATCCACAGGATAACTTGTTTAGCTGCAATGCGTTCCGAAGAGGCCCAGGTCAAGAATGGCTCGAAATCGCCCAACGCTCTCGAGCATATATAATCGAGCGGAGCCACTTCCTCTCCTAGTTCCTCATAACGGCTCACAAGCACGCGCGTGTCTGGAAGTTCAATGTTTCGAAGCACTTCGGCAAGAAACGTGGCCTTCTTCATGTTCGATTCGATGAGAAAAACCTGCAGTTCGGGACGCATAATTTTCAGCGGAATCCCCGGAAACCCAGCCCCCGAGCCCACGTCGGCGAGCCGACCTTTTTCCACAGGCACGGCAACTGCTGCAAACATGCACTCACAAAAGTGACGATATAGTATCTCCAGTGGATCTCGGATAGCGGTCAGGTTTATCTTTTCATTCCAGGCCAGTAGAAGCCTCATATACTGTTGAATATAAATGACTTGCTGTTCACTAAGATCCAGCTGGAACTCGCCCGAAGCACGGCGTATCGTCTCCGACGAAAGCACCTCTGGGCTTGGTGTTGTCATTAGAGTAACTATAATCCTGTGACGCTGTGGATTTCCTCGTTTACCGGTGCCGAAACTCGTTTTAATAGGTACTTCGGGCCCGCCACTCCGGCTGCGGCATCAACCGCAAAATGCCAAAACATCACCGGAACCATACCATCGTACGCGATTCGCGCCGTTCCGAACACTGTGCCGATGACCAGTGTGCTCACAACCCCGCCGCGCCCCTGGTAAAGATGTGCCATGGCAAACAGAGCAGAGGAGAGGAGCACAACGGCCCATAGAGGGAGTCCTGCCCGCGTCAAGGCGGCCATTGCGAATCCCCGGTACAGAAACTCTTCGCACACTCCCGCTGTCAGGGCCAGAGCTAGAAAGAGAAGTAGCTCCACTTTCGATTGCGGAAGAATTCGCTCCGCAAGCGTCTGCATGAAACTGCGCGCCTTTTCCGAGGTTCTGCCCATCCGCCGCAGGTTAAGCCACTGCAGAGCACCCAAAGTCGCGGCGCCGACAATTGCCGCTAAGAAGACCCTTCCGCGGCCATGAATCACCAATCCGAGTTCTTCCGGAGTCAACCCTCGGGCCCACGCTCTCCACGCCGTCACCGAGACGGCCAGCCACTGAAATGCGATCGTTAAGAGATAAAGTGCCAGCCGCTCCCGCGTGCCCATTTGCGGGATGGCCAGCATCTTCTTTAGCCGCAGGTGGCCACGCCATGGCAAAAGCACACCGAGCACGAAGAAGATCAACCAGAAGTCCCAAGGCATCCGGGGATGAGACCACGTTCCGCAGCGGTACGCAACTTTTCGCCGCTCGGTGTTTTTCCCGAAGTTTTGGGTATCACCACCGCAAGGGCTGCCGCATCGCTATAATGTTCCGCGAACCAGCGAGGTGCACCTTGGCGGCACAAGTAAAACTGACGTCCATGGCTAAAGCGGCGGGTTGCGCGGCCAAATTGAATCCCGCGACTCTTGACGCGGTCCTGCGCAAGCTCCCCAGGCAAACGGATCCGAATGTTCTGGTTGGTTTTGACACCAACGATGACGCAGGAATTTATCTCCTCGGCGAAAATCTCGCGCTCGTCCAGACGGTAGATTTCTTCACGCCCATCGTAGACGACCCATTTCTCTTCGGGCAAATTGCCGCCGCCAACTCGCTGAGTGACGTGTACGCCATGGGAGGCCGGCCTGTTACATCGCTATCCATCGTCGGCTTTCCAGAAAAGGGCGACCCGGAAATCCTCGAACAAATTATTCGCGGTGGCCTGGCCAAAATGAACGAAGCCAAATGCAGCGTGATCGGGGGTCACTCGATCCGCAATGAAGACATGCTTTTCGGCTACGCGGTAACGGGTACCATCGATCCGCGGCGCATTTGGCGCAACGTAGGCGCCAAGCCCGGCGACGTACTTTTGTTCACCAAGCCGCTCGGCACTGGAGTCATCACCACGGCTTTGAAAAAGGATCGTGCGTCCGCGGAATCGCTCGCAGCCGCTGTCTCGGCCATGAGCACGCTCAACGCCGCCGCCGCGGCGGCTCTGCATGAAGTCGAAGAGCAGAAACACCAGTCCATGCCCATTCATGCCCTCACCGACGTGACGGGATTCAGCCTTCTTGGCCACGCCCGCGAGATGGCTCTTGGCGACCCTGCCCACGGGCTCCAGCCGGTCTCTTTCGAGTTCGATCACACTGCCTTCTCGTATTTTCCAGGCGCAGTCGAAGCGGCCCGCGAAGGCCACCTTTCCGGCGGCCTCAAAAACAATCGAGCTTTCATCGGCGAGTGCGCGGCTTTCGAACCGAGCGTCTCGCCTGAATATCAGGATCTCCTGTTCGACCCGCAAACCTCCGGCGGTTTTCTCGTCGCCATCGATCCGGACTACGCCGATTCGGCCGTAGCCACTTTCGCGCGCCATGGCGTTTCCGCCCACCGCGTCGGCCGCGTTATACCGAAAGCCGCTCCCTTAATCAGGGTGCTTTGAAATTAGGGATTCTGCTCACCGTATCCTTTGAGAGAAGATCCCTGCTCACCGGGAAGGCGTCGATTAAACTAAAAAAATGGACACCATCACTCACGGAATCGCCGGGGCACTGATTGGCAAAGCCGTCTTCCGAGGCGAAGACATGTTCGCCTCGCGTGCCATGAATCGCGCGCGGATCGTCACGTGGGCGCTGATGCTCGGAGCGATTTTTCCCGATTCGGATATGCTCCGCGAGTTTTTCTCCCGCAATCCGATGCTCATTCTGACGTGGCATCGCAGCATCACGCATTCCCTGGTCTGCATGCCACTTTTCGCCCTCGTGCTCGCCGCTCTCACGCGGTGGTTCGTGCGCTGGCGCAAATGGGATGCGCCTTCCTTCGCCGCATTGACGGGAATTTACGCCGCCGGCATTCTCAGCCACATTTTTCTAGACGTGGCCACATCCTTCGGCACGATGGTGTGGTCACCGCTCCGATGGTCACGTCCCGCGTGGGATCTTCTTTTCATCATTGACATTACGTTCACCGCGCTTCTCCTCTGCCCGCAAATTCTCGCGTGGGTCTATCGCCAGCCCGAGGGGCTGAAAAATCGCGCCATCCTCACGTGGTCGGTACTCTCGCTTGCCTCGCTCGGTGTCGCTGCCTTATTGCAAAATGTCGGCGCGCCGATTTCTGCACAAACTGCCGTGATCGTCATCATGCTGATTGCCGCGTTTTTTCTTCTCCCAACGGTTGGGGGAAAAGGTCTGCGCGTCCGTTACGCTACGTGGAACCGGGCAGGGCTCGCCGCCGCAATTCTCTATGTTGGCGCGGCATCGTATGCTCATCACGTTGCTCTCGATCGTGTCGAAAAATTCGTCTCTATCTTCCAACTTAAGGTGGAATCGCTCGGCGCGCTTCCTCTTCCGCCATCGATCTGGCATTGGGACGGGCTCGTCAACACGCCGCACGGCGTCTTCGAAGTGCGCCTCGATCTCTCCGAACCAGCTTCTCCTGCGGACATCGAGCACCGCTTTTATCCCGATGCTTTCTCCAATCGATACATCGATGCCGCGGAGCGCCTACCCGCAGTGCAGAAGGTATTGTGGTTTGCGCGTTTCCCGGTAGTGCGTTTCCACAAGGAAGACAACGAAGCTGTTGTGGAAATCTCCGACATCCGTTTTCAACAATTGAACAGGAATCGTCCCGCGCCCTTCACTTACCGCGTGAAAATGGACCTATCGGGCAACGTCATTTCGCACGGATGGGAGCGGGATTAGGCTGTTGCCGGAAGCCAGCGGCTCGGCACTCTCGTCATTTAGGAGAGGGTGTGTACTCTTGGACCGGTCCGTCCATGCCCCACATGACCTGCCAGGAGCCGTCCTTTTGCCGTTCGGCGATTTCCAGGTAGCGAAGCTCTTTGCGGGCGGAGTCGCCGAGCGCCGAACCCGATGTAAGTTCGATTGTTCCGCGGATAAATGCAAAGTCTCCCCGGACGAGGATTTCTTCAGGTTGCACCTGTACCTTAAAGCCGCCTCTGCGCATCACTTCGGAATAGTATTCCCGGCGCTCCTGGTGGGATTGAACTGGGTTACGAAGATTGATGTCCACATAAGTATCTCCGTAGAAGCGCATGATGCGGTCCACATCGCCTGTGTTGAATCCTTCAGCAAACTCGTTGGCAATATGACGGAGCTTTGCGACGTCTTCCGATTCAGGCTCGATCGAAGGCATGGTGTACTCCGCGAGCAAAACTGCACTCAAAC
>Ga0187805_10000099_pt1 | contig 25758 bp, 19 predicted proteins | sample NC_wetland_sal_i_6_FD_132965 | JGI IMG/M metagenome (GOLD analysis project Ga0187805, IMG submission 132965) | Wetland sediment microbial communities from Neuse River Estuary, North Carolina, USA - Control_5 | ecosystem: Environmental > Aquatic > Freshwater > Wetlands > Sediment | place: USA...
GGCGCCCGCCACCAAAGTGATAAACACGTCCACGATGACAATGCGCAGGGTGACTTTTTCGCGGTGAGTGGCCAAGAGGACTTGGCCGAGGACATACGAGAAAACCTGAAAGATCAGGATCCAAGCCATGATGCGCAAGGCCGGTACCGCCTGAAGAAAGTCGCGATTCTTGTACAGGAGGGAGAGCCCCCAGGGGCCAAGAAAAAAGACGCCGGCGGCGGCGGGAAGAGCCAAGGCCAAGAGGAATTCGAGGATTTGGTCCGTAATGCGCTTGAGATCCTGAAGCCCAGGGCCGACTTTGCGACACATGACGGGGAAAATACTCTGGGCAATGCTTTGGTAGACGAGAGAAAGAGGCACGAGCAATTGCGCGGCGGCGGCGTAGAGTCCCACTTCGGTTTCGGTGGCGAGTTTCGAGAGAAGAATGATGTTGAGGCTGCTCTCTATGGCGATAACCTTGTCGATGGCCAAGAATGTGATCGAAGAGCGAAGGGTGATCCAGCAGAAGCGCAGGCTGACGGGGGCGCGCTGCGCCGGAAAGCGGCTGAGGACGAGCCAGACCTCGGCGATAGCGATGGCGAAGAAAGCCGCCAGGAGGACTAGGATAACGGTGTAGAGGCCCCTGCCTCTGACGAGAAGCAGGTACGCGCCGGCCATTTTGGCGAGATTCGCGGGCACATTGACCCAAGCGATGTAGCGCATTTTTTCCCAGGCTTGAAAGATGCCCTCGCAGATGGAGGAAATCGCAAAGGGGAAAAGTCCCAGCGAGAGCAGAAGCACGATCCAATTGGTGGCGGGAGAGTAGTGCATGAGGCGAACGAAAACGTAGAGCGCGGCGAGAGAAACGGACGAAGAAGCCGCGACGATGGCGCAGCCGTTGTTGAAATACATCCTGGTTAGAGAGCGGTCTTTGGCGACCTGCCGGATGGTGAGGATTTTGAGGCCCGCCACGGCCGAGACCTGAAACATGTAGAAGAGCGAGAACGCGAGGGCCAACTGGCCAAACTCGAACGCGCCGAGATGACGAGCGACCATGGCGTACACCACAAAACTCGCGGCGCGATTCAGGACGTCGCTGGAGAGAATCGAAAGCGCGTTACCGCCTACGCTGCGAAGATTCAAGCTCATGAGAGGGGTCAGCCCTTCCGGCGAAGCCAAAAACTTTTTGGCTGGACGCTGCTCTGTTTATACGAGGGAATGGATTGAGCCAAAAGGTCGGGGTGCTTGAGATGCATGTAATTTCCCGCCCAGAGGACTTCAAACTCGGAGTTAAATGCGAGGAAGGCTTGGAGGAGATATTGCTCGTTCCAGAAGCGGTGATGGTGGAAGATCCAATCCTTCGGATATTCAGCGGGAAAGAAAATGTCGTGACAATGGATCAGGACTCCCGGATTCAGCCGAGGAAGGATTTCGAGGTACTCGAAGCGAACATCGCTGCCAATGGAGAGAACGTGGCTTGAATCAATGAAAAGGACATCGTTGCGCTGGAGATTTTGGAATGTGCTTAGGGGAACATCCTGGACTTTTGCCGACAGGACCGCGAGGCCGTTGCAGTCTTTGCCCAGGAATTCCGCGGGAAACGGATCGATGACCCAGTGCTCGCAGGCGTAGGAACTGTCGAGTGCCCGGTTGTCGCCGATAGCGTCTTCAACGAGCAGAGTGGAAAAACCGCTGCCGATTTCGAAGAATCGCCGGGGCTTGAATTTCCGCACGATGCCGTAGAGGATTTCGGCGTCTACGGAATCAAAATATCCGTTTCCTAAGAAAAATTGGGCGGGATTAGAAGATTCGCTACGCGTTAGGGCTTGCCAGGCCGCACAGCAGCGCGTCTCCAACTCTTTGAGGAACTCGATCTGAAACTGTTCGTTGATATCGATCCCGGGAAGTTCCAGGTTTGAACGCCAAAGCGCGTCGTCGAGAGAGCGCGTATCCGGTACGGGCTCGTAAAAGTGAACGTAGGTGAGATGGAGCCCTAACTTCTCCCAGAACGAGAATGTCTTGCGCGCGAGGAACCTGGAGACTCTGTGAATCAGATCCGGCTTGTCAAAGGATTCTCGAGTTACGCGTATGCGACTGCCGAATCGCGCCGGACCCGCATCGCCGGCAGAACCAAGCGAGCCGGCGATCTCTGTTGCTTGCAGTTCCAACTGGTTTCGCAAGAGGAAGGCCCTTTCAGCCGCCCGGCACGGGATCCGGCGTTACGCTAGCAATTCCTGCACTCGGGACAATCCGGTGCTCACCGGAAGACGTCACCCGCTAATGCTTGTACGGCCGTGAATTGGAGCCGGGCGGAGGCTCGGCTCGTGGAACTCGTTTCGTCTGAGGTCATAGGAGGTCAACGCCTGCGGCAAATTTCAGGGATTTAACGGATTGCTAAATTCCCGCTGAATTTCGGAGTATGAATCTTGCGAATTACGTGATGGAGCGTCATTGCCGCGAGAACTTGGTGAGCGTCTGAGCAGCGAATCCGCAGAAGCGATGCAAAGCCCCCGCGTGGCAAGGAAGCCAGCGCATCGGGATCGATTGTTTTTCGAGCGACCGAGCCGCAGGAACCTTCTTTGGGTGTCGTTGAGCATTGTCATCTTCCTAATATCTTTGGTTTACGCGGTGAAGCACTTCTCTGGGCCAACTGTCGTAGATCAAGAGACGTCCGGCTTGAACTGCACACTTTTTGCTTCCGCTTCGGGAAGTGACGTCAATTCCGGAGCGAATCCATCTACCCCCAAATCTTTCCTTGGAGCTGCCGCAGCCGCACAGCCCGGGGCCGTCGTGTGCCTCCTCGGCGGCACCTACAACCTTGCCTCGTCCTTTTCTGCTCCGAAGAGTGGCACGGACTCTTCGTGGATCGTCTACAAAAACTACGACTCCATTCCCGTCAACTTCGCATGGACGGGCCCGGCGGACGCTTCGCCCATGTTCAAACTGGGCACCGGCGAGTTTCCCTCCGGTCCCGCCTACCTTGAATTCCGCGGCCTGCATTTCGACGGCCGAGGTAACGCCGCGGACGGATTCTTTTGCCGGGGAGGGCATCATCTTCGCTTCATCGCGAACTCGATTTCCAACACAGGCGGTTCCGGGATCGGCTCGATCAACTGCGACTACCTGACTGCCGATCACAACACCATCTATCACAATGGATACATCCCTTCGTCGACCAAGTTCCCGCAGTGGTATAGCTGGACAAGCGGGATCTCCTTCAACAGCAACCAGTGGTTCGACCGTTATCCGGGCTTTCACAGCATCATCTCGAACAACATCGTTGCCGGTCAGGTGGATCAAAGCGAGAAACACAGCGATGGGAATGGCATCATTCTGGATCTCAGCAGTGGCAGCTACGCGTTCAGTTCAGCGGACACGCCGCCGGCTTTGATCGTAAACAACGTCGTTTATGGCAACGGCGGGCGCTGCATCGAGGCTTTTACGGTCACAAATTTCTGGATCGTGAACAACACGTGCTATAAAAACATCCTAGACCCTAGTTTGAAAGACGCGGGCTCGCTTACAACGAGCAACTCGCGTGACGGATATTTCATCAACAACATCGCTGTGGCACCCGATAGCACTCATGCGTCATACGACCAGCAAAACTCCAATTCGAAGATCTTGTATTACTCGGACATGTATTTCGGAGCGTCGAACAATTTCCCGTATCCTGACCCTTCACAACTTATTCAAGCTAATCCGCAGTTCCTCGATCCACCGGTTGTGGATCTTGCTGTCCCCGATCCGTTCGCTAACGTCTTGCCGCCATCTCGCATGGGTACTTCACTGACGCTCCAACCATCCAGCCCGGCGATTAGCAGAGGCATCGATCCCACGACCTTACCGAATTTGTCGAAAGCTATCGTCACGGACTTGAACAAATACATCTACACCGACATCAATGGCAACGTCCGCGTCCGCAAAGTGCCTTTTGATTTGGGTGCTTATCAGTCCCATTATCCGCGGTGAACTCATACTCTCCAGTTGCTGTATCCAACAGCACGGCACGCTTAGGAGAACAGACGGTAGAGATCTTCGCCGGCCTTTTCAGTTATAGGATCTGGAACGATGGGGTCGGTGAAGCGATTCGTCAGCTTACCGAGGAGTTCTCGCAATTCCTTTTCTGCCGGAGTCGGCGGCCCGTTGGGTGAATGGCGAAGAAAAGAAATCGTCTTCTCTTCGGTGCCAAACTTTCTTTTGTATCGGACGAGCCCTTCCTGATCGATATCGCTCAAGCCAAAATCCAAATATTTCAAGCCCCGGTTCTTTGCATGCTGAATTCCTTCCCAGATCAGCAAATCGTTTGGCCGAACAGAAAGCGCTTCTGGCGTTGAAGCATTGAATTTGTAGTAAAGAGTCTCCTTCCACTCCAAAAAGAGATCGCCCGCTACAATCCGGTCTCCCAAGACGGCTAAGAGTAAGAATCCATGCTGCGCTTCCATGAAGTGCCGCCAAATATTTTGAAAGAACGGGTAGGGCTGGGCCAACAGGCCATATTTATATTTCCTTATTTTCAAATGCATTTCAAAGAAAGCTCGGAGATCCTGTTCTGTCTCCGCGAGCCGAATCTGGACAGCCTCGCGTTGCGATTTCCTGACCGCCCGGTGAGTTGAGCTATGCATTTTGTGCCAGAGATCATTCAGCTCTGGGCGCAAATCCAGGCCATGCCATTTCGCCTCCTTCGCAACAGGAAACCGGCTATCGGCAAGAGGGAGATCGTTGTGGAGGCAGCGCACGGTAATGGGGCAGTGATCCTTCAAGAGTTGATCGGCCAATGACTCCCAAGAATCCGCGTCATTAGCCAGAGGATCGCAGTAGTCTGAGAATGGCAAGGAGACAATTCGTCCTCCCATTATGTCGGCAATCCGGCAGAAGGGAATTCCGGCACGGGGCGCTCCGGAGTCGTCCACAATTACGTAGGCATTGATTTTCCATCCGTAGGTGTCTGCTAATACTTGGAGCCATTGTGGGGAGTGAAAGATGCTGCTTGGAGTTTGCTCCAAGAGCTGGCGCCACAGCGGACTCGTGCACGGGTCTAACTGCACAACGTCCCTGTGCATTGATCTCTCCTGAATTTGGCCTTCGGAAGGCGGGCCTGCGGGTTCCGAGGTTTCGCCCGTCCGCCGTATCACCATTTCAAGAGAATTACGCAATGGCGAACTCGCGAATCACCCGTGCAGGGTTCCCCACAACAACAGTATTTGGCGGCACGTCTCGCACAACGACGCTACCGGCTCCCACGATAGCATTTTCCCCGATGACCACGCCGCATAGGATCGTCGAACCCGTACCGATGGTGACTCCGCGCTTCACAGTGGTTGGCACGACCTTCCAGTCCTTCTCCGTTTGAAGTTCCCCCTCGGCATTGACTGCTCGGGGATACTTGTCATTGATGAACGAAACGTTGTGACCGATGAATACTTCGTCTTCGATCGTGACCCCCTCGCAAATGAAAGTGTGACTCGAGACCTTGATGTTATTTCCAAGGAAAGCGTTCTTTTGTATTTCGACAAAAGTACCAATCTTGCAATTATCGCCGATCGTGCAACCGTATAGATTCACGAACTCATAAATGATCACGCTTCTGCCTAGCTTTACGTTCTCCGCTATCCGTTTTGTGGTCATAGCGCTTGGACGTCTCCTTGTTTTTCTCGTGAGATGGGGCCAGTCGCAGGCATAGGAAGTGGCTTCCTGCTTCCGTTCCCTGCTGCGAAGATCATAGGGGGGCCGAGCGCCGTTGAAAGACTGCGCGATAGGCTGCCAGCAATCGAGGTATGGAAAAATCCCATGCCAATTCTGTTTCCATGCGCCCGAGTCCCAACTGGCCCATCGCTCTTCTACGTGCCGGATCGTCCATCAGCTCCGAAATGGTTCGAGCGAATTCCATCTCGTCGTTCGGTTTCACGTAGGCCGCCGCTCCTTGCGCTGTATAGCGGTGCTCCGTCAAATCGAAAGCAACTATCGGTTTTCCCAAGGACATATACTCCATCAATTTCACCGCCGTAGAGAGATCGTTATATGAAGCGGACGGTTCGGGAGCCACGCAGATATGGGCCGCGCTCAAATATCCAGCGACCTTCGAGTGCCCCACCATGCCGGTGAACAAGACATGGCTCGTGAGTCCGAATTGCTGAGTCATCGATTTGAGGCTGTCAAAAGCATCTCCGCCGCCGACGAGCACACAGAAGAAATCCGTTCTACCCAGGTCGCGGACAAGATGGCGAATAGCCCTCAGGAGATAGTCCACGCCATCCTGAAAGCCCATGACGCCCACGTAACCGATTATGGTCTTCTGCTTCGCTCGCAAACCCGGATGTGGCTCGATTGTGCTGCGAAGTTTGCTGAGTTCGACTCCGTTGCGAACTACAGTAATTCGCGATTCAGGCACGTGGCAGCGCTCTCTAGCGATTGTTTTATACGATCCATTAGTGACAATTACGTGATCCGCGAAACGGCAGCTCAGCTTCTCCAGCCAAACGAGTACACGGTAAACCGCTTGGTTTCCGCCACCTGGGAATCTAGCCTGATACATCTCCGGAGACAGATCGTGGTGGTCGAAGACAAAATGTTTACCAAACAGCTTATATACGATCGCGATAAAGACAAACGTGTCTGGCGGATTATGCGCGTGGAGAACGTCAAAACCCTCGCCGAAGAAAACCACCAGCGAAAGAAAGAAGCTGGCAAGCATGGAATAGCCATACTCCCAAACGTATCCGAGAAATCCCTTGGCAGTGGGCGGCGGAGGGTACCGAAAGACCCGCACGCCGTTGACCGTTTCGCGAAACGGCTGTCCGTCGCGGGCTGGGCAGATTACGGTCACCCGATAGCCAGCTGCATGCAAGGCGTTGGCCTCCTTGCGAACTCGCACGTCCATCGGGTAGGGCAGGTTTTCCAATAGCATGAGGATGCGATTACCCTTCTGTACCGTCTTCCCTCTCGAGCCCTGATCTTTGTTCGGGTATCTCATCTCGCGGCCGCCTGCGTTGCGAGAGCGCCGGGCACTTTTTCCGCGCGGATCCGGGAATCCATGAAAACGCGTTGCCACAGTTCCACGCTCATCAGTCCCCACAAGAGCGCACCGTGGTCGGCGAAACCGCTCTCGTGCTGTTGAATCAATTTCTCGACGAAGGCACGGTTGAAAAGTCCGCGACGCCTCAGCGCAGTGGGAGAAAGGACGTCACGCATGAAGCCGCGCGCTTCGTTGCGAAGCCACTGAGAGACAGGCATGGGGAATCCCTGTTTTTTCCGATGAATTATTTCCGGAGGCAGCCACCGGCCACTTACTTTTTTCAGGAGATACTTGCGAGCCAGGCCCTTCAATTTCATGTTTTGCGGCAGAGAGGCCGCGAACTCCACCAGCTTATGATCAAGCAGCGGCACGCGAGCCTCGAGAGAAACGGCCATGCTCATCTTGTCGCCGCGCGCTAGCAAGAGATCGGGCAGCCAGAGCTTCGTGTCCACGTAGAGCATGCGGTTCAAGGGCTCAGTGGCGTTGGTACGCGCGAGGTAGTCTTCGAAGACGGAATTCGTGCAACGGCCCCGAAGGGATTCCTTGAGGTCCTCCGAGAGGAGAGCTTGCTTCAGCTCCGTGTTGTAGAGGGGAAACCAATTCACAAAGCGTGCCGCTTCGTCATCCTGGCTCAAGGCATACAGAGCTAGCTTTTGACGGCGCAGCCCTGGAAGGTGCGAGCCGGCTGCCAACGACAACTCCTTAAGGGCCTTGGGAATTTTGTGAAAGAAGGGCGCCAGCCGCTCACAGGCGTATCGCGCGTAACCCGCGAATAGTTCGTCGCCGCCTTCTCCTGTAAGCACCATCTTGACGTCGCGAGAGGCCAACTCAGCCACCATGAAATTGGCCAAAGTCGCATATTCGGCCAGTGGTTGATCCAGATGCCAAGCTACTTTTTCGGCGAGTTCCATCACGTGTGCGGGGCGGATGAGCACTTCGTGATGGTCGGTCTGAAATTGTTTCGCGACTAGGCGCGCGTAAGGTAGCTCACTGAATTCCTCGTCACTTCCTGCAAAGCCGACAGAGTACGTCCTCACTGGACGGCTCAGGACCTGGCTCATCAGCGCGACAATCGTGCTTGAATCAACTCCACCGCTTAAAAACGCTCCGAAGGGGACATCACTTATCAGGTGTAGCTTGACGGATTCACGCAGCAGAGCTTCTAGCCGCTCCGCATAAGCTTCTTCCCGCACGTGCCCGTTGCGATGGTTGGCGAAGGCCAAATCCCAGTAACGGCGAATCTGGATGCCATTCGCGTCGCAGGTCAAGAGGCAACTTGGCGGCAAAGCTTGAATACCTTCAAACATGGTCTGGGGCGCTGGCACGTACTTAAGTGACAGAAAGTTATTCAAGCCCTCGAGGTTCAGAAGAACCTGCACGGAAGGATGCTCAAGAATGGCTTTTATTTCAGAACCAAAAATCAGCCGACCACCGGCTTGTGAGTAATACAGCGGTTTGATACCGAGTCGATCGCGCGCCAGCAGGAGGCGTCGCTTGCGGGCATCCCAAATTGCAAAAGCAAACATCCCCCGCAAATGTTCGACACATTCGTCTCCGAACTCCTCGTATAAATGGACGATCACTTCGGTGTCGCTTGAATTCCCAAGCTTGTGTCCCCGATTATCTAGTTCTTCTCGAAGGGATTGATAGTTGTAAATCTCACCATTGAAAACGGTGACGATGCTCCCGTCTTCGTTGAAGATTGGCTGCTTGCCGCCGTTAAGGTCGATGATGCTCAGGCGGCGCATTCCCAGGGCAAGGTCCTTGTCAAAAAATGTTCCGGAATCATCCGGACCCCGGTGATGCAATACGCGAAGCATGGCGGCCAGAATTTGCTGGCCCACCGGCCTGTGAGATTTATATTCGTAGATGCCGCAGACGCCACACATGGATTAGCTCCGGCGTTAACGAGATGGACTTACTTTCGGACAAGGAACAGGCTGGCGTGCGCTCTCTGCGCCGCGTGCCTGCTATCTTTTTTCAGCACTTGCTCATAGACTTCGATAATTCGTTGAGCTACTTCAGGTCCAGCCAGATGCCCCACCTGTTCCCGTCCATTCGTTCTTTCGCGATGGCACAGAACATCGGAGAGACGCCTCGCGAACTCCTGAACATCGGGCTTGCAGACGTGACATCCGCTTGTATTGCCAATGATGTCGCACACGTCGCCAACATCGGTCGAAACGATGGGCAAATTGCAAGCCATGGCCTGCTTTACAATATTGGGCGAGCCTTCCTGATAGGAGGTGAATAGCAGGGCATCGCAAGCATTCATGAATAGGGGCAAGCGATCTTGTGGTTCTTTATGAACGACCAGCAATTCGATGGCCGGGTCGCGCCTGCTCATGTGTTCTGCAACGGCTTTTGCCAACGAGAAACGCTTGACGGGAATGTCTGGGTTGGCAGCGAACAAGAGATACTTTTTCCGAAGGTCCAAGCCTAGAGCTCTTCGTGCCTGTTTCCTGTCGACGGGCTGAAAGAGTTCAAAGTCTATTTCATTCGGAATGACATGGACATCTTTTCTCGCGAGCTTGCTTGCCATTTCGGGGCTCTTCACGATAACGCCTTCCACGTGATTGCTAAGAGCTCGGCCGGCAATTACTGCCAGCCTGCCAAAGAGCGCCTGCTTGCCTCGCTCATTGATTGTTCCCAAAAGATCATCGCCGCAATAACTGACGACCACGGGCACTCTCCATTGTGTGCGAGCCATAATTCCGGCATAGCTGTAATGCGCGTGTATTAGATCAATCGGCTTGCCCGCCAATCGCCGGTGCAATTCCAGCGCGGCTTTAGGGTACTTGAACTTTCGTGAGTGCTCGCCCACGATGAGCAGTTCTACTTCGACTCCCGCGCGCTTCAAATATTCAACCTGTGTCCGAACAAACGTCCCCCTGACAGGGTTTTCACTCGTAGGATAAATCGGCGTGACGATCAGAATTTTCATGGCGCGTTTCAGAATTGGGGAACCAATGGCAAAGGCACTCTGTAGGCGTAATTTAGGTTATTTTCGGTAGCAATTTTCAGTTACATGATGCAGTGACTCTTGTCTCAATTGTGGGCTGGCGCCAGCGAGACGGCGCGCTCGCGTGAGTATAAAGACTCTTCCACGCTGCATAATTCAGTAAGAGCCAAAGGATGGCAGAGTGATCTCGCTCTCCACGGTGATGCTCGGCGATCCATCGGCTGATCGTCACATGATTGAACACGCCGGGAGCCAGGAGGGTGCTCCTCGCACTCAGGTAATCGCAAACCATCTCATGCAAACTTCCGCGGAACCATTCGCGAAGAGGGACACTGAACCCGTGTTTGCGTTTGCGTAGCGTGCTTGCCGGCAAATAGCGTCGCACGGTATCCCGCAAGATCGCTTTTGTTTGCCAGCCTCGCAACTTCAGCCGCGCGGGCAGACTTGTCGCGAACTCCACCAGCCGGTGATCAAGCAGCGGCGAGCGAACCTCCAAGGAATGAGCCATGCTCATTCTGTCCACTTTGACGAGCATGTCTTCCAAGAGCCGGTGCCGAAAGTCGACGTAACTCGCCTTGCTCAATGCGGGCAACTCCGAATGCAATGCCGCCGTGACATCCCCCGGATACCGTGGGGCCCAAAACCGGGAAACTTGCCCCGCGAATTCCTTCGTGAAGAGCTGTCTCAGCATGTCTTCGCTGCAAAGGAAACCTTTGCTGAGATACATTTCTTCGAAGGGCAGAAGACTATCCGAGAGCACTTTTGAGGCCCGCAGCGCACCATATTTTTGGCCCGTGGGGAGGCATGCGACTCCCGCTTTGGCTAGCGCGGGGAGAATCTGGCGATTGAGCCAGCCTGGCAGCCGCTGGTAGTAATCTGCAAAGCGGACGCCCTGATGGCTCGTGTAGCCCAGAAATAGTTCATCGCCCCCGTCCCCACTCAGAATCACGGTCACCTGCTCCCGCGCCAGCTTGGACACGAAATAGGTCGGCAGCGACGAGGAATCTCCGAACGGTTCGTCAAAATGCCGCACCAAGGTCAACAGGGTTTCCGGCAGACGGGCCTGTATCTCGTTCTCCGTCAGATGCAGTACGTGATGATCCGTTTGAAAATGGTCGGCAATCAGCTGCGCATCACTGGATTCGTCCCACTCTGGACGATCAAAGCCGATCGTGAATGTCTTCAGCGGCCGCAGACCGGCTTTGTGCGCATAGGCAACGACAGTGCTGGAATCCAGTCCGCCGCTCAGGAAAACGCCCAAGGGGACTTCGCTCATCAGCCGGATCCGGACGCTTTCAGCCAAGAGTGCGTCTAATTCTTCCACCACTTCGCCGACCGGCCGAGAAGCGTGCTCGATTTCCGGAAAGTTCAGGCGCCAGTAGCGGTTGATTTTGGTTTCTCCATTGTGATAAGTGAGCGAGTGCGCCGCGGGCAGCTTTCGGATCGCCCGGAACATCGTCCTTGGTTCGGATATAAATCCCTGCCGAAAATAAGGAACAATTGCCTGAGGGTCTGGATCGGTCAGTTCGGGCGCTGCAGCAAGAATCGCTTTGATCTCCGAACCGAATACCAATCGTCTACCTTGCTGAGCATAAAAAAGTGGCTTCTTGCCTAGCCGATCGCGTCCGAGGAGTAAGGACCGCGTGCGTTCCGACCACACCGCGACCCCGAACATTCCTCGCAGACTAGTCAAACACCCAGCATCTTCTTCTTCGTACAAATGTGCGATCACTTCGGTGTCCGAAGAAGTCCGGAAGTTGTGTCCGCGCGCGATCAGCTCCGAGCGCAGTTCAGGATAGTTATAAATCTCTCCATTCAGAACAACCTGGACTTGGCCATCCTCGCTCGCAACTGGTTGGTGGCCGCCTGCGACATCGATGATGCTCAGCCGGCGAATCGCGAGACCAACGCCGTCGCGCACGAAAAAGCCCTCTTCATCAGGGCCACGATGCCAAATCGCCTCCGCCATGCGCTCGAGAGTGCGCCGTATTTCCGCGCGAGACATGTTTGGATCGATGATGCCAGCTATTCCACACATAAATGCCCGCTTCGATCGGCCATTGAGGATGAACTAAAAACGAAACACCTTTACGCGAGACTTGGAACGGAATTACGCGCCCGATCGTCTTTACAAATCTGAAGCATGGCCGCAAGGAGCCCAGCGATCAGCCAAAGCAATTGTTGAATGGGACGATCGGTAAATATATCGACGCCTTCGTGCAGCAAGTGACCAGCTATTCCGGCCATGAACGCGAGCGCGAGCGGGGAAAGCAAAGGATCCCCGAGCATCCAGCATCGCCAACCCAGGCGCAGCACACCAAGGAGGAAGGCAAGGTAGGCTACCAGTCCGACGATGCCAGTCTCGGTCCAAACTAATAGGTATGTGTTATGAACGGTATACAGCCATTCGCTGCGAAACTCCGAAGTCAAATAACGATTCATGACCACGGTGAAGTTGTTGGCGCCAGTTCCGAGAAGAGGATGATCCTCGATCATACGAAACGCCAATTTGTCCAGGGGAATGCGTGACTCTGCTGACCCCTTATCGTCCCCGAACACCCGGGCAGAAATGGCGTGATGAAATGGCAGATAGACGATTGCCAGGATCACAAAAACGCGTATGGGAACCTTCAATGAGCGTTGATGTTGGCGCCAGGTGAGAATGCAAATGAGGACGGTTGCCGTAGCAAGCGCGATCCATCCTCCTCGTGAAAACGTAAGAATAAGAGCGACGCTTCCAAACGCCAAAACGGCCATTGCCAGCCATTTGTGCGCGAATTTACTTTGGATGAGTAGCAAACCTACTGCGGATGCCAGCAAAAGACTTAAATAGGCGCCCGCTGTGTTCGGCGAACCCACCGTCCCGCCAACTCGCATCGTCCCGGTTAGCGGCGCCAGGTCGGCATAGATGTGTATCGGCCCATCCCATGCAGTGGACGCCGTGACGAAAAGCCTTATGGCGATCATGATCATGCTCTCGAGAAGGCAACCGATCAGGAGCGTGTGTAGAACGAACATCACCTGTGGCCGGGTGCGCACCGAATTGGCCACATAGAAGTAAACGAGACACGATTGGGCAACCAGAAACACTTCAAAAAGGGCCAGAGACGCGTCCAGGGCGACGACTACGGAGAGCATCATCGTTGCAAAATACACCAAAAGAGAGACATTCACGTGCAGCGATGATTTCGCCTCTGAGTCTCTCTTCGTCACGGCTCGCACAAACCACGACAAGTACAAGGCGGTTAGGGCTATGGTTGTGGCGGATAGATTCAATCCTCCCAGAGCCCCCATCAGGGCGTTTGTCTCGTGATAGAAAAGGTGCGTGCCAAATTGAATCGGAATATCCAGGATGACGATCGCGAGAAGGACCTTCTGCGTGCTCTCAGCCATTAGGAGGACCCAAGGACTGAGGAGGGCAACAATTAGAGAGTTGGTTCCGATTGGCCGAGACTGCCGGCGCGCCTCCGGCGATGTGACTCTGCTCTGGCCAGGCGATCTGGTCTCCCCGGCGCAAACCGAGTCATTGCCGAGCGCAAGCTGCAATTCCCGTTCTGCCGCCGGCAAATGCTCTCCTACAAAGCTCATGGAGTTGAACTGGACCATATGGAAATTGGATTCGTTATCGCTTCCGCAGCCGGCATGCCGGCCATGAAAACGCGGATAGCTTTGGCTACCGACTCAATCTGGCCCGCCTCAAGCTCAGGATACATTGGGAGAGAGAGAATCTGTTTGGCATAAGCTTCCGTGACCGGGAAATCGCCCCGTTTGTAGCCGAGATCCTTGTACGCTGGCTGCAGATGGACGGGAATTGGATAATGGATGCTTGGGCTGATGCCTTTGCTGAGAAGATGTTCCCGAAGAGTGTCACGGTGCTCTGTTCGGATCACATAAAGATGCCACACAGATTCAACACCGTGCGTTTCAGATGGTGCCACAACTCCTGCTCCTTCCAGAAATTCACGATATAGCTTTGCGTTCCAACGGCGCGAGGCATTCCACTTTTCCAGATACTTCAGTTTCACTCTTAGAATCGCCGCTTGCAGCGTGTCGAGTCTCCGGTTGTAGCCTCGGAACTGATGGTTGTATTTCTCTTTTTGCCCGTAATTGCGCAGCATCTCAAGGCGCTTTGCGATGTCGCGGTCGTTGGTGACCACCATGCCTCCGTCCCCGTAAGCCCCCAGATTCTTCCCTGGATAAAAACTGAACGCCGCTGCGTGTCCAAGTGAACCCGTCCGCTTTCCCTTATAGCGGGCCCCATGAGCCTGACACGCATCTTCGATGACGATTAACCCGAGTTTGTCGGCGAGTTGCCGGATAGGCTCCATGTGCGCAGGGTGGCCATAGAGGTGCACCGGAAGAATGGCTTTTGTGCGCGGGGAGATCGCCTTGGAAATCTCGTCGACATCGATGGTGTGCGTGCATGGATCCACATCCGCAAGCACCGGCTTCGCCCCGACATGGGAAATCGCCAGCGCTGTAGCGATGAACGTATTCGCGGCCGTGATCACTTCGTCGCCGGGACCAATGTCGTACGCGCGCAGTGCCAGCTCAAGGGCCGAAGTCCCCGAGTCGACGCCAATGGCGTACTTGGCTTCGCAAAATGCTGCGAACTCTTCCTCAAAGAGGCTTACTTCGCGCCCCAGGATGAAGTCCGCTCCCTCGAGTACCTTTGCTACTGCTCCTCCGACCTCCGTAGAGATGGCGCGATACTGAGCCGTAAGATCAACGAATGGCACTTGCGGCTGCTTTGCTTGCACTAACATTTGTGTGGACATAATCACCTTTTTTTTCGACCTCTATTTGAAGTCCCTTGCATTCGATGGAACGATTCACTGCTTCAAGCACACGCACAACGTCGCGGCCCTCAACTCCGCTGCTGATCGGCCGCTTCCCCGTTTGCACGCAATCCAGGAAATGCCTGCACTGGTGCTTCAAGGGTTCGACGGGTTCAATCCGTGGGCTGATGATGTCGCCATCCCGTATTTCGAATCGAAACTCGCCATAGTTGAGCGGTTCCTGCTCGACAGTGCTCACACCCTTTTCGAACACTCGCACCTGTTCAATCCCATTCAGATCGTTGAAGACGATCCTCTTGTCGCTCTTCACCACTACGACTTCGCGTGCTTTATCAGGATCCGCCCAGCTGACGTGGACGTGTGCAAGCACGTTGTCGGGATAACCCAGCGAGATGAACCCAACATCGTCGCGGCAATTTCGCAGAACCTTGCCGCCGACCGCGCTGACCCATTGCGGTGTGGCGTCGAGAAGATAATTGAAGATGGCGATGTCGTGGGGTGCCAGGTCCCAGAGCGCATTCACATCACGCCGGATCGGTCCCAGATTCGTCCTGCGCGCATACAAGTAATATACTCGTCCGTCATCTCTCTGAACGTAGTCCTTAACCTTGCGCACGCCTGCATTGAAAACAAACGTGTGCCCCACCATCAAAGTTGCCGAGTTCGTTTCCGCCAGCTCAAGGAGCTTCTCCGCTTCCACCGCCGTGGTCGTTAAGGGCTTTTCCACCAGCACGTGTCTGCCCGCCAGCAACAACCGCCGCGTCACGTTGAAGTGCGTTGTGGCTTCCGTGCAAACGACGACCGCGTCCACTCCTGGTTGCGATGCTGCATCATCTATCTGCGTGGTCAGATAAACTCCCGGGAACCGCCGCGCGACCTCGTTCAGGCGCTCTGGTCTCTGGTCGCAGACGGCTACCACGCGCGATTCCACCAGTTCATTGAATATTCGGACGTAGTTCATGCCCCAATAGCCACACCCGATGACCGCGATGCCCAGCGGCTTCGCGCTCCGGGAATCTTGCCGCGTTCCTAATGAAAGAATGGCCGTGTTCATTCAGCACCTCTCCTCGATAAAACCGCCGGGATCGTAAGAAAAAGGATTTTAAGGTCCAGCCACAGCGATGCTTTGCGGATGTATTCCAGGTCCATCCGGATCATTTCGTGAAACGTTACCTGGCATCGACCTTTGACCTGCCAATACCCCGTGATTCCCGGCAGTGCCGCAAGTCTCTTGTGATCTCCGTTACCGTAACAAGCGACTTCGTAAGGAGGCACAGGACGCGGTCCGACGAGACTCATGTCTCCCGTCAACACGTTGAGAAGTTGCGGTAACTCGTCCAGGCTGAACTTCCGAAGGAGACTCCCAATCCGTGTAACGCGTGGATCCTTGGTGAGTTTGAATTTTCCCCCGCTTTCCGCTGAAGCGCGTGCACGTCCTTCAACAAAATCTCGAATGTACGCTTCATGCACGGAGGAGTCTGCGTTCTGGACCATGGAGCGGAATTTGTACATCGTGAAATCCTGGATCACCCAGATCGCCTGTCTCCCCAGGCAGTTCCGTTTCGCTCCTACACGTTTCTGTGTGAAAAGCACCGGTCCAGGTGAATCAAGCCAGATCAAAAACGCAATCAGCAACAGGAGAGGGAAAAGTACGATCAGCAGCACCCCTGACAAAATCACATCTAGGCATCTTTTGCTTGGATAGTAGAGATTGTTTTCAGCGTGCTCGGAGACAAGTGCTATTCGACTCGGCCACTGCCAAGTTTGTTGTCCAGCCATATGAGTGAACCATTCCCTTCCGAAGTGAAGTCAGCAGCTTGATGGGGCAGGAACTTTTTTTCTTGGAAACTGCTCGGACGAATACCGGGAATTTCGAGTTAATTTTCTTCAGTTCTCTGGATTGTGCTTTTCATGCGGCTGCTTATTTACGTGGGGAGCGTGAAATCGCTTCTTAAATTCGGCGATAAATCGCTTCGGGAATCGGGAAGGTGCGGTTGTTCAACACCACTCCAAGCAAGTTCACTCCCGCGGTCGCCAGATTTTCCTTAGCGCGCCTGGCTGTGTCTCGCCGGGTGGCATTTGCTTCCAGCACAAGGACTACGCCGTCTGTCCACCGGCTTAGGAGCATCGCGCTCGTTTCCAGTCGAAGCGGCCCCGAATGAATGACTACATACCTATATGTGTCGCGCAACTCCGCCATTCTGACCCGCAGTCCATCCGCCATCGCGGGAAAGCTCAGGTTTGCAGCGGCCGCGCCGCTGGGCATTAGCCACAGATCCGGCTCTGGAATTTGTTGCGCAAAATCTTGAATGGGGCCTGTTTCAAGGGTGGCTTCCGCAAGTCCTTTCTCGTTTTCCACGCCGAAGTATCTGTGCAGGGAAGGCAGCCGGAAATTCGCGTCAACAATGCAAACGGGCCCTTCGCCACGGGCCGCAAGCAATTCCCCGGCGCGCGCACAAATCGAGGCGCATCCAGATTGGCCCTCAAGTCCGGCGAACACCGTTATCCTTGGCGAATCCTCAACTGTCTCAGAAAAAACTCGTTGAACCAGCTTGATTTCTTCTTCTCGGGCGATCCCATCCACATCGACCCCATGGTGGTCATGATGACTCTTGCTCCCCTGTGGCCTCCACCCCCAACGATTCGCGGCTGTCCTAATTGCGCCAGCCCAAGGGCGGGGCGAAGAAGACTCCCGAAAGATTCTCGGGGCTGGCTCTTTCTTCGTTTCGGGGAGAGGTTCAGGGACACTTTCCCCATGGCTTGTTTTTAATTTCTTGTCGGCGCTAAGGGCCCTCGAATGAAAACCGTTGTTTTCGTTGCTTAATGCGGCTCTCTTTTCGGGTACCCCAGACAGTTCGCCAATCGGCAAGCTCGGATTTCTTGAGGTTCGAAATTCCTCCGACGGAAGGGCCTCGTGGAGTTCTCTTGACTCATGCTCATCTGTTAATTCGAGGCTCACCTCACTATGCCCGGCAAGCTTTGGCCCCTCCGTCTTATCAGCTCCCAGGAACACGTCGGGCAAGGAGGCGTTTTGCAGGACTTTCTCGCGTGCCTCCCTCTCCAATTCCGGCTTCGGTCCGCCGCCCTGTACATCATCAGTGCCGGCTGATACGCAAGCTGCTTGAAACAATTCCTCCTCATGACCAATTTGCTGAAGTAATTCGAAGTTTTTGCTCATAACAATTCAGTTTCTCCACGCTTCGAGTTCCACTGCCGCCCCTCGTGGCTCTCCCTCAATTCGCTGCCGAGACGGGAAGCCGAATCTCCTGTCCCGCTTCCAGTTCGTCAGGATCTTTCAGGTCGGGATTCAGTTCGCGGATGTGGGATAAGACTTTGCTGTCGTATCGTCCCAGCATCGAGATGCAAAGGTCACGCAACGTGTCATTTTGCTGAACAACGTACACGAATGAGCCGGCTGATTCCGTGAGGGCGTCTGGCTTCGAAACTGCGATTGCTGAATCATTTGGTGCTTTCGTCGCATCTGGCTCCGTCCCTGAGAGAAGCCGAGCAGTAGTTGAAACCGCAATTCTGGAATTCGGCTTCCCGGCATCATGTTGTAGCATCATTCTTGTCCCGCCTCGCGCTCCCATGTAGATGGCCACGCTGCAAAGCAGGAGCGAAACTGTCGTCGTCTGAAACAAACGGCGCCGGTTCAACCTTTCCCTAATCCAGCAGTAAGAAGACTGCGCCAACCGGCGAAGCCCTCGGTCAGGCCGATGCTGTTTCTGAGCTTGCACCATGGCCCGGTGCGGAACGGGAATGTCCATCGACAAGTCTCTTGCAGCTTCCTTCACCAATTCGGAATCGATGCGGCTCTCTTGCCTGGCGCATCCCAAGGACAACACGTTGAAGCAAAGATTGTTGATAAGCCGCGGTATTCCCCGGCTCCGCTCCGCAATCAATCCGAGAGCTCCGGGAGTGAACAATTCCGTGCCTTCATACCCTGCCACCTCGAGCCGGTGGCCGATGTATCGAATGACCTCGTTCGCGGGCAGCGCTTCCAATCGTGCCTGTATCGCGATTCGTTGACGCAGTTGCGCGAGCCCCCGCCGCGATAACCGCTGTTCTAGTTCGGGTTGTCCCGCCAGGATAATTTGCAGCAGCTTCTTATCTGGCGCTTCAAAATCCGAGAGCAGTCGTACTGTTTCCAGCACCGTATCCGAAAGATTCTGCGATTCGTCGATGAACACAACCACGCGCCTTCCCGCTTTCGTCTCGCGGTACAGGAAATCGTTCAGCTCCGAATGCATCCGCACGATGTCCTCGCCGTCACTCTTGAGGCCTAGGTCATCCAGTAGATAGCGCACCAACTCGCGGGAATCGCATTGCGTCTGAAACAGAAACGCGCTGTGGACGTAGCCCTTCCATCGCTGCAGCAGTTGGAACAACAAGGTGGTCTTGCCCATTCCCGGCTCGGCAATCAGCGAGAGAAATCCGCGCCCGGTTTCAATTCCGTAGAACAATGATGCCAGCGCCTCTCGGTGCCCGGGACTGAAATAGAGGTAGCGCGGGTCCGGCGTCACTCCGAAAGGTTGGTCACGCAGCTTGTAATAATCGAGGAACATGGTCTTCAAGCGCCATTCTTTGGGAATGCCGCAACGACAGGGCGCCCCAGGAAAGTTTCCACTTCTTCCGGCGTCCTGAAGGACGGGTCCCAGCGGTCCACAACGAATGCCAGCGCAACGCTCGCAAAACTCGCGAACAACACTCCAAAAACCAGGACCAGGACCCATCGTGCTTGTGCCGTATAGGGCACGGAGGCCGGCTCCGCGACCACTACGTTCGAGAAGCGCTGCCGGTCAAGTGCATCGGAGATCCGCGCCTCTTCTGCTTTTCGCAGGTACAACATGTAATTCTGTTCATCAGCCTTGGCATTGCGCACCATGTCCTGTTGAAGGATTTGCAGGCGGTCCAGCTGTTGATTCCTGCTCTGATAGCTGCGAACTAGGGACTTCGTCGCGGCTGCTCCGGCCTCGGTTGCTGCGAGTTCCGTCTTAGCCTTTACGAGTTCAGCGCGTAATGATTCGTAGGTGGGGTCTAGGTCGGTGGTCTCATCCCGTAGCGGCGCTTTTTCGGCTGCCGCGATCGCCGCTTGAGTTTGAGCAATTTGCTTCTCGACCTCCTGCACCGGCCGATAGGTTGGTTCGAATTTCGAGAGCAGATCGGTCCGCTTCAATTCCAATTCAAGCAGTGTGGATTTCATGTTCTGCATGAGCTGCGGGTTGTCCAATGTGCGAACCTGCGTTGTCTGTCGATTGGGAAGAGTGCCTAGCTGAGACTCCAGCGTGCGAATACGCTGGCGTGTTTCCGCGATTGTTGCTTGCGCGCCGTTAGCATCGCCCTCGATCTCGGCCAGCTTCTTTACGCTCATGTCTTTCTGCAGCGTGGGGTCAACCACTCCCTCCTGCTGGCTGAAACTTGTTAGTTTTTCTTCCGCGTTCGCCAGGGCCTTGCGGTACTGCTCTGCCTGCTGGTGAAAGAATTCGAATTGGCCTGGATCGCGGTGCATTGCCAGATGCTTTTCTAAGTAAAGGTTAGCCAGAGAGTTCAGCACTTTCGCGGCCAGCTTTGGATCTTTCGAGGTATACGTGACGCTGATCAAATTTGTCAGTTTGAGAGGCTGAACTGTCAGGTCTTTTCCCAGCTTCAGGATGGCGCGCGCAATTTTCTTATCGCTGCTCTCGCCCTGTCTGTTCCAGAAAAACCCGCCACTGTCTTGAAGGTCGCAGGCCACCACAACTTTGCCCAGCGAATCCCTGGACCGGATCAGTTCCGCTTCCGTTTGCAATTCAGCCTCGCTTACTTCCGTCGGCCACTGCACCGGGGTTTGTTGGTCGGGTGACACCACCGATTCGGCCCGCTCGTGTCTCACTAATATTTTCATCTCGGCCTGATATTTTTTCGGAAGCAGAAACGCCGCCAAGATCGCAAGCGACAGAATTCCTAAGAACGTGTTCACGATTACGCGTCGCTGCCGAAACCCGATTGCGAGGAAGTCTCGTGCCGAAAGGGATTTCATCCCGTTGGTTTCACGCTTCTCTTGATTTTCTTCGAACATGGCGTCCATCCTCACTCTTCTGAGTCCCGTCTATGGCAGCACGCCTGGATTTGCATACAAACCGAGGGACGAGGTGGGCAGGAATCTCTCGATCTTGGAAAGCCTGTTTTTCGGGACGTATAGAAAATCGCCCGGCTGCAGATAGGCATCCTCATCCAGGTCCCCATCTTTCAGCATTCTCTTCATATTCAGCTTTCTCGCTTGAACCCAGCCGCCCGGCACGCGGTGAAACAGCAATACCTCGGAGTGTTTCGCGCTATCTTTCAAGCCTCCCGCGATGGCTACTGCCTCCGTCGCCGAGGTGTCCGCGCGCAGATCGAATTTTCCGGGACGCCCGACTTCCCCGCCTACAATGAAGTAGGGCTTTTCGAAATCTTTCAGCTCTACATTGATGACTGGATCGTGCAGAATTTTCTTGTAGGCCGTTTGAAGTGAGTTTGTCACTTCCGGTAGCGTTTGGCCTTCCACCCGTATCCCATCCACCCCTCGGAGGGTGATATAACCGTCGGGCTGGATCGTAACCGTCTGATTGAATTCCGGCGTGAAAGGAAAATTCAGCTCCAGCACGTCGGCGGAGTGTAATTTATAGCGCTGGTTCCGGTGTTGCAGCACCGGAGTTTGCTCGTGATCGTCCGTGCCGTCCGCAGCCGTGTGGACTGCCGCTACGGATGCACTGGTCGCCAAGGGTACGGGGTCTTGCGCCTTTGTCGCCGTGCCCCCCACCGTCGCCATTAAAACGACGAGACCAAAACGCGATGAGTACGTCAGTTTCACTCTTGCCTCCTCGCTGGGGTCAATTCATCTTTCGACCGCAGTCAACTGGCCTCTGCGGTCTTGTTCGAAAACGCCGCCATCGGGCGCATTGGATTGATTTGGATGTCGGCCTGCCGGAATTGCTTTGCCGCAGCTCTAAAAGACCTTACCGGAGCTGGCTGGCTAATCCAGTTGCGATCAATCTCGACCGCGACGGAACGCTTCAGGAGGCTCACGGAAAGAACCAGTTTCGTGCCGGATTTGATCTTGACTACGATCCCAGTCAATCCCTCCAGCGGCCCCGCTATGATTTGCGCTACGTGGCCGACCTCCATATATGGCCACGGCATTGTCGGCAGTTCGCTCTTCCCCGCGCGTTGGATGGCCGCGATCTCTTCCTCGTCCACGGGAACCGGTGTCTTGCCCGTTCCCACGATCTGCATCACGCCTTGCACCATCAGCACCGGCAGCCGGTTGTTCGGGTCCATTCGGCAGAAGAAGTAGCCCGGGAAAAGCGGGACTTCGCATTGTTTCGTTCGGTCAGACCATCTCCGGACAGATTTGCTCACGGGCAGGTAGCACTCATATCCCGCGTTCTCCAAGAGTAAGGTCGCGTTCCTTTCTCGGCCGGTCCTGGCAAGGATTGCAAACCACGGCCACTGTCGATTGCGCATGCTCAGCGTGCCCCCTGTGTAAGCTACCGCCATTGGAGTCCCATCATGCTTGGAACCCTGGTGCGGCTAAGGCCTTCATCCCGCAAGACTCATCCGTCGGATCGACAACTGCATTGCAGACGAATCGAGAATTCAGCCCGTGCGTGTAGGACGGTAGCTCCTGCGGAACTCCCTCACAATCCGGTCTTGACCTTAAATTTTGTAGCGGAAAATTCCTCACGACCCATGCGTTCACTGCTAGTCGTGTCTTGTTCACGTCTTTTAGCTGAGGAAGTTCGTGTTCGAACTACGTGTAGGATCTGAGCTGTGCGGAAAACGTGAACCCTAATCCGAGCTGCCTGAAATGGTCTTTGCTTCCATTAAGCACCGCGACTCGCGTACTCATCAACCGCTCTTCCCGTCGCCTCCGTCCCTATAAAGCTCAAATCTGCGCTCGAAACATTCCCGCGCCTGTACCTGCTCGGGAATTGTCCCCGCATCAATACCATGATTCCCCTGATTGCCGTCCGGCGCTGGCCTCTGAAAACATTCTGTGTCGATCTCGGCGCGCTAGTTCTGCGCCTTATGCCGGTTTGACACAACGCCATGCTTTTCGACTCGCCTGCCTATTTCTTGTTTCTCATTCCCGTGGTGCTTCTGTATTGGCGCTTGAATCATCGTGCTCAGAACATTTTTCTTCTTCTTGCCAGCTACTTCTTCTACGGCTGGTGGGATTGGCGGTTTCTCGCGCTCATGATCGGCAGCACGACCGTGGATTTCCTGGTCGCCAAGAAAATTACTACCTCCCGCGCCAATCCCAATCGCAAGAAATGGCTGATCTTGTCGTTAGTTTGGAATCTTTCGATACTGGGAGTATTTAAATATTTTGATTTCTTCGCTGGATCCTTTGCCGGCGCTTTGAATCAGCTTGGATTTCACAACATTCCTTTGCCATTGATCCGCATCATTCTTCCACCGGGCATTTCGTTCTACACGTTTGAAGAAATCGCCTACGTGGTCGACGTTTACAAGGGCCGGGTGGAGGCTGCTTCTTCTTATTTCGATTACGCGCTTTTCATCAGTTTCTTCCCGCACCTGATCGCCGGTCCGATCCAGAGACCTATCCAGCTGCTCCCTCAAGTTCAGTCCGCCCGCGCTTTCGATCCCGACCGCTTCTTCGATGGCATGATGCTGATTTTCTCCGGCCTCATACGGAAGTGCGTGGTGGCCGACAACTGCGGCTTGCTCGCCAATGCCGTGTTTGGCGGCCACTTCGGTCCTTCAAATTTCTGGTTGGTCTTACTGGGGACTTATGCGTTCACCTGGCAGGTCTACGGGGACTTCAGCGGCTACACCGATATTGCTCGCGGCAGCGCCCAATTGATGGGCTTCCGCCTCGTGGTCAACTTCCGCCAGCCTTTCCTCGCGCATCGCCTTCAGGATTTTTGGCGGCGCTGGCATATCAGCCTCAGCACTTGGCTCCGCGACTATTTGTACATACCGCTGGGCGGGAGCCGGGACAGCAATTGGAAAACTTCCAGGAATCTCTTTGTCACCATGATTTTGGCGGGCCTATGGCACGGCGCAAATTGGACGTTTGTCATATTCGGCGCCATTCACGGGGTTGTACTGGCGGTCGAACGCTACTTCTTCCCTGCCAAGTCCGAAGTGGGCGGCCCGGTTGCTCCTCTGCAGTCGCTCACTTCCTGGTCACGGTGGGCGCAGCGAATTGTGACATTTAACATTCTCGGCTTGAGCCTGGCGTTCTTTCGAGCCACCTCCCTCCACGCTGCCGTGCAACTTCTGGCTGGCTTGTCCAATTTCGCATGGCGCAGTGAGTACGCTTCGGCTTTCTTCATGCTCTGCATGTTCAGCATCCCACTGTTCGTTTTGGATCTCCTGCTAGAAGCAAACAAAGATGAATATCCGTTCGCCAAGTCCAGTTATGCGTTCCGAACATCTGTAGCCGCCGCCGCCCTAGTCGTGCTGGCGCTGTTTTCTGGGAGCAGTCTCAATGCCTTCGTTTATTTCCAGTTCTAAACATCCAGCCATCTACTACTCCAAAGTGCTCATGGGAATCTGCGCACTCCTCATCCTCTTTTTCGAACTCTCAAGCGATCTCTTGCTCAAACGCTATTCGGAAACTTACGCTCGCGTTTCTCGCCAATATGCGGAAGCGCTTAAGTTGCGGCCCGCAAAGCCGGGTGAGCCAGCCTCGGTCCTGATCGTCGGTAACTCTCTTCTGCTCTATGGCGTCGATGTAGATCGCCTGAGAAATCTGACCTCCGGCCGCGTTCACATCTGTCCCGTTTTCCTCGAAGGCACCGGCTACTACGACTGGCTCTATGCTCTAAAGCATCTGTTTCAGCAAGGCTCGAGGCCTCAGGTCGTGGTCCTCGGCGTCGGCATCAACAACTTCTTCTCAAACAGCGTGCGTGAGGACTATGCCCCGCTGATGCTATTTGGCTTGCGAGACTCCCTTCGATTGGCCTCCGACCTCAAAATGAATCACACCGCTTCCAGCAATCTTTTGCTCGCGCATTCGAGTTACTTCTGGGATACACGCAGCGTTTTTCGCACGCAAATCCTTCGTCACACCGTGCCTCGCTACCAAGAGCTTGTCTTGCTGCTGAAGCCGCAGCCTTCCATTCCGCCACTCGCCGGGTTCCAAGCCATTGCGAGTTCCCGCCTGGAGGAGCTTCGATCGCTTTGCGATGAGTACGGCGCAAAACTCATTCTTCTCGTCCCTCCAACTCCATCTTCGGCGGATGGCGTCCGTCAGATGACGCTCGCTTCGCGGAGGGCTGGTGTCGATTCGCTAGTACCCATCGATCCCACCACGCTCTCGACGAAGTATTACCTACCCGATGAGCTTCATCTCAACGCGCAAGGCGCGGCCCTCTTCACGGCAGCTTTAGCGGAATTCCTCCCCCGAACCATCTTCCGCGGCACGGTCGACTCGCCGGATTAAAGGTTAATTTCATGGCGTGTCCTGGGGAGTTGAAGCGGATTCTCCAAGGCCCCACCGAGCCCAGTTCCGCGTTTTTCCAGAGATCGTTTCGCTCGTTGTCTGCAACCGCGAGGAGCGTCGATAAGGGAGTTCGTAGCCATGCGTTTGGATAGCAGGGAGTCGTCTGATTCGTCGGAGTGGCAGAGAGCTCCCTTCCGACAATGTCGGAACCTTCGGTCACTCCCGATGGTCGCTTGGGATATACACGCTTTCCGACGGGGTCGGAACCTACGGTCAGCGCGTGACAAGAGAGGTCCTTCCTCACTACGCTCGTCGGGACAGATTTCCTCGTCGGAAATCTGGTTAACAAGGGCCCCCGGTTTTTTTCATAAATACACATTCTAAAGAGCTTTAAGTCCTTTGCTCTGAAACTGCGCATTCTACAGGAGTTAGATGCGGATTTTGCAGATGTGCGGATTCTGAAGGGGATAGTGGCGAGTGACGAGTAGCGGGCGGAAACTGAAATACGAAAATGGAAACTCGAAATTCGCCCTTTTCGGCGGCCGGCTCAGCGAAGTCTTCGTAGCGA
>Ga0187805_10000100_pt1 | contig 25720 bp, 18 predicted proteins | sample NC_wetland_sal_i_6_FD_132965 | JGI IMG/M metagenome (GOLD analysis project Ga0187805, IMG submission 132965) | Wetland sediment microbial communities from Neuse River Estuary, North Carolina, USA - Control_5 | ecosystem: Environmental > Aquatic > Freshwater > Wetlands > Sediment | place: USA...
CCGCATCCTGCTCGAGCACGAGGTCAAAGGCTCCGCGCGCGGGCGATTGCCGGCTGCGGAAGCGGCGGCGCTTCAAGCCCGCCGCCAGGAAAACCTTCGCCGCGCGCTGACGGCGCGCGCTGCGGTGGTGATCGGCGATCGCGGCCGGCGCGATTTCCAGTGGCTCCACGCGCTCGATAAATTCAAAGGCAAGCGCTTTTCGGTTCAGCCCGACGCAAAAGAAGCCGCCGCGATCGAGGCGCTCGGCATCAAGAACTTCCGCGCCGTGTCCGAGATCGGGGAACCTATCGACTACGCGATTGCGTCCGTTCCGCGAAAGCTCGCGCCGCAGACGCTGGCCGAATGCGCCGCGGCCGGGGTCGCAGGGATCGGATTCTTCACCGCCGGTTTTTCCGAAACCGGCGATCCGATCGGAGTGGAACTCGAAGCGGAAATGAAAAAGGTCGCTTCGCGCTCGGACATCGCGGTGGTCGGCCCCAACTGCATGGGACTGTGCAACCCGGGACTGGGTCTGCTCAACAGCCAGAACCTGCACTCGGGCGAACCGGGCGACGTGTGCTTCATCTCGCAGAGCGGAACACACGCAATCAGTTTCTGCCTGCAGGCTCCGGGCCGCGCGATCAAAGTCAACATGACGGCGTCGTTCGGCAATGCGCTGGTGCTGGAGGCCGCGGACTACCTGGAGGTGATGGCGTCGGACCCCGCGACGCGCGCAATCGGCATCTATCTGGAGGGAGTGCGCGACGGGCGGCGCCTTTTCGAGAGCCTCAAGCGCGCGACGGCGCGTGTCCCGGTGCTGGTCTGGAAGGGCGGAGTGACGGACTCCGGCGCCCGCGCGACATTTTCGCACACCGGATCGCTCGCGACCCCGGCGGCCGTATGGCATGCGGCAGTGCATCAGAGCGGCGCGGTGGAAGTGGCAGGGCTCGAGCCGATGCTGGACGCGATTGAGCTGTTGACGCGCGCGCGGCAAGTAAGGGGGCGCGGGATGGCGCTGGTGGCGATGACCGGCGGGCAGTCGGTGGTAATCAGCGACACGTTCGCCGGCCATGGACTCAAAGTTCCGGCCTTGTCGGAAGCTTCGTACGCCGAGTTCGAGAGCTTCTTCCAGGTGATCGGCGGCAGCTACCGCAATCCGCTCGACGCCTCGTGGACGCTCGGACCCCGCTCGGCCGGGGGCCAGGATAACGTCGATCGCGTACTCGACATTCTCGACCGCGATCCGGTTATCGACGCGATCGTGATGGAAGTCAGGCCGGGACAGCAATTTGGCGGCCCGAGACACCAGATGGACGCCAAGGACAACATCCCGCTGTTCGATCGGCTCGCGCGCTTCGCACAGCGCGCGCGAAAGCCGTTTGCGGTCGCGGTCGAATCGCAGCACGTACCGTTCGAGCTGCGCGGCGCAATCGTGGCCCAAGCGAGCGGGCTTGCGCGCGAGCGGGGACTGGCGACCTTCGAGACCTTCGAGCGCGCGGCGGGTGCGTTTCGCGTCGCGGCCGAGTGTTTCGAGCGCGCCGGAGCCCGGGCAGAGGCGCCGATCAGATAAGATCCGTCAATTCGACCGAAGCTCGCCCGGATGGCGCGCCGGGGATGGATGACCCCTCAACGGCTGGGGCCGCGCAACGAGTAGGAACTCAGAACGCGGACGTAGTTGGAGCGCTGGAACGCCTCCGGGTCGGGCACATTGCGCTGACTCATGCTGCCGCGCATCTGGCGGATGGATTCGTACTCATGCTCCTCCATCCAGATCAGGAGATCGCGCAGAACGCGGTCGAGATGCTCGATGCCGTGATGCAACAACGCCGAGGCCATCATCGTAACGTGCGCGCCCGCCATCACCGCCTTCAACACATCCCGTGCGCTATGGACGCCGCCGGTGATCGCCAGGTCGGCGTCGACGTGGCCGAAGATGATCGCCACCCAGTGTAGGCGTAACAGCAATTCATCCGGGCTGCTGAGCGTCAGACTCGGCACGACTTCGAGCGATTCAAGATCCAAATCCGGCTGATAAAAGCGATTGAACAGCACCAGGCCATCGGCGCCGGCGCCATCAAGCTGATTTGCGATGTTTACGGGCGCACTGAAGAATGGCGACAGCTTCACCGCCAGCGGAATCCGTAGGCTTTGTTTCACCTCCTGAACCAGCTCGGTGTAAGCCCGCTCGACGTGGCCGGCGGTGAGTTCCGGGTCGGTCACAACCTCATAGAGGTTCAGCTCGATGGCGTCGGCGCCCGCCTGTTCCATCTCGCGCGCATAGCGGATCCAACCGCCGGTCGAGACGCCATTGAGGCTGCCGATGACCGGAATCGAAACGGCGGCCTTGGCCTTGCGGATCAGCTCCAGGTAGCCGTCGGGACCGAGGTTGTAGGTCGTCAGATTGGGAAAGTAGCTCAGCGCCTCGGGGAAACTTTCAGAGCCGCGAAACAGATCCGCGTCGAGCGTCTCACTTTCGAGCGTGAGTTGCTCTTCGAACAGCGACGGCAGCACGACCGCGGCGATTGCGCGGTCTTCGAGGCGCCGAATCTTGTCGAGCGAATCGCAAAGCGGCCCCGCCGACGCGACGAGAGGGTTCTTCAACGGCAGGCCCAGATAGGTCGTCGTGAGGTCGATCATTCTTGCCCCTTCTTCGCCAATTTGAGCGAGCCGGTTTCCTTTTCGGCGGCAGGTTGCGAGGATGGGATTCCCGCTCCGGCCATCGCGGCACGATTTGCGTATACGCGCCATTGCCGCGCGACGTCTTCCTGCGCCCTTTCGAGCAATTCGCGCGCAGCTTCGGGATTGCTCCGCGCGAGCATCGTGTAGCGCGCTTCCTGATAGGCGTATTGCTTGAGCGGGATGCTGGGCGCCCGGGAATCGAGCTGGAAGGGATTCTTGCCCTGCTCGCGCAGGGCAGGGTTGTAGCGCATCAACGGCCAATAGCCGGACAGCACCGCGTTCTTCTGCTGCTCGATGCCGAACATCATGTCGTAGCCGTGCGCGATGCAATGGCTGTAGGCCACGATCAGCGACGGCCCGTCGTGCGCTTCGGCCTCGAGAAAAGCCTTGATCGTGTGCGAATCGTTGCCGCCCATCGCCACCCGCGCGACGTACACCGAGCCGTAGCTGATGGCCTCCATCGCGAGGTCCTTCTTGCTGGTCTGTTTGCCACCGGCGGCGAACTTCGCAACCGCGGCGCGCGGCGTGGATTTGGACATTTGCCCGCCGGTATTTGAATACACTTCGGTATCCAGCACCAGCGCGTTCACGTTCATTCCGGAACCGAGGACGTGATCGAGTCCTCCAAAACCGATGTCATAGGCCCATCCGTCGCCGCCCACGAGCCAGACGCTTTTGCGCACCATCGCGTCGGCAACCCCGATCAGATCGCGCGCGTAGTTGCTGGTCAGGCCGGCAACCAGGCGCTTGACCTCGGCGACCCGCTGGCGTTGCGCCGCGATGCCTGCCTCGGTCGATTGATCGGCTTCCAGGATCTCCGCGACCAGGCGCCCGCCGAGATGACTGGAAAGCCGCCGGATCAGTTCGCGCGCGTAGTCGACCTGCTTGTCGAGCGCGAGCCTCATCCCGAGGCCGAACTCGGCGTTGTCTTCGAAGAGCGAATTTGACCACGCCGGCCCCCGGCCTTCGGCATTGGAGGTGTAAGGGGTGGTCGGCAGATTGCCGCCGTAGATTGAGGAGCATCCGGTCGCGTTGGCGATCAGCAGCCGATCGCCGAAGAGTTGCGTGAGCAGCTTGATGTAGGGCGTCTCGCCGCATCCCGCGCAGGCGCCGGAAAACTCGAAGAGCGGCTCGAGGAGCTGCCCGTCCTTCACCTGCGAATGCGCCAGGCTGTCGCGATTGAACTCGGGCAGCGACAGGAAGAAGTCCCAGTTGCGCGCCTCGGCGTCGCGGATCGGAGCTTGCGGCGCCATGTCGATCGCCTTGTGCTTTACCTCGCTCTTGCTCTTGGCCGGACAGACTTCAACGCACAGGACGCATCCGGTGCAATCCTCGGGGGCCACCTGCAGCGTGTAACGCATCGCCTCGAGTCCACGCCATCGCGGCGCCGCCGATTTGAACGTCGCCGGCGCGCCGGCGAGGTGACTCGGCTCGTACACTTTGGCGCGAATCGTGGCATGGGGGCAGACCATCACGCACTTGCCGCACTGGATGCATAACTCCTCGTCCCAGACCGGGATCTGCTGGGCGATGTTGTGCTTCTCCCACTTGGCCGTGCCGGTGGGAAAGGTGCCGTCGGGCGGCAGCGCGCTGGTGGGAACTGAATCGCCGCAGCCGGCCATGATAGCGCCCAGGACGTCGCGGACGAAGGCGGTCGCGTGCGAGGGCACCGGGGCGAGAATATCTATCGTGCTGCTCGCCGATGCGGGGACGGCGACTTCGCGCAGATGCGCCAGCGTGGTGTCGACCGCGGCGAAGTTGTGTTGCACGATCGCGTCGCCGCGCTTGCCGTAGGTTTCCTTGATCGCCGACTTGATCGCCGCGATCGCTTCGTTCTGCGGCAAGACGCCGCTCACGGCAAAAAAGCAGGTCTGCATGACCGTGTTGATGCGGCCGCCCATGCCCGCGTCGCGCGCCACCTTGTACGCGTCGATGACGAAGAAGCGCAGGTGCTTGTCGAGGATCTGCTGCTGCAGCTTGCGCGGGATATGATCCCACACCTGGTCGGCCGGGTATGGCGCGTTGAGCAGGAAGGTTGCTCCCTGATCGGCGGCCGCGAGCACGTCCATCCGTTCGAGAAAGGCGAACTGATGGCATCCGATGAAGCTCGCCTTGCTGATCTGATAGGTGGAGCGAATCGGGTTTGGCCCGAAGCGCAGATGCGACACCGTGACCGTGCCCGACTTCTTGGAATCGTAGACGAAGTAACCCTGGGCGTAGCTGGGCGTGTTCTCGCCGATGATCGCGATCGAGTTCTTGTTCGCGCCCACGGTGCCGTCCGATCCCAATCCATAGAAGAGCGCGCGCACGGTCTGCGGGCTTTCGGTCGAGAACTCGGGATCGAAGGCGAGGCTCGAATGCGTCACGTCATCGTGGATTCCCACGGTGAAGTGATTCTTGGGATTCTCGCGTTTGAGTTCGTCGAACACCGCCTTCACCATCGCGGGAGTGAATTCCTTGGACGACAGACCGTAGCGCCCGCCGATGATTCGCGGCCAACTGCCGTCGCCGGCGCCGGTTGCCCGCGACTCGCTGAGCGCGGTCACGACGTCGAGGTAGAGCGGCTCGCCGGTGCTGCCGGGCTCCTTGGTGCGGTCGAGCACCGCTATCGCGCGCGTGGTTTTCGGCAAGGTGGCGGCAAAAGCGGCGCCGTCGAAGGGACGGAACAAGCGCACCTTGAGCAGACCGACCTTCTCTCCGTCTGCGATCAGGCGCTCGATCGTCTCCTCGGCCGCGCCGGCGCCCGAGCCCATTAGAACGATGACCCGTTCCGCGCGAGGATCCCCGGCATATTCAAACAGGCGATAGCTGCGGCCGGTGCGCTGCGCGAAGCGATCCATAACGTCCTGAACAATCGTCGGGCAGGCGCGATAGAAAGGATTGATGGCTTCGCGCGCCTGGAAGAAGACGTCTGGATTCTGCGCCGAGCCGCGCAGTATCGGACGATCGGGACTGAGTGCGCGAGCGCGATGCTGGCGGATGAACTTCGCATCGACCAGCGCGCGCAGGTCGTCGTCCGAGAGCGGATGAATCTTGTTGAGCTCATGCGAAGTGCGGAAGCCGTCGAAGAAATGCAGAAACGGGATGCGCGATTCGAGCGTGGCGGCGTGCGCGATCAAGGCGAAGTCATTGGCTTCCTGAACCGAGGTCGACGACAACAAAGCGAAGCCGGTTGCGCGCGCCGCCATCACGTCGCTGTGATCGCCGAAGATTGAAAGCGCGTGCGTGGCGACGGTCCGCGCGGCGACATGAATCACGCAGGCGGTAAGCTCGCCGGCGATTTTGAACATGTTGGGGATCATCAGCAGCAGGCCTTGCGAGGCGGTGAACGTGGTTCCCAGCGCACCGGCCTGAAGCGCCCCGTGCAGCGTTCCCGCAGCGCCGCCTTCGCTCTGCATCTCGATCACCTTCGGCACCGTGCCAAAGATGTTAGTTCGGCCTTCATCGCTCCATTCATCGGCCGACTCGCCCATCTGTGACGATGGCGTGATGGGGTAGATCGCGATTACTTCGCTCAGGCGGTAGGCAACCGAAGCCGCCGCTTCATTCGCATCCATTATTTGCATATTTAGACAGTACCTAAGTGACGCCGCGCGTCAGTAGCCCTCCGATTCGCAGGTCAATAGATATAGTAATACCTTAACCGAGCGCGCAACTCAGCGAAGGGCGCGGCGGCGCAAATGGAAAGCGCTTTGGCCTCAAAAGCGGGATCAAATTCGCGTTTGCAAAACGCCCGGCGTCGCTGCGAGTCTAAATCAGGATTCAAAATGCAGAAAATCCCGCCGGAGGAGGATCGCACTATGGCCAAACACGGACGTCTCAATCTGAGGAATGCAGGATACTCGATGCCGGCGGACGCCGCGGCGTATCAGAGCCCGCCGTTCTACTATCGCAACACTCGCTCGATCGCGGTCGTGTTCGAAACCGACCTCGAAGCCGCGCTGGAAGCATTGCCGGCGCCGCTGGCGATGAGCGAGCCGGCCACCGCGATACTCTCGTTCTACGAATATCCGTGGACCACTTTCGGTCCTTACAACGAAGCGATTCTTTCGCTCCTGGTCGAGCACAAGGGCCGCCCGATGAACTACATCATGCACATCGCGGTGACGACCGAGCCGCCGATGCTGGCGGGGCGCGAAATCTGGGGTTTTCCGAAAAAGCTCGCGCAAATTGAATTCAAAAACGAGCGCGACATGATCTACGGGACACTGGAACGTCCGGCAGGAGTCCGCCTGGCCAGCGCGATCGTTCGCCCCGAACGGCCGGCCGAAAATGCGCGTTCCGCCGCGCCTGCCCCGGTCAGCATGCGCCTGATTCCTTCGCCCGAAGAGAACGGACGGCCGTCATGCGCCGAGCTTATCCAGACGCTCGCCGAGGTCAGGATGATCGAGGCATGGACGGGAGTCGGCTCGATCGCCTTCGCCGAAGGCTCGCGCCTGGACCCGTGGAATCGGCTGCCGGTCAAGCGGGTGATTGGGGCGAGCTACACGCTGAGCGACATGACGCTCGGCTTCGGCAAGGTGATCGATCGACTCGAATAGCGCGGCGGACTGTTCACGCGCTAAATCATGAATCCGCCGTCAACGCTGATGACCTGCCCGGTCACCGCGCTGGCGGCGTCGGAGGCGAGCAGCGCCGCCATCGCACCCAGTTCGTCAGGCTCGACGATTCGCTTCTGGATATTCTGGCTCTCGGCGAATCGTTTGGCGTCGGCTGCGCTCATCCCCATCATCGCGCCCAGCGCGTTCCAGTCCACCAACTTGGTGTTGGTCCATCCGGGACATAGCACGTTCACATTGATGCCGTGGGGGGCGGCGGCATAAGCCAGCGAGCGGGTGAAACCGATCAGGCCGTGCTTGGCGGCCGAGTAGGCCAGCGGGCCGCCGCCGTTTTTCGCGTAGCCGGAGCCGATACTGATGATACGGCCCCACTTCTGCTTGATCATGTAGGGGATCGCGGCGTGAGTCGCATAGAAGGCCTGGGTCAGGTTCATGAACAGGTTGTCCTCGAACGCGCGCGGGTCATGATTGAGCGGATCGAGGTGAAGCGGGTTCAGCGCGACCACGCCGCCCGCGTTGTTGACCAAAATGTCGAGGCCGCCGAGTTTGCGCGCCGCCTCGTCAACGCCGGCGGTAATCTGCTCGCGGCTCATCACGTCGATGATCACCGCGAAGCCGCGCGGCCCACGCTGTTTTATCTCGGCTGCGACCCCGTCCAATTCGCCCTGCGAGCGAGAGGCGACCGCGACCTCGGCGCCCGCGTCGGCCATCGCAAGCGCGATCGAGCGGCCAATCCCGCGGCCGCCACCTGTTACGAGTGCATGCCTTCCACGCAAATCGATCAGTTGTTTCATTTTCCGCCGGCTCCGTTTGCAGAATCAGGCTTCTCCGGGTTAAATGATTTTGTCTCATCTATCCGCAGACTGTTGCAAATAGACCGAGCGCCCGGCCAGAAGGAATCCCGGTCTTTTCCTGTGCAACGCACGCCGCAGCAGAAATTGGCGCGGATCATCATGCACGCTGCGGACCCCCCCTGCGCTCCCGTCGCCACGGTTGTCGGCGCGACGGTAGTCGTCGTAGACTTCCGCCGGGCAGGGCCATCGGGCGAGCGAAATTACGGGAAACCGAATCTGATGCGTTTTTAGCTGGAGGTATAGTCGATGGAATTCAAAGAAGTAGTAGGGCGGCGCCGAACGATCCGTTACTTCCAATCGTGGCGCCCGGTCGAACGCGAGAAGATCCAGATCATGCTGGAGGCGGCGCGGCTCGCGTCATGCGCGGTCAACGCCACCTTTCTCAAAGCGATCGTCGTGATCCGGGACAATATTCCCCGTGAAACGCTCGACGCGCTCAAGACTCCGGTCTCCGCACTCAACATCGAGCTCGCCCCGGTGCACATCTACACCTACGCCGACATGGGGGCGTACAAGGGGGCCCAGGCGCGGCTGAAGAAGCTGGTCGATGTCGGCGCGCTCAACGCCACCCACGGATGGAGCCATAAGTTCGTCGATGAATTCGTCTGGCCGAACATTCTCAAGCCGCTGGCCGAAGGCGCCAACCAGCCAGGCGTGGCCGCAGCCGCCGCATCGGACGCGGGCATCGCGATTTGCCAGGCGATGCTCGCTGCGGTCGACGAGGGACTTGGCGTCTGCCTGTCTGCCTTTCAGCACGCGGCGATCAACAAGATCGTGAAGGCGCCCGCCGACTGGATTCCGCTGTTCGTGCTGCTGGTCGGTTATCCGGCGGAGTCATGGGAAGCAGGCGGGCAGCGTCCGCGTCCGCCACTGGAGGAAGTCTTCTTCGAGGGCGAGTACGGCAAGCCGTTCAAGGCAGATCCCAAGGTGACCGAGCAGATGAAGGCGGCGAAGATGATCCAGGCGCCGGCGCCGCTGCCATGGCGAAAAGAGGAGATCAAGGCGCTCGCGCGGATGTTCGGTCTTCCCGAGTAAGCTTCGTCGAACCGCACAGTCGAGCGATAGAATCACGGCTGGAAAATAACGATGGCGTCAGTAAACAAACCGCTCGAAGAATACGACTCGGTCAAAACCTGGTACCAGGGACTGCGCGAGCAGTCGGGCGTCGAGCCGAACCAGGACAAATCGAGACTCGAACTGCTCGGAGAGTTCTGCGCAACGCTCGAACTCGACCCGGACGAGATCGTCGCCGCCTGTCTGCTGAGGAAAGAGGGCAAGGAAACCAAAATCAGCATCAAGGGCAGGCGCTCGATGGCGGAACGTATCGCCGATTTTCAGGCCAAGGGCGGGGCCGCAGGTCGCGACCGGGTCACGCGCGGAAATACCATCCGAAGTTTTCTGATTCACAACGGCATCCTGCTGCAGTCCGGGATCCAAATCTGAATCGCAGCGCTGCCAGCCATTCAAGAGGTCCAGGAGAATTGAGCAAATGCGGATTCTGGAAGAAGGCAAAGCCGGCTATCTGAAAGTCGATCCCGACGGTTATCGGGCGAGCGCGCGGGACCATAAACCGCATCAGATGGTCGCGAAGTTGATGACTCACAAAGAGGCGGTCGAGCGCTTCGTCCGCGACGGCGACTACCTCGCATACGACTGCAACTACTTTCAGCGAGGGCCGTCGTCGCTGATTCGCGAGATCATCCGCCAGCGCAAGAAGAATCTATGGCTGTGCGGCAAGTTCACCTATGTCGCATGCGCGCTGCTGGTTGAAGCAGGATGCGCCGATCGGATCGACATCGGGTTCATCGGCTTCGGCCCGTGGATCTCGCGCGCGGTGCGCGAAAAGAAGTGCACCATCTACGAGTACTCCAATGCGCTGATGACGTTGCGGCTGAAGGCTGGCGCGATGGGGCTGCCTTTCATGCCGACGCGCAGCTTCGGCGGAACCGACGGCTTTGAGCATTCGGCTTGCAAAATCGTCGAAGACCCCTTCACCGGAAAACCGGTGCTGCTGGTCCCGGCGCTCAACCCCGATGTCTCGATCATTCACGTTCACCAGGCGGACGAGTTCGGCAACGCGCGCGTCTTCGGCACCGGCATCGCGCACGCGGAATGCGCGCTCGCGTCGAAGCGGGTGATCGTGTCGGCGGAAGAGATCGTGGAAACGGAGGAATTGCGGCGCGACCCGGCTCGCACCTCGATCGCGCACTTCACGGTGGACGCGGTCGTGCATGCCCCGTTCGGCGCCTACCCGGGAACAGTGCAGGGATACTACGCGTCGGATCCGGCGGGAGTCATCGAAGCGATGGGCGCGATGTACCGCGGCGATTTTACCGAGTACCTCAAGAAACACGTGTATTCGGTGCAATCGCACGAGGAGTACCTGCAGAAAGTGGTGGGAACCGCAAAACTAGCCGAGATTCGCCGGCGCGAAACTATCCGGGAGGGCTATGCCTCATGAGCACTCCAGCTACCAACTTCAATGAGCGCGAATTCGTCATCTGTCAGCTCGCGCGCGTGGTCGAGGACAAGTACATCTACTGGGTTGGCGGCGGCGGCGAGCCGATGAACTCGGTGCTGCTCGCCAAGCGAATAAGCGCGCCCAACCTGCAGTACCTGACTGAGGATGGGGTGGTCGGGCCCGAGGCTCGGGTGCCGTTCGATCCGCTGATGACGATGATCAGCTCGCGCGCCAATTATCGCGCGCTTCAGTGGGGGACGATGAATTACGCGGCCGACCTCGCGCAACTCGGCTACGTCGATTACGGCATCCTCGCGACGCTTCAGGTCGATCGCTACGGAAACATCAATTCCACCGTGGTCGGGAAATATGAAGGCGGGGAGGGGCGGCGCTTCGGGGGCCCCGGCGGCGCCGACAGCATCGCAGCGCTGGCATGGCGCACAATCCTGGTCACCGATCAGCAAAAGCGCAAATTCGTCGATCGAGTCGACTTCATTTCGTCACCGGGGTTTCTCGATGGTCCGGGAGCCCGCGAGCGCCACGGCCTTCCGCCCGGGACGGGACCATGGCGGGTCTACACACCGTGGGCGATATTTGGGTACGGAGCCGATTGTCAGCTCATGCTGCAAGCAATCGCGCCCTTCGTAACGCTAGAGCAGGTGCTCGAAGAAATGAGTTTCAAGCCCGCGATCGCACCCAAGCTCGAGATTCTCGAAGTGCCGACGGAAGAGGAACTCATGGTTTTGCGCACGCAAATCGACGTGGGAGGTCAAGTCACGGACCGCGGGCGATGGATCGAGTTGAAGGATGGGAAGTACTGTTTCGCCGCGGCCTAGCTTATCTGAACGACCGCATCCGCAACCGCTCGAAAATATGGCATGACAGAGCATGGGACGACGCTGCTGCTCCGGATCCTGCGAGCGGTTCACATTTATGCCGCGATAGTCCTGGTTGGGTCCATAATCTTTAACACCGGTATCCTGATGCCGGCGCTGCGCCGCATACCGCCGGCTCATGCGGCCGTTGTAGGGCAAAAGATCGGCTCCGGGCTGATGTGGATGGGCGGCTCCGCTATCTTTCTCCTGGGAATCACCGGCTTCGGCCGTGCCTGGGTGCTTGGGCAAATTCCCCTGCTCTTATCGACTGAAGACTTATGGACCTCATTGATGGCGTTTTCATGGCTGATGCTCTTGATCACCGGCACCTGGTCGGGTTTTTGGTATGCGACGATACTTACCAGCAAACTTCCCTATGGCGCAGGGCTGAGAGAGCTAGAAGAACGTCGCGCTGCACAGGCCAGGATTTCCGCCTGGCAGGATCGCCTCGCCTACATCAACCTGACGCTGGCCATTCTGGCTGCGTTTGGCGGAATCATGGGCTCCTGATTCGACGATGCTGAGTCCGCGCAATCTGGCCGAGTGCCGCTTTTATCGTGAGCGCATGGGCGCCGACGCCAAGCCCATACCTTGGGGGTTGGCCGAGCTCGAGGCCTTCGCCGCGATCGATCCCGGCGATCCCTTCGCCGGCCGCGTGCGCCAGGGTCTGGTGCCGAAGTTTTCTCTTCAACTCGAGGTGACTGCCGACCCGCCCATCTGGATCGGTCTCGATCCGCCCGAGTTGGATCGCTGGGCTGGCGTGGTCGAGCGTATGTGGAAGCGATGGGGGACTGTCCCGGGCGAGAGCATCGCGTTTTTTGACTACGGTTCCAGCCCGTTGGTGTTGCTCGCGTCGAGCGGTTACGTCGGATATTTGCGTCGTGGTGCGGCCGAGCGCCTCGGTTTCACCGCGATCTGCAACGATGGAGTGGCGGCGATGGCCGGCCGGATGGTCAGCATCGTCGAAGCTCTCGAGCCATCGATGCTGGTAGTTCGCCGCGATCTCGCCGCGCCATTTTCATTGGCTCTGGAAGCCGCTGGCGCCAATCTCGCCGATCGTGTCCGCTGGGTTGCAATCAGCGAAGTCGAAGGCTGCACAAGCCGGCGCGAGGCCGACCAGCTGTCCGCGCGTCTTGGCGTCGCGGTCCGGCGTATCCTGCGCTGCGATGCGGCATTTCTGATCGCCGGTGAATGCACGGGCTGTCGGGCCTTTCATTTGGACCGCGCGTATTTTGCCGAGGCGCTGTCGTCCGGTCACGTCGCGATCACGGCTCGTTTCGCCCAAGCGTGTCCTGCCGTCCGCTTCGACATTGGTTTGGCCAGGCTGATTAACGGCGGCTGCTCGTTGGAACCTCGGGCGCAGCGGGTGGAATGTTGACCTCTGCGCGGACAGAACCGTTCGACGATCTCGATCGGCTTTCGGCCGCGTCGCTCGACCGATGGTGGGCGAGAAAGCTCAAAGGCGTGGCCCGGCTCGGGTTTGACGAGTTGCCGTTTTACCGCGAGCGCTTTGCCGCGGCCGGTTTCGATCCAAGCCGATTCCGAACGCTCGATGATCTTCACGCGATCCCGATATCGAAAAAGGAAGACGTGATGGCGGCTGGGCAAAACCGCGCAAGTAAATTGCTCGGCATCAGGTCCTACACAGCAGCTCCCGACGCGCGGATGACGGTCAGCCTGAGTTCAGGCACCTCCGGCACCAGCTTCGTCATGCACACGCGGCGATGGCGCAAGATGCAGGGATATTCGTCGAGTCGTGCTCATTGGTGGGCCGGGTTGCGTTCCGGAACGCCGTTGATCATGTCGGCGCCCGCATGGCACGCCTACGCCTCGATCCAGCCCTCGATCGCGATGCACTTCAAGAACCCGTGCGTCGTGGTTTCCGGGACTTTTCTTCCACGATTTGCCGACCGCATCGTCGACGCGATCCTCAAGTTTCGGCCGCATTTCATCACGATGTTCCTGCCGATGGTATTTTCGATCCTGGCCACTGCGCGACGCGAGGGTATCGGCGCAGACCGGTTATTTGCGGAAGTCGAGACCCTGGTCGTGACCGGCGCGCCTATCACACCGGGCATGCGATCCCATCTGCAGGAAATAACCCGGGTCAAACGCGTCGCGGAAATCGCCGGGTCGAGCGAAAACCTCCTGGCGGTGGACTGCATCCACGCCCAGGGCCTCCATGTCGTGCCCGACACCTGCTACGCCGAGGTACTCGATCGCTTAAGCGGTCGCCCCGTCCCCGACGGGCAGCGCGGCTCGGTGGTGCATTCGAGCGTCATCCCGGCGGGCTCGCTGTATTTGCGCTATGATGGCGGCGATGCCGGGGTCATCGACAGGTCCCCATGTCCATGCGGTCTGCCATCGCCGCGGATCAAGCTCTTCGGTCGTTGGGAAGACTGCTTCAATCTCGGCGACAACGCTTTGCTGCCGTACGATGTTCAATTCGCGCTCGAGACGGAAGTGCCGGAACTTAAAGGCGCGGCATTGGTGATCACACGCGAAGGTCTCGCCAACGGAATGCTTCGGCTGCTGCTGGCCGAGCCCGAAGGCTTTGCCGCGAGTCTCCTCGACCAAGCACAGGCCAGGCTGTCGCGACGGTTCGACGTGCCAGTGGAGATCAGCGCGGTGCGAGACCTGCCGCTTCGTTTCAAAGGCGTTCCTCCGATACTCTCGGAGCAGGAGGCCGCGTCGGCCGCATGAGCAAGGGCGCATTAGGATTGCTCGCCGCGTACTGGCCCGAGGACACGCCGCGGTACGCGCATATTCCGCTGAAGGTCGTCGGCGATACGACGATTTACCCGATCGCGGAATCGTCGCCCGATCGAGTCGCACTCGCCACTGCGGAGGGTACCCTCACCTTTGGAGAGCTGGCCGCCAAGGCACGAGTCTTCGGCGAATCGATCCGCAGCCGGGTCGAGCGCGGCTCCCGCGTCGCGATCGCGCTGACCGATCCGGCCGAGATGCTGATCGCGCTCTTCGGTGCTTTCGAAGCCGACCTGCTTGCCTTCGTGCATATCGGCCCGCCGGCGAAAGAGGTTCTGGACGCTTTCGTTCCCGATCTGGTCGTCGGTGAGAATCTTCCCGATACCGCCGGGCCCAGGGCAAGCTTCGAGGAGATCATGTCGGGCCCGGCAAAGGCACGCGTCGGACGCCCGGACTTCAGGACTCCGATTCTGGCGATGGCCGCGCCCGACGGTCGCGGTGAGACCTTGCACAGCCATCGCACGCTGGTGGCGACCGCAACTTCGATCGGCGCCTTCTACCTGCTGGCCGAGGGTATAACTCTCCTCCTGCTCGAGCCGCCAACCAACTGGTGCACTCTGGCGATGCTGCTTGGCGCGATGCATCGGGGTGCGACAGTTTATGCGGGCTGGGACGGCTCGCTCGAGCATCTCCCGGCCAAGCTCGATTATGCAGTGTGCGGCTGGGACCGTGCCGGCTTGCTCCTGGACAACAGGCAGGGTGAAGTTCTTGCGGGACGGATCGCTGCGGGACTGATCGTTGGCATCGAGCGGCCGTTTAGCATCTCGCGGCGTTTGCGACTTTCCCGGATAATTCGCGCTGACGTACTGACGCTGCTTGGGCGAAGCGATCTCGGTCCAATCGTCGGCAGTCATCCCGCGTGGTTCCTGAACGACGCGGCGGGAATCCCGCTGCCGAGTGTCGATCTTCGTCCGCTCAATCCCAGCGATGGGGCGCCGTTGAAGATTGGATGGGAAGTGGTCGATTCCGCGGAGATCGGCGTCAAGTCGGCGCTGGCGCCGGCGGGCGGTACGCTGGTTGAGGGATGGCTTCGTTCGGGTCTGATCGCGCAGATCGATCCGACCGGCTTTTATTTCCTGCTCCGCGACAGCCGCTTGCGGCCCGCCTGAAGCCGGCTATTTGCCGCCGACAGTCCTAAACGCGCCGCTCTCAAAACGCTCTATCGCGCGATCGAGCCGGCGCACGAAACCATCGCGTCCCTCGTCCTCGACCACGCTGACCGAGCGTGCGTAGTCATCGCAATATCGACAATCCCGGCATCCCATCCTGCAGTCGTGTTTCTTGCCAAAGAATTCGGCAAACCCGTCCAGCGCCCGATTGGGAATCCGCACCGGAAGCCGTCCGTACGGTTCCAGAAGATCGAACCCCAGGATGAGATCATTGAGATCGCCTTCGTAGCGGCGTTCGGCGTAGGCCTTGGTCAGCCGCTCGACCCACGGGCGGTCCATTTCGCGCCCGGCCAATTTGAATTGATCGATGCCGATCGCTTCGTATGCGCCGAGGTCCTCAGGTCTTATCCACGGAGATTTCAGCATCTGAGCGGGGTCGCGCGCCTTCTCGCCAAAGCACCACATCAGGGGATAGTCGACGTAAGTGCCCAACTCGAGGCTCTCCCCGGAATGAGAAACCAGGTTGATGTGATATTGGCGGATGGGGCAGTGGAGAAGGCATCCGACATTCGCGAGCAGAACCAATTCCGCGCTGGTGCGTTTGCGGATCTGGGTCAGCAGCGGAAAATCGCGGTTGATGAATTCGGGCAGGTAGAGCACGCTCGCGCCCTGGCGCTCAAAAAACTGCGCCTTGTCCACGCTGTCGATGGCGGCCGCGGTGGAAACCGCGATCTTCAGCCTTGGGAACCGCTTGTGCGCAAAGGCGATCAGGTACGGATTCGAAAGCACCACGCCTGCGACGCCAACATCGTCAAGCCATCCGAGATGCTCCACCAGCCAGCGTTGTCCGTCAGCGCTGAACTCGCGATTACCCAGACAGGCAACGTTCAGGCAGTAGAAAAATGCAATTTTCTTTTCCCGCGCGGAAGCGACGTAGGCGGCAAGCTCGTCGGCTTTCGGTTGCGCCAGCCATTGCTGCGCGCGCAAACCGACATCTCCGCCCATCGCGCCATAGAGATGATCGATCAGATACGGGGCGACCGTATCGAGAAAACCGCTTTGAAACACCGCGGGAACAACGAGCTTCATCCGCTCACCGTTCCCGCGTGTCAATCATGTTTCCCGTTATCGGCCGAGTTGGCTCAGATCCCCAGCACGTGAATCGACAGCGCCGCCGCTTCGCCGCGAACCATGCCTCCGCCATTCTCGGTGAGGCCGACCTTCGGATTCGAGACCTGGCGCTTTGCCGCTTCGCCGCGGAGCTGCCAGAAGATTTCGCAGATTTGCGCCACGCCCGTCGCACCAACCGGATGACCTTTCGCCAGCAACCCGCCTGACGGATTCACCGGTATGCGGCCGGTAATTTCGGTGACGCCCTCGTCGATCATCTTCCCGCCCTCGCCGGGCTTGCACAGGCCGAGTTCCTCGTAGGTCATCAACTCGGCCGGCGCCGACGCATCATGCAGTTCGATCACGCTGAGATCTCCGGGTCCGACGCCCGCCTTCTCGTAGGCCTGCTGCGCGACTCGCGTCACTATGCCTGGCTGGTCGGCGCTACGGTCGGTTCCCGACGACAACAGCGAAGCGAGAACCTTGACCGGCTTGTTCGTAAAACGGTGGGCGACCGATGACGCGCACAGCACGGCCGCCGCGGCGCCGTCGCCGATCGGCGAGCACATCAGCCGCGTGAGCGGCTCAGCCACCACCGGAGAGTTCAAAATGTCCTCCAGGCTGTAGACCTCTTGATACTGCGCGTGCGGATTCAGGCTGCCGTTGCGATGGTTCTTCACCGCGATGCGTCCGAACTGTTCGCGGGTCGTGCCGTAGCGCTTCATGTGCGCGCGGGCGCCGGCGGCGTAGAAGTCCATGAACATCGAGCGCGATTCTCCCGCGCCCTCCGCCTTCTTGGGCGCTTCGCCGCGAGCTTCGCGCTCGGCCTTGAGCTGTGCCTGTTGCGCGTTCATGTCGGCGATCATCTGCTGCATCAACTCCACGTCTACCGCCGATCCGATGGCGGCGAACGAACGCCGCTTGTCCGCGTGGTAAAGCTTCTCCATGCCCAGCGCGAGCACCACGTCGTACAGGCCCGACGCGACATAGAGCCACGCGAGATGAAACGCCGTCGAGGAGCTGGCACAAGCATTTTCGCAGTTGATGATCGGGATGCCGCCCACTCCCATTTCGCGCAGCACGACTTGTCCGCGGACGCATTCCTGGCCGGTTATGAGGCCCGCCATCGCGTTTCCGACTACCGCCGCCTCGAGCTGCTTTTGATCCAACCCGGCGCTCGAGAGCGCGCCGTTTACCGCGTCACGCGCGATAACCTTCATACTGGTGTTGAGGTACTTCCCGAACTTCACCATTCCGGCGCCGACTACCGAAACTTCGCGCATGTGAGTGATCTCCTTTTTCTTGGGTGGGCGGGCTCTGCTCGCGTGGCCCCAACGATAACCCACCCTTGCCGCGCCGGGCAAGCCGTGGACGACGGTCCCCGGATGCCCGTGCCTGATCTGCCAGGGAGAAAATGTGTGGTAGATTGCATGAAAAGGTCCAACGCCTCAGCGATTCGACGGAGTTTAGCCGCATGCGTACTTCAGAAACGTCAGAAAATTTCGCCGCCACACTCGGTTTGGCCCGCGCGGTGCGCGCCGTGCGATGGGACCAGACACCGGAGGATGCGCGCGAGGTCGCACGCCACTGCCTCCTCGATTTCCTCGGCGTCGCAGTTGCCGGATCGCGCGAACCGCTGACCGAGATCCTCGTCAATGAGATCGTCAAGCCTGAGGGATCGTCCGAAGCCGGACTCATCGGCAGGATGCAACGCGCGTCGCGGCTGTCGGCCGCGCTGGTAAATGGAGCGGCAGCTCATGCGCTCGATTTCGACGACACTCACTCAGCGATGGGCGGTCATCCCTCGGTCCCGGTGATGCCTGCGGTGCTCGCGCTGGCGGACAGCATGCGATTGAGCGGGTGCGAGGTGCTCGAAGCGCTGGTCATCGGCATCGAACTGGAGTGCCGGCTGGGCGCAATGATCGGCGCGGAACATTACGCGGTCGGATTTCACTCCACTGGGACCTTTGGGACTTTCGGCGCCGCTGCCGCATGCGCGCATATGTTGCGACTGGACGAGGATGGATGGCTGCGCGCGCTCGGGCTTGCGGGTACGCAAGCTGCGGGGCTCAAGTCGGGTTTCGGCACGATGGCGAAACCGCTGCATGCGGGGCGCGCCGCATCGAATGGATTGTTCAGCGCACTCGCCGCCCGCGGCGGCTACACTTCCAACCCCGAAATCATCGAGACCGCGCAAGGATTCGCCGCTACGCACGCCGGCGCAAAACCGTCGCGCCAGGCGCTTGATCGATTCGCCGGCCGCTTCCTGATTCGCGAGACGCTCTTCAAGTACCACGCCTCCTGTTATCTTACCCACGCGCCGATAAACGCGGCGCAACAGATTCGCACCGAGAATCGCGTCGATCCGAAATCCATCGACGAAGTGGAAGTGCGCGTCAATCCTGCGCTGTTCGGCGTGTGCAATATCCAGGAACCGAAGACCGGCCTCGAGGGGAAATTCAGCTTGCGCGCGACGACCGCGATGGCGCTGCTCGGCGAAGATACCAGCAACCTCGCCACCTTCAGCGATGCGAAGGTGACCGAAGCGCGCGTGGTTTCCTTGCGCGATCGGGTCCGTATCGTGCCCGCCGAAAAGACTCCATCGACGCGCGCGACGGTCGTCGTCAAAAGCAACGGACGGACTTTTCAGGCCGAATCGGACTCGGGCCAGCCGGCGTCCAACCTGCTTGCGCAGCGGGAGAATCTGACGCGGAAATTCATGGCGCTGACCGCTCCGATTCTGGGCCGCCGCGATGCTGACGCGCTGGCAAGTGCGGCCCTCAATGCGGATCAACTCGCTTCCGCTTGCAAGCTGATCGACCTGACGCAGACCTCGTAGGCTGATGATCTGATGGCTTTGTTCGCCCCTGTTGTTTTTTTTGACGTAATCCCCTGGCCCGCCTTACGGACCCGAGTTGGGCTGGAGGCGCTCGAATTCGTCTGTCTGTCGGGGCCAATGTACGGTGCCCCCGACAACGACTGCGGAGGCGACGGACTAAATGCCGAAAATCCAGTTCAGGAAAAGACCGAGGACGAATAGCGCGCCGGCGCGCCTCGTATGCACGAAGGCCGCCGACACATACCACAGCGGCCATACCGGATATCCTGGCGGTGGCGAACTCGGCTTGGGCTTCGAATAGACGTCGAGCGCCTGCAAGAGCATCGGCAGCCCGCCCAGCACGACCAGGGCGCCGAACCCGAGCGTACCCGTCAAGACCATTGCTACGACAACCAGGTAGAACGAAATCATCAGTGCCTGGTTGAGCCGAAGCGCCCCCTTCTCGCCGAGGATCACCGGCAACGTGTGCACGCCCTTTGTGGAATCGTAGGGAAGTTTGTCGATGTGCTTGCCGATAAGCACGCTCGTTACGAGGATCGCGTAGGGAAGCGAGGCAACCCAGACCCAGGCGGGTATTTCGCCGGTCGTGACGAAATATGTGCCACCGACCATCAGCGGGCCCCACACGATGAACACGCCGGGCTCGCCCAGTCCGAGGTGTTTTAGACGCACGGGCGGTGCAACGTAAAACACGCTGATGAACAGCCCAGCCAACGCGAACAGCACCACCGCCCATCCGCGCACCGCGACCAGGAGAGCCATAATTGCCGCGTCGATCAGGTTGAGCACGACGATGGCGCGTATGAGTTCTGGCTTGGTAATCCAGCCCGAAAGCACGGGATGGGGCGCATACAACGCACGCGGCGCCTCGGACGTGTCGATACCGCCGGTCAGATCGAAATAGTCGTTGATCAGATTGTTGCAGGCGTGTGCGAGGCCGAGGCCGATCAGACTGAGCAGGAAATATGACCAGTTCGGATTGGCGGCACGCGTAGCGAGCAGCCCGCCGATAAGTCCCGAGGTCAGGGTCATCGGGATAACCCCTGCGCGCGTGATGATGAGCCATCGCGAGACGCCATCCATGCGCTCGTCGGGCAGGTTCATCGTGAGGAGCGCCTCGCGCCAGTTCTTGAGCCGCTCGGTCCAGTTGATAGGTTGAGGCTTTACCAGCTCTGCCATGATTTTAGTTGCGGTTGGGCACAGCGGCGTTCGTCGCGCTGCCGGGCAATCTCCTTCCTCGTCTCTGCCGTTAGAGCATAACTGCGGCACGGCAGCCAAGAGCGCTGAGCCGAATCTGGTTCTACTGGCCGCTCCCCCAGTGGTTCAATTTGAATACGAAGACCCGCCGTGCTCTCTTCAGATGTTGGACCACTGGTTATGAAGACCAAAAGTTTCTGGTGGTAGAAATCCAATGTTTACTAAACCACCGGCGCCCCAGCCGGTGCCTGAATCCGTTCATCATTTCGATGCCGCTGGAAATGAACCGAAAAGCGATTGAACTTTTGCCTAAAATTGCCATAACGTACCGGACATGAACTTGCGCCACGCAGCCGCGCTCGCTCTGGTCGGCTGGTATCTGATGGCGCCGCCGTTGATCGTGCCGCCTCCATCGTGCCGACCGCGAGTCGTCCGGCAATAGATCCCGAGGAGGACCGTGAGGAGCCGAAGCGTCTCTCAAGCCGGGACCCTCGCGGCTATAATCGTCGTGGCCGCGGCGATTCGGCTATTTCGCCTGGGTGCGCCAAGCCTTTGGACAGACGAAGGTTGGAGCGCGACGATCGCGACCATGCCGCGGGCTGCGATGTGGCATATAGTAGCCACACGCGAAACCAACAGAGGCCTGTATTATGTTTTCCTCCACCTCTGGATCGCGCTTTTGGGGTCCTCGGAGGCCGCGTTGAGGCTCCCATCGGCGCTGGCGTCGATCGCTACGATTCCACTCCTGTATGCCGCAGGCAGGCGGATGTTCGGGATGCGAGCGGGACTCGTCGCTGCGCTGCTTTTCGCGCTAAGCCCTGTCAGCGTATTCTTCGCGCGCGATGCAACGGCGTACGCGCTGGAGATCATGTTTGCCACGGCGGGGCTGTTGCTTTTGCTGCGCGTGCTCGAGGGTGCCAGCTTTGGCAAGCTTGCCGGATGGGCGGTATGCGAAGCATTCGCCGTCCTCTCGCACTCGCTCGCAATCGCCGCCGTGCCGGCGCAACTGCTACCGCTGGCATTGCTCAATCGCCGCGACGTGCCATGGGTACGATTGCTGACGACCGCCGCACTACTGATCGCCGGACTTGCGCCGCTCCTGTGGCTGATCAGCCGCAATGACCATGGACAGCTCAACTGGATCCGGCCCTTGAGCTGGCCGGTTGTTGGAGAAGCGATTTTCGGAATCGCTGGCGGAATGACCGACGATCCTTCCGGGCAGGCGGTCGTCGCCGCTTACGGGCTGGGCATCCTGCTTGGGTTCGCAGCTACGATACGGGCCTGGGACCGATCGCCGACTGAAGCGTTCCCGTTTGCGCTCGCGGCATCGGGCGTTGTGTTGCCGTTCTTGTTAGCGCTTGGGATCTCGTTCATAAAGCCGATTCTCTACTACCGTTACCTGATCTTCAGCCTGCCTTGCCTTTTCCTGTTTGTTGCCGGTGGCGTGGCCGCGATTCGAACGCGCGCCATCGCAGCCTTGGGTCTTGCAGCGATCACTGGGTCTACCTGGCATAGCTGGTTCATGCTGGAGCGGTTTTCGCGCTACGACTGGCGCCAGCCCGCGGCCTATATCATGTCGCATGCCCGCCCCGGCGATATGCTTGCAGTACGGTACGGGCCTAACCGAATGCTGCTGGAATACTACCTCGCCCGCGCGCAGATGCCACGCGGACTTGTCGAGAGCGTTTTTCCCGATTGGGGACCCGATCTGTTAATTGATGGAAAGTATTTTCTCGATGCGGAAGCCCAGGAGTTTATGGCCAAGCGCTTGTTGGCGCAAATAGATTCTACAGCCGCGAGAGGTCGACGACTATGGTTCGTTGTCGGAGGTGAGGGCATGGGCACTCCATTCGACCGTACAGCTTCACTGTCCCTTATAACGCGGCGTTTGTATGCCGACTACAAGTCGGTCCAGATTCACTGGGTTGACAATTACAGTCTCACGATCATCGAGTGCTCAGAGCCGCGCGCCACGCCGGCCCACCCACCTAAGACGCCGATCGAACCTCGGTAATGTCAATTTCGCGACTCATCAAGCGATAGATGCACGAAGTGCCTGATTTCATTGGTGGGCGGTGCTGCTCGGCGAGCGTGGGATTATCGCGCCGCGCGGAATGGCGCAGCTGCGACGGCTGGCTCGTCGAGCTGCTTGCCGAGCCCGGAAGTCGCGGGCTGAGCGGGCTCTTGGTCGAGACGCTGGTCGAGATTGCCGAGCGCCTTCGCTTTTTCGACCAACGCATCCGCGCCTACGATCTCCGCATCGAGCGTCTTTGCACATGATGAGCGCTGTCCGGGTTTCGCGAAGATCGAAGGCGTAGGGCCGCTGCTGGCGACCGCTCTGGCTGCCGCAGTCGGCGATGCTTGCGGATTCAGGAGCGGCCGCGAGCTCCCAGCGTGGCTGGGACCGGTGCCGCGGAAGCACTCCAGCGGCAATCGTAACATGCTGCAGGGAATCAGCAAGCGGGCGACTAGTTAATTCGAGAGAAGAACGCTTTCACGGACACTCGCGGCGCAGGGGCCGCCGTAAAAGAAAAAGCGCGGAACCTTGCGCAGGAAGAGCGTTTCGGTTTATAAGGCAAACCAATCATGGGGGCTCTTTGGATTAAGGTCGCTTTATTCCTGGCACACAGTGTCCGGACCGGGGACGTGTAACCGCCGGCGTAAGCCGCTAAACGGGCGCTTTGGCCGACAGCAGACGCCCGAAACGGAGACGGGCAGAAGCAAGATGGAGGGAGAACGCAGCTTACGAAACTTCCGGGCGCGTCTTTTCGCGGCGCTGCTCGCGTTTGGAATCGCCTCCCTAAGTTCATCGCCCCTAATCGGCGCGCAAGGCACCCAGTCTTCCCAATCCGCGGCATCGGCGACCCCGGGGGCCGCCCTGCCGCCTGGCTACGTCCATAATACGGTGTGTACCAGTTGCCATGATGTACAGGTCAAAAATTTCAGCCAGACCATGATGGGCCATCTTATGCTGAAGCAGCCGCGCGACGAGCAGGAAGGTCTGGCGTGCCAGACCTGTCATGGCCCCGCGCGCGAGCACCTGCGCCATCCGGGCAAGCCGTCGGCGGGATTTGTGACTTTTCGCGAGACCTCCTTCAAGGACATCAAGGTTGAGAACGACCGGTGCCTCGCATGCCATGAAAGAGGCGAGCGCGGGTTCTGGCGGGCCAGCACCCACGCCACGCGCGGCGTCAGATGCGTCGATTGCCACGCCGTGATGTGTCCGGTGACGGCGAGCGCGGTGCCGAATGCGCAACTCAAGAAGTCGCCGATTGCCACGGAATTCGTCAATCCGTTCATGGTGACGCGCCCGGAAACGCAAGTCTGCCTGCGCTGCCATCTCGACAAAAAGATGCAAATCAATTTGCCCTCGCACATGCCGCTGCGCGAGGGGTTGATGACGTGCGTCGACTGCCACAATCCGCATGGTGGACCCTATCAGCATCAATTGCGGGCGGCGACGGTCAATGAGGTCTGCTACCGCTGTCATGCCGAGAAGCGCGGGCCATTCCTGTGGATGCACGCGCCGGTGGCGATGAACTGCCTCAATTGCCATATCCCGCACGGCAGCGTGAACCAGCACCTGCTGGTGATCAACATGCCGGTACTATGTCAGCGCTGCCACATCGGGAGCTTCCATCCGAGCGACCCCCATAGGAGGGGACAAATTTTCGTGATCAACCAGCAATGCGCCAATTGCCATTCGCAGATACACGGCTCCAACTCGCCGGGCGGGAGATATTTCACGCGCTGAAGCGGGAGGGCGAGAAAGCACGGCATCGCTGGGCCGCAGCGCGTCTTGCAGCCGGCCCGGGAGGAAACGTTAATGAACCTGAAGCAGTTGTCAGCCGGATGCGGAGCGATGGCGCTGGTGCTGTCGACGCTGTCGCCGGCACTGGCACAGGTCGATATCGGGCAATTCACGGCGCAGGGCTCGGTCGAGGCGGGCGCGATTCCGCAGCCGGTGCCGTATAACGACGTCGCGAAGTACGAGGAGTACCGCGATCTGGCGCAGCAGTTCATCGTCCCGCAACTGCAGTTGATCCTGGGCGACAAGGCGGAGAAGTACTACGTCCAGTTCAACGCGATCAACGTCGCGCAAAAGAACCAGATGTATTCGCTGCGCTTCGGCGAGTACGGCCTGCTCGATGTTCAGGCAGATTTCTTCGAGATCCCCCACGCCTTCAGCAACGTCGCGAGCACGCCGTACGACGAAAACGGCGGCAATTTCACTCTATCCTCGAAGCCCACTTCCACCGGTGCCGGTCTCCAATCCTGGCTACAAGGTAACGCCAAACCGTTCGACATGAGCCTGCTCGAAGGTGTCGCGGACATCAACGTGCACTACACGCCAACGCCGTCGGTGACCTTCAGTGCGAACATGAATTATCAGAACCCGACCGGCCAACAGCCATTCGGCGGCTCCTTTCTGTTTGGCGCGAGCCCGGGTGTTTACAAAGTGAACGAACTCTGGGTTCCAACGCAGTACTACACCTATAACTTCGGCACCGGCATGGAATACGCGAAAAACGGATGGATGGTGGGTTTCCAGTACCAGGGATCGTTCTTCGTCGACGACTACAGCACCCTTGTCTGGGACAACCCCCTTAATACTACCGGAGTAGGCAGCAAATGCGTCGATTCCACCGTCTTCAGCTCCACCTCGCTTACCGGCCCCTGCCAGGGACGGGCAGCCATGTACCCGAACAACCAGGCTCACAACTTCATCGTGAACGGATCAGGTGAGCTTCCATTCAACACGCACGTGATGGGCAGCCTCGAGTACGGATTCTGGCTGCAGGACGCTCCCTTCGTCCCGCTTACGATCAACAGCAAGCTGACGCAGTCATTGAGTTCGGTGGGAGCGCCCAATAGCCTGGGCGGCGACGTGCGTCCTTTCTTCGCCAACTTCACGATCGACAGCAATCCGATCGAACCGCTGGATATCAAGGCCACCTATTCCTATTTCGATTACGACAACCAGACGCCGGCGATCACCTTCACAGGCGTTAAATCGCTGAATGAGGTGTTTACCCCGCAGGCGCCTTTCACCGCTTATCCCTTTGCATTCTCGGAGCAGGACGTCAGCCTGGAGCCAACCTATCGCGTGACTGATACCATAGCCACGCACTTTAATATCAAGTGGCAGACCAACCACAACGACGGGCTGGAGGTGCTGCAGCAGGATCAACTCAGCTACGGACCCGCGGTCGATTGGAACCCATACCCGTGGCTGACTTTGCGGGCGGATTACCAGCATGCGCACCGCGACTCGCCGGGATACCACAACAA
>Ga0187805_10000101_pt1 | contig 25694 bp, 27 predicted proteins | sample NC_wetland_sal_i_6_FD_132965 | JGI IMG/M metagenome (GOLD analysis project Ga0187805, IMG submission 132965) | Wetland sediment microbial communities from Neuse River Estuary, North Carolina, USA - Control_5 | ecosystem: Environmental > Aquatic > Freshwater > Wetlands > Sediment | place: USA...
AAGCTACCTCGATCGCTACTCGCTCTACCTTCGAAACGCAAACAACCCATGCAACCCAACATCAAAATCAACAGCCCGAATAAATAAAAAGGGATTGACAGTTCACTCCATATCAGAAACTGAACGAGGGCGTCATCGGCGGACATAAGGCCCTGCTGGCGTTATGAATCTGCTTGCAAGGATTGGTGCGGCTCGGTGAAGATGAGAACAACTCCCAAACGTTCTGACATGGCATCCTCTGTCCTCAAGTCGCCGCCCGCGCGCAAGCTTTCAGCGTCGGCCGCAAAGCTGCGGCTGCTGAAGAAGCTGCGCTGCACGCTGCGCTACGAAAAGAAAGCATGGAGCGCGGGGGCGCATCTGGTCGCCGGCGTCGATGAAGTGGGGCGCGGATCGCTGTTTGGCTGCGTGGTCGCGGCGGCGGTGATCCTCGACCCGACGTATCGCGTGCGCGGACTGCGCGATTCCAAGCTTCTGTTGCCGGAGCGGCGCGAGGTGCTGGCGGAGCGCATTCGCGAGCACGCTATTGGATGGGCCATCGCGGCTGTGGACGCAGGACGCATCGATCAGATCAATATTTATCACGCGTCGCGCGCAGCCATGCGTGAAGCGGTTATGCGGCTGGCGCCAGCTGCGGACCATCTACTGGTCGACGCGATGCGGATCGATTGTGACTTGCCGCAGAAGGCGATCATCCATGGCGATGCGTTGTCGGCTTCGATTGCGGCTGCTTCGATTCTGGCCAAGGTGGAACGCGATCGGATGATGCGCGAGTGGGACGCGGTATTTCCGGCGTACGGCCTGGCTTCACACAAGGGATACAGCACGCCGAAGCACATCGCAGCATTGCGCGAGTTCGGGCCCACGCCGCTGCATCGGCAGTCGTTTGCGCCGGTGTGGCAGAATCCGGTGCCGCAGGAGGCGTTCGCCTTCATGGCGGAAGATGCCGAAGAGGAAATGGCAGCGGAAGATCTGGCCGGTTGAGGCTGGCTGAAAACCTGAAAAATGTTCCTGCAGGAACATTTCTAGTACACTATTGTACGTACACAAAGCGATAAGTCATGAAAAAGCAGAGAGTTGCGAAAAGTTCAAAAAACAGGCGTGGAGCGCGCCCGGCGGCCGGGAAGACGGGAAAGTCTCGGAGTCAGGGGAACCGCGCTGGGCTGACTCTGATGGCTTCAGCCGCAGAAACGAGGCGGCGGAAGTTTGCGCTGTCGGCAGCGCTGGAATTCTACCGTCCGCTGAAAAAGCCGGTGACGCTGCGCTTGGATGCCGACGTGTTGGCTTGGTTCAAGAAAGACGGGCGGCGATACCAAACCCGCATCAACAGTGCGCTGCGCAAGGTGATGGAACGGGAAATGAGGGCGGCGAAGGGGTGAGAGCTTTTATTTCGATCTTGCAGAGAACACAAACAAACGGAGTGCCCAGTTCTTCGCGTTCTCTGCGAAGAGCGGGGGCTACGAACGTATGTTCGACGCGGGGTATCTAGAACGAACGAGAGCACTGTCGGCGGCATCTCTACCCACCCTTGCAAAGAACGCAAGGATGGGGCACGCTCATTCGGGATGGCGCAGGCGAGATTAAACCGAGGGGTGGGCCACCCGCCTTTGACTAGCGGCCTAGATTGCGGGAATAGGGATCCTTCGACTGCGTGTTCGTCCGCTCTCGCGGACGAACGCTCCGCTCAGGATGACAAGTCTCCTGACGGATCTATTGAGCCAGGGTTAGGTTTAGTTCGTCGAGTAGCTTCGTATTTTTCTCGAGGGCGCGCTGCAGGATTTCGGCTTGCTGCCCGGCTGTTGCCCAGTCTTGTTTTTCTACCGCTTCGGTTAATCCCGGCAATTCCAGGTGCGCGTACGTGAAGCGGGCACCGTAGAGGATGTGCTTGAACCAGGGGCGTCCGGGGATGCCGTCTGGGTTGAGCCAGTTGCGTTCGACTTGCATCATGCCGTGGTTCAGGGTGAGGGCGAGTTTGGGGGCGATTGGGCCTGTGGCTAGTTTGTGAGTCAGGGATTCGTTCAGTTGCTTGCCGGCGGCTTCGAGGGCGTCGATCTGCTTTAGGACTGGGGTCAGGTCAAGGGCTGCTGCCGAGTTGTGGGTACCTATGGAGCTCGATACGAAGTCGGAATGGAAACTCCCTTTTGGGCCGCAGCTGGCGCATGCGGGCACGGGGTCCTCCGACTGCGTCGCGGATTCTCTTCGCGAAGCCGCCACTCCGCTCAGGATGACAGAGGAGTTATGAGCATTCAGGATGACAGATTTATTTTTGCTTGCTAGTTCGGCCACGAACTGGCGGATGTTGCTGGCGTAGGTTGCAAAATCGAAAGGGAGCAGGTCGGCGTTGGCCAGGCGCAGGGCGGTGACTCCCCAGAGTTGCGACATCAGCGTGTGGTAGCGGTAGCCGGGGTCGCCGAAGTGGTTCATCCAGTAGAAATCGTCGTAGGCAGAATGGTAGACGCCGTAGTCTCCTTCGAATCCCAAGCCGAGGACGGGCATGCCGATGAAGTTAAGGAAGACAGTGTGGTCGGAGCCGCTGCCGATGCGGGTGTCGGCTAGGCTGTCGTTGGCGACGCCGGAGTCGCTGAATTGCGTCGAGCGTTGGCCTTGCTTCTCGCGCTCGGCGGTCGCCTTCCACGCTTCGTACAGAGTCTTGCCGGAGGGATCCTGCAAACTGCGCGTGGTTTCGACCAGCATGGGAGCTAGCGAGGCGACGGCTTGTCCGTGGAAATTCGCGCCTGACGTGGCTTCGTCAACGTTGATGTAGGCGACGGCTTTCTGACGGAGCTCGTCGGCGAATTGCTCTCCCCACTCGGTGGAACCGGTGAGGCCGACCTCTTCGCCGTCCCAACTGCAGACGATGATGGTGCGGCGCGGGCGCATGCCATGCTGCTTCAGTTGGCCGAGGGCGCGGGTGAGCTCCATCATCGAAGCTGTGCCACTCGATGGATCGACTGCACCGAAGACCCAGGCGTCGCGATGGTTGCCGAGGACGACCCATTCGTCGGGCAACTCCGAGCCGCGAATGCGGCCTTCGACGACGTAATAGGGTTGGAGGCCGTTCTCCATTTCAATTTTAAGATGGACTTTCACGCGGTCGCCGCCGAGGTGATATTGAATGGGTAGGCCGCCTTGCCAGTTCTGTGGGGCGAGCGGGCCGTCCATGTTTTCGAGCAGAGGCTTGGCGTCGTGCCAGGAGAGCGGGAGGGCCATAATTTTTGGGGCTGAGACCGCGTCTTCGATGGGAATGCGTTTCGCGCCGGGGACCGAGGCCCAGCCGGGCGTCTGCGGATCGCCGGGGACCATGAAATCGTAAGTGATCGAGCCGCGCTGAATGTGATACTCAGGGCCCCAGGGGCCGTCGGGATCGACCTTGCCCTGCCTGTATCCATCGTCGGCGGGGTCGCTGTAGACAAGCATAGCGGCCGCGCCTTCGCGCTGCGCGGTGAGCGCTTTGAATCCGCGATAGCTGTAGGGATTGGAGTAGCGGACGAGAACGATCTTGCCTTTGACGCTGATGCCGTTCTGGCGCAGCAGATCGTAATCTTCGGGATTGCCGCTGTGGGCGTAGACGACGGGGGCGGTGACTTCGCCGGAGATGGACATGCCGAGCCAGGCTCCGCTGATCGCGGGATTCTTCGAATCGGGATCGGCGTCGAGCGGGGCCTCGCGCAAAGTAGCCTGATAGTGCGTGGGCGCGATCATTTCGAGCGAGGCCGACTTTGGATTCGTGCCGTAGACGTCGTAGCGGCGGATGATGACGTCTTCGAGGCCTTGCTTCTTCCACTCGTCGCGGATGTATTCGGCGAGTTCATTGTTGCGTTTCGATCCGGCGACGTGAGGTTCTTGCGTGAAGATGCGGTGCTGGCGGCGTTCTTCGTCGGGGCTGGGGATGGATTTGAATTTGGATTCGACTTCGGTTTCGCGCGCGGAGGAAGCTGGCGTGAAGCCGGAGATGGTCTGAGACTGGGAGGGGTTGGCGTAGGACAGCAGGAAGAGCGCGATTGCGCCGCAGCGGATCGGAGTCATGGGCGGATGCGATTGTACCGCAGGCACTCAACAGCCGTTGGGAGGTTGTCGCTCTCCAGTTGAGCCACATTGCAGTAGATTTTCTGACGGCTTAGTTCGGCCCGGCGCGATGTTAGGATAAGGCACCCTAGCGCCTGTCAGGGTGCTTCTGCTCTGTGTGGAAGAACTAGCTCGCTTTCACGAGGGGATGTTCGGCCATGACGTTCGGCGGACTCGCTTTTATCGCCTTCTTGTTCGGTGTTCCTCTGTGGCTCGTCTGGAGAGCGTGGCGCAGGTATCTCGCGGTCAACCGCGCTTCGGCTGCGGACCTGTTTCAGATGAGAATGGGGCTGACGTTGATTTCGCTTAGCACATGCATGTGGTGCGCGGTGCTCGTTCTCATGATCCTTGAGGACCACAGTGCGGAAGCAAAATCATTGGCACGGAATGTGTCGCCCGCGATGCTCGGCCTCTTCAATCTTCTTTTTTGCACGGGCGCGCTCGTATGCGCCGGGCGTGGGCTAAGGTTCGCTCAGCAGACGGGGGCTCTGAGAAGAGCCATCGGTGCCAGCAGCGGCTGCCTTATGCTGGCATGGATGGCTCTCCTCGCCAATCCACATTGAGATCCGCTGCTATTTCGCCTTGAGGATTTCGCTCAGCAGATCTGGTTTCGATTCATCGCGGACCAGGTGCGGATACATTTCGCCGCCGTGATAATCGAGTTTATAGGTCTTGAAGTAATCGTCATTTTCGACGATCAGCTCGATGGAAGCGGTGCTGTTCTTGGCGGATTTGATGGCCTCGCGCAAAATGTCGGGCGAGAAGCGGCGCCCGTTGACGGCGATCAATTTCATGCCGGGACCGATGCCGGCCTTGGCCGCGACTTCGTTTTCGATCGTGTCGACGATCTCGCCATCATCATGCAGGTTGAGGCCGAGGGCGAATCCGGCGGGAACCACGTGGTACATTGCCGCGACGTTGTTCAGCATTTCTGACGGCGTGTCGTCGTAGGTCAGCTTCCATCCGCTGCCGGTGATGCCGCCCAGCGGGGCGCCGGGGCCATGATTGGTCAGGCGCTCGGTCCAGAAGCCGCGCCAGTCGTACGGGACGACTTGATTCAGCGCGTTGACTATGTCGTCGAAGGTGTAGGTCTTGAGCGCGGGTCCGGTGCTGGGAGCGCCGTGAAAAAGGTGGCAGAAATCGTCGATGGACTTTTTGCCGTTGCTCTGCTGGCGAATGATGACGTCGACCCAGAGCCAGTTGAGCGTGTCTTCCTGATAAAAGTCGGTGCCGCGGCGCCAGGAGTACCAGGCTTGCGGCGCAAAATAAAGTTGCGGTGCGGCATCGGCCGTGTCCTGGAGATTGCGCCATTTGCGGCCAGGGAGGTGGTCGAGTTCGGCGGCGGTGTTTGCCAGGTCCTCGCGGTCGAGCGCGGCTGAGAGCAGGCCGCTTCGGGCCGTGAGCACGAAGCCGAGGTAATCGGTGAGTCCTTCGTACACCCAGAGCAGGTCGTCTTGCATGGGCTGCTGGTAGTCGGGAGTGGCGAGGTCTGCGGGGCGTCGATACTTTCCGTTCCAGGAGTGAACGTATTCATGCGGCAAGAGGCCGGCGGAGAGCTTGCGGGAAGTTTCGTCGACGAGGGCGCGTTCATCGACGCGGCTGTCGTCGGACTCGTGATGCTCGAGGCCGAAGTGCGCGACGTGATCGCTCAGCGTGTAGAGGAAATGATAGTCGCGATAATGATGCGCGCCGAAAAGCTTCTGCGCCTGGTCGACAAGATTCTTGTAGTGATCCCAAACTTCCTGCGGAGCGTCGAGCGCGGCAGCGCTGTCGGCGGCGATATCCATTTCCGTGGGAGGATCCTGCGCCAGAGGGACGACTTTGAGGTATTCACCTGTGATCACGGGTGAATCGACCAGCGTCGTCAGGGAAACGGTGGAGAAGTGAATCTCGTTGCCGCTCTGGCTGGCGATGGGCAGGGGCGTGCCGAATTTCCATCCTTCGGGAAGTTTGAGAGAAGCGGTGTAGTTGATCTCGTCGGCCTTCCAGCCCTTGGGATAAAGCAGGACCTGGTTCCAACTGATGACGGCGAGCTTGGCAGTGGCGGACGATCCGGCGGAGAATCCGCTTTCAAACGTGGCGGGCGAGAGGAAGTCGAGTTCGGCATCGACTTCGTGCACGCCGGCGGGGACTTCGACATGAATGGTGAAACCGTCGAGCAGATCGCGGCGCCATTTGAGCGGGGCGCCATTGGCCTTGAAAAATAATCCGGCAAGATCGATGACGGGGCCGTCAGGGGCGTGCTCGCCGGGAATCCATTTGGGATAGTACAGAGTGAGGTCGCCGGGAGCGGCAGGAATCTTCAGAGAGGCGTGGAAAATTTTGCGCGGTGCGGTAGTGGCGTCCACATGAATCGTGACCGTGGGCGCGTTCGCGCACCAACTGGAAATAGAGCAGAGTGTGACGCAGAGAATTCCCAGGATGTTTGCGACTTTCATTCTTTCGGGCCCTCGATGATTGGGATGACACCCACAGTGCAGCTAATGTTTACGACTATAGCAGTCTGGAAGTCGGAGCGTATAGAGAGGCTTGGCTTGACGCAGAAAAAGCATTGACCACGAAGGGCACGAAGGATCACTAAGGGTTTGGTGGCCGGTTTCCTTCGTGTTACCTCGTGCCCTTCGTGGTAAGGGTTTTGAATTGAGCTTCCGCTGATATCATTCCGAGGGATGTCGCGACGAGGAAAGTTCATCACGTTTGAAGGGCTCGACGGAACGGGCAAGAGCACGCAGATGCGGAAGCTCGCGACGGCGCTGCGCGAGCGCGGGCACAAGGTCGTCGAGACGCGCGAGCCGGGCGGGACCGCGACGGGAGAGAAGATCCGCAAGGTGCTGCTCGACTCCGGAACGGCGGGGCTGGCGCCGCTGTCGGAGATGGCGCTGATGTTTGCGTCGCGCGCGCAGCACATTGCCGAAGTGATTGAGCCGGCGCTGGCGGCCGGCGCCGTCGTTTTGTGCGACCGCTTCACCGACTCGACCGAGGCGTACCAGGGCAACGGGCGCAGGCTGGGCAGCGATGCGGTGCGGGAGTTGCATCGCGTGCTGTGCGGGAATCTTCAGCCCGATCTGACGCTGCTGCTGGATTCGAATCCGCATACCAGCGTGAGCCGGGCGCGGCGGCGAAACAAGCGCGACTCGAAGAACGGATCCCGCGGCCACGATGAGAACCGCTTTGAGTCGGAAACCCGTTCGTTCTTTGGCCGCGTGCGCGATGGGTATATGGCGATCGCGAAGCGGGAGCCGGGACGGGTGGTCATGGTCGACGCGCGCGGGACACCGGGACAGACGCATGCGCGTATCCGCGAAGTAGTGCAGAAGAAGCTGAAGATGTAGGAAAGTCGTTTCACCATGGAGGCACGGAGACACAGAGGGCATAGCTTCAGGAGAATTTACTAAGGCTTTCTCCGTGACTCCGTGTCTCCGTGGTAGATCTCGGGTTCACAAACACGCATGGGATTTTCTGATTTTCACGGCAACGCCGAAATTATTCACCGATTGCGCGACATGCTGGCGCGCGATCATTTTCCGCATGCCGTCGTGCTCGCCGGCGGCGCGGGATCGGGCAAGTACACGCTGGCGCTGATGCTGGCGCAGACGCTGAACTGTTCGGGGCCGGCGGGCCCTCAGGGGCTAAAGCCCACGCCATCAAAGGCCGGAGACGGCACGGCTGAAGCCATGCCCTTCCCAAAACCCTCTCCTAGAAGCAATTTCTGGACGACGGACGGGCTGCCGGATTTCTGTGGCACGTGCGCGAACTGCATTCGCATTGCGCAGGCGGGCGATCTGGATGCGCGATTCGCCGAGGCGGTCGAGGCACGCGAGAACCTGCGCGAGACCGACAAGAAAGAGACCCGCCTCTTTGTGCAGACGCATCCGGATGTGCTGGTGATTCCTCCCGACCCGCCGCAGATGATGATCAAGGTGGATCAAGTGCGGCGGGTGATCGAGACCATTTATTATCGTCCGGCGGAGGGCCGGGAGCGGGTGTACATCTTCAGCGATTCGGCGTTCATGAAGGAGGCGGCGAATTCGCTGCTGAAGGTGCTGGAGGAACCTCCGGAATTCGCGACGATCTTTCTGCTGACGGAGAATCCCGGAGAGTTGCTGCCGACGATCCGCTCGCGGTCGATGGTGTTCACGCTCGCCGCGCTGACGGCGGAAGAGATCGAGCGCGATCTGGAGAAGCAGCATCCGGAGTGGAAGGCAGCGCAACGGGCGCTGGTGGCGCGGTTGAGCGAGGGCGCTGTGGGGAGAGCTCGCAGCTTCGATCTCGCGGCGTACACGGCGGCGCGCGATCATGCGCTGGTGATTTTGAAGTCGGCATTGCGCGGCGGGGAGCATAGCGAGTTGTTCAAGATTACCGAGACTTATCGTCCGGGGGCCGAGGGGCGGGAGAAGACCGAGGCGCTGATTCGGACGTTATATTCGCTGTTGCGCGATCTAGTGTTCATTGATTCGGGCGCGCCGGAGTTGGTGCGGAATACCGACATTGCGACGGAGTTGAAACGGTTAGCGGAGTCGGCGGATTTTGCCTGGATCACGGCAGCTTCCGATCGTTTGGCCGAGGTGGAGCGCGGGATGCGGCGGAATCTGCTGCGGTCGTTGTCGCTGGACGCGTTCGCGGCCGCGCTGGAAAAAGGCTACTGAATCTCGAATTTCGCCATCCGCCACTCGGTTGTGCGGCCTGCCGAATCGGACCCCTGCACTTCGATTTTGTACGAGCCGCTTGGCAACCTCTCGGTATCGACGTTCAGCGCAATGGGGATCACGACATTCCCAGGCGTGACACCCTCTGCGGCATTCGTGGGCCCAGCATTTATTACCACTGTGCCGTCTTTCAGATCCGATATCTTCATCCGGAGATAAACCTCAGCGCTTCGATCTGCGAGCAAAGGTTCGTAGATTTCAAAGTAGAGAGGGAGAGAACTGTTTTTCGAGAGCCGAGCGTCCGGCACCGGTATGAATTGAGCGTGCTTGCTGACGAGCGGAGACGGCAGAAGTGGTGCGGGCGAAACCACGCCCGCATCTCGCAACAGCCATGACGCATCCCGCAGAGTGCCATTCAATGCAAGATCACTGATCGTAAGCGCTCCGCGATCAAAAGGCCCGACGCGCAGAGGGATTCGTGTTTGCCCGAACTTGTGGCCATCGCTTACGACGACACGTACATCGTAGTCTCCCGGGCGCAACTGAACCTGAGTGTTGAAGCGACTCGGAATGGTGACCCACTGTCTGCCAGGCTCCCCTTCTAGCTCGTAGCCCGTGTTAATCCGATAATAATTGTTCTGGCTCTTGCTGAGACATGGATACCTGTCCCCAAATTGCGTCACAACTTCTCTGGCCTTGTTGTAGACGACTCCGAAAATGTAGATCGCCGCGTTGCTTGGGCAAGGATAATCCCACAGCGTCCTCCCCAAGTCGTATTCCGTGGCAATCTGCACCGTCGCCGGTGCTTGGGAGTCATGCACGACCACGACATACGCATAGTTTGCAGCCGCGGATCCCGACGCTGAACTGCTGCCAACCGGCTTATCCCCCATGAGGGACAAAACACGCGAGGACCAAAACACGAACGGCTGGCTAGAAACCTTGATAGATCCAGGTGACGCAGACTCAGCGAAGTTCTCCATTTTGGCGGCGAGTTTCTTTCCTTCCGGTATAGCCGTCTCGCCTTCTTCGGCGTTGCAGTAGCGGTCACGATTCAGAACAACGTCGTTGCGAGCCGATACTACTCGAATCTTGTGACAATTATCCGATTGCGTTAAGGAAGGAGTGTATCCGATGATATAGGTCGCCGTAGGTGCTGCAATCGACAGGGGATCTAAGAAAAAAACACCCCAAGTTCCCCGGAGGCGAGGAAAGAAAAACCATTGCCTATTAACGTCACGCCAGGGGAAGTCGGATTCTTCCAGGTAGTTGATCTTTTGCTCCGCGCCATTGTCGAAGATGTGAAAATCCTTCGCCGACAATCCCCGAGCTACTGGGGGAGTGGCCAAATCCTCCGCAGCCATTGGGATTCGCTTCAAAATATCCTTGGGAACCCATGCCGCGCTTGGTGCTGCATTCTTCCAGACACCGACTGTAACCAAGACCTGACGAGCGTGAGAATAGAACGTGGGAATCTCGCCCGCTCCGTTATCCGTTTGGGAAGGGTTGTTGGCAATTTGGGGGGCAGGTTGACCCGTTGCGCTAGGCGCTTGCGCTTGACCTATCGAAAGGCGGCTTGCTAGCAGAACAGTAGCAACAACCACGGCAAGCTTCTCCATAGCGATAGTTTAGCCCAGGGGGCCCGGAGAGATTGCATGACCGTCCTTAGCGGAGACTAGCGTTTATTGACCGTGAATGTGCCGCGATAACGGAAAGCGCCACGGAGAAGAGCGTGCGCTGGTCCAGTGCTGCGAAAGCTAGGGCGGTTGGAGTGCCGGCAGGTGATTCGAAGTCCGTGCCAGAGGGTTCAGGCGCCCCGTCCGGGACGCGGCTCCGAATTTTCGCCACTCTATCCCGCCAGTGAATTGGCGGGCTATTGTCGGTGGTCCCTCCAGGACGGGTCGCTTCTTGGGGATCACTCTGTTACACGCTCGGCCTCCACGGGCACTAGAACCGCGTGTCATCCGCTAAAGCGGACTCGGCTTGTTTCGCTCGCATTCTTCCCAGCGCTTACGCGCTGGGCTAATGAATGCCGCCGCTGCGCGGCTGGACAGCCGGGGGCGGCTGTCCCCACAAGAATCGCTTTCCCTTCTGGCACGAGAATCTTTTCCTTCTTCGGTTTCGATCTGGCTATGTGCAGACTCCTTCGCATTCACGGGCGACCCGAGTAACCATCCACAGGGTTACTTCCGGCATGTCGGCTCTGAAATCTGAGAATGCTCTAATGGGCATAGGATTCTTGGGGTTGGCTGGAATTACTCCGCTGGTTCTACTCCCTTCGGAGAGATTGCCGGGTCTCGGACCCCCGCCTATAATCGTCCTACTCTGGTTCAGGATTCTCCGTCAGGTTCCGGGTAGAGCACGGGAGGGCTTGGTTTGTCTGAAGCCTTTCCAGCAAAGGTTCGGTGAATGGGAGAACGCCCGGATATGCGAAAGCGCCTGCAACTCGCAATGCTGACGGCCACTACGGCAATCGCGACCTCCTTGACTCTGGCTACGACTCTGGCTGCGCCCGAGGTTTGGGCCGCGGAAGGGGATAACCCGGCCCGCGGCATCACTACTGAGGAAGAACATGGACGCAAGATTTATGTAAACGAGGATGCTCCGGTAAGGCAGCGCCAGCCGCAAGCTGCGCCGACTCGCCGTTCGACTCTGGTTTACTGGAGCGGCAAAGAGAAGCGCTGGAAGCCGGTGCCGGGAGCGGGCACAGCCTCGATGCAGGCAGCGCGCTCGGCGGCCGCGGAAGTCAGCCAGTATTTCGGGCACGACTCCGCGGCGTCGGCGAATGCAAAGATTGTAGCCGCCAATGCGGGCGGCCATCAGGCATCGCAGGAAGAGATTGACGCGTCGATCGTGATGGCGGCGGCTCGCCACAATGTGGATCCGAACCTGGTGCGGGCGGTGGTCAAAGTCGAATCCAACTTCAATTCGAATGCGGTGTCGCGCAAGGGAGCGATGGGCCTGATGCAGTTGATGCCCACCACCGCGCGGCAACTGAATGTGAAGAACCCGTTCGATCCGGAACAAAACGTAGATGCCGGGGTTCGACACTTGAAACAGTTGCTCGAAAACTACAACGGCGACGTGAATTTGACCTTGGCGGCTTACAACGCTGGAGCCGGGGCGGTGGCACGCAGTGCAGGCGTCCCGCACTTTGCCGAGACGCAGAATTATGTGCGGAGGATTACGAACCTGTACTACGGCGGGTTCGATCTTTCCCCGACGGGGGTGAATCACGATCCCGTGAAGGTTCAACGAGATGCGCGCGGCGTGCTTTACATCAGCAACACGGATTAGGTTCGCGGCATCTGTTTAGGGCAGTAAGTTGTGGGCGGGGAGAGCAAAATCCTCACCCTGTTCGGCTTCGCTCAGGGCGGGCTCTGTCGCAAAAAGCGCGACTAGGGTGGGGCACCCAAAGTTAGTAGGGGCATCCCGAAGCTAGAATTTGAAATCTCTCAGGCACCTTAGGAAGTTCAACTGCAACGACGGATCGAGACAGTAACGGACCGGCGAACTTGAAGATGACAATGAGCCAGCGTGGCATGCGCTGGGCGGCGCTGCTTATCGTGTTGGCGCTGCCTGGAGCGATGGCGCACGCGCGTGGCCGCGCTCGTCACAGCGAGGCATGGGCCCGCGAGCATTACGCCGCCGCCGACCGCATGCGCGAGGCGCTCAACGGACGTCCTCCAGCCGAGCGCACCCGGCACGACTACCAGCGCGTTATCAATGCCTACCGGAATGTTTACTTCGGAGCGCCGACTTCGACCAAAGCCGATCCCAGCGCGGTTGCGGTCGCCGAGACGCTGGTCGAAATGGGGCGGCGGTTCGATGACGACAAGATTCTGAATGGAGCCATCGCGCAGTACAAGTTCTTGCGGCGGGAGTATCCCGGCAGCAAGTATCGCTGCGATGCGCTGTTCACCATTGGGGAAATTTATAAGGATGATCTGAACGATCCGGAGCAGGCACGGGCGACCTTTGCGGAGTTTTTGAAGCGCTATCCGCACAACCGCTTGGCCGAAGATGCGCAGCAGGCCGTTGCCGAACTGGACCAGGAAGCAGCGGCTGAGAAAAAGGCTGAGAAGAAATCCGGGAAAGAGATGGCCTCCCGGAAAGATGCTGGCGCGAAGGAGAGCAAGGCCGACGATCGTAAGAATGAAGATCGTAAGAGCGACGCTGGCGACGAGAAAGACGCGCAAAATTCCGTTTCAGATGACGCTGCCGCGCCTGCCGATGCTGCCGCCGCGCAGGCTCCCGAGCCGCGATCGAAGCGCCTGCCGCGGGTGACGGCGATCCGGCACTGGTCGACTCCCGACTACACGCGGGTTGCGATCGATCTGGAGAGCGAGGTCAAGTTCGGATCGCAGCGCATTTCAAATCCCGACCGCATCTTTTTCGATTTGCGCGATACCAAGCTGGCCTCGACGCTGGTGGGCAAAAGTTTCGACGTGGATGACGGATTTCTGAAGAAGATCCGGGTGGCGCAGTTTCAGCCCGGCCGCACCCGGGTCGTGCTGGAAGTCGACAATCTCTCCGATTACGAAGCCTTCCTGCTGCCCAATCCGTACCGGCTGATTATCGACATTCACGGGAAAGACGGCGGCAAGAGCGCGCGCCGCAAAGCTGCGGCGCCGCATGAGACGGCCGATGTGGAAGTGCCTCCGACGGTCGGGTCAAAGGCCGACGACGACGAGGACGCATCGCCGGCGGAAGCGGCCCAGGCCGACGACGCTGCCAGCCAAGCGAAAGAAAATCTGCGGGCGGAGGTGGGCAAGGCTCCGGTAACGACGCAGGATGTGAACGACGATGCAAAAGTCGTGGCCAGGGGCGCGGCCGAGGCGAAGCGAGGATTGCCCGATCTGCCCAAGCACGTCGACAACAAGAAAGAGACGCCGGCTGTGACCAAGGTCGTGGTCGACAACGACGACGATGACGATTCGGCAGCCACAGCCGTGCCACAGAAGCGCACGACAACCCAAAAGCGGTCTAAGTTGTCGTCGAAACTTGTTGCCAGCCGCAAGAGCAGCAGCGATCTCGACATTCGCGAAGCCAAGCCGACGGCTAGTGGAGACCGTTCTCTGATTCGCGCTCTGGGACTGAAGATTGGCAAGATCGTGATCGATCCCGGACACGGCGGGCACGATACGGGCACGATCGGCCCGAACGGTCTGGAAGAAAAAGATCTGGTGCTGGAAGTGGGGCGGCGGTTGGGCAAGCTGCTGGAAACGCGGTTAGGCGCTGAAGTCGTTTACACGCGCAAGAACGACACGTTCATCCCGCTGGAAACGCGCACCGCGATTGCCAACCAGCAGCGCGCCGACCTGTTTATCTCGATCCACGCCAACTCGAGCCGGGATCCGGACGCGCGCGGAGTGGAAACCTATTACCTGAATTTCACATCGTCGCCGGAAGCGCTGGAAGTGGCGGCGCGCGAAAACGCGGTTTCCGAAAAATCGATCTACGAGTTGCAGGATCTGGTGAAGAAAATCGCGCTCAAGGAAAAGATCGAGGAATCGCGCGAGTTTGCCGGAGACGTGCAGGAGTCGCTGCACAGCGGATTGGCGGCGAAGAGTCCCGCGATCCGCAATCGCGGCGTCAAGAAAGCGCCGTTCATCGTGCTGATCGGAGCTAACATGCCTTCGATCCTGGCTGAGATCTCCTTCGTGTCGAATCCCACCGACGAGCATCGCCTGGAAACCAGCGAATACCGCGAGCGCATCGCTGAATCCCTCTACCATGGAATCGCCAAGTATGTGGATGGGTTGAGCGGCGTAAAGATGGCCAGCAAGATGGATAAGGGCGCGGGTCAGTAGAGGGCCGGTTCACTCCTGGAAGTCTGAAGTAAAAAGTCAAAATCCTCAAGAACCACAAAGGTCACGAAGGAGCACGAAGGCTTTCAGCTGATGTTTCCTTCGTGATCCTTCGTGACCTTTGTGGTTGAAAATCAAAAAGTCAAAATCCCCACCCTAAACTCGCCAAACAGCGGCGAGTTTAGGATGGGGCACTCCCTGCTACAAGAGTGGACACCCGCGTGCTTTTACTGTGATGACTGGAATTGCATGTTCTCGTCTACCGAGAGCTCGGCGGGAGTGCCGGAGCCATCGTCTATGGTGCGGGTGGCGACGACGCGGAATCCGCTGCTGCTGGTCTCAACGTCGTAGGTATACGGAGGACGCTGGCGCGTGACGCTCAGCGACCGGCTCGAGATCAGTTCATCGAGCGAAGCATATTTTCCTTCCAGCGCGAAGTAGCCGCGTTCGGCTTGGGCAATGGTCATCAGATCGGTGCGGACGCCGGTAATGTTGATCGCGGCCTTGGGACTGTTCGCGCCGAGACCCGCGGACGAGCTTTGTGCTTGCCGGGAGTAGATATACATCCCGGCTCCCATCACAATGATCACGCTAAGAAATCCGAAGATGCGACCCATATATGCGTTCCATTGCACTGCAAGAACAAGGCGAAGGCAAGTAACGACCGGACAGCGACTTGCGCGAATCGAAGTCGAGACAAATAAAAAAGGCCAGCATGCTATGAAAGCTGCTGGCCGGGAGCATTACACTCGACACAAAACTAGAGGATTACTGAATCGCGCTTACTGAATCGAACTGCCTACTTGAGAGAACACGTTGCTGGCGTTGGATCCGATGAGGCGGACCGTGCCCACAACGATGACCAAAATCACCGCCAGCATCACCGAGTACTCGGCAATGTCCTGCCCGTCCTGATCGAACCAAAGATTGCGAAATGAGTAGCGCATCGTATTCTCCTAGTCCCCTACGCAATGCCGGAAGCGAGAGAAACGGAAAGCCGGGAAATTGAAACGCTCTGCTGCTCCTCGCCGAGTCCCCATCCCTCTTTGTCCTGGGCCAAAGCCTGCAGGCCGACCTGAAACTCGGAAGTGCCCTTCAGTTTCTTCACCCACACCACGCGAAATTGCATTTTTCGCTGGCGATAAAAAACCGTGATTTCATCCAGTACATTCAATTCGCGGCGAATCGAACCGAGACGCGCGCCGCCTGCGGTGACATCCAAGGTATGCGCCAGTTCCTCGAAGGCCGTCCCCGTGCTGTCTTTGCCCTTGAGTTTTACGGGGAGAACGGCTTTCGTGCGATCTTTGCGGCGCTGATTCATTTTGTCTGTCTGCCCCGGCGAAGTCTTCAGCCACGTACAGTCTGCCTTGATTTCGCTCATCTGGGAATGGCCCCGACGGGTAGGTGGAAGGCACGACGGTAACCATTCGGCAGGTGCGATTAAACTGCTGTCGTTCAAGTATTTGGCCGCTGCGGGAAACTTTTCCGCAAGCCTTGTGGTCTAATGAGGAGGAGCAGTGTTTTCCGTTTCTTTCATGAAATTCCTCCGGTTTCTTCCCTTTTTCGTGGTGTTTGGCGAGCTGGTGAGCGGGGCTTTTGCGGCCAATCCGCCGCAAACTCAGAGTCCCGCAATCCTGCCGCAGGAGTTTGCCGGCTGGCAGGTGAGCGGTTCGGTAAGGACGAGCACCGATCCTGGGGTGGCCGATTCGACCAATGCGGGCGTGCTGCAGGAATATCGCTTCACCGATCTCGCCTTGGGGACGTATATGCGCGATGATGGCCGGACGTTGAAGATCCGCGCCGCGCGCTTTGCCGATGCTTCGGGAGCCTTTGGCGCGTACACGTTCTACCTGCAGCCCAACATGACGAAGGAGCAGATTGGCGATCAAGGGGCATCTCTCGGCAACCGCGTTCTTTTTTACCGCGGCTGTGTGCTGATCGATGCACAATTCAGCCAGGAATCTGCGATGTCGGGCGCGGAATTGCGCGAGTTGGCGGGAACGTTGCCGCGGCCGACGGGAAGCGCGGGGAATTTACCATCATTTATCGAATTCTTGCCGCATCGCGACTACATTCCGAACACGCAAAAATATGTGATGGGTCCTGTGGCGCTGGCCGCACTGGCGGCGCCGGTTTCTGCCGACCAGGTGGATTTCGCAACGAGCGCCGAAGTGAGCCTCGCCCACTACCAGACATCGAGTGGCGAAGCCACGCTGATGCTGATCTCTTATCCCACGCCGCAGATCGCCGCCGAGCACCTGCGCAAGATCGACGCCGCGCATCACCTGGCGCAGCAGCAGCCGGCGGGCATTTCGACGGTCGAAGGCTCGGGCACATTTTTCGATAAGCGCACGGGTCCCATTGTAGCCATTGCCGCAGGCGGCATTTCTGACAGCGACGCAAAATCACTGCTCGACCGAGTGAATTACGAAGCCAGCGTTACCTGGAACACTCCCAGCGAGAGCGGGCAGGTGCACGATCTATACATGTTGATTCTCAACATCGTGGTGCTGTGCGCGATTCTTGCGGGACTGGCCATCATCGCGGGCGTGGCGTTCGGGGGAATCCGCATTTTGATGAAGCGCTTGTATCCCAACAAAGTCTTCGATCGCCCGGAACAGATGGAATTTATCTCGCTGCATTTGACCGAAACGGTAGTGGCGGGAAGGGTAGTGACGGAGGCGACCGTGACCGAAACGTTGGTCGAGGAGGGCGGGCAAAACGGCTCCGATTCCACCCCCGGAATGCCTCCAAAGCGTGGCTGAGGCCCGATAAGTCCCTTTAGAAATATCGGCTTAGAACCTGCGGCGGGCGATTTTGTCTCAATTTGGCACACTCTTGTGGACTGTTGACCCGTTTTGTAACTTATTGACAATAAAGACATTTATTTCCGAAAAATCGCTTGACACCCCCGTTTTTAGGCTCATAAGATTTCGGCAGAAAGTTTTGACGGATTTTCTAAGCCTCCGTTGGAACTATTCTCCCTTGAAGAAGAGGCCGCCCAGTTGCCGGGTGGCCTTTTCGTTTGGCCGTGTTGTCGTCAATAGCAACTTGATGCGCCGCAAAGTTGCCGCTAAAGTGTCGCGCGGTGGCAAAGAAACATGACCGCGGGGGAACTCTGTCGCCAGTTGCACGTATTACATGTGGAGAGCTTTGCAACTCGAAGCCTCTCGATGAGAGTGGTAGTTTCGGATTGGAGGCATCAATGTTCTGCGATGGGTGCGGCACGACGGTGCAGCCGGGCCAAGCATTTTGCAGCAAGTGCGGCAAGCAGATCGTGGGGACGATCGCGCCGCAGCCGGTTCCCGGCAAGGTACAGAGGCACATACACCTGCTCGCCATTCTGTGGCTGGCGTTCTCGGCGTTCAACACCTTGGGAGGTTTGTTTCTTCTGATTCTAGGCAATGTTCTTTTTCCCCATCTGCATGAGATGAAAGATGTGCCCCCGGACGTGCCCGCCGGATTTTTGACCGCGCTGTTCAGCGCTCTCGGAATCATCGTTCTAGCCAAGGCTGCATTTGGGTTTGCCGCCGGATGGGGCTTGCTGCAGCGGGAAACCTGGGCGCGGACGCTGGCACTCATCCTGGCATTCATCGCGCTGTTCCTGAATATCCCGCTGGGCACGGCTATGGGCGTTTACACCATGTGGGTGCTGCTGCCTTCCTCGTCAGAGCAGGAATACCGAGCGCTGGTAGCAGCATCGGCCGGGCCAGCGCGGGCGGCGTAGACTGAAGTGGCGAAGCCGAGGTGGGAATCGCGAAGGTAAAATGCGCGTGCGCGCGCTTTACGGTTTTCTGGCTGCCATTTAGAATCGACTGCAGGCCGACGTAGCTCAGTTGGTAGAGCAGCCGATTCGTAAAGGACTCAGTCTTGCGTATGTTGTTGTGCAATTAGGGATCGCAGAAGTGCGATTTTGGGCGTTTTAGGGGGTTCCTGAGCACGTTTCGTGCAGCAGTTCGTGCAGCAGTAAGTTTCGTCTCCCATTCGAAAAATATTCGCAGGACCTTCGCTTTTCGTCAGCGTTCCGCGATCAATTTCACGTAAATTTTGCTCTCTGAGCAGCCGAGCGTTTATCGGCTGGTCAAGAACGCAATCTCACCAACCCGGTCCGGGAAGTGTTTCTTGGACAGGAAACCAAAGCCCGCCGAATGAGAGCGGGCTTGGCATGGGGGTGATCTCCCTTACCTGCCCATCGCTGCGCCAGAGGAGATCGGGTTTGAAAGAAGCGGCACGGGTACGAATTGCTCAAGCGCACCCCATTCATTGGCAAAAGCAGTGCCAAGATTGGATGCCGCGCTCGGCGTCGGAGGGGTTTCGGTCTTCTTTGGAATCGCTGCCAAGTTGAGTCTCTTATTGCGCTTCTTGTAAGGTTTCCTCTGCCTCGGTGCAGGTTCACCACTCAGAAAACATCTCCCCAACTGAAGCAGTCGATTGTGTGTCCGGTTGAATTGGGCTTCGGTTATGCCGAGTGAACGGGCAGCCGCCCCCTGCGTTTCAGCCAAAAATAGTGCCTCGACTGCTGGCAGGAAATTCGGGTCTTCCCGCCGAATGAAGTCCACGAATTCGGCGACGAAAGCTCTATCTCGACCCCGTTTTTCGGAAGCATTGGTAGCCCTTTGCAAATGCTCTGAGTGCGAGTGGCAGAACTCATCACTGACCGAAAAGGGATCGCCACATTCCCTTTGTGTGTCGAGCGACACGCTTCCGGGCTTGGACAGCGCATCTTTCATACGCTTGGAATGGAGGCTCCGGAATTTGTTCGCGAGGCACAGGTTGATGTAGTTCTGAAACCGGGCTTGGTTCGCCCCGAAATGTTTTCTGGGATCGAACGTTTGCACGATGTCTTCCTTACCAGAGTCCCGGTGCTTGGACGTGGGCGGAAGATGTAGAAGGTGGATCAGCAGGTCTTGCGTCCAGTCTTCCATGTCCTCTTTTGGCGCAGACCCGCCCGCGTGCCTATTGACCCAGTTGCGGACGTATTGAGGGAACCGTTCGTGGAACTCCTCGAAGTCTCTCGGTACAACGAACCCGTCGTGTCCAACATAGCGACCATCCTTGATCGTGAAGGAATCGACCCTGTACAGCTTATTTTCCACAGAAAAATAGGGGGAATTGATGGGTTGATTTTCGACTTTGACGGTATTGCTTTCCATGGGTACATCTCCTTTGAAAGGATTTGAACTGCATGCGAGCAAGCGTAGGAGGTCGGGACGAGTTGGCAACGAGGGTTCAGCAGGCGTTGCTACTGCCCACGAAGAAGCAAGCCGAGAAGATCGTGGATGTGGTGATCGGCAGCTTGGAGTCAACCCTGCTCAACAATCTGGCTGTAGACGGTTTCACACTCAAGCTCGGCAGCTTCGGGAAATTCTCAGTGCGACACAAGCCGGGAATCCTCAGGAGGATTCCGTTCACCGGGCAGACGATCCTGACTAAAGACAAACGGAAGGTCCGATTCGTAAGCTTGGGGGTGCTGCGCCAGTCCGAGCGGGTGGATGGCTATGATTCCATGGATCGACGTGAAGCCCAGAAAACACCATTGTCCACCAGCCAGAAATGACTTCCGCATTTGTTGGTGGTCACCCACAGGGATGGGGAGAGAGATGCCTTTTCTCGCTTCAGGGAGAGCACCCAATGAGGCTTCGCCGTTCGCATCAGGTTAACGTTGAGCCGCTCGCCACAGCGACAAGGGCATTGCAGAACCGTCCAAAGCGGGACAGAGTTGCGTCTGACTACGAATATCTCCCACCCGACTTCGGCGGGCACATCACTCATTGACTCGACGATGCGTACCTTCGCATAGGTAAACGAAGGTCGTTGCTTTCGAACCCAACGTCGGAACACATACTCGAATGCTTCTTTTAGTCCGGCCATATCGTGTCCAACAATGGACTCACATCTCCACGCCCCCAACAAGTCCTATCGCCGCAGATCGCACAGTTCGGGTCAGGTGGGGTGCTGTTCGTCCGAATCCTCCCACTGTCTATCAGGTGCAGAATCTCAGTTGCAGTCCGGTCGGTTCCCATGAAACCAGTGAGCCGATGGGCGAACTCTGTAATCGCGCTTGCGGCAACGGTGGTTGTGAACGGTATTACCGCTGGCGCTTGCTCTTCAAGCTCTGGGATGTATCCCTGTCGCCTAAGGTCATTCGCCTCGTCCGGATTTGCTGACTTGATGGACTCTGCGGCAACTGCTTGCGGCGTGATTCGTCGCCGACAGAACAGGCACACTGAGCCGGGGACTAACACCGTCACCCGTCCTTGGACGGAATGAACTATTCCCTCTTGGGAGTCGATCTTCACTCCGACATCGATCACAGGCACGTAATAGTACAAAGCGAACCGCGTGAGGAGGGAGCGCCCCCACTGATCGTCGGTGCAACAGAAGACCACGTCGCATGACTTCAGGTACTTCATCTGTTGCAACCGCGTGATGTTCCCAGCGTGAGGATGGACGAGCGTTCCCAACCCTATGTCTGCCGCGAGCCTCTCCATCAACTTCACCTTTGGAATGTCAACATCCACCACGCGGGAGCCATACACCCTAGTGACGTTGGTATCAGCGAACATCTGTTCATCGAAAACCGAAATCTCTCCTGCTCCAAGCCGGATCAATTGTTCAGTGACGGCTGATCCAGTACCGCCGCTTCCGACAACGCCGAAGTGAAGCTTGCCAACAATACGCTGGAAATCCTTGCCGAAGGCGCGTACCTGACGGTCGTAGATTGGCGGGATTCGCTCCCCGTCAGAATCGTTGACGTGGAAACGAAAACGCGCTCCTATAACTCGCACACGCTCGATGGGTTCAGTGGTTCCATTGGGCAACCAGACCCGCCCGGATGGATGATCGGGAGATGAAAAGACTAGACTCGCGTGAATCGGGGCGTTTTCAACTCGCACGAATGTTGTGGCAAAAAGCTTCTTCTCCTCCTCGTCATCCTGAGGAGAATGATTGGGGAAGTTCTTTGGATGAGAATGCGTGAAAATGAAGCATTGTCCAGTCAAATGGGCTCGCTTCAAGACTCTCAGGAAAGAACGTGAACGAATCGACATGTGACCCGTCGAAGCTGAAATTACGTCATCTGGTTCCACCGGGATAATCTCACGTACAAGAAGACGCAATTCCTCATCACACTGAGCCACACGACAAAGCAGATAAGCAGCCATCTCGGTGTTTCCTGAGAACAGGTGCTTCGTAAGCTGGTCGTACCCCGTCTCCTCGAAGCTCACGGTGTAGCGCACTATCGCCCCTTGTCGAGTTCTCGTCGAACGGATGCTATTTTGGTGCGCAGATTGTCGATTCCAGCACGCCAACTGTTGTCGTGACGAGACCAACGCTGCCAACCCTCCGCGCTGCCGTCGTGATAGTCCGCATTCATTGGGAAAGCACCACTGGCCAGCTTTACGTCAGGTTGCGTCCAGAACATGTCTGGATTCCCGTTTGGATAACCTGCCGGAAGTCGAATCATGAGATTCGCCTGCTGTGGCACATACTGTGCCGGAAACGAGAAATTCCGAACTAGGACACGCACTTCACCGGGAGCTTGCTTTATTTCGCAGTCGAAATCTTTCTCCTTCAGAAACTCTGCGTCGATCTCCGGAAGGAGCGAGGGATCGCCTACGAGAGGCACCGTGCACCACCCGGATTGAGCGTCTGCTGGGCTGAATAGAACTTCTCGCCATCGTGCAAAGTGTATTGTGTGCTGTCGTTCCGGATGAGTTCGTCATCCTTTTGGCCGGGAGTTTCTCGGAACAGGTCATAGCCGGGTTTGACCTCACCGAGGACGTACAACGCAGCCCCGGTAGTGGGTGTTGGGGATTTCTTGTGCTTCTTGTCGATGATAATGTTTACTTCGTGAACCGGATTTGTCACCGCTTTGCTCCTATCCCTACATGCGCTGTCGCCGCAAATAGGATAATGTTGTCCTGCTATAGGAAGTAGAGCATGGCGCAAATTGCGTGTCAACGTGAAAAGGACGAGTCTATCCTGTAACAGGAACATGTAAAATGACTGATATTTACAAGCGCATCGGCCAAAAAATCCGCGAGTTACGCACAGGCTACAAAGGTAGAGGAATCAGCCAAGACCGCCTCGCCGAAGAGATGCAGACCACAGCGAACACAATTTCCCGATGGGAGACGGCCACATATAAGCCATCTGTGACGGATTTGGAGCGGCTAGCTCGATTCTTCGGCGTTTCGATCACCGTATTTTTTCCCCAAGGAGAGCCGACGCCTCGGATCAATGCTTTGTTGAGCGCGACAGGAGACCTTGACGAAGACGACTTAGATGAAGTCACGAGGTACGCTCAATTCAGGAGGGCACGCGCCGAACTGAAGAAGGGGAAACGAAAAGGCTGAGCGCACTGTGTTCCGCAGCGAATATTACGAGGCGATGAAGCTGCTCGCCGCTAACAAGCGGCTGGAACACGGCATCTCCACGAATATGCTCGGTCTTCAAAAGATTCGAGACCTGTATAAAAAGGAAGGAATTGCAATTGATTTATGGCAGACATCTCATCGCATCCGGGCGGTCTACATGTGCGACGGCGGCGATCCTTCGGTTCTGGTGAATCGCAGTCTTCCAAAGGAGCCTAGATTATTCGCTATGGTGCACGAACTGAAGCATCACTATTGCGACCAAAAGCTCTTGAAGAATGGGCAAATTCGCTGTGGTGATTACAATGCCAACGAATTGATCGAAAAAGCTGCTGAAGTTTTTGCCGCCGAGTTCATTTATCCATCGCAGGAGTTCTTGGATTGTGCCGAATCGCTTGGCTTGAAGAAAGGCGAAGTCACGCCTGAAGAGGTCGTCGAACTTAAGCGAGCTTGTGGTGCTCCAATCAGCTACAAGTTCCTTCAGAAGCGCCTTGCGTGGTTTGGGTTTATCAACCCCGACGAGTTTGCAAAGGTGCAGTTTCAGAAGCTCGAAGAGGAGATTTACGGCGTTCCAATATACCGTCAACCGTGGTTCAAGGCGCGGCGGCGGCGACGTGGCTAAACCTCTCAGGAATGGATTCCGGTGGACATTTGGGCTTCGGGCAGGCACGCGGCGGGTAGGGGCGTTTCAAAGGTGCTAGCAGCCTTCTTGACCACCATGGCTGCGTTCTAAACGGGCGGCTTGGGCATTGGCGCTCCATAGCTACTCTCCTCCCCGAATGCTCCTGTACCATTAAAATAGAACAACCGAAGAATTTTGTCCTCCTCTTATAGGACAAAGTAGATTATTTGTACCCCTATATTAGGACAAATCATAAATATTGTTCTGCTATAATAGGACATGCTCAGAGGGGAGCATCGCATGAAGCCTGAATTCAGAAGGTTACGGCTGGGCCAGCTTGAGCGGGCTCTAACTCCCTTTCTCGCGGCGAAGGAGACTCCACGTCCTCAAAAAGGATGGATTCGCGCTATTCGCGAGGCGACCGGGATTACAGTGCGCGAGATGGCGAAGAGGCTCCGCAAAGCACCCTCTGTGGCAGCGCATCTGGAGGGCTCTGAAGCTGAATACCGCATCACCTTGGGAAGGCTCCGCGAAGCCGCTGATGCTCTTGGCTGCCAGCTTGTCTATGCCCTTGTTCCAAAAAGCGGAAGTCTTCAAGAGCTTGGGGAGCAGCGTGCGAGAACCAAGGCAGCAGAAAACGTTCGCGCTGTTGAGCACAGCATGGCGTTGGAAGATCAAGCCGTGGGCGGCATCGAGGACAAGATCGACGAAGAGACGAGACGCCTCCTGAAGCACAGCGGGAAGAAATGACGACACTCGCAACGACCAGCGATGGTAACACCCCGCTCTCGCCGGAGGAGCTAGCAGACCTCATTCCGAACCTTGCGACAAAAGAAGAACTAAACGAATGGGAGCGGGAAAACATACTGCGCGGGAGAGAGTGGGCTGTCGGAGACCGTACCAGCGCAAATGATATGGTCTCCGACGAATACGTCCGAAAGCTGCACAAGAAGATGTTCGACGAAACATGGAAGTGGGCGGGGGACTATAGGCACACCGAGAAAAACATCGGGGTTTCAGTCCATGAAATTCGAGAGAGACTCATGGCATTGTTTGGTGACACTCGCTATTGGATCAAGAACAGCACGTACTTGCCCGACGAAATAGCCGTTCGGTTCCACCATCGACTTGTGTTCATTCACCCGTTTCCGAACGGCAACGGCAGGCATGCTCGTCTGATCGCAGACATAATTGCAATGAAGCTAGGCCGATCTGCATTCACGTGGGGTTCTGCTAATCTCGTCAAGGAAGGCGAAGCCCGCACGACATATCTGGAAGCAATCAGAGCGGCGGATGATGGCGACATCCAGCCGCTTCTCAACTTCGCCCGATCATGATCGGTAAGTATCTTCTGATTGCGCTTGTATTGGTCTCCGGGTCATCCTGAAGGATGCGCTCGGCAGCAGCAACGACAACACGACCAACGACAACATCTGCATCAGGAACAACATCAACAACATCGGCATCGGCAACAACAACGGCATCGATATGAACATCACCAGCACAATAAACATCATGATGGCTAAGACCATCACGGCCACGATCATCGCCACCACCACCGTCGCCGCCTCCATAGCTACCAGCACCACCGCCCTCCCCGCCGTCGTAGCCGTCGCCGCCGTATCCCTGCCCATGGGCGTCCTTACCTGCACCGAAAGGAAGGCGATCAGGGCAATGCAGCCTATTGGTACACTCGCGCTGGCAAGCCCGTCTGCCGGGAGCCGCTGGATGCCGAGTGGCTTAACATAGCGAGGGATTTGCTGGGATAGAGCGGATTCGTTCCCTATCTGAGGACAATTGGCAATGGCTAGGCAACTGCTGCTGTTTGAGAATCATGAACACAATGTCTGCGCTGTAGTGGCAAAGGCCGCTCGGAAAATGGGATTCCAAACTCAGGAGGCGAGTACAGTTAACAGGTGCTTGGAAGCAGTACGGACCTTACCGCCCGACGCCGTATTGATGATTACCAACAACATCCGAGACAAGTGTGCCTTTGATGTAGCTGAAGCGATCCGCTCCGCGCACCCAACATGCGGTTTCGTCTTCTTAGCAGGAAACGAGACAGACGGGCGCGAAAGCTTTCTGGCCGCTGGATATATGTTTCATGTCCGCGCAATACCCCTCCCAATGTCAGAGTTGATGGCCGCGATTACTGAAGCGATGGATTCTCCGATGGAGA
>Ga0187805_10000102_pt1 | contig 25458 bp, 20 predicted proteins | sample NC_wetland_sal_i_6_FD_132965 | JGI IMG/M metagenome (GOLD analysis project Ga0187805, IMG submission 132965) | Wetland sediment microbial communities from Neuse River Estuary, North Carolina, USA - Control_5 | ecosystem: Environmental > Aquatic > Freshwater > Wetlands > Sediment | place: USA...
CGCCGACAGAGGCGGCAAAGGCTTCCGTCCGGTCTTTGAGCAATCGGTCGAGGCCAAGCGCCCCGTGACCGACCGTCGTGACAAACGCTTCCGTGCGCTCCTTCAGGGTCTTGTCGAGAGCTGCTGACTCCTCGGTGATCGATGCCGCCAGAAGCTTGGTGCGTTCCTTTAACACGCTGTCGAGGCCGATGGCGCTCTGACTGACGAGGGACGCAAAGGCTTCGGTGCGGTCTTTCAGCGCTTTGTCGAGGCCGACAGCGCCCTGACCGACAAGCGTAGCGAAGGCCGCGGTGCGGTCCTTGAGCGTCTTGTCGAGGCCTGCCGATTCCTCGTTGATGGCCGTGGCCAGCAGTCTGGTGCGCTCTTTCAATATGCTGTCGAGCCCAACGGCACCCTGGCCGATGGAAGTGGCAAAGGCTTCGGTGCGGTTTTTCAGCGTCTTGTCGAGGATGAGCGCGCCATGCGCCACCGTCGTTTCCAACGCATTGATCCGCGACGCGAGCGAGGTGGTCAAAGCTTCGGTGCGCTCCTTCAGCGTATAATCGAGTGCCGTGGTGCGCTGGCCGACTGCGCTTTCGAGCGCCGACAGGTTTCGCGCTGCGCCTTCGATCACCTGACCGAGCCGTTCCTGCTCCTGCCCAAGACGCTCGAGTAGAATCGGCATGTGTTCCTGCACCTTGCTTTGCGCCCGCTCCACCTGTTCGGCAGCTTCGTTGCTGCGGGCGACGAGAAGCTCGGTCAGTTGGAAGCCGCGCTCGGCGAGCTTCTGGTCGATAGTGCTGCTCGCGGCGGAAAGGTTGCGGGCAATCTCCTGCCCCACGCCCCGCAAAGATTCGCTGACCCGCTGGCTGTTGTTGGAAAGCGCCTCGCGCTCGCTTGCGAGCTCGCTGATCAGGCCCCGGACGCGGAGCTCGTTATCGCTGTAGGAGCGCTCGAGCGCGGCGACCTCGTTATGCACGAGCCCCTCGAGCTCACCGGCTCGCCCGATGGCGCGGGAAATTGCGTCGTTCATGGCAGCGACCTGCCGCCGGATGGTTTGCCCCAAGGAGGCGACCGATTGCTCGGCGAGCTTGTCCGGCTCGGCGAGGCGGACGGCGACCTCGGTCATGGCCGAGGCCATCAGCCGCAATTCCTGGGCCCGCCAGACGAGTAGCGAAAGGAACCAGAAGATCGCGATCGGCAGGAGGATAGTGACGGCGGCAGTAAGTGCGGACGGATTGGCGACAAGGACCGAAAGGCCAGCGGGTGACGCAAGCTGCGTCGAGATCAGTCCATAGGCAAAGAAGCCGCCGACGACGAACCAAATCAGGGACGCGACGAGCGCGACGAGGAACGGCGATTTGGACGGCTTTTGTTGCAGGGCAAAGATCAGGCCGCCAATCGACGGCAGATCGTCATTGGCGGCAGTTGCGGCCATGCGGCGCGGCGCGGGCCCGGCAGGACGGCGCCCGCGCGCGGCTGTTCTTGCGGCGGCTGCACTGCCAGCATCTCCAAGATCCGCGGGCTTGGTCTCATCCATTTTGGGCTCCGACGTCTTGCGTTGCTCGGCCCTGAGCCGCTCAGCAAGAGACAGCTTCCTCTGCCCCTCAGCGCCCGAGGTCAACTCAGGCGTCGGGAACGAAGCATCTTCTCCCATGTCGCCCGCCGATGCCCCTTTGAACTCAAATGGATTGTCGCCTGCGCCCCCAGTCAAGGATCCTGCAGGCGGAGATTTCGCTTGTTCTTGCGCCATCACGCGTCCCTCGCACAGACTAACCTTGAGAAAACTTGCGCCGGGCACTCAAACACCGCCGCCAGCGGCGCGGGCGTCCTAGCGGTTAGCTCAGCTTCCGGCTTGAATTTACACCGAAAGTGGCCCCGAGACGCATTTTCCCCCGCTCCGTATCGTTAACGAATTTTTTGGGCTAAAAAAAGTTTAATCCGCAATTGTGCTTTAGACGTGACAAGCCCTTCTTATTGTTGACAGATTCCGGGCGGCTTGACTGTTTGACGGCCTCTTTCCACCCCCTTGGTTGCAAAAACGCGACAGTAACACCGCCCCAAATGCGACCTCGTAGAGAATTGAACTAAGACGATCGGCGGCTAGACTTGGAAAGCTGCCCGGGCTGGGTCGGCAGACTGTCCGCATATGCGGCGGGTCCCCAGCCGTCGTCCCTTCTCATTCCAGATTGTCGCGTTCAGTCCCAAGAGCACGGAGCGCGGGCCAATTTTCATTGCAACGCTGCAGCCGGAAGGCGCTGGAATCTCAGTTTCAATTGCCCTATAGAGACCCGCCACGCGCGGGGACCGTCCCGTTCGCGCCGGTAGCCTACGGGCGCGGGGGACTGTCTGCCGCCTCGTCTCCCAAGACTGGAAGAGAAGCAAGTCGCGCCAATGCCATGGCCAGGATCACGTATATTCAGCACGACGGAACCAAACACACCGTCGAGGCTGAGCCAGGCATGACGGTTATGGAGGCGGCGGTGAAGAACTCGATACCCGGCATTGCCGCCGAATGCGGCGGCGCCTGCGCCTGCGCGACCTGCCATGTCTATGTGGATGAGGCCTGGCGCGAGGCGACCGGAAGCCCTGCGCAGATCGAGGAGGACATGCTCGACTTCGCTTTCGACGTACGCAGCGAAAGCCGGTTGAGCTGTCAGATCAAAGTCACCGACGCGCTCGACGGCCTAGTGGTGCGCATTCCCGAGAAACAGATCTAACTGCTCATGGCCGAAACTGTCATCAAAACCGATGCCGTAATAATTGGGGCTGGGCCGGTCGGCCTGTTCGCCGTCTTCGAGCTCGGCCTCGTCGACATCAAAGCCCACGTCGTCGACATCCTCGACCGGCCTGGCGGCCAATGCACCGAGCTCTATCCGGAGAAGCCGATCTACGACATTCCTGGCCTCACCATCGTCATGGGGCAGGAGCTGACCGACAAGCTCACGGATCAGATCAAGCCCTTCGGCGCTGAGTTCCACTTCAATCAGAGGGTGGAGACGCTCGAGCGGCTCGATGGCGGCTTTCGGGTCACGACCGATCTCGGCACCACGATCGAGGCCAAAATAGTGGTGATCGCGGCCGGCGGCGGATCGTTCACCCCGAAGCGTCCGCCGCTTCCCCGCATCGAGGAGTATGAAGGCAAGTCGGTGTTCTATTCAGTGCGCAAGATGGAGAACTTCCGCGGCCGCGACGTGCTGATCGTGGGCGGTGGCGATTCAGCCCTCGACTGGACCTTGAATCTGCAGCCGGTCGCCAAGTCGATCACACTGGTGCACCGCCGGCCCGACTTTAGAGCGGCGCCCGCGTCGGTGCAGAAGATGATGACGCTCGTGGACAGCGGCGATATCAGCTTCAAGCTCGGTCAGGTGACGGAGCTGCATGGCGAAGGCGGTCAGCTGCGCTCAGTGACAGTGAAGGGCGCCGACGGCACCATCTTCGAGCAGCCGACCGAGATCATGATGCCGTTCTTCGGCCTCACTATGAAACTCGGTCCGGTCGCCGATTGGGGCATCCAGCTCCACGAGAACCTCGTTCCGGTCGACACCGAGAAGTTCGAGACGAGCGAGAAGGGCATCTTCGCCATCGGCGACATCAACACCTACCCCGGGAAGCTCAAGCTCATTCTGTCCGGCTTCCACGAGGCTGCGCTCATGGCGCAGCAGGCCCACAAATACGTCTATCCCGACAAAAAGCTGATCTTCCAATACACGACGTCGTCTTCGAGCCTGCAGAAGAAGCTCGGCGTGAGGTAGCGCCGCCAGAAGCTCACGCGAGCGAGCGGTAGACGGCGATCTTGTAGGGGCTCAGCGTCTGCGCCTGCATGCGCTCGGCGGGCGGGAGCTTCACCTCGCGGAACACGCCGGTCTTGTGCATGAACTCGGCCGCGTCCATGTCGATCAGGATCACATAGAGGCGCCGCGGCCGCGCATGGTACGAGGCGACGATCCCCCTAAGCACTTCGGCGAAGATCTCCGGCGCGAACGGACTGAAGAAATAGTGGACCGCCTCGCCGTCGAGCGGGGTGATGTTGACCACGTCGTCGAGCGCGCACTCCACGTTGCGGCATTTCATGCGGCTCCTGGGAAACTGCGCGATATTCATCGTGGCGTTGTCGTGCAGCTCCTCGGCGAACTCGATGCCGCCGACCGCGTTGAAGGGAAGCTGGGAGGCGAGCAGCATGACGCGCCCCTTGCCAGCGCCATAGTCGATGAAGCTCATGCGGCTGATGTCCTCGTCATCCACCGCCGACAGCGCCCATTTGAACACGAAATAGGGCGACGGCTTGTAGTCGTGGCCGCTTGCCCGATTGTGGCCGCGTACGGTGAGGCTCGCGAGCGGCACATGGCCTTTGGTGGGAACGAAGAACAGCCGCTCGATCGCGCTGTCGAGCACGTTCGCATGGAGCCAGAGCAGAAACTCGCGGTAGTCCTTCGCAAGCCTCTCGGGCCGGGTGCGCTCGCGCAACTTGGCGCCAGTGCGGCCAAGCTCGGGAAGCACGGTTTCTCGGCCGATCTTCGCGGCCTTGGCAATGCCCACCTTGCCCGCGGCAACCGCCGAAGCCGTGGCTTTCTTGGTGCGGTTTGCGGTCTTGTCGGCAAGGCCAGCGATACGTTGGGCGACCTGATCCCGCACGACTTCGCGCTGCAGCGCGGCAGCGTTCGCCGCTGCCTCGTGGCCGGCGGCTCCCGTGCTTACCGTCGCATCCGTGGGGGGCAATGCGGAGTTGGCGACATCCTGAACGCTCGGCGATGACTGAGCATTCTCTTCAGGTCCCGACTCCGTCTCATTCGCAGTGTGGGGCACGACCGACATGCGTGAGCCTTGCTGCTGCTTTGCGCAAACAATAGGCAGCCACACCTTCGACGCAAGCGCTTTTTGCCTGGCCGTTAACGCTGCAGGGCCGAGGAATTACCGGATGTGATATCCTACTGATTCGCGTGAGGAGGGGCCCTTCACGCGAAATCGCCAGCACTCACCCAAGCGGCAGGGGGATCACGCGTGCAGGCAAACATCCATCACGAGTCCGTGCGGCATGACCTCATTACCATGCTGCCAAGACTCAAGCGTTTCGCCGACGTGCTGGTCGGCGAGAAGAGGGCGGGCAAAGCCCTGCTTCGGCGCGCCCTTCTGCGCATGCTGACAGATCAGCACCGCTATCAGCGCGGGACACCGCTCGATCGCTGGGCCTTCGCCGAGATTTACCGGCTGTGGCTGAGCGAGCTTCGCAATCACTCCGACCCACTGCGTCAGGCGAAGGCGAGCGAAAGGGATTTCGAGCGGCTCTTTCCGAAGGACCAAGAAGCGGATTTCGACGCGCTCACCGCGAATTTTCTCGGGCACTTGCCGCCGCAACAGCGGAGCACGCTCCTCCTCGTCTATGGCGAGGGCTTCGACTACGAGGATGCCGGCCGCGTGCTCGACACGAATCCCGATACCATTCAGGCGCGCCTGATCCTGGCGACTGCGAGCTTGGCCGATCGCCTCGGCTCTGCTTCGCCGGCACAAGCCCAAGCAAGTGCCACCATCGAGACTCTCTATCCGAGGAAATCACAGGACGACGACCAATGACCGAGCTCAGTGACGAATTGCTCGTAGCCTATGTCGACGGACAGCTCGTACGCGAGCAGACCCGCGCCGTCGACAAGGTGCTTGAGCAGGACGACGTGATCGCCCGCCGCGTCGATGCGCTCAAAGAGGCCCATGGCAGGCTCGAATCCGCCTTCGAGGCGATTCTTGCCGGCGAGGTGGTGGAAGTGCTGGCCGCGCCCATGCTGCCGCCGCGGATCGAACGGCAGCGCGGCAACGGCCTTGGCAGGGTCGGGCTCGCCGTCGTCGGCATTGGACTTGCGCTCGCGGCACTCGTCGGCGGCTATGGCTGGCCGCTCGTCACACCGGACCGCACTGCGCTTCGCCAGCCGGCGCTAGCGCCTCGAGCGCAGCCGGTCGCCGCGGCTACTCCGGCTCCTAAGGTTGTGCCAGCGCCGATTGCGCCGACGACCTGGCAGGAGCAAGTGCTGCGCGCTCAGGCGCTTCTTTTCGGCGACAGCGTCGAGGTCGGCCTGGAAAGCCAGGGCAATCTCGATCTCGTGGCCTTCCAACTTGCGCAAGCCATCGGACCGGCGGTGAAGCTTCCGGATCTTCAGCCGCAAGGCTTCAAATTCGTGCGCGCCCAGCTCTTGCGCTTCGGCGACAAGCCGCTCGCCCAGATACTCTATCTCGGCGCCGAAGGCGCGCCGCTCGCGCTCTACGCCATGCGGGGCAGCGGAGACGGCGAGCCAGCCTTCAAGCAGGAGGGCGCGATCGGCTCGGTGTCCTGGACGGACGACGGCATCGCCTATCTGCTCACCGGCGAGGAGGACGAGACCGCGCTCTTCCGCCTTGCCGAGAAGATCAAGCACGAGCCAGCCGCGCCAGACCACCTCGCGCTAGCCCCTGCGCCGCGATCAGAACCGCGACCGGAGCTTTCGCAAGTTCCCGCGGAACCTGGTGCTCCCGCCTCCTATCCGGCGATCACGGGATCCGCGCCAACATCGCAGACGACACCGCCCAACTGACTTTAGCGCGCAAGACGGGCCGTCGGCGTATAGTCTCCAGCGAGATAGCGCTTCAGGTCGGCGCGGATCGCGTCGGTGCGCTCCTTGGTGCAATATTTGGGATCGGCCTTGATCGTGTCGGTCACCGAGTCGCGCGTGTAGTCGTAGGTCTCCGATATGTGCTGCAGTTGATGGGGATCGATGCCCCTGCGGCTTTCATCCGCCATGTAGTCGTTCTTGAGCTTCACGGGGTCGAACATGAACCCGCAATAGCTCGCCCGCGCCGAGGTCCAAGCCACCTGAATTGGCCTCGCCAGGGGATCCGCCGGCGGTACATAGCGCGCCGTCTGGTCGGTGGTGGCACCTTCCTTGCCTTTACTGGTGATGCGGCCGACCGTCGAGCAGCCTTGGAGGACCGCCAGGCTCACGCCTGCCGCCACGATGAGGAGCACACGGGAATAGCTCCGCATCCTACGCCCTCAATTCCGCCAATTTGATCATGGCGGCGCATCTTAGCGGACCAGGACCCGCTCGCTAAGAGGACCAAATTGCAGCGGAAAGGCGAGCCGGAAAAAGGAAAGGCGGAGCCGAAGCCCCGCCTCCCTGTGCGATGTCGAGCCTCACGCCCGTTCGGGACGATCATCTCGGCGCCGCGAGACCTTCCGGTCTCTGGATCACGCGCTCATCTTTATGGTTGCCCACAACGAGGCAGCGCGATCCCGGCCTAGGCCCGTTATTTAACGTCGCGTGGCTGCGACGCGATCCCAACCTTGGCCAGATTGGAACCGGGGTCCGGCGGTTGAGCGTGCGGCGCAAAGAGCCCTATCGACTCCACCTCACGGCATTGCGGCAAAGCCGACAGGCCGTGGCACCCTGCGCTTGCTAACCCCTCCGCCTTTAGCCGCCCATGGCAACGAGCGACCTTGGGCTTGCCTAGCCCGAATGAGCTGTCGGACCGTCTCCGGCGCCTTCGGAGTCCTCCTCAGGCACCCTTCGGATTGCTCCTAAGATACTTTCGGATGATCCCGTCAGCACCTTCAACAATCCGTCCGCTCACATGGTCATCCTACATAACGCCGCGCGGAGGGCGAGAGGGCGAGAATTGCTTATCCCCATTATCCACTGGGCCTGTGTCCGGCGAGTAATGCTGGATTCGCGCATTAGCGAAGTCCGGCAACTTCAGCCACAAGCTCGCGAAAGCGCGGCCGTTGCACTTCGATATAGGGCAGGGGACGGCAAACATCGATCGCCGCAAGCCCGATTCGCGTGGTGAGCGCGCCGTTAAAAAGACCTTCACCGAGACGCGCCGAGAGCTTCGCCGTGAGCCCGTGTCCCACGAGCTGCTGGATCACGTCGTCGCCAAGCGCGATGCCGCCGGTCAGCACGATATGGGTCACGACCATGCGCGCGAGCTTGAGCAGCGACAGCATGCCGGGTCGCGCGCCGTAGAGCGTCGCGAGCCGGCGCAGCATGCGTAAATTCTCGCTGGCCACGAACAGCATGTCGATGAGCGCGCCAGGGCTCACCGCCGTGACCACCGATACGCGCTTGGCCGATACCGCCACGATGCTCCGCGCCAGCGGATCGAGGGGCGCCACAAGCGTGCGCTCGGAAAGTCGCAAGAGCTCGGCGGCATCCATGATGTCGCCCTCGTGCTCGGCGAGACGCGCGAGACCCCAGGCGAGGTCCTTGCGCCCATGATAGAGGCGCTTCAGCCGGCTCACCACGTCGAGCGCAAGCGCCTTGTCGCCTTCCACAGCGGCGGCGTCGGCCTCGTGGCGGAGCCGGCCGAGCCGACCAAGCCGCGCGAGGCCTGCCACCTCGCGCAGGATGATCATCACAAGCGCGAGAATGGCGAGACTGAGCAGGCCGAGGGTGGTCCAGCCGAACCAATCCTGCCGCGCCATCGTCTCGCGCACCAGATCGTGCAGCCACAACATTGAGGCCAGCCCGACGAGACCGCCGATTGCGGCAAGCAAGATGGTGCCCCAGCGCCAGCCGCGCTCAAGCGCTGGCAAAGCGCGCACGGTCGCCGGAAGCTGCACCACGTCGGTGGCGATGGCGGGCGGCGAGAGAGGAGTTTCGACGACCTCGATCTCCTCGAGACGGAAGGATGCGGGCTTGCGTGGCTTCGTCATTTTAGGCGGTCTCCAATCAGCGCCTGCAACGCGCGGTCGAGGCGAATATTGGGAAAGGGGGCAAAGCCGCTGGACGGCAGCGGCACCGGGTTCGGCGGGCGGAAGCCCACGAAGCGCACGTCGTCAGGCTGGGCATGCGGGCGACGGAGAGCCGTCTCGGGGTTGGCGGGCAGATCGCCGGGGAAGATGGCGAAGGCTTCGCTTCCGTCGAAATACCGTCGCCCGATCGTTTCGCCCGGCAACGGATAGCCGACGATACAGGGAAGCGCCTCGCCGTTCCGCCTCGCCGTGCCTTCGCGCGTCGCCCGGATGGCGGCGAGCGCGAGCGCCTTCACCGCGGCACCAGCATAATGCGCGCGCCCCATCGCATCTTCGGTGAGCGCGGCGAGGATCGCTTCAAGCCGGTCGTGGTTTGAATGGTGCAAATGGTCAGCCTTGGTCGCGGCAAACACGATGCGATCGATGCGCGGCGCGAACAGGCTCGACCAGAGGCTGTTCGCTCCGGTCCTGAAGCATTCGAGAATCTCGGTCATAGCGCGCTCGAGATCGGCGACCGCGGGCTTGTAACCGTTCAGCGCCGCGAGCACGTCGATGAGCACGATCTGCCGGTCGAGCCGCGCGAAATGATCGCGGAAGAAGGGCCGCACCACGTGGGTCTTATAGGCTTCATAGCGCCGCGCCATCATCGCCCAGAGTGAGATCTTCGGAAAGTTCGTCTCTCCCTTCGCATCCAGTGGCGCGAAGGTCAGCGCCGGCGAGCCTTCAAGATCGCCCGGCATAAGGAAGCGTCCCGGCGGCAGTGTGGAAAGCGCGTGACTGTCGGCGCGCGCGTCGCGCAAATAGGCCTTGAACAGATCGGCAAGCCGCTGCGCCACGGTCTCGTCGGCAGGCGCGGCTGGATCGATCTCGGCGAGCGCCGTGTGCCAATTCTTCGCCGCGACCTTTCGGCTCGGAGCCCGGCTCTGCTTGAGCGCCTGATGCGACCAATGCAAGTAGTCCAGCGTGAGCAGCGGCAAATCGAGCAGCCATTCGCCCGGATAGTCGACGATGTCGATGTTCAGTCGATTGTAGCCGAGCTGCCGCTTCCAGAACTTCTGCGGCTCGTATTCGATCGCCAGACGAAGCTGGCTGATGCGGCGCGTGCTGTCCGGCCAGCGTGGTGGGGTCGCGGTGAGATCGGCCATGTGCCGCTCATAGTCGAAGCGCGGTACCTGATCGTCAGGCTGGGGCTCAAGATAGGCGCGGAGCATGCGGCCATGCGCCATGGTATCGAAGAAAGGCATGCGCGCGCCAGCCATCAGATTGTGTACGAGCGCGGTGATGAACACGGTCTTGCCGGAGCGCGCGAGCCCCGTGACGCCGAGCCGCACGGTCGGCTCGACGAGGTCTGACGCGAAGTCGCCGATGTTGCGAATCGCGTCGACGGCGCCGTGGGTGAATGTAGAGATCTGCACGCTTCTGGCTGTCCTCTAACGCCTTTTAGCGCCTTGGGCGGGGTGACGAAGAGTTGGGGTGCGCAAGCCCGGGACCCAAGCCCATCGGCCAGCGATTCTGCCGGTAATTCTCATATCAACGCCCTGTCATTCGCCTGTAATTGAGCTCTGACTCTATCCTGCCGCAACGAAGCGGCTGGCTCCGCTCAAGGAACATTTGTCAAGAGCCTCTGCTCACTTGACTTGGTGCGCCGCTTCCGTAAATACGGTGCCGACCGGCGGGGGCCGCGATTGCTCTCAACCGGCCAGGGGAGACGGGGCCTAAGGCCCGAGGAATGAAGACCATGCGTTTGGCAGAGGCTTTCATGCGGCCGAAGCGTAAAATCCCCGAAGACTATCGGCCCTCCGACGACGAGCCCTTCATGAACGAGCGCCAGCGCGCTTATTTCCGGCGCAAGCTGCTGGCTTGGCGCGAGGAAATCCTCCGGTCGACCAAGGAGACGCTGCAGCACCTGCAAGACGAATCGGCCCAGCATGCCGATATCGCCGACCGGGCGAGCACGGAGACCGAGCGGGCACTCGAGCTTCGGGCCCGTGACCGGCAGCGCAAGCTGATCGCCAAGATCGACGCTGCCCTTGGCCGCCTCGACGAAGGCACCTACGGCTATTGCGAGGAAACCGGCGAACCGATCAGCCTGAAGCGCCTCGATGCGCGGCCGATCGCGACCTTGAGCGTCGAAGCCCAGGAGCGCCACGAACGGCGCGAGCGCGTCTACCGCGACGAATAGGCACCGCCAGGCGCCGCAAGGCCCCAAGCCCAAAAGCCCAGCTATTTCTCCACCTCCGCTGGTGTTGCGCTCTGCGCGCGCGGGGTGATGGGGAAATCGAACACCGTGTCGGGATAGGGCTCGCGCTCAAGGGTGAAGTGCCACCACTCCTTCTCGTAGTTCTTGAAGCCTTGGCGACTCATAGCCTCAACCAGCATTTGACGGTTTTGCTGCTGCTCCGGTGTGAGGGCTGGAACCCGCGTATGTGCCTTTACGTCGAAGCAGTCGAAGGCGGTTCCCATGTCGATGCTGGTGTCAGGCGCCCGCTTCCCAAGTGCGGCCGTGCAGGGCGTGGGGGTGCCGGGCGGGGGGCTGGCCGGTTCGCCCGGGTTGAGCGGGACGATGGTCAGGTCCATTGTGGCGCCGCGGGAATGGCTTGAGACGAGCGCGACATAGTCCGGAAACAGATCGCGCTTTTGGAGCGCGGGGTAATAGGTGGATTTCGCTTTGGGATCGTCGGGGAGCTTGGCCCAAGTGACGAAGGCCTTCACCGCGCGCGCCGGCCGATAGCAGTCATAGACTTTGAGCGCAAGCTGCTTCTCTCGGAGCTCCGCCTGTACCGCCTTTAGCGCCTCAGCGGCTTGGCTCACCAGCACGCATTCCGGTGCGTCGTAGCCAGGAACGGCATGGCCCGTGAAGTTGTGCTCGCTCGCATAGCGCATATCCTGAAGGATGGTCGGATCGACGTCACGCAGATAGACGAATCCCTTCGGCATCTCGCGGGCCTTTGCTGGCGACGCCGCGATGACGGCAAGAAAGAACAAGACGAGAGGGCGCATGCGTGAAGCCCCGAACGCGAAAGCACCAAGGCTAAGGCAAGGCCGATTAACGGGGATAAAAAAACTCCCCGCTTTGGGCGGGGAGTGGAGTGTTTGGGGGACTGACATGACTGGCCGAAGCCAGTCGGTGTCGGACCATTAGCAGGGAACTACCGGCGTTCTTACGGTATGAGCGGTTGACTATACCGGCGTCACGTCATCCGCCTGCCACGAATACGCATGGCGACCGTAAGTTCGGATGTCCTGTCTAGCGCAACTTGGCTTCGGCGACAAGCAAAACCACCGTTGCTTGAGTGTCACAGTCAACCACAAGTTTTGACTTGTGGCGTCGAAAAATCGGTGGTTTTCCGGGGCGTACCTGCGTCAGGTCTTGCCGAAATCCGGGGCAGGGCGCATGCCGCTGCGGGCAATGATCACGTCCTCTAGTGGTGGCTCAAGCTGCCCGTGTCCTTCGATCCCCGTCTCGATCAGCACGTCGACCGGGCCGCCCGTCATGATCAGATGCTCGACATTATCGCGACGGACGAGCACGAGCTTGCGTCGCGCATCGACCGAGGCGGTCTCCACCACGCCAAGCCGGCGATCCCGCCCCCGCAGGAAGCTCGCGCCGCTTCGCCCTCCCGTCATGACGAGGGTCTTGAACGCCCAGGCCGCGAGCGCGATAAGCGCAAACACGAACAGGAAGGCCGCGACCGCGAGGGCGATGCTGTCGGTGTCCGTCATGGAGGGCATTTCGGGCTCCTGGGCGTCTGCGCCAAGTCCCTCGGCCAGCGGAAAAGGTTTGGCGAGCGCCCCCCTAATAAACCGTTAACCAAGGTGCCGATATGGCACCTGGCGCTTCGTCGGGCCGCCTTCGCGGTCCGGGCCATGCACCGAAAAGAGGGCAGCGAAGGGCTGGAACCCGGCAGCGAAATGGCCGCTTCTGTCATGGATTTGCGCGGCCAAGCTGCAGCAAGGCGCCACATCACAATGTGCGGCGCGAACTGAATTCGAATCGGGTAGTTTGGAGCCATGACCGACATCGACGCTCCCGCGCGCTACGCCGAGCCAGCCGCCGATAACACCGGCCGCGGCGGCAATGTCGGTCTCGTGGTGGCGCTGGCGCTTGGACTTGCCGTGGCCGCCGTCAGCCTCGCGATGATCTCTCGCGAAATGGCCGAGCCCTTCGTCCTTGCGATTCTTGGCGGTCTTGCCGTGGTCGGCGTGTTCTGCCTATTCGCCGGCGCCGTCGGCATCTTGCATTTTGGGCAGACGCAGGCCCGCAACGACGTCACCAAGGCCTTTGTCGACAACCTGCCGCAAGGAGCGCTGATCGCCGACCCTGGTGGTCGCGTGCTCTACGCCAACGAGGCCTATCGCAATTTGCTTGGCCTTGAGCCCGACATAGTGGTGCAGGCGCCCGACCGCGCCTTTGCCGGTAACGCCTATCTCGCCGAGCAGATCTTCCGCCTGTCGCGCGCCGCGCAGCAGGGCAGGGCACTCTGGGAGGAGTTCCGCCTGCCGCCGCTTGGCGAGGCCGAGGACGATGTGCGCCCCCGCTGGTTTCGCATTTCTGTGCAGCCCATGCCGGCAGATCCTGAATCGGGCCGCAAGGGCGGGCTGGTCGTGTGGCAGGTCGACGAGGTCACCTCTGACCGCGAACGGCAGGAAGCGGGCTTCGAAAAGGTGCAGCAGGCCATCGCCTATCTCGACAATGCGCCTGCCGGATTCTTCACCACCGACGGCGAGGGCACCATCGACTATCTCAATGCCACGCTCGCCCAATGGCTCGGCCTCGACCTTGCCGACGTGGCGGGGCGGCAGCTCAAGCTCGCCAAGATCATGTCGGAAGACGGCGCCGCACTTATTGCTCGGGCAGGACGTGGCGCCACACAAGGCGCCACGCGCCGCTTCGACATCGACCTCGTCAAGTCAGACGGGACCACGCTTCCCGTACGCATCCTGCATTGCCTGCCGCGCTATGGCGGCAATGGTGGGCTCGCGCATGCGCTCGTGCTCAATCGCGCGCCGGGCGAGCCCGAGGAGGCCGCCGCCGCTGAGCTTCGATTTGCGCGCCTTTTCAACTCGGCCCCGATCGCCATCGCCACGGTCGACCGCGAAGGAACCATCAGCACCACCAACGCCGCCTTCGCGCGACTGTTCGGCCGTGCCATCGATGGCGTCCCGGCGGGCAAGGTGACGCTGGCGAGCCTCGCCGACGCCGACGGCGCCGAGGCCCTGCGCAAGGCGCTCGACGCAGCCATCGCTGGACGAGGCCTGGTTGAGCCGGTTGATATTGCCTTCCGGGACGACAAGGAGCGGAGCGGGTGCGTTTATCTCAGCCCGATCGAGCAGGCCGAAGGGGAAAGCGAGGCGGCAATCGCCTATGCCATCGACACGACCGAGCAGCGTGCGCTCGAAATGCAGATCGCCCAGAGCCAGAAGATGCAGGCGATCGGCCAGCTCGCCGGCGGCATCGCGCATGACTTCAACAACATGCTGACGGCGATCATCGGCTTCTCCGACTTTCTCTTGATGAACCACCGCCCCACCGATCCTGCGTTCCAGGACATCATGAACATCAAGCAGAATGCGAACCGCGCTGCCGGACTCGTGCGCCAGCTTCTCGCCTTCTCGCGCCAGCAGACCTTGCGGCCGGAGCGCCTGCAGCTTAGCGACGTGCTGTCTGAGCTGTCGATCCTGCTCGGCCGCCTGCTTGGCGAGAACATCGAGTTGAGACTCGAAAGCGGCAGTGACATCTGGCCGGTGAAGGCCGACCTGCATCAGTTCGAGCAGGTGATAATCAACTTGGCGGTCAATGCACGCGACGCCATGCCCAATGGCGGCAAGCTCATGATCAGCACCGCCAATGTCACCGAGCGCGAGTCGCTCGCGCTTGGCCAGCACCGTGTGCAGCCCGGCGAATATGTGCTGATCGAGGTGAGCGACACCGGCACCGGCATGGCGCCGGAGGTGATGCAGAAGATCTTCGAGCCGTTCTTCTCCACCAAGGAAGTCGGGCGCGGCACCGGCCTTGGGCTCTCCACCGTCTATGGCATCGTCAAGCAGACCGGCGGCTACATCTTTGCGGAGAGCGAGCTTGGGCGCGGCACGGTCATGCGCGTCTACCTGCCGCGCTACGTTGAGGTTGCCGGCGAGGCCGAGCCGGCGCGGGCGCCCGTGCGCCGCGAGCAGCCGAAGGATTTAACGGGGCGCGGCACGGTGCTGCTGGTCGAGGACGAGGACGCCGTCCGCAGCTTTGCCGCTCGCGCGCTCGGCCAACGCGGCTATCACGTGCTCGAGGCCACCACCGGCACCGAGGCCCTCGAGGTATTCTCCAGCCACAATGGCGACGTGGACCTCGTGGTGAGCGACGTGGTCATGCCGGAGATGGACGGGCCTACCCTGATGAAGCACTTGAGGAGCGAGCGCCCTGATGTGAAGATCATCTTCATCTCTGGCTATGCCGAGGACGCCTTCCGCCGCAACCTGTCGGACAAGGAAGACTTTATGTTTTTGCAGAAGCCCTTCGATTTGAAGGAGCTCGCCGCCGCGGTGAAGGCTGCGCTGCAGGGCTGACGCGGCCTCCCGCCTCCGAGCGGACCACGACATAAGCAAAAGTCTTCCTTTCGCCCCCGATCGCGGCTAACACGCCTTCGAAGCCATACTTGTCGCCGCTTTGGGGATGGAACGCGCGCGTGCCGGATTACGAGAAACAGCCCTCCGACGAGCATTCGGGCTTCCGCCGGAGAGCCCGCAAGAAGCCTCGCCTGCCGGCGCTCACCATCCACCGCTATGGCGGTCGCCTGATCTATTTCTGGTTTGGCTTGAGGCCCGGCGCGCTCCTCAAGCTGTTCAAGCGCGGCCGCTTCGACGTGACGCTCAACTGCGTCCCCGACATCCTGCTCTTCCCGCTCTGGGTGCCTTTCAACTCGCTGCTCTATTGGATCAGCGAGGCGAAATATCGCCGCCGCGCCGAAAGCCTTCCCCTCGACGAGGCGCCGGTCTTCGTCATGGGCCACTGGCGCACCGGCACCACGCTGATGCATGACCTCTTCGCGTCGGACCCGGCGCTTGCTTTCCCAACGACCTATGAATGCTTCTTCCCGCACCACTTCCTACTTACCGAGGGCACTTTGCCCAAGCTGTTCAAGAGCCTGCTCCCCAAGCGGCGCCCACAGGACGATGTGCCGGTGGGGTTCGCGAGGCCCCAGGAAGAAGAATTCGCCATGATGATGTTGGACCAGGGCTCGCCCTACATGACCATGGCCTGGCCACGGCACGGTCCCGCCGACAGCAACTATCTCGACTTCGAAGGACTGACTGAAGCTGAGCGCAAGCGCTGGGCCGACGCATTCCTGTGGTTCTACCGCCGGCTGCAACTGAAGCACGGCAAGCCGCTCGTGATGAAGGCGCCTGCGCATGCCGCCCGCCTCAAGCTGCTCACCAAGCTCTTTCCCAAAGCGCGCTTCATTTATCTGGCGCGGAACCCGCTCGACGTCTTCCCCTCCACGGTGAAGCTCTGGCGCGCGCTCTATTCCACCCAAGGGCTGCACAATCCGCCCTATCTCGACAGCTGGCTCGACGACTATGTGCTCGACATGTTCGTGCGGCTGACCGAGCGCTACGAAGCCGATCGCTATCTGATCCCGAAAGGGCAGCTCGTCGAGCTTCGCTATGAGAATCTGGTGAAAGACGCGATCGCCACGATGCGCGACATCTATGTGCGCCTCGGCATCGGCGACTTCGCGAGCGCCGAAGGACCCATGCGTGCTTATCTCGAGGCGCAGGCCGAGCACCGCATCTCCGAATACGAGATGCCGCTTGAGCTGAAGCGAAAAATCGTTGAGCGCCTTGGCCCCTATATCGACCGCTTCGGCTATCGCGAGGCGGTGATGCGGGAGCTTGGCAAGTCGTCGCCGGCGAAGCCCGTCCACGAACCTCAAACATCCTGATCGTCAGCCCTAACTCCTTTCGCTGCCCAGAGTCGTCATCGCCGGGCTTGACCCGGCGATCCGCTCGTTTCGACCCGGTTGCCCCTGGATGCCAGGGTCTTCGCCCGGGCATGACGGATGGGAACGAGTAGACACACGTCTCCGTTGCCGCGACGCGGTCCATCTGCTTTGCGTAGTCTCTCCTCCCAGAGGTTTGCCCTCGGGCTTGACCCGAGAGGCTGGCGGAGCGCCTTCCGTACTATGTTGGACAGCCTTCCGGCGCCCCCGCTCATACCTCATTTCACCTCTCCCCAGTGGGGAGAGGTCGCACCTTCGCGTGAGCGAAGGTGCGAGGCTGACACCCAGCGTTCGACCCGCCTCACCCCAACCCTCTACCACAGGGGAGAGGGGACCGCTGCACGACGACGCCGTGCCCACCAACCTTCGCGGACATGACAAGGGCAGGGGTATTGACTATGCTTCGCAGCGGAAGGTGCCATGCCATCCCATTACACAGTGGGCCTCAGGGCCAAGGGCAAGGCGGACCGCGTGGCGGTCGACGCCGAAGATGCGCTCATCGCCGCGCTCAAGGTGAAGACCGAGCGGCCTGATGCCACCATCACCTATGTGCGCCGGCAGAACCGCCGCGGCGACGCGCGCCATCCCGCACATAGCCTCGCGCCGAACCGCCGCTGACGCGCGGGGCCCAATCCCTTAGGTTCGCGGTACCGCAGCACATTGCGCTCACGCTATAAAAAAAGCGTGGACGTTCTGCGTTCCTGACAAATTTAAGATCCGGGGCTTAGGCGTCCTGATGTGGCTCTGGCTGTTGCCTTTTATGGGCTCGTCCACCTTGGCAGAGACGAGACCAGCAAGTCCTACTTTCCATAAGCGCAGGTGCTGTCCAGGACAGCACTTAAGCGGAAAAAAGAACAGATTGCGAACGGAGAACAAAACGTGTACATTCGGTTTCTCATTCCCATGAGGGGCGCCTGAATTGGGACGGCGTGCCTCGGGGATCATGCTTACCGGCGTTTGCCAGCATCGCCGGGCCTGTGAAATAAGGGAGAATCGGCCATGTTGAATGTCGCGCTTCGTCTCGTCGAAGGAGGTGAGATGGACAGGGAGAAGGCGCTCGAGGCTGCGATCTCGCAGATCGAGCGGAATTGCGGCAAGGGCTCCATCATGCGTCTCGGCCAGAACGAGAAGGCGGTGGAGGTCGAGGCGATCTCCACGGGCTCGCTCGGCCTCGACATCGCGCTCGGCATCGGCGGCCTGCCGCGCGGCCGCGTTATCGAGATTTACGGGCCTGAATCGTCCGGCAAGACCACGCTCGCGCTGCATGTCGTGGCCGAGGCCCAGAAGCGCGGCGGCATTTGCGGCTTCATCGACGCCGAGCATGCGCTCGACACGGTCTATGCGCGGAAGCTCGGGGTCGATCTCGAGAACCTTCTGATCTCCCAGCCCGACACCGGTGAGCAGGCGCTCGAAATCACCGACACGCTCGTCCGTTCCGGCGCCATCGACGTGCTCGTGGTCGACTCTGTTGCCGCGCTGACGCCAAAGGCGGAGCTCGAAGGCGAGATGGGCGAGCAGCTTCCGGGCTCACAGGCGCGGCTGATGAGCCAGGCCCTGCGCAAGCTCACGGCCTCGATCTCCAAGTCTCGCTGCATGGTCATCTTCATCAACCAGATCCGCATGAAGATCGGCGTGATGTTCGGCTCGCCCGAGACCACGAGCGGCGGCAACGCCTTGAAATTCTACGCCTCGGTCCGGCTCGACATCCGCCGCATCGGCGCTATCAAGGAGCGCGAGGAGGTGGTCGGCAACCAGACCCGCGTCAAGGTGGTGAAGAACAAGGTGGCCCCGCCCTTCAAGCAGATCGAGTTCGACATCATGTATGGCGAGGGCGTTTCTAAGACCGGCGAGCTGGTCGATCTTGGAGTCAAGGCCGGGATCGTGGAGAAGTCGGGCTCCTGGTTCTCCTTCGACTCTGAGCGCATCGGCCAGGGCCGCGAGAACGCCAAGCAGTTCCTGAAGGAGCATCCGCAAGTTGCCGAGCGCATCGAGCGCGCCATTCGCCAGAACGCCGGGCTGATTGCCGGCCAGATTCTGGACGGGGGCGCCGAGGCGAGCGGCGAGGGCGCCGAGGGCGAAGAAGGTGCCACCGGCTTTGCCGAGGATGGCAGCGTGTCGCCGATCGGTGGAGCTGCCGCCAGGCGCGGTCGCCGCGGGGCCTAGGACCGAAGGCAGGCATCGCAACGTTTGACGTCGTCATGGCCGGGCTTGTCCCGGCCATCCACGTTTTTGTCCTCCATGACGTCGCTATCGCATGAGGGCGGCTGATCGCTGCGGGTCGATGCCCGCTGGACAGTCCCTGTTCGCCGAACTATGTCTGAGACGAATTCTTGAAGCCCGCTCCTCGTCCCTTGGAGCGGCGTCACAACGTCGCCAGAATCGCTAGGATTCGTTTGCGATCTTCGCGTAGCCTCGCTCGCGATAAGAGGCCTCCCGGCGTCGCTGCCATGAGCTCAGCCAAGAAGACGAGCGTCAAGCAAGAGAAGGCCCGGGCGAAGCCAGGCAAGAAGAAGGTTAGCCGGAACAGCATGAACGACAAGATGGTCAAGGGCGCGGCCACCTCCAGCCACCTCGCCGCAAGCGTCACCAACACGAGTGTCAACGCCATCCGCGCGGGCTTCCTAGATTTTTTCACCCGCAACGATCATCACATCCTGCCGTCGAGCCCGCTCGTTCCCCGTCACGACCCGACGCTGATGTTCACCAATGCGGGCATGGTGCAGTTCAAGAACGTGCTTACCGGCGCCGAACGCCCGGGCTTCCCGCGCGTGGCCACTGCGCAGAAATGCGTACGCGCCGGCGGCAAGCACAACGACCTCGACAATGTGGGCTACACCCCGCGGCACCACACCTTCTTCGAGATGCTCGGCAACTTCTCCTTCGGCGACTATTTCAAGGAGCGCGCGATCCTACTCGCCTGGGAGCTGCTCACCAAGGACTACGCGCTCGACAAAAAGCTGCTACTGATCACGGTCTTTGCCGACGACGACGAGGCCGCGGCGCTCTGGAAGAAGATCTCAGGCTTCCCCGATGAGAAGATCATCCGCATCGCGGGCAGCGACAATTTCTGGTCCATGGGCGAGCTTGGGCCCTGCGGTCCCTGCTCCGAGATTTTCTACGATCATGGTCCGAGCGTGCGCGGCGGCCCGCCCGGTAGCGCTGACGCAGAAGGCGACCGCTTCGTCGAGATCTGGAATCTCGTCTTCATGCAATATGAGCAATTGCCGGGAAAGCGCGTGGACCTGCCCGAGCCTTCCATCGACACCGGCATGGGGCTCGAGCGCATTGCCGCGGTGCTGCAAGGCACCCACGACAATTATGAAATCGATCTGTTCAAGGCGCTGATCGCGGCGTCGGTCTCGCTCACGGGCGTGCCCGCCAAGGGCGAGGCGAAGCCCAGCCACCGCGTTATCGCCGATCATCTGCGCGCCTCCGCCTTCCTCATCGCCGACGGGGTGCTGCCGTCGAACGAGGGTCGGGGCTACGTGCTCCGCCGCATCATGCGGCGCGCCATGCGCCACGCACATCTGCTCGGCGCCGAGGAGCCGCTCTTATGGCGGCTGGTGCCCGCGCTCGTCACCGAGATGGGCCACGCCTACCCTGAGCTTGAGCGGGGCTCGAGCCTCATAGTCGAGACGCTGAAGCTCGAAGAGACCCGCTTCCGCGACACGCTCGAGCGCGGCTTGCGTCTTCTCGACGAGGCGACCAAGGGCATGCTGCGCGGCGCCATGCTTCCCGGCGAGACGGCCTTCAAGCTCTACGACACCTATGGCTTCCCCTTCGATCTCACTGAGGACGCGCTCAAAGCGCGCGGCATCGGCGTCGATACCAAGGGATTTGCCGCTGCCATGGAACGCCAGCGTGCCGAGGCGCGGAAGTCCTGGGCCGGCTCCGGCGAAGCGGCGACAGAGACGCTGTGGTTCGAGCTGAAGGAGGAGGTGGGCGCCACCGAGTTCTTGGGCTACGACGCAGAAGCCTCCTCTGGCGAGATCGTGGCGCTCGTGAAGGACGGGAATCGCGTCTCCGAGCTCAACGCCGGCGAGCGCGGCGCCGTCATCGTCAATCAGACGCCATTCTATGGTGAGTCCGGCGGCCAGGTCGGCGATCGCGGCCTGATCTCCGGTCCATCAGGCGCCCGCTTCATGGTCGAGGACACCCAGAAAAAGCTGCACGGCCTGTTCCTGCATTCGGGTGCGCTTGAGGCAGGCTCGCTCAAAGTCGGCGAGGTGGTAGACCTTGAAGTGGATCACGGCCGCCGCACCGCGACGCGGGCCAATCACTCCGCGACCCACCTCCTGCATGAGGCGCTCCGCGAGGTGCTGGGCTCCCATGTGGCGCAGAAGGGCTCGCTCGTCGAACCTGGCCGGCTCAGATTCGATTTCTCCCATCCGCGGCCGATGACTGAAGCCGAGATCCGTGCCGTTGAGTATCTCGCCAACAGCATGGTGTTGCAGAACTTCGCGGTCGAAACCCATCTGATGCGCCCCGACGAGGCGATTGCCAAGGGCGCACTTGCGCTGTTCGGCGAGAAATATGGCGAGGAGGTCCGCGTCGTCAGCATGGGCAAGAGCACCTCGAGCGAAAAGGCCGATCATGCCTATTCCATCGAGCTTTGCGGCGGCACCCATGTGCGCCGCACCGGCGATATCGGCCTGTTCAAGATCGTGGGCGAAGGCGCGGTCGCGTCCGGCGTGCGCCGCATCGAGGCGCTGACGGGTGAGGGAGCGCGATCCTATCTCGCCACGCAAGACCAACGTGTGCGTGAGGCGGCGGAGCTCCTCAAAGTCGGCCCCGATGAGATGATCGAGCGGCTTGCTGCCATCCTCGATGAGCGGCGGAAGCTCGAGCGGCAGTTGGCTGAAGCCAAGCGCGAGCTACTTCTCACGCAAAGCAAAGTTGAATCGGGTCGGCCGACTGCAGGAAGTCAAACTCGCGACGACGTCATCTTCAAATACGTTCCCAATGCAAGTCCCAAAGACCTGCGTAGCCTCGTTGACGCTTACAAGACGAGTATCGGCGACGGCGTTGTTACGGTCATAACTACGACCAATGACAAAGCCAGCTTTGCGATCGGCGTCGCGGGGAACTACACAACCGCAAATAGCGCCTCTAACATTGCGCAACAGGTTTCGGAAGTGCTCGGCGGCAGTTCTGGTGGGAGAGTCGACTTCGCGCAGGGGGGTGGCCCGAACATCGAAAAGGTGAACGAAGCTGGCGAACTGGTCTACCGGCTAGTTCAGAAACCCTAGGGAGCGATTGACGGCCTATCGATGGACAACTGTTCTAATCATATTGCTACCGCAGAAGAGTCGCGGGCGGGGGCGGAGGCCTAGATCTGGCTCAAGCCGGAGGACCTGATGGCGCCCGCGCTCAAGCCGCGCTCGATGCCAGGATTACGGGCAGCGCCGCCGAGGATATAGGCACCCGCCCCGCTGGAAACGCCTGACGATGAGCCTCAAGACCGCCTGGCGCCGCTGGCGGCTGAAGGTCCACGACGTGCTGGAAGTGGGCGGCGAAGCTCATCCGGTCGGCCGCGTCGTCAACATCTTCCTCGTCATTCTCATCATCGCCAACGGCCTCGCCTTCACGAAGCTCCTCTACACGCGCCTGTTACATCCCGTGCGCTGATCGTGGCGGCAGGCGACCCGGGCGGCGCCATGTATCTCATCGGCAGCGGCAAGGCGACGGTGCAGATCGCGCCGGGCCGCCACGCCAAGCTGCACGAGGGCGATTTCTTCGGCGAGATGTCGCTGTTCGAACGCCGCCGCCACAAGCATGACGTCGTCGCCGGCACCATCTGCCGGGTCCATGTGCTGGACAGCGAGGGGCTCGCCCGTTTGAGCCGCCGTCATCCTGAGATCGTCTGCCATATCCGCGAGGTGGCGAAGGAACGCGAGCGCGAGAACGAGCGGTTTCGCAGTGCGGCGCGGCCCGGCCGCACGCGGAATTCAGCCAAGAAGGTGGGTGAGACCGAAGCGCAATAGGCGCCGGACGTTAAGCCGCGGCGCGGTCTGCCATGGTCTGCCGCAATCGCTCGTCGATCTTGTCGAGAAAGCCGGTGGTGGAGAGCCAAGCCTGATCGGCGCCGACGAGAAGCGCAAGATCCTTGGTCATGAAGCCAGCCTCGACGGTACCGACCACGACTTTTTCCAGCGTCTCGGCGAAACGGGCGAGATCGGCGTTGTCGTCGAGCTTGGCGCGATGCTTCAGCCCGCCGGTCCAGGCAAAGACGGAGGCCGTGGCATTGGTCGAGGTCTCCCGCCCCTGCTGATGCTGCCGGTAATGGCGGGTAACGGTGCCATGCGCTGCCTCGGCAAGCGCCGTCTTGCCATCAGGCGTCATCAGCACGCTCGTCATCAGGCCGAGCGATCCGAAGCCTTGCGCTACCGTGTCAGACTGCACGTCTCCGTCGTAGTTCTTCAAGGCCCATACATAGCCGCCTGCCCATTTCAACGACGCCGCCACCATGTCGTCGATCAGCCGGTGCTCATAGGTGAGACCGCGAGCGGTGAACGCCTCGCGGAACTCTGTATCGAACACTTCAGCGAAGAGATCCTTGAAGCGTCCATCATAGGCTTTGAGGATGGTGTTCTTGGTGGAGAGATAGACCGGCATGTTCCGAGCGAGCCCGTAATTGAAGCTCGCGCGCGCGAAGTCCCGGATCGAATCGTCAAGATTGAACATGGCGAGCGCCACGCCCGCGCCCTTGAACTCGTGCACCTGATGCTCGATGCGCGTGCCGTCCTCGCCGACGAAGCTGATGGTAAGTTTGCCCTCCCCCGGCACGCGGAAATCGGTGGCTTGGTAAACGTCGCCAAAAGCATGGCGGCCGACGACAATGGGCTTGGTCCAACCGGGGACGAGACGCGGCACGTTGCGGCAGATGATCGGCTCGCGGAAGATGACCCCGCTGAGGATGTTGCGGATGGTCCCGTTCGGCGACTTCCACATCTTTTTCAGCCTGAATTCCTTCACCCGCGCCTCGTCGGGGGTGATGGTGGCGCATTTGATGCCAACGCCGCAGTCCTTGATGGCGTAAGCCGCGTCGATGGTCACCTTATCGTCGGTGGCATCGCGGTTCTGGATGGAAAGGTCGAAGGTGCGCAGTTCGAGATCGAGATAGGGCTTGATCAGCTTGTCCTTAATCAACTGCCAGATGACCCGCGTCATCTCATCCCCGTCGAGATCGACAACGGGGTTCTTCACCTTAATCTTATTCACTGGAAGTCTCCGGCGGAATGTCTGAAGGCGTCTCGCTCTCGGTTTCCGGTCCCCATTGCGGCCAAGTGTCAGCTATAGCATCGTGTTCCGATGATGAAAGCAAGGACCGAGGCCGGGGGGCGGCCAAGATCCAGGGTGACCAGCGCGCGGCGGTGTGCCCCCTCGCGCCCGCAGGCGACGAGCTTCGCTCCAGTGGTGATCCTGGTCGCGCCGCAGCTTGGCGAGAATATCGGCTTTGCCGCCCGTGCCATGGCCAATTTCGGCCTGTCCGAGCTTCGCCTGGTCGCGCCGCGCGACGGCTGGCCGAGCGAGAAGGCGCGCGCCGCAGCGGCTGGCGCCGACAGCATCATCGATGGGACGAAGGTCTATGCAAACCTTGAGCTGGCCGTTGCCGATCTCAACTTCCTGCTCGCCACCACGGGGCGTCCCCGAGGCATGGTGAAGCCGGTGCTGACCCTTGAAGGCGCGGCCCGCGAGCTTGCAGCGCGGGGCGCGAAGGGCGAGCGGACTGCCGTACTGTTCGGGCCCGAGCGGTACGGTCTCGACAATGAGTCAATTTCGCTCGCCGACACCATCGTCACCGCGCCAGTCAACCCGTCCTTCGCCTCCTTGAGCCTGCCGCAGACCGTGCTGCTCGTCGCCTATGAATGGTTGCAGGCGCGAGGATCTAAGCTGCCGCTCGGCCGCGCTACGGAATGCGATGGGCCCACCGCCGAGGGACTCGATCTTGCCGGCACGCGCCCGGCCAATCGCGCCGAGCTCTTTGCGCTGTTCGAGCACCTGGAAAGCGAGCTCGACCGCGCTGGTTTCCTGCGCCCGCCGGAGAAGCGCCCCACCATGGTGCGCGCCATCCGTAACATGTTTCATCGCATGGGGTTAACCGAGCAGGACGTCCGCACGTGGCGCGGGATCGTGGCTTCGCTCAGCGGTAGAAACAAGCGGCCGCACAAGGGGGAGGGGTCATAGTTCTGCCCCCTTTCTCCTATTGCGATGGCCCTTGTGGATGATTAGCTTCCGGGCACCGCAGGGGAAGGGGCAATCAATGCGAGCTGCGTGGATTGGATGGGGCGGCGCCGCGCTTGCGGCAGTGCTGACGCTCCTGCTCGGAGGACCGCTGAAAGCCGCCGACGAGACCGGCGTCCACTACGTTGCCGAAGAGCTTGGCAACCGTGCCAAGACGCCGGAAACCTCCGAGGGAGCCGCCAAGGACAAGCTCAGCGACAGCGCCGTGCGCGTGATGTCGACCTTTGCGCTATCGATTCTTCCAGATCAAATGCCATCGAAAAGCGGCGAGATGGTCAAGCTCGACAAATCTGACCCCAGCAAATATCTCATTCCGCTCGACGATGCCCGCCGCGTGATCCGAGTCGCCACGCGCTCTGCCTATGCCGAGGCTTGCGGCCTGCGGGAGTTCGAAAAGGCAAATTACGAGACGATGATGCGGAGCGAGCAGGCGCGCCAAACCTGGAGCGCCAATCAAATGATGTTCATCGGGGCGCTGCATACCTTTGCCACCTCATATTTCGCCGGCAGCGTCAAGATCACCGAACAGTC
>Ga0187805_10000103_pt1 | contig 25190 bp, 25 predicted proteins | sample NC_wetland_sal_i_6_FD_132965 | JGI IMG/M metagenome (GOLD analysis project Ga0187805, IMG submission 132965) | Wetland sediment microbial communities from Neuse River Estuary, North Carolina, USA - Control_5 | ecosystem: Environmental > Aquatic > Freshwater > Wetlands > Sediment | place: USA...
AAAGCTGGCGCACTGGAGATCGCGATCAGGCGCTTTCGGTACGGCCTCAGGAAGCCGCAATCCGTGCTGAATGCGGGACGTTGTACGAGAAACTCTCTCAACTCGTGTCCGCGCCCGGCGAGGCTGTGGTCTACGTGGATCTCATGCTGATTTGCAGGCATCTGGAACGTATTCTGCGGCACGCGGTATGCGTAGCCGACCAGGCGGCCGATGCCGCGCCGACGCGCCGCGAATCACCTTAAATGCGGTGAAGAGTGCGGTCCAACTCCCAGCCCGCAAGCGTGAGTAGCAATTTCTTAATTCGTCGAGGCTAGGCACGTGAATATTCTTTCCCAGCTCTATTACCGGTACAGGAAGATCCTGAAGACGATCAGGCTGTACCTCATCATCGCCGGCCCCGGCATTATCGTTATGGTTGCCGATAACGACGCAGGAGGCATAACTACCTACACCGCGACCGGTGCACAGTACAGCTTCTACTTGATCTGGTTCCTGATCCTCTTGGGGCCTGTGGCTTACTACGTTCAGGAGATGACCGTTCGGCTCGGGGCAGTCACCAAACGCGGTCATGCGGAGGCCATCTTTCATTCCTTCGGTTCTTTCTGGGGCTGGTTCTCTCTTCTGGATCTGGTGTTTCTGGACTGGCTGACCATGATCACGGAGTTCGTCGGCATGACGGCGGCCATGAGCATCTTCGGCGTGCCGCCAGTCGTGACCGTGATTGTCGGCTGGATCCTCATGGGAACCATGGTTCTGCAGGGGCGCTATTGGACCTGGGAGAAGGCCGCGCTCGTATTCTGCGGATTAAACCTGATTTACATTCCTGCAGCCTTCATGATCAACCCTCCGGTTGACAAGATCCTTCACGGCAGCTTCATCCCGCAGCTCCCGCCGGGGGGATTTACCAACGCCCTGTTTTTCCTGCTGATGGCCAATATCGGCACGACCATTGCTCCCTGGATGATTTTCTTTCAACAGAGCGCGGTGGTCGACAAGGGTATGCAGGAGAAAGACATGCTGTGGGGGAAGATCGACACCGCCGTAGGTTCGTTTCTGACGGTGGTTGTAGCAGCAGGTTGTGTAATCCTGACCGCCACGTTGCTTCCCGGCCAGATCATCAACGACGCGGCCACGGCGGCCTTCCGCTTCATGCCGATCAACCATTACGTGGGAGCTCTCCTCGCGATTGGCTTGTTCGACGCCGGGTTCCTGGGCGCGATCTGCATTTCATTGGCGAGTTCATGGGCCTTCGGCGAGGTGTTCGGATGGGCGCACTCCTTGAACCACAAGGTAAAGGAGGCGCCGTGGTTCTATGCCTATTACTTCTTCGACCTGTTGCTGGCCGGAACGGTCGTCTTGATTCCGCGCGCCCCGTTGGTGCTCATTACTCTGTTTGTTCAAGTCATCGCGGTAACGCTGCTGCCAGCGGCATTGGTCTTTCTCATTCTGCTCCTCAACAACGAGGAGACCATGGGCGAGTACAAGAACACCTTGTTTCAGAACGTTGCCAACATCGGAATTGTCGTCATGATCATCGTCATTTCGACCCTGTATGGGATCAGCGCGATTTTTCCGAAGATTCTCGGTGGTTAAGGAATTGCCTGGAGAGGAACAATGATTTTTGACTTCTTTCGCAACACGGCCGGGGCGGTCAGGGACATCAACCAAAAATATGCAAAACCTCACATCGAGATGACGCGTGCGGTCCGGTTCTCTCTCGGTGCGCTCCGGTTTTATCTGTTGCTCCTGGTTGGAATCATGGTCTACAAGTTCATCACTTTGTTGCACTAGGTCGAGGTGACTCATGAACGGAACAACTACCGTCAAGAACTCCGTAGAAGAAGTCTTCTTCCTCACTGATCTTCTGGGAGCGCACGCTTACTTCAACGACCGGAAGATCGGCAAGCTGAAGGATGTGATTGCGCTCGACCAAGGTAAGGTGGCGGAAGCCACTCATTTCCAGATTGCTCGTCCGTTCGGCGAAGCGACTTTACTGGTTCCGTTTTCGAAAGTGCGGTCGTTCAGCCCCCGTGAGATCACCGTGAACAATGGCGATCCCGCCAGCTACGTGCGTGAACTGCGTCCGGAAGAAGTTCCGCTGCGTGACTACTTGATCGACAAGAAGGTGCTGGACACGGAGGACCGGGAGGTCGAAGTTGTCTACGACATTCGGCTGGTCCGCACGAACGGCAATCTCTATGTCAGCGACGTCGACATCAGCCGCTACGGCTTGCTGCGCCAGGTCGGATTTCGAAGTTTGGCCGACTATTTCTACAAGCGTGCGGATGAAGCGAAGAAGAAGCTGATTCCCTGGTCCTATGTTCAGCCACTTTCACCACAGTTGGGGGCCCTCCAGGGAAACGTGAAGTTGAACATCGTGAAAGAGGACCTTTCTGAAATCCATCCGGCGGACTTAGCGGACATCGTGGAAAAGTTGGACAGTAGCCAGCGGGTAAGCATTCTTGAGGGTCTCGACACCGAGCACGCTTCCGACACGCTGGAGGAGATTGATCCGGCCGTACAACGCGACATCGTGTTCTCTCTCCGGAAAGAGCGGGTCGCTCAGCTCATCGGCGAGATGACCTCCGGGCAGGCAGCCGACATCCTAGCAGTTCTGCCTGCCGCCGAGAAAAGGGCGATCCTTGGCCTGCTGGAACCAACCAAGGTTGCGAAGATCGAGGAAATTCTGGAGAAGCATGAAACGAACATTCTGACCTTCACTACGAACAAGTTCATCAAATGCCCGCCTGACATGGCCGTTAAGCAGGCACGACGAAGATTCCGCGAGGCTGCAAGATCCATGGACGTGGTGATGTACTTCTACGTTGTGGACGAGAACAACAAGCTCCTCGGAGTGATTGATATTAAGCAGCTGTTCATGGCTGAGGATGATGACCTGTTGAAAAGCCTAATGGTTGAACATGTCATCAGTCTCAACCCTGACAGCACCATGAAGCAGGCAGCGGATGCGTTCATCCGATATGGCTTTAGGGCGCTTCCGGTCACTGACGTCAACGATGTCATTCTGGGCGTTGTCCCCTATCGCGACGTCATGAACCTCAAGCATCGCATGTTGGACTAAACGCGTGGATGCTTACCCATCTGCCTATGGTGCGGAAGGGGAGTTGAGAAATGCCAGGTCAAAGCTACAAATTCATACCTTTGGTTGGAGACCACAGCCGACTGGTGATGCGCGTGATACTTGGGCTCTTCATCGCACTGGTCTGTGCGCCCGTCGCGAAAAGCCAAGAGCCAAAGGCTCAGCCCGCGCAAGCGGTCGTTGCGACAAACGCACAGCCGTGTGCAAACGCTCCTGCGCCAGTATCCGATCTTGCCGACCCACCCTCTGGCGCCTCCGACCTGCCTGTGGAGGCGATGTTCTCTCATCTCAGCGACACGCGCTTCTGGCTCTCTGGCCAGGCCAATTTCATTTTTCAGACGAACCCACCATTTCACGCTGCCTATAGCGGAAAGCACAGTTTGGGTCCGAACTACGAGAAGGCACTGTCCAGGGTGATGACGCTGTATACGGGAGTGCGGCTGAACAATTCGACCGAAGTGCTTGTGGACATCGAAGATGCTGCCGGCGGCGGATTGAGCAACGCCCTTGGGCTGGGCGGAATTACGAATTTGGATGTGGTGCGCATTCCCGGCGAAGGCTCGCCATTGAGCACCGCGCCTTACCTGGCGCGCGGGATGATCCACAAAGTGTTTGCGCTGAGCAAAGACAAGATCGAAAACGACCGCAATGCCCTTTCTTTGTTTGACGAGGTGCCGCGACGACGACTGGAAGTGCGCCTGGGGAAGTTCGGTCTCGCAGACTTCTTCGACCAGAATTCCGTCGGCTCCGATAGTCACTTCCAGTTCACAAACTGGACCGTCGACCAAACCGGCGCCTGGGACTTCGCAGCCGACACCCGCGGCTACACAGTGGGGGTCACCGCGGATTATGAAGATCGCAACTGGGGATTTCGCTTCGCGGAAGCGCTCATGCCCAAAGTCGCTAACGGAATTGACTTGGTATGGAAGCCGTGGCAAGCGCACGCGGAGAACTGGCAATACGAACTGCGCCGTGGCTTGGTTCCCAAAAAAGCGGGCGCGGTCCGTCTGCTCGCGTACACGAATTACGCGAACATGGGAATCTATCGCGATGCCGTTGCGCAAACTCCCGCAGGCGGGACCCCGGACATCACCAACCACCCCTGGCATATCACGCGCAAGTATGGTTTCGGCATCAATGTGGAGCAGAGCCTCACCCGCAATCTGACGGCTTTCGGACGTTTTGGATGGAACAATGACAAGACGGAATCGTTCGCTTTCACGGAGGTTGGGCAGACTTTCGTAGGAGGTCTAGGTGCAAATGGTGGCTTGTGGCATCGCCGCTATGATCGCGCGGGGTTGGCACTGGCGAGTAACGCGATCTCGAAGGACCACCAGACTTATCTTGCCGATGGAGGTTATGGTTTTCTGCTCGGCGACGGCGCTCTCAACTATGGCCGTGAAAACATCGTCGAAACCTACTACACCGCCCACGTGTGGCGCGGCATCTACGTTGCTCCGGGTCTGCAGCATATCAACAATCCCGGCTACAACCGTGACCGCGGGCCCGTGCTCGTGCCTTCCAGTTCTAGATTTATGACTCCTAAGATTATTGACCAATGTTAGCGATTGTCGCTCAGAGCAAGTGCTGTTGACGGACACTGGCTCGCGCGCACGATGCGAGCTTTGAGCTTTCTATTCTGAGGGGTATAGAGGATTACTTTGTTCTTGCTCTTGTCCAGAGTGATCTCGACGTCTTTGCCTTCGGAGGACCTCAAATCATTGATTTCGTCAACGACAACCGTTTCGTAGTCTCCGCAATAGGTTTGCTCGCCAATGCGCAGTGAAAAGAACACATCAAAATCGTGGATTCGCGAATAGCGAGTCGTACGCAATGGCGTGCCGCGTAACACCCTTCGAACGCCTAAAATCCTGCCCGTCGTGCGGATGATGAAGAAGCCCGTGCCAAAGCCGGCACGTGACAACAGATAGCGAAAAATGTAGCAAGCGCGGCAAGGTACACTAGCGAGGTCCGCAGCAGTTCACCATGCCTGTTGCCAGTTGTGGATGCCAGACCTGATTTGTCTCTTCTGCGCACTCTGGTAACCGTTTGTTGCTTTAGTCGAAGTATCCCCTGCAGTCATACTCTCGGCAGTGATTCAGATCACAGTTTGGGAGTGGGCGCCGCGCCAGGGTCTGTTTGCTGTCGTTCTGTGTGCGCGGCCCGGCATTGCTTGTGGTGCCCGGTGGGACCGTTCTCTGAGCAGGCGACCGCGGCGGTAGTTGATGCCTTTCCAGATCTGGTCTCGATGTTGCTCTTAAGACGAGGCGCACAGGTAAAACGGCCTTCTCGATTATGGATGGCGATGAAGGACGTGCGTGGCGATGTCCGGCCAGAACTCGCGGAACACGTTCGTCAGCACATCTCGCCCGATGGCCCATCCGTATTTCGAGGCCAGCGCTCCGGCAGTTCGCGTACCGCTAGGGTAGTACGCCAGAGAGATACCTTGCGCGATGCCCCTACCGAGAATTTCCGAAGCGTTGAAACTGTTGTGTCCGTGATAATCGGGCGTGATCAAAATGCGGTCGGCTGCATAGATTCCGCGCTTCCAAATTCCACCCTTGCCCAGCGCATAATAGCGCTCGTCCTGATGGAAGACGGTAGGTAGTGCGAAGATCACCCAGTAGTTGCCATCGGCTTTGTCCACAAATCCCCGCCAATAATATCTTCCGTAGCCGGCCATGCCTTCCCCGAGCTGCGGATGAGCATTGGTCCATTCAGCAAACGCCGAAGTGATCCCCACAAAGATAAACGACGAGTAGTCGAAGCTGTTTTTCGTAGCTATCACGAACGCCTGCTTTGGCGTGGGAGGTGGAGGGATCGTGCCGGCGCTGACCGCCCGGAAATTGGGCATGACACCCAGAATGCGTTTCGGCTGCGGCGGTGGAGTATTCTGTGCGCCAGGCTTCGCGCTCTCAGACTGCTCCCCCGGCGCCTGCGCGCCACTAGGCTGCGTCCCCTGGCCTTCCGCGTCCGCAGCACTCTCTCCCGCAGCCTCCAAGTCTGCAGCGCCAGAGACGGCAGTGCTCTGCCGCGGACCTTGCGTATCGGGCGATGTAGTCTCAGCGGATTCCGAAGATACGGCTGGTGCCAAAGATGGACTGCGATCTTGCGCCCATAGACTATCTACGAACAGGATAAGCACTAGAAGTGGAAGAAACGCAAGCAGTGCGTTCCCTCTCTCGCAGCTGAGATTTAAACTAAGAACTCTAGTCTTTATTTTCATCCGAATTTCCTTTTTGACTTCAGGAACGGCACTCGTTGCACACAGCCCTCGCCTGTGCGCAAACTGTAACCAGGACGGTTTGATACATCTGCCATGCGACAGGGAGAGCAATATGCTCCTTCCGCAATCCTGTTACCAGTGCTGTAGGAGCCGGCAGGTGCCCGCATGAGCCTAGACCTGATCACTGCACCTGTGCATCCTGTGGACCGCGTCGGCGGAAACGGGTAGTGAATCTTCGGGCTCGTGCCGACTGTGCGTGAAACTGGCCAACCGCGACTTCACCTGCTCGAATTCGCTGGTGTCAATGATGTACTCGGCCTTGGGGGGCAGCAGCGTTGCGATTTCTTTCTGCGCTCGTCTGATGCGCTCGTCCGTCATCGGATGGGTCGCAAGAACTTTCGCAATCAAATTGTGCCTTTCTTCCTCCTTTGCTCGGAGCGTCTCGAAGAATTGCACGGACGCCTGCGGATCGTAGCCAGTTGCGTACTGATACCCAAGTCTAAGCAAATCCGCCTCCCGCTCGGGGTCGCGATTCAACTTCATGGAAGACAGGAAACCGGCGATCTGCACCGCGAAACCTGCCGGACCGCTGCAGAACGAGACAAGTTTCCAGATTCTCCGGCGTCTTTGGATTCTTGCAGCGTGCCGTGCCGCGACGTGAGCAATTTCGTGAGCGAGGATGCTCGCAAGTTCCGCCTCATTGTCGCTTGTCACTATCAGTCCCGAGTTCACGTAAAGGTAACCACCGGGAAGAGCGAAGGCATTAATTTCATCGGCTCAATTACCTTGATTGTGAAAGGCATCTGAGCGTCGGAATGATTAACGATGCTCTGCCCAAGGCCGTTCACATACTCAGTGATCAGCGGATCGGCTACCAATTTAGTCTGTGCTTCAATGTCTCGCGCCAAGGCAGATCCCAGCCGCCGCTCTCGTTCTAGAGAGTACAAATTGCTGCCCGTGCCGATGCCGCGTTGTCCGATGCGATCTACGTCATACTTTGAAGGTTTCGTCTTCAATTTTTGGGCTACGGGGGCAGTCCTTTTTGACTGTACGACTCCCTGCCTCTCCGACTGCTCCTCCCTCATGGGGTCAGGGGGGGCTGTATCCACGCGGATGCCTCTGCGATCTGCTGCGCTGTGCCAACTGGAACCAAAAACAGAAAAAAGAGGAAGGCAAATGCGAGGAGAAGATAAACAACAGAACACGAACGCCGGGCCGGGAAAGGCAGCCGGAGCCATCTCGCCCGCGTGCGCCGCGTTTCCCCATGGAGTAGCATGCCGCCCTCCCCACCTCTTGCCGCACTAGAGCTGATCTCGATGTTGCTCTAGGACGATGCGCACCAATTGGCTGCGCGTCCGGACTCCAGTCTTGGAAAAGAGCTGCTGAAGAGTGGATTTGATGGAGCCTTCGGATACTCCTATCCGCGCTGCGATTTCCTTGTTCGCGAGACCCTCGAATACAAATGAGAGGACCTGCTGTTCTCGCTCAGTGAACCGTCTAGTTCCGCTGGACTGTGGCGTTGTCGATTCCGGTCTCAACGCGGTCTGCAGTTGCTCCTGGTCCAGCCAAACCTTGCCCGCCATCACGTCGCGGATTCCTTGTGCCAGCAATGCAGCAGAATCGTGTTTGCGAAAGACACCGGAAATACCAGAGCGGATCAGTTCCGACACCGCTTCAGCATCCACTCCTGCCGTCACGACGAGAACCTTTCCATTGAATCCCTGTTCCTTGGCCAATCGGATAAATTCTCGGCCGTCGCGCTCGCCAAGATCGAAGTCGAGGAGCACAAGGTCAATTAACTTTCGCCGAAGGACTTGGAGAGCCTCTTCAATCGTCCCACAGTGGGCAACAACTTCGAACCCAGGCTCTGCGCCTAGAAGCCGGCTTACACTCTCCCGAAATAAAGCGTGGTCGTCTAACAACAGAATGTGAAGCGTCTGTTCCGCAGTTTTAGGCATTTACTGCCTCCTCTGCGGCGACGTGCAAAGGCAAGACCACGGCGAAACAGCACCCTTCCGATGTCGGCTCATAGGCGAGTTCGCCGCCAAAACTCCGCATGATCGCCCGGGACACGTAGAGACCGAGACCGCTGGACTTGGCCCCTCGCTGAAATGGCCGGAAGAGGTTTTCGGGCGAGGCGACCCCAATGCCGGTGTCTTCGAATCGAATTACGAGTTTCCCATTCTCCTCGCGTGCAGAGATGTGAAGACGTTTCGTTTCGGTGGACATCATAGCCCGCTGGCTGTTCTTGGCCAGGTTCAAGAAAACCTGAACCAGCCCGTATCGGTCGGCCCAAACCAAAGGCAACCGTTCCTGAATATCCCACTGCACGTTGATCTCCGATTCGTGATAGGTGGTTTCGATCAGAATCCGCAACTCGTCGAGCACCGAAGTGAGTTCAACCACCTCCCCGTTCTGCGCGGGCGTGGAGCCTAGTTCCAATGCCGATATTCTTTCCAGGCTTTGGATCAAGCCGCCCAGAGCTCTAAAGTCTTCGTTGGTCTCAAGCTCCTTAATACGAGACAAGTTCTTGTGGACCACGAGAACCGCCCCACTCAGGTTTCGGATTTCGTGCGCGACAGTGCTCATCAGGATTCTCGTGTTCTTCAACAAATGATCGAGGCTTAGCTCCTCACGATTACGCAAGTCTTCGGAGAGGTCCACGATGATCGCAGCCAACCGAGGGCCGGATATAGCGCTGTAGGTGGAAAACCAGACCCCAGCGAGAAACACTTCGCCGTCACTCCGTTGTCCCGTGCATTGCAGAGTGGTCCGAAAAGCGCGCGAAGGCTGACTCTTGAGCACGGTTTGTAGGGCCGGGAGGTACGATCTGACCGGCTGTCCTTGCAAAGGTACCGCGCCCGGAGCGAGCAGCTGCTGCGCGGCTTCATTTGCAAGGCGCACTTTCCCGTCTGAATCAATTGTGACAATCGCTGCGGGGCTGCTTTCGATGAGTGAACGCAGTTCTTGTTCCGCGTCTTGGCGCAGCTTCACCTGACCTTCGAGTTCCTCAGCGTGCTTGAGGACAATGCGCCGGTTGCGGACCATCTCTGAGATGAAGAGCCCGGTACCGACAAATCCCGCAGAGCTGAATAGCAAGCGGATTACGGCTTCATTTTCTGGAAGATTGCTGAAAGCCTCCTGAAGGACTGCGCAAAGCAGAGCAACCCCCACAATCCAAGTGCGGGGTAGAAATCCACCTACGATGATGATCGGAAACAGATACAAGAATCCTAACGAGATGTAATGAGTGGCCCACCAGTCGACCGCCGCAATCGCGACGATGAGAAGGCTCGCGGTGACAAGCATTCGCGTGCGATTGGCCGGCGCATAGATGGGTAGGGGATCTTTCATCATCTCTCCTAAATCTTGCTCCACTCTCCGCACCACTGGAAAGTAATTTTTCCACGATTGGCCAAAAGATAGCTTCCAAACTTCTAAACGATACGCTCGCGATCTGAAAGATACGATGTGCATTCCCGCCCGACGACTTACACTCAAGCCAAATTGTTGAACTGCTGAGAGCCAGCGGAAGAAATCGTGGTGCCTGAAAGATTCAGACACGGTTGCCGGTAGTGCTCCTGCAGACTGGCACGTTACTGCCGGCACTTTGCCAGAAGACACGCAAAGTGTGGAAGTGTCGCTTCTGGCAACAGACTTCTGGGCCAGTGACACTGTCCAGTTCGTCACCGGAGCATTTAGGTGAACTATGAAGCGTGGAATCGATACGTTTTGATGGCCATAGGCCTGTTCGCCGTGGTCCTGTATATCGGTTTGATCTACGCCGGTTTTGTTGAGTTCATGTCGCGCATATCAAAAAGAGGTAAGTACAAGAAACGTTCCCGGAATCGGGTCACGCCTGGTAGATTGCGCAACCCCAAAACTTCGGGACATTAAGCCGTAAACGTTAAAGAGTCCAAAGATGAAAGATTTTGAACACGTCAGGAAGAGAACCGTGGCCGTGGCAGCAGTTGTGACGACCGCGATAATCGTTATCGCGGCGGGTGCTTTCCTATCTGGATGTAGTCACTCTGCGAGCGCGAACACGCCACGTGAGAACAGTTCAGCAACGAACTCGCCGCAGTCCGCCCCGACGGTCGACCTAACGTCCAGCCAACTGAACTCGATCAAGATCGAGACAGTGGGCAGTCATCAGTTCCCCGTCGAAAAGGAAGCAGTGGGAACCATCAGTTTCGCCGACGATCTTTCGGTGGATGTCTTCCCAGCCTATCAAGGCACGATTATCAAAGCTTTTGTTGAACTCGGGGCCAAAGTCCAGAAAGATCAGCCCTTGTACACGATCAAGAGTCCCGACCTGATTCAGGCCGAGTCGAACCTCATTGGAGCAGCAGCCACATTCGATTTGACGAATAAGGAACTGGCGCGGGTTGAGGGCCTTTCGGGAGTCTCCGTACGGGAGAAAGAGCAGGCGATTTCGGATCAACAGACGGCAGATGGCGCGCTCAAAGCGGCCCGGGACGCCGTGCTCGTGTTTGGCAAAACCCAGACCGAAGTCGATCAGATGATTGCCTCGCGCAAAATCGATCCCGCTTTGGTTGTGCGCAGCCCGATTGCCGGAAAGGTCACAGCCTTCAATGCGCCGGCGGGCCTGCTGGTACAACCGGGAAATCCACCCGCTCCTTACTCGGTTGCCAATGTAACGGTCAAGTGGATGCTTGCCAACGTACCTGAAAGCGATAATGCTTTCTTTCAACTGGGACAACCTGTCACCGTCAAGGTGATGGCCTTCCCTGATCGCACATTCAAGGGAAAGGTTTCGAAGATCTACGAGACGGTTGATCCAAACACGCATCGAGTGACGATCCGTTCCGAAATAACCGATCCCAAAGACGAGCTGCGGCCGGGGATGCTTGCCAACTTCATCATTCGCGTTCGGGGGCCAGTTGAAGCCACCGCGATTCCGGCTAACGGCGTGGTCCGCGAGCCAGATGGCACCATGGCGGCCTGGGTAACAGCGGATCGTCGGCGGTTTACCGAGCGCATCATCAAGACCGGGCTGCGAACCGACGGTCAGGTTCAAATCCTCGATGGTCTGCAGCGCGGAGAACTGGTGGTCAGCGACGGCGCGGTATTCCTGAGCAACATGCTGGAGGCGCCACCCTCCGACTAGATCGCGAACTAGATCGGAAGACCAGCCGGCTCGTTTTTCATAAAAGACAACAATCATGTTCAAGTCTCTTCTTGCATTTTGCCTGAGCCGCCGGATGATCGTCGTGTTGGGCCTGCTGCTGTTTACGGGCGCGGGACTCGTTGCTTTCAAGCTTCTGAATATCGAAGCGTATCCGAATCCGACGCCCGTGATCCTGGAAATCACAGCGCAGGCGCCAGGCCTCTCTGCCGAGGAGATGGAACGTTACTACACCCGGCCCATGGAGATTGGACTCTACACAACACCGGGTATCGAGGTCATCCGCTCGACATCGTTCTATGGACTTTCTTTCGTCCGCGTGAGCTTCAAGTACGGTGTCGATTACTTCTTTGCCTACAGCCAGGCAGCGGTGGCATTGGCGCAGAATGTGAACTTGCCCGGCAATCAGGTTCCGAGCATCCAGGCAAACAGTTCAACCGGGGAAATCTATCGTTATCAAGTTGTCGGTCCGCCGCATTTTGGAATCATCAATCTCCGCACGGTTCAGGACTGGATTGTCGCGCGGCGGCTGCTGACGATCCCGGGCATCGCAGCCATCAACAGTTGGGGCGGGCCGACGAAAGAATTTCAAGTCGAAGTGGATCCCCACAAGCTCGAAGCCTACAGCGTCACCGTACCGCAGATCTTGAACGCACTCGGGAACGCTAACATCAACGTAGGCGGGCGAGAAATCCGCGTCGGCCAGCAGTCCATCAACATCCGCGGTGTGGGGCTCATCGATGACGGCGGCAACGATGATTTGGCGCAGGGTTACAAGGTCGAAGATATTGAAAACGTCGTTTTGAGCCAGGAGAACGGTGTCCCGGTATTGGTGAAAGATGTCGGGAAGGTCTCCGTTGGCTACCGGCCAAGGTTGGGCATTCTCGGCCGTGACACACACGATGACGTGGTCGGAGCCATCGTCGTGCAGCGGCGGACGGAAAAGACCGCCGATATGATCCCGAAGGTGAAGGCGGAAATTGACCGAATCAATCGCGACGGAAGTCTGCCGCCCGGAGTCAGAGTTGTTCCTTTTTACGACCGATCCTCGCTGATCGCTTTGACCACGCACACGGTTCTGCACAACCTGATTTTCGGGTGTGTGCTCGTCTTCCTGATCCAGTGGATTTTTCTCGGCAATCTTCGCAGCGCTCTTATTGTCGGAATCAACATTCCGTTCGCATTGTTTTTCGCCACGATTCTGCTGGTGATTCTCGGCGAAAGTGCCAACCTGCTTTCGGTGGGCGCGGTAGATTTCGGCATCATCGTGGACTCGGCCGTCATTCTTGTAGAGAACATCTTCCGAAATTTCCAGCGCAATCACGAAGAGCGTCAGGAGCTGCTAGACCGCCTGGGCAAAGGCTATTGGGGTCCTGACCCAACGCAAACCCCGGATCCCGCAATGCCGGGACATGGCTGGAACCACCGCTTGCGTCTGATCCTCATCAGCGCGCTCCAGGTGGACAAGGCGGTCCTATTCTCCGCGCTCATTACGGTCGCCGGTTTCGTGCCCCTCTTCACCATGCAGGGCGTCGAGGGTCAGATTTTCGGACCTATGGCCCGCACCTACGGGTACGCGCTGGCCGGGGCTTTAATCGCGACCTTCACGGTTACTCCGGTGATCGCTTCGTTTTTGCTCCCAGCGCGAGTGAAAGAAGTTGAGACGATCGTCGTCCGCACCTTGCACCGCTTGTACGATCCTGCCCTGCGGTTTGCGTTAAGCCACCGCGCTCTCGTCGTTGGAATCGAATTGGCGATCTCTTTGGGAACCTTCTTCCTGATCGCCCCCCGTCTGGGCAGCGAATTTCTTCCCCACCTTGAAGAAGGCAACTTCTGGATTCGCGCTTCCATGCCCATCACGCTTTCCCTGCAGGATGGCGAGGCAGCCACCCGCAAAATGCGCGAGATTCTCCTGCGGCATCCCGAAGTCCTGACGGTCGTCTCGCAGCACGGCCGGCCCGACGATGGCAGCGACGCTTCTCCATTCTCGAATGTCGAATTGTTTGCTCCGCTGAAACCTTTTGACGAATGGCCCCGAGGCCTGGACAAAGAGAAACTTACCGAGCAGATTCAGACAGAGTTTGACAACGAATTGCCGGGAGTCGTCTTCAATTTTTCGCAATACATCGAAGACAACATTGAAGAAGGGATCTCGGGCGTCAAAGGCGTGAATTCGGTCAAGATCGTCGGCCCCAATCTTGAAGTCTTAACAAAGCTTGCCGAACAAGTCCGCGACCAGATGAGCCAGGTTCGCGGCGTTACTGATCTCGGCATCTTCCCAGTGCTGGGCCAGCCGAACCTGAATATCAAAGTCGATCGTGAGAAGGCCGCACGCTATGGCCTGAATTCCGGCGACGTGAACTCGGTCATTCAGGCTGCGATGGGCGGGGCGGTAGCGAGCGAGGTCCTGGAAGGCGACCGGCAGTTCGATCTCGTAGTCCGTTACACGCCCGAATACCGCGACGGCATCGACAAAATTCGCAACATTAAGGTCGCGTACACAAGCGCCAGTGGCGCTACTGCCTACATCCCCTTGAGCGAACTGGCCACCATCAGCCTCGATACCGGCGCGGCATGGATTTATCACGAGAGCGTGCAGCGCTTCATTCCGGTCAAGTTCAGCGTTCGCGGCCGCGACCTGGGTGGCACCGTCGAGGATGCACAACAGCGAATCACGAACAACGTGAAACTTCCCTCCGGATACCATCTGATCTGGGCCGGCGAGTTCGGTGATCTTCAGGAAGCAAAAAAGCGTCTGGAGATCATTGTGCCGATCAGCTTCATTCTGATTGCCGGGGCGCTGTACAGCTTGTTCAACAATTTCCGCGATTCCATTCTGGCGCTCGCGGGCATACCTGACGCAATCGTCGGCGGCATCCTCGCACTCTACGTCTCCGGCCTCAATTTCAGTATCTCCGCTGCCATCGGTTTCGTCTCGCTGTTCGGAGTGTCGGTGATGGACGGAATCCTGATGATCACTTTCTACAATCAGGAGCGAACACACGGTTTCGCGCCCGCAGATGCGATGTACCGTGCTGCCTCGACACGCATGCGACCCCTTCTGATGACGGCTCTCTCGGCTTGCATTGGTCTGTTCCCCGCGGCAATTTCAACGGGTATCGGCAGCCAGGTGCAGCGACCGCTCGCGACCGTGATCGTGGGCGGGATGTTAGTTGGCCCCGTCATGCTGCTTCTCGCCGTGCCTGCACTGCGAATGATTTTTCTGGGCGGCGAGAATCACTTGGGCGCAAACTACTCGGAGGCGAAGGAATCGCAATGAAAATTTCCTGCCTTGTTCTCGTGGTGATCAGCGGCGCGCTAACGCTTGGTGCAAGTCATGCGACTGCGTCGAATCCAGCGCCACAGAGGTTAGAAGGCGCCGCGAGCACAGTGCCAGCTGGCAAACGCCGAGTCCAGCATCGTGCTGCAAAGGCGAATCAAGTGCCCAAACCTCCCCACGTAGCGAACACGAATCGGCTCAAACGCCCTCCGAACGGCCAGGCGAGGTCTACGACTGCAACTCCTCGCCTTCAGCCTCAGTCCCGACTAAGCCAGTCCGTCGTGGTTGAGAAAAGAGGATCGATCCAGAACAAGTCCGTGACCAGCGTTTCTGCGGTTCAGCGGCAGAGTATGTTCCCGTCCTCCTCTCCGTCGCTCGACAATCTGCGCCATCGCGGTCCCAACCCGGCGGTACTTGGCGGACTCGGAACTTCAAAACCCGGCGGCACAGGAGCGATCAACGGAAGCCGTATGAGCCGCAAGCCCTAAGGAACAGATTTTGATGATTCTGACTCGCAAATCGCGTCTCTACCGCTTACTGACGACCTCGGCGTCGCTCATTACATTGCTCATTGCATCCGCTTGCGTGGTTGGGCCGAAGTTCAAGAAGCCTGTAGCGCCCGATGTCAGCGGCTATACTCCAGCTCCTATTACGACGACGACGGCCACGCCCAACGTTGCCGGTGGGGAAGCACAACATCTCACGGAAGGAGCCGACATTCCGGGAGATTGGTGGACGTTGTTTCATTCCAAGCCGCTCAACGACTTGATCGAACGCGCGCTGAAAGCCAACCCCGATCTCAAAGCGGTGCAAGCGGCGTTGCTGGTGGCACGAGAGAATGTGCTCGCACAGCGGGGCGCCTACTATCCGAGCGTGTCGGGCAGTTTCTCGGCGACGCGCGCAAAGACTTCCAACGAACTTTCGCCTGTGCCGAACGCCAGCGTTTTTCAATATAGCCTCTTCACGCCGGACGTCAGCGTTTCGTTCGTCCCGGATGTCTTCGGCTTGAACCGGCGAACGGTCGAGTCTTTGAAAGCGCAGCAAGAGCAAGCGCGCTTTGCTCTGGCGGCAACGAATATTACGCTCAGTTCCAACGTCGTCGCCACAGCCATCCAAGAGGCTTCGTTGAGAGCGCAAATTGAAGCGACCAACGAGCTGATCAAGATCAACACGAATATGTTGGAGATCCTACGCAGCCAGTATGCCAAGGGATATGCCAGCGAGCTTGATGTGGTGGCGCAGGAATCGCAGCTCGCTCAAGTTGCCACCACGTTGCCTCCGCTGCTCAAGCAGTTGGCGCAGCAGCGAGATCTGCTCACCGTGTTGGCGGGAGGTTTCCCCGATAAAGATGTGCCTGAGAAATTTGAACTCTCGAATCTGCAATTGCCGCAAGAACTGCCGGTGAGCATCCCTTCGAAACTGGTGGAGCAACGCCCAGATGTGCGTCAAGCAGAAGAGAATCTGCATTCCGCTAGCGCCCTGATTGGGGTTGCGCGTGCCAACCGGCTGCCGAGCTTTAATCTGACCGGTGACATCGGCAGCATGGCGCTCGCCTTCGGCAACATATTCTCCGCCGGTAACGGCTTTCGCGACATAGGCGCCAGCGTCACGCAGCCCATCTTCGAGGGCGGAACTCTGATGCATCGAGAGCGCGCCGCCCGAGCGGCCTATGTTCAGGCCGACGAACAATACCGCAGCACAGTCCTCACCGCATTTCAAAACGTGGCGGATACGCTGAATGCACTCCAGCAAGATGCCGACGGACTCAAGGCTGCGGCGGCCTCGAAAGACGCCGCCGCCGTTACCCTCGACTTGGCAAAAAAGCAGTTTCAGGCCGGCTACGTCAACTATCTGGGCCTATTAAGCGCTGAGCAAGCGTATCAACAAGCTGTGATTACTCTTGCGCAAGCCCAAGGCAATCGTTACGCCGACACCGCCGCATTGTTTCAGGCGCTTGGTGGTGGATGGTGGAACCGCTCGGATGTGCCCAAGAGCTGATCCAGGAATCCCAGCACGGTCTCGATGTCTCCACTCGGTTCAAAGGGAACTAGACTGGGCGAACTACCCTGCGCCGATGTCGGCGATGATGGCAGCCAACTTCGGGCCCCTGCCATCCCTGGAACCTGAAAACCACACCCTCGCGAGAAACGGCTGCCCGTTGTCTCGATGGCCCCGGCACTCGATCGACGTTCGAAACTGTGGTCCGGCTTCCCAGCGCACCGCGTGGTGCAGCGCAGGCAGGAATCCGGCTATCGGACGTCCGATCACATGCTGAGCGCGCGGTGCCAGGAGTTCATAGCGCCACGCTCATCGACTTTGATGATCGCAACGGGGCCCATTTCGATGAGAACATGCATGCGTTTCTGGATCTCCGGTTTCGATCTCGCGTGCCGGAGAGTTTCTGCAACGAGCAGGCCGCAACCACAAAGCGCCAGTGCTTCAACTCCCAGTCGAATGTAGACATGCGACGGATCGAAATTACTGAGGTGCTCGCTGAGCAATGCACACCCAGTGCCCTGCAAAACGGTTGCCCAGCGCGGGAGAAATCTAGCACTTAGCATGATCGGGAAAAGATACAGCAGGCCCAGGGATTCGCCTCGGCGTCCGAAGGCGGCATCGTTCCGGCTTCGCCCAGCACGCTGGGCATCGAGACCGTCGTCTTTAACTCCTTGACCTTCGGTACTACTCCGTTTGCCATCGACCAGGTCAACCAGAATTACCAGCTACAAGACAACTTCTCAAAGGTAATCGGCAATCACACGGCGAGATTCGGTTTCCAGGGGCACATCGATCACGTTAAGCAGAGAGTCAACCTGATAGAAAACGGCGAATTCCAGTTCACAGGAACGGAGACGGGTCTCGACTTTGCCGATTTTCTCATCGGCCTGCCCAACGCCTACCTGCAGTCGTACACGCCGCAGTTCGACAATCGCTCCCGATATGCGGGAATCTTTGCCGAGGATAGCTGGCGCGTCCGCCCGAATTTGACGCTCAACTACGGCGTCCGCTGGGAATATATAGCGGCCTGGTCCCTTCAGAAAAATCAGACAGCGACCTTCATTCCCGGCGACCAGTCTGTCCTCTTTCCTGGCGCTCCACCCGGGTACGTGTTTCCCGGCGATAAACTACTCGATGGTTCGACCATTCCGTCCACGATTGCTGCGACTCCCAAGGACGACTTCTCTCCACGAATCGGAATCGCTTATTCTCCGGCGCCTGACAACGGCTTCCTGCGCATGTTTACGGGAGGTCAGGGAAAGAGCAGCATTCGTGCCGGGTACGGTCGCTTTTTTACCGCGATCGAGGGCTTGACAACCTCCTATCAGACAGGGAATCCGCCGTATGGCCTGCAATACACAAGCCCCGAGCGTCCTCTTTTTGAAGCGCCTTTCATTGGTGCCCTCGACGGAAGCGTAACGGCGCAGCCGTTTCCGCTGAGTGTGCCGCCGACAAACGTCAGCCGGCAGAACCCTGATGCAAACGTCAACTGGTCGCTGTTCACTCCGCTGAGCGGCGCGGTCGGCTATTACTACAAGAATCCCACGCCATACTCGGAGAACCACTTCCTGTCGGTTGAAAGGCAAATTGGCGCCAGCACAGTAATCACCGCAAGCTACATCGGCAGCCAGGGCCATCATCTGCTCACGCTCCTGTCTGCGAACCCGAGCAATCCGGCGCTTTGCCTGGGCGTGAGCCAAACAAATCAGGTAGCGCCCGGATCTCCGGTATGCGGTCCGTTCGCTGAAACCGGCACCTTCACTACGGCTTCAGGCCAAACGGTGATTCCGCGTCAGCCGCTGGGCAGCAATTTCGGAAGCGACTCCTACTTCTATGGTTACGGAAACTCCGTTTACAACTCACTGCAAGTCACCGCGAAGCACACTACGAAGCGCTTGTCTTTGCTGGCAACTTACACGTATGGCAAGTCTCTCGACATGGGATCGAATATCCAGGAGCAGCTCTATCCCTACAATTACCAGCGCTGGCGAGACATCTCAGCTTTTGATCTGCGCCACAATTTTGTCGCCAGTTACCGTTACGAGCTTCCGTTCGAGAAACTGTTCGGCACAAACCGTATCGCAACCGGCTGGGCTCTTACCGGTATTACCCGCTTCAGCACTGGAGTTCCCGTAACGCTGGTAGACCTCAACGACTACTCTTTGATCGGCAGCAACAACCAGGGTGTGAACGGTGGCGGCGCCGACATGCCAAACGTCACGGCAGGGAACCTGGAGATCAACCGCGACCCCAGAAACGGACAGCCATATTTCAACACGTCCCTATTCAGCATTGCTCCTCTCGGGTCACCGGGAACCTCACCGCGCCGCTTCTTCTATGGGCCCGGCATGGACAATTGGGATATGGCCCTGTTGAAGGTGACGCACCTTAGCGAATCGAAAGTGTTTGAGATGCGCCTGGAAACGTTCAATACCTTTAACCATGCGCAATTCTTCGGTCCAACATCTGTTAACGCCAACATCAGCAGCACGTCGTTCGGACAGATCGTCAGTGCCATGCCGAACCGTGTAATGCAAGTGGCAGCCAAATTCAACTTTTAATTGGCGTTCTCAAGGAACCTGTTTCTCGCTCTGGCCACAGGCTACTCGGAAAGGACTAAGAGTGTGTTCATCTCGCGTGGAAAACGGTTTGTCAGGAACTAGCCAAAAGATACGCTCGTGGCTCACCGAAGATAGCGTTCGAAAAGGAAAAGATAGTATTCCTTTCCTCCAAAGTCGCTTGCACAATACCCACTGCTGCACGCCTGCACCCGGTACTTTCCTTAGAGACTCAATAATGACGGCGGACATAGTCGCGTCCTTGAATATTGATGCTCGAATGGCAACGCGGGCGATGCTCTGCATCGTGCTGTCATCGAGCTCGTTCGCCTGAGGCACGACCGCAAGAGGATTGCCGGTGAGCGGCTGATCGGCAAAGACATCGACGAGATGAAAGGGGATCTGCATGGCCGGCTCCTTGAATCAAAAGCGCCGCGATTTAGTGGTCGGAACGTGAGGCAACGTCCGTGTGTGTGCCGTACGTGGCCGCTCTGTAGATTGCACTACTTTTCAAGCCAAGTTGTCTCGAAGGTTGGGTTGAGATGTATGTCGAGTTGTCGCAAGGGACCGTCGCCGCTGTTGACAAATTTGTGCGGCTCGCCGGCGCGGACGATAAGAACGTCACCAGCAGTAGCCTCTCGCTCCTCATCGCCAACCCTCCACTTTGAGCGGCCTTCCATGACATATACGACCTCGACGTAATCGTGCTTGTGCAAGCGCGTTCCACGGCCGGGTTCGCCGATGACTACGAAGAACGAGATGCCGACGCTGCCATGATCCATCCCCACGAACTCATGGGACATTCCTACAAATGGGAGTTGCGACTGGTGAATGGCGTACATTGTATGTTTGATTCGGATGGCCAGAGGATGGACTCAGGATGCGTTTGGCAAAGATGGAGGTGCGGCCATTAGTATTGAGTTCCGGGCAGTTAAACCGAAAGGGTGGCTACGGTAGCGCGCTACTATGTAAACGCGGATTCAATGCGCATGTTCGCCGAAATGATGCTGTCGCCTAAACGTGCTTGGAGGAGACCACTGGCGATCTCCGCGAAACCGACTTCTGGCCCAAAATAACTTCCGGGTTGCCCGTCAAACGGGAAGAAGACAAGGTTCTGCTGCTGCGGAACTGGATCAGCACTTCTGGCCTTGTCACTTACTTCTTCAATCCCGCCGTAAAGTTTGTAACCACCGTGACGGATTGGCTGACCTGTTGCTCAACCCGGTCGAGTAGAAATTTCTTGCCGTCGGGCGAGACATCGTAGAAGACCTGCGGAGCGGACCAACTGGCGACGAACTTCTCGGCAGCGCCGAATTGCAATGCGCCGCCCGCACTCGTTACCGGGACCACAAGAAGATTGAAAGTCAGGTCCATGTAGTAGAGTTCTTTGCCGTCCTTGCTCCACCGCGGGTGTTGTCCTCCATTAGCCGAGACCTGCCACTTGCCCTGCCCGCCGCCAAAGGGCACCACATACACTTGAATCGTGCCGGATTCACCCGACGTGTAGGCGAGCCAGTCGCCATCTGGAGAAAGTTTTCCATTCGCACCCCGCTCCAGGATCAGCGATGGTTTGCGTTCTCCCTCAAGCGGCAAGGACCAGATCTGCCGGCCTGGGCCAGTCGATATGGCCCGCGAATAGAGCAGATACTTGCCGTCGCGCGACCAATCGTCGAGTGCGGGATGATCAACTTCTGTGAGCAAAGTCTCTTCCGCGCCGCTGCCGTCGGAGGATTTGCGGCAGAGGGCAAACTGACCGTTGCGAGCGGAAGAGTAGGCGATCCATTTGCCGTCGGGCGACCAGATGGGGGAAACATTCCCAATCGGTCCAAAGGTGAGCCTGGTGCGGACTCCACGCGCTAGATCGAGCACCCAGATGTCGGTTTCACCGGAATTAAGCTGGAGAGCGACGCGGTCGCCTTGCGGGGAAAGGATCGCGCCTTGCAAGTCGGGGAGCTTGTCGGCGATGGTGCTGACCTGTTTCCCGCTGCGATCCAGCCAGACCAACTGCAAGTCCCCCGGAGGCGCCGCTTCCGAAAACCAGCAACCCGTCGCCGGAAGCCGAGGCATCCATGTGTCAGGTGCTGGAGTCGTTCATCATGCCCTTGGCCACATTCTAGGGCTCTCCACTCAGCGTTCCAGTGGAAGGGTTGAAAGGCTGTGCCATTAATTGGTCGCCACGGCCGAACAAAAGAAAACCGCTGGCGTAAACTGCATTGGATTGAGAGCGGAACAGCGGACGATTTTCTCGGCCGTCGAGCGATGCGAAGTAAAGCGTGTTGTTCGCCGCCTTGGAAGGATCGTGGTGAAGTGCGACATAGAGGAAATGCTTACCGTCGGGAAGGAAGTACGGCCAGCGATGCGAGGTGTGCAGAGCGGTATCGACCTTCGTGATCGCAGTCGGAGTCCCTCCGCTAGCATTGACACGCATCAGGGCCGCTGATGGAGCCGGAGAGAACAGTATCACACCACCCGGTCCCCAGGCGCCGCCGCGACCGAGCGGTACGTCACACAATACCTGCGCCGAGCCGACGTCGAGTCGATCGTTTTGAGCTTGCTCTCGGCGAAGAATCCGAGGGAACGGCTGTCGGGCGACCAAAAAGGAAAAATCGCGCCCTCGGTGCCGGGCAGTGCATGTGCTTCCAGCGCGTTCGTAGGACGTACCCAGAGCGCCGTCTTGCCGTCAGCGCCGGTGGTCGCAAACGCGATGGATGAGCCATCGGGCGAAAGCACTGGCGGGCCTGCAGAATCGCCGGTCAGGTTGAATGTGGTCTTCTCCGGAGGATCAATGACGGCGCGGATGGAGCGCGCAGACTGAGCCGGATGGTAGAAGAACAGGGCGGCGGCCGCAGTCAGAACAATCGCGGCTACCAGGGCCGCGGCCCAACCAAGACGCTCACGGCTACAAGACCGTTCGGGGGTCACCGGCGCGGCGGCCGGAGACGATTTGTCAGCCGCAATCCATTGCAGCTCGAGCTTGATGTCGTGCGCCTTCTGATAGCGCTCTTCCGGATTCTTCTGCAGACAAGTCGTCACCACGCGTTCGAAGGCGGGCGGAATTTGTGGCTTGACTGTACTGATCGGCGCCGGATCACTCTCCAGAATGGAGGAGGCCAGCGAGATCTGACTCTTGCCCGAGAACGGCCGCTTTCCTGCGACCATCTCATAGAGCACAGCGCCGAATGCAAAAATGTCGCTGCGCGCGTCCGCTTCCTTGCCCTCGATCTGCTCCCGAGACATGTACTGGATGGTGCCGACGATGCTGCCCGCTGTAGTGAGTGGGGTCAAGGGGCTGGGCCCACTCAATGTTCGCTGCCGCGGTGAATGATGGCGGTGCTGTTCCTGATCCCGAAAGCAGCCTGCATGCCCAGCGGTTTGGCCAACCCAAAGTCCATCAACTTCGCGCCGCCGGTGGTTAGCATGATATTCCCCGGCTTCAGATCCCGCGTAGTGCCCCTGACTCTGGATCAGCATATCGGGGTTCGAATCCCTGGGGGGCAGCCAAATCCTTTTCAGATCCGCGTGTTCGCTTGTGCCTGTGTGCCGGGCATCGGGCAAATCTCGCAAGACGACATCGAGCTTGCGCCATCGCGCTCAGGGCTCGATGAGTTTGGCGAGGCCGTTGTAGTCTATCGACTCGAGAACCTTTTTTACCGCGGCTTCATCAGCCTTGATTGTATCCGGGTGGGATTCGATCCAGGCCCAAACCACGATGCACTTCACCGCAAGTTCTTTCTGTCCGATTTTTACTCGCGGATTCTCCCGTCCTGTTGGCCCGACGTATACAGCCAGATCCACGAGGGATGTGTCCCCATCGCCGGCCTTCAAGGTTCCCTCGTCCTGCCTATAGAAGGGATGCCCGGCCAAGGCGCCCGCTGGCTTCGGGGCATACTTAGGGGCTGTGGTCAAGGGCGTTCGGTTGGTATAGATCCGAAAATTGACCTGGCGCCGGCGGTTGGTAAGGGTTCGCTCGCGGTCGGTAAGTTCTTGTTGCCGCTTATCGAGCGATGACATCAGTACCTGGTAAGGCGGAAAAACGGCGGGGAGTTCCTCAATCTTTTTGAGCACTGCCTGGGCTTGCTCAGACTTGCCCTGCTGGGTAAGATCTGCAACTTGCTTTGACAACGTTTCCATTTCCGCCAGACGAGTCTTTTGGAAGGCCTTCAGTTCGGCACCATGGACTCTGTAAAATTCCTCCCCAGCCGTTTCTACTTCTTGCTTTAAGGCTGCTTTTTCCTTTTCCAGATCTGCCGTCTGCTGGGCGAGTCCCGCATCGTCGAACCACCAGGTCTGATGAACCACATAACTTGGGTACTTCCGAACCAGGGAATTTGCGCCCTTGTAATCGTAGGTCTCGTTGGCGAAGGCGCTAAAAATGGGGTCCCGATCAACGGTCATGCCCCACGGCGTTGCATTCGGCAAGAATCGAATCAGCGCATCACCGGTGGTCTGGCCCCAGCGCGACATGGCATCGGCGTCCTGCGCAGCGGCAGAATTGGTCAGTAAGAGTGCTCCGACCGCGAGTATGGCGAGTTTCTTTTCCGTTCGCGTCATAGTCTTATTGCTTCACCAGTTCAACGCGACGATTCTTGGCGCGTCCGTCTTCGCTATCGTTTGAAGCCACCGGAGCGAGCGGGCCAACACCTTGCGCATCGAGTCGCGCGGCCGCGATGCTGTATTTAGTGGTCAGAACCTTTACAACGGCGTCGGCGCGCCGGTGCGAAAGGTCCATATTGGAAGCGAGTTGGCCGACGTTATCGGTATGCCCGACCACGTGCAGCTTGAGAGTCGCGTTCTCTTGCAGGAGCTTGGCGATTTCCTTTAGAGCGGAGTCTGATTCGGGCTTGACGTCCGCCTTGCCAGTGTCGAAATAAATGCCATAAACGGCGGAATGGCCGGTGCGGCTGATGTCGCCGGCCAGCGTCGCCGCATCCACTGTCACCAGACCTCCCTGCATTGCCTTCATCTCGATGACGTCCAGTTGAACCTGGGCCTGGACATTGGAATTGTCCTGTTCAATGTGGAAGCTCACATACACATCGCCCTCGGAGCGCGAAAGCTTCGCCGACAATTGACGCGGCGAACAACCTCCGCACCAGCCCGTGTTGCCGACGGTTCCGCCGCCGCATTGCTCTCCGCTGGAGCAGGAAAACAGTGTCTGGAAACCAGCGCTCTGGAGAGCCTGGGCATAGTTGCGAGAAACCTCAAGGGTTGACCGCCCGATCGGAATTGCGTAGTGGATGCGCGTCAGCTTTCCTTCCAGGCTTTGACTCTTAGCCCATTGGTCTTGCTGCAGCTTTCCCAACGGCAACGTGTATTGGTCAAACTCCGTCGCCGAGTATTCCGTGATGACGGAGCCGGGATAACGGGAAATGAGCGGGTGATCCTTGCTGCCCTCAACGTCTTTGTCTTGCGCCACAACAAGACTGACGGCCAATAACACCGCCGACACAACGAAAACTGTTCTTATGCCGATCTTGTTCATGAGGATTCTCCGTTCTTGCCGCCCTGCGAAGGCGAGGGGCGTCGTCATTGCTTGACCAGCTCGACCCGGCGATTCTTGGCGCGCCCGTCTTCGCTGTCGTTTGAAGCCACCGGCGCAGAGGGACCGTCCCCCAGCGCTTTCAGGCGCGCCCCTGTCACTGCATACTTGCTGGCGAGGGCCTGGGTCACCGCGTTGGCTCGTCGCATCGAGAGATCCATATTCGCCTCCAGCGTGCCCTGATTGTCCGTGTGTCCGACGACGTAGAGTTTGAGTTTCGGATCCTGCTGCAGCAGCTTGGCGATTTCCTTGAGCGTGGCATCCGACTCCGGCTTGAGATCGGCCTTGGCGGTATCGAAAGAGATTCCATAGACGGCGGCGTGGCCGGTCCGCGAAACGT
>Ga0187805_10000104_pt1 | contig 25015 bp, 17 predicted proteins | sample NC_wetland_sal_i_6_FD_132965 | JGI IMG/M metagenome (GOLD analysis project Ga0187805, IMG submission 132965) | Wetland sediment microbial communities from Neuse River Estuary, North Carolina, USA - Control_5 | ecosystem: Environmental > Aquatic > Freshwater > Wetlands > Sediment | place: USA...
AACACCAGCTTGGCGCGGCAAACCAGGTTGTGGGGCAGCGTGCGGGAGTGGGCGAAGCTGCGAAGCTGAATACCCTCTTCGTCGGTGAGGATCAGGGGAGGCTTGGGGCGGCCGGTGATCATACCGCAGCTTAACCCAAGCCGAACACTTATGCTAGTTATTTATGGGACACAACACTAGCTCTAAGGAGCAGAACATGACAGTACACGAAATACCCGGAGTACTTAGCGTTGAATGGAATGACGAGGTTAAGGCAATGATCGACACTTGGTCAAACTACACGATAACCGTCCCTCAATTTCGTGAAGCGATCTTGGAGAAGGGGATTGCCCAAGCCAAGGTCCACAAGGGTCGAGCATGGATCATGGACGCCAGTAAAGCTAAAGGAGCCTTTCCCCAAGATGTACAGAAACTGATTGAAAACGAGGTGTTCAAAATCTTTGCCGCAATCGGTGTCAAGTACTTCATTACGATTAAGTCGGCTTCGTCGGTGACCAATATGGCCATCGACAGATATACGGCCCAGGTCGGTCCCTCAGGACTCCAAATGGTCGAACTGCCAGATCAGAACACGGCCATACAATGGCTGAAAGAGCATCGATAGCGCCTGACGGCGGTTGCAACTTGACCGTTGTGCGTCGCCCAGATGCGTTGCGTGGCTGGCATGATCGTATAGCCGCGCACGCGTATTTGGGTGTTGTGCTCGCGGGGGCTCATCCAGTTTTGGGTCGTGAAAGCGAGCGCACTGTCGTTTCGGTGTTCTGAGGAACGAGCATCGCGTTGGCAGACCAAATGATGGTACGAGATGACCACCGGATTCGTGCCGCCATGCGGAACGCCGGCCTCGACGCTCGTAAGACGCATGGTTCACGCAAAAATCTAAACACATTCGGCCAGGCTGTTCGATTGGCCATTTGTTTCATTGATCACCGAGCCATTTGCTTTTCCATTCGGCGGATTCACAGTTTTTCCTGTTGAGAGAACTGAGGGCGCAGAATCGCGTTGCTGCGACGGGACGAAGACTCCCACGCGGGTCGTAGATCCGGCTGAAAATGTTGGGGCGGAGCCGGCGATTGCGCTTTGTTTGCGAAGTTGCCGGGCACCGCGCTCGTCTCGTGAAGTGCTGAGGCAGACCCGCATGCGGGGAAGGCTGAGAGGCCTTCCCTTTTTTCTTTGCGCACTAGTGAATCGATGTGCTCAAACTTTCCCCGCTTTTCCGCACTCCAGTGAGGGAATCGATTCATGCTCCTTCAAGAAAAACCCGCCAGGCGAGTCTAGAAGGGGGTACCAAGGGGGGTTACCACGTCTGCAGAGCATTTTTAAGCCAGTGAATCGATCGACTCTAAAGAATTGCCGTATAGGAGGTTAGATGGTGAGCGCGGAAGGAATCGAACCTTCAACCTACTGATTAAGAGTCAGTTGCTCTGCCAATTGAGCTACGCGCCCACGGTGGGGTTTTGGCTGGTAGGACGAATCAAAATTATAGCATCGGCCGGTTGTTCTCCGCAGACCGGAACACCGGGAATCTCGACAACTCTTGATGGCAATATGAACGCGACTGCGTCGTCGCGTTCCAGCGTGAAGTGCGCACGCGAGATCGCGGCTCACTGAACGTGTAGCCGAGTGTCGCGAATAGTGGTTCCGATGGCTAAGAACGTTGGCGAACTTCTGCGGCCAGGCTGCCAGCTTCACTCGCCGCCGGCCGGCGCGGAGGCAGGGGATGACTCGCAATCGGCGGCCGGCGTTCGATCGTGCCGATCACCGGAGCTTCGTCCATGCCGCTCGCGTATGCCGTCGACGCAAAACTCTGTTCGCTGCACATGCGGTCGATCATGCGCTGTTGCCGTTCGTTCAACACCGCGTGCGGAAGAATGGGAAAGTTGCGAAACATCCACAACAGATAAATGCGTTGAACAAATGATGGCATTACGAATCGCGGACCAATCGGTGTTTGCACTCGCACCACACCGTCCGCTAGCTTTTCGATCCACATACCTGGGCCCACCTGGAACCTGAAATTAGCCAGAGCAATTCTAGGGCCGCCATTATTGCATCAGGGGCGATGCATTGGGAAGCCCTTTTTCAAGGATTTATCGATATATTAATCGAAACCAGCTCCGCTTGCCTCACACGCCTGAACTTTTTTGGGATGTTTCCTCCCGGCGAGGGTGCTGAAATGGCCGGATTTTGCCCGCATTTCGTGGCCCCTTGTCTTCTATGCGGTGACTTCGGGAAGGATGTCCATGCGGCGGATCTGGGCTGCCACCCCAAAGTCGGATCCCTGCTCCTCGACCCGCACGATGGTGGCTTGGCAGCAGACCCAGCACTTCTCGCCCGAGGTTAGTTCTGGGGGCAGGATCAGTACCAGCTCGACGTCGGTTCCCTTCTCCATCTTGGAGTTGGTGTAGAGGAACACGCCATTCGCGCTGATGTCGCGGGTTTGAGCTGTCTGATCTGCGCCCTTAGATGTGCGCACCCGCGTGGAAACGCGGGTCGCGATTCGGGTTCCAGAGCGGCGCTCGGTGTCCGTCTTCATGCAGGCCAAAAATGCCCACTTACTCTACACCAAGTGGACGAATGGGAGTAGGAATTCCGGCGCGGGTAGCGGGAAAGAGGGCCTGCAAGAGGGGTCCGGCAAAACCTGGACGGACGAATGCGTCCGTCCCAACACGACTAGCTAGTTGGACGGCGGCTGCGGGCTGCTGGAACCACCAGGGCCTGCTCCATGGTGGGGACATTGGTGCCGCGCAGCTTGACTTCGATTTCGTGCAGCTTCTCGGTCTGTACGGTCTGATAGTAGGCCTGCACCAGCAATGCCATAGTGAACGGATTGTCCTGATCTTCCTCCAGATGGGCAATCGCATCTTCGTACTTCTTCTGATCCATCAGCAGCGTTCCAGCGGCTCCTTGATAAGAGCTCTGAATCACGCGGTTGCGGCTGCCGTTAGCGAGCGCTTCCAGTTGCTGCAAGGTCTTTTCCGCAGCCGGCTGATTGCCGGAATTGGCTTCGCGGACGACGCGGTTGCGCAGGATGCGGGACAGTTCCTCATCGCGATCAGACGCAGAGATTGTAGCGCGATGACTCAACGCTTCTTCCGCCAGCTTCAGATGCTTGAGCGCAACGTTGTCGTCGGTCTGATATTCCGCCATCTGGCGCAGAGCTTGCGCTTCCTGCAAGTCGTGCTCCTTGGCATGAGCGGTTTCGGCGATTTCCTGCAGTTGCTTGTCGGCTTCCGCGTAGTTGCTCTCGCGCACGTAGGTCATTGCCTTCTGGATGCTGTAAAGCAGGCGGTCAGCTTCGTTGTGGGCGAAGCGGATGGCTTTGTCATACTCGACGCGGGCCTGCTCCTGATTGCCCATCAGGGCGTAAGTATCACCGAGCCCAACCTGGGAACTGATGAAGTCCGGATCCATCTTGAGGGCGGCGCGATAGTGCGTGAGCGCGCTGTCAAATTCTCCGGCCATGCGCTTGAGCTCACCGTAGGAATCCTGCGGATTGGGCTCGTTCGGCAGAAGCGCAACGTAACGATCCATGGCGACGAAGGCCTTCTGGAACTCGCGATGACGGGCGTCCACGTATGCCAGATCATTCAAGGCCGCGGGAAAGTTCTTGTCTAGGACCAGCGCCTTCTCGAAGAAGCGCCGCGCCTGATCGTCGCCGTTTTCTCCCATGAGCCAGTTGCCCGCGAGGTAAAGCAGGTGTTTGTCATGGGGATACATTTCGAGCATGTCGTTCATGGCCGTGATGCCGGCGATGAAATCGCCTTCCTGAACCTTAACGATCCAGGCAATCATCAATTGTTCGCCGGGATTGAGCTTAGGAGCAAGCGCCTTGGCTTTCTCGCGAGCGGAGGAGATTTCCTGGGGATTGCTGCTGTTGAAGGCGATCCAGGCCCATGCGACCGCGAGGTTCGGATCCTCTTTCACCGCGGCGCGCCAGTCATCGTTGCAGCGCTCGAGATAGAGATTCTCGTAATCTTCCATGCCTTTGTAATAGAGCTCGCGGGCCTTGGGCGATGAAGTGGTGATGGGCAGCGTCTTGGATTCACCCTGCTTCAGATGGTGCGCGACCAGCGGCGCGGCGAGGAACAGCCCGAATAGAAAGATGGCGCAAGCTTTGATCGAAATGGTGCGGGGCATCAAAGATCTCCGGAACAGAGCGTAGTTTGGGGAGGGAATACGAGAGAAGGGTAACATCGGCGTAACCGGCCTACGAGGTGACGAAAGGGAGTGGAACGGGTGCGATTGGGGAGCAAGGCATATAACCACGAAGGACACCAAGTCACACGAAGGAGAAGCATCCGTAGGCTTCCTTCGTGGCACTTCGTGCCCTTCGTGGTTATTGCAGCTGACGGGGGTTAGTTTTGAGAACCATTTATCGATTGGAAGACCCACCCCCCTCCCCCCTGGCACCTCTTAGTTCCTTGGAATCATCATGTTAGCCAAAAGTTGGCTTGCAAAATCTTGAGCGCCAATGGTTTAGGTATCAAAATATTGGAAACAAAGAGCTTATCGCGAAACCTGGGCTCAAGTGCCACGCTCTCGCGTGACGCCATGATTAAGGAAATCGATTGCGGAAGGCAAGGTCAGATGTCACAAAGGGCTGTGGATTTCCGCCAGGAACCACAGGGGACACAGAGGGCACAGGGGCAAAACCCTGGGAGCCTCTGTGTCCTCTGTGGTTGAGCTGCGTAAAACAAAATTGCTGGCAGCCTGCCCCGGTTAGAAGTTGAACTTGGCCGCGAGCTGAATGCCGCGCGGGCCACCACCGCCGAGGAACGGGTTGCCGATACCGACGTCGCCGGTCGCGGAAATGCCGTAGTAGCTGTTGGGGCCACCTACCTCTCGTCCATTAACTAATTGATAGCCGCTCGACGGGGTCGGATCAGCGATAAACGCGGGCAAAAATGGATTGGAGAAGTTGGGATGGTTCACGATATTGAAGAAATCCGCGCGCAGTTGCAGGCTCAGGCGTTCGGTCAAATTGGTGTTCTTGTACAGGCCGAAATCGAATTGGCGGAAGTTCGGCCCGCGGAACTGGTCGCGGTGTTCGTTGCCGTAGTGCCGCGTGCCGATCACACAGTCGGAAGCGAGCCCGTTCGCCGCAGTAGCCGTACACGGGATTGCAAACGAGCTCAGCGTCATGAACTGGTAGGGATTCGCGTTGTTCTGCGTGACCGGGGCGACTACATCTGGCCGGTCATAACCCTCGCCGCCGCCGCTGTAGTCGTCTTCGGCGTTGTAGTTGAACTGGAATGGCTGACCGGTCTGGACGGTCAAGGTGCTATTGAATCCCCAGCCATTCCTGAGCTTCTGCATACCGCCAGTCATCTTTGGCAGGTCGTAGGCGAGGATCCAGGAGGCGCGCCGGGGCAGATCGAAATTCGAAGGCCCGTACTCCAGTTGGGGGTTGGTGCTGTCTTGCGGCTGGGCTGCGTTGGGTTCGAAATCTTCGCCGTCGCTGGAGTTGTCCAGGGATTTCGACCAGACGTAATTCAGGATCGAAGTGAGGCCGTGCCATCCGGTGATGCGGAAGCTGCCCTGGAAGGCGTTGTAGTTCGACTTGCCCGTAGAATTCTCCTGCAACACGTAATATGAGCAGTAGACGTTGCCGGTGCAATAGCCGCCAAAGGGACGTGCCGCGCTGCCGTAATCCTGAAAGCCGACGGTCTCATCCACTTGGTTGATGGTTTGTGAGCTGGGCTGGTTGAGGTCGAAAAAGCGCCACAGGCGGTGTCCCTGCGAGCCCACATAGCCCAGTTGAACCATCATCTTGGGGCCAATCTGCTGCTGGATGTTCAGGTTGTAGTTTTCCATGTACGGCGTCTTGATGTTGCGGTCGAAGGCAAAGGTGTCGCATTCGAGGGCGGCGCAGCTTGGGGTCCCGTAAGCCGGAACTCCCGGCGAGATCGATCCGGTGGCAACTGCGGAAATGATCTCATCTTGAGGCGGACCAACCGGGTTGTAAGCCGGACCGGGATCGAAGTACGGCGGGTAGGGCAGATGGCCCATCACCATATCCTGCGAAAAGGCGTCGAAGAAAATGCCGTAACCGGCGCGAATGACCGTCCTGCCTTTGCCGGTCACATCCCATGCGGCGCTGACGCGCGGAGCGAAATTCGTGCGGTCAGGGTTATACAACCCGCTGAGCCCCGGCTGGCCCACCTGCGTGAGGGTGAATGTGCCGGCGCCCGTGGCCGGAGACTCGCTGGTGATGTTGCTCAACAGATTGTTCTTCTCTCCCACGACGCCCGAATAGTCCCAACGCAGGCCGTAATTCAAGGTTAAGTGGGGGGTGAGGCGGAAATTGTCCTGGAAATACAAGCCGTAATTGTTCTCGAAGGTGTGGCGCGAGGTATTGCCGGAGTACTGCAGACCGCTATCGACGTCGCCGGCGAGAAAATCTCCAATAGAGGTTCCGGTCACTCCACCGGTGAATTTCAGTCTGCCGCGGAACCAGTGGCCGTCGGGATTCTGGGCGACGGTGGTGCGGTGGAAATCAAATCCGAATTTGAAATCGTGCTTGTTCATCTTCCACGAAAAGTTGTCGATGAACTGGATGTTGCTGTCGACGCGGTGGCGAGGATCGCTGGAACTGGCGCCCAGTTGGGAAACTCCGCTCACCAGAATGATGGGCAAGCCAGAATCGGAAAAACCCGAACCAGAGCAGCCCGCTGTAGTGCTGGCGGCGCACAGGCCAATCGAGCTGGGATGGAAAGTTTGATCCGCTGGGTAGAAGCCTTCGGCGAAACGATTCCATCCGAAGCGAGCTTCATTGATTTTGTTGCCGCCGAAAGTGTGCACGTAGGACAGCGAGACCAACTGGACCCGCGTGGGAGTGTAGGTATTGAAGCCCGGCAACTGGCCTCCACTGGCGGTCAGAGCCAGCGGAAACGACTGCTTACTGTCTCCGTAGAAATAACGGCCCGTGAGCAGATTGTTGGGGTTGAAGCTGTGGTCAACTTTGGCGATAAGACTGGTCAGATTGTTGAACGAGGGAGAGACTACTGAGGCCGAGCCCGGAGAACTGGGTAGGTTCGGCGCCGGCCAGGGATCGCGCGCCAATAGCGCCGCGATCACGGGATTGCTGGCGTCGGCGGGAGCCAACTGACCATTCGGGCCGCTTCCGGTATCTGGGACGCTTGCGATCGTGACGACGCCTACCGGTTCCCTCTGACCTTCGTAGTCGAAGAAGAAGAATGTCTTGTCCTTTACGATGGGACCGCCAAGCGATGCGCCGAATTGATTGTTGTGGAAAGGCGCTTTGGGCTGGCTGGCGATATTGAAATAATTGCGCGCATCGAGCGCGTCGTTGCGGAAATAGTCGGCGGCGCTTCCGTGGAATGCGTTGGTGCCGCTTTTCGTGACGATGTTCACGACTCCGCCGGCGTTCCGTCCGTACTCTGGTTCGAAGTTGGAAATGACATGGACTTCGGCCACGGCATCGAGGGGCAGGATTGTGGCGGGAGTTCCGAACACGCCCGCTTCATTGATGGCGGGATCGTTGCGGAATCCATCGTTCATGTCGGTGCCGTCGAGCAGGTAATTGTTGGAGCGGCCGCGCGCGCCGTTCATCGAGAATTCGCCGAAGGAACCGGGAGAATCGGAAATCTGGTCGGGAGATCCAGCAACACCCGGATTCAGGTAGATCAGTTTGGTGTAATCGCGGCCATTGACGGGAAGATCTTTGACCGTGTCCTGGGTCAACACGCCGCCCAGATCGTTGGTGGTGGTTTCTACCAGAGGCAATTCGTCAGCGGAGACTTCCACCTGAGTCGACACCTGGCCTGCTTTCAACGCGGCATCTACGCGGCGTTCGGTGGCCACGTCGACCGTAACTCCCTTGGTCACCGAGGTCTGAAATCCTGCCTGGCTGACGGTGACGTCATAGGTGCCGATGGGGAGTTCGGGCAAGGAGTAGCTGCCATCGCCGCTGGTGGTGGTGGAGCGCTGAAGTCCGGTGCCGGTGTTTTTCACGGTGACCTGTGCGCCGGCGACGACCGCACCCGAAGGATCGGCGACTGTGCCGAGAATGGTTCCGCGAAAGGTCTGGGCCGAGACACTCACCGCAGCAGCCAGAAGCATGAACAGCAGGAAGTTGCGCACTTTCATTTGCTCTCCTTGAAACCGGTCCTCCTGAGAAATGAATCCTTTGCAGAAACATTCACGCCGTCAGATTCTGGGAAATCTTGCAATCGCTTGCGTCGCAACGGGATGTGTGTCCGCAAACCCGCAAAGATCGGCGGGGAAAACATTATCCAAAGCGTGTACTCACAGTCAACCAAGGAGTTGTAAATGGGCGAGATAGATTTTGCAAATGGTGATTGCGAGTGGATGAGGGAATTCCGTGTAAGACGGTGCAGCGGCGTTGGTGCAATGCGTCGGAAATAGGGATCGTTAACTATTGCGCCTCGATCCGCGGTGTCCTCGAAGGTCAAGAGCTTTAACCACAGAGTGCACAGAGGAACACAGGGGAAACCGGCGACCTATAATTGTCGATCTGTTTGACGCCTACACTAGAAGTTGAAAGCAACGCCGCCGCGGATGGAGCGGGCAGAATCGACCAGGTAGACGGTCTGGCCGTCCTGGCCGAGCACGGGAATGTATCCCTGAGCCAGAAGATTGCGCAGATCGATGAGCGCTTCCATGTGGCCGCCGAACGCCGGAATCGGCTGGCGGATGAAGATGCTGAGGAAAGAATCGCTTTGGCCGGCAGAGGCGTTAAACATGTCGACGGGAGTGAGCGAGGAGCCGTCGACCCAGCGGTAGGAGGCGATCCAGCGAGTGTGGGTGCGCTGCAAAGTTCCGCTTAACTTGGCGGCGACGGCCTGACGGCGGACGGAAGAAATCCACTGCTGGGCATTTTGCAGTTGCACATCGGGCTGGGCGAGATCGAGAACACCGCCGAATGCGTAGTCGATGGTCGCTGTGAGGTCGGAAGAAAACTTATGCTGCAGCACGACGCGCAGACCGTTGGTCGAGAGATTGCTGCCCGCGTAGGTGAACGTGCCGGAGGTCATGTCGGGCAAGAGGAATCCGCTGGCTGCCGTGACTTGTCCTACGCCGGTCAGCGCCGGGTTGGCGATGCGATCGGAGAATGCGGCGAGTTGCAGGTTGGTCTTTCCAATGCGGCGAGAAAGACTGACTTCCTGATGATGCGCGCTCTCCAGTTGTGGAGCGAAGTTCGAGAGGCTGACGCGGGGATCGGTCTCGCTGAAATCGGCGGGCGCGGAGTCGAAACCCTTCTCGGAGCGCAGATCAGGACGCGAACTGGTGTAGGAGTACTCGACGACAGTGTTGGGCGAAAGATGCAAGTCGGCGGATGCGTAGGGACGAAACGCACCGAGATGTCCGAGGAACTGGATGGTTTGCAGTTCGCTGCCGAACTTGAGTTCGAGCACGTCGCCGAGCGCGAATTCGTCTCCCGCGGACATCGCTAGAGCTTGCAACGCAGCATTGTGCAGGCTTGGGTCGAAGGTGGCGAAGCGACGCACGGTCAGCCCGACCATAGGCTGCGATCCATCCTGCAGTCGGCGGGAATATGTGGTGCGAAGAACGGCCGCGGGCACGCTGTCTCCGTAGCCGACATTGCCGCTGAAGGCGAGATGGCCGTCGGAGAAAATCGAGCGTTCGAGATTGAAGCCGGTGGTCATGTCGGAGCCGCCACCGTAGCCGGATGCGTCAGAGCCGGCGAGGAACGAGAGCGTTCCGGTCATCTCGTGTTTCTGTGTCTCGGCTTTGGCCGGATCGTCAAAGATGCGCAGGATAGGACGGTTGGCCACCGAGCGTAGCGTCCATTTCCAGTCGTCATCGTCGGGCAGGGAGCGGACTGGACCGAGTTCCATGATGCCGAGCAGCGTGCTCAGCGTAACGTTGATGCTCAGCTTGTCGCCGGGACGCAGGCCAACTTTTTCGCGGAGCGCCGGCAGGAACGAGGGAGCGGTCACTTTCAAAGAATAGAGACCGGGCAACAGGTTAGTAGCGGTGTAGTAACCGGCGGCATCGGTGAAGACCGTGAGAGTCTGATGGGCCGAGCCAAGAATCTCCACGACGGCGCCCATCTGGGGAGTGCCGGAGGCATTGCGAACGTATCCCGAGATCGCTCCCGGCTGCGATACAGCCCACACGGGAAGCGCGAACCCAAGTACGATCGCCCAAGTTCCGAGCTTGCGTAAGTTCAACTTCGCCCCACCCCTGGGGGAATGCAGGGAGTTACTCTACTGCAAACACCGCAGACGGATCAACGGTCTGCTTGGAAATATTGTCGTTAACCTTGATCTCGATCTTGTAAACGCCCGGCTGAAGATTGGCGGGTACGATCGATTTTTGCAGCGTCACCTGGTCGCCGACATTGCCCATCGTGTCGGTGCTTTCGACTTTCTGCACCACCGATTTGTTGGTGGCGATGTTGGTGATGTCGTATTCAAAGGTAGCGGAAGGCTTGTGAGTCTTCTCGTCTACGCCGAGATTATAGACCTGCATCCAGAAATTTACCTTGCCATCTTTGTCGCGCTTAAAGGTGGCCGGCTTGCCATCGGCAGGTGGAACGCGGGGACGGACCTTCATGGTGCCAATGACAAAGCTGCCGGTGCCGATCGCCTTGGTGGGCACCGGCTCCATCTGGTCGGCAAGAATCAGAGTCGAGGTCGAAAGCTTGTCGTCAGAGAATTCGGGGACGACCACGCTGCGGCTCCAGAGGCCCTTGCGATCGCCGTTCACGTCTTTAATTGCGATATTGAGCTTGTAGCGCCCGGGACGCAGAGGCAGGGCCTTCCAGTAGACCGAAGCGTTCTCCGCGGTGCGCGGCAGAAGTTCGGCAGGCACATCCACCTGCACCGTGTCTTCGAAGGTCTGCACAATTTTCCCGGTCAATGTCGAAAGACGGCCGAAGATATTGACTGTGCCGCGTTCAACCCCGTCTTTGTTGACGAAAGTGATATCGCGGTTCTTCATCTGAATGGTCACCGGGACAAGAACGGTGTCGGAGGTGACCTTCACGAAATCCGCGCGCACGTCGAACGGCATCGGGTTGAGGATGACTTTCGAATTCACTGCCTCTTCGAGATCGGTGAACTTCACTTTCGGAGCGGCTTGCAGCTTGGCGTACTGCTCGAGGCGGTCGAACTCTTTGGCTGCAATCATCGAGCTCTCCGGACCGGCGCCCAATCGCTCCAAGCCTCCGCCCTGAAAGCGTGCTGCTTTGTTCGACTGCCCCATCTGCTCCCAGAGGGTCAAGCCGGCATTGGGGGTCATCAGCAGAGCATCTTTTTCGGACCGGTCCATGGTCATGTGATATTCGCCGCACATGCAGGTGTCGACGAATTCGATGATGACTTCCTGACCAATGCCTTCAATATAGCGGTAGCGCCAGTCTTCAAAGGGGAAGGTGGAAGTTTCGCCGCCACCTTCTTCCATGGGACGCTCGTAGGTGCCGCCAGAGGGATGCGACTCGATTTCATCCGGCTTGCCGTAGACGATGTACATGTGGCCGCGATCCGTCCTCCAGCCGGGTACGCCCGCCGCGAAATGTTCGTTGGCGTAGGCGATGCGCTGGTAGTGCTCTTCTTTGTACTCGTTCTCTTCCGTGTCAGGAGTGGGGTCACGGCGCTGCCAGAAAGCTTCGATGAAGTTGTCGCGCTCTTCATCGTTGGAGAGTTGCTTGAACGCTGCCCGCTCTTCGTCGGTAATGATGTAGACGACGTCCTCATCCAGCCACTTCTTGTAGGCGGGATTGACTTCGCGCTTGAACTCCTTCATCTGCTGCTTTTTTCGTTTGGCGTCCACGGGACGCTTCAGCGGGTCGGTCCCATCAGTGGGCTGAGCCTGCGTGGAGGGGGTCGCCGCCTTACCGGCTTGATCGCCAGTCTTGGCATCGGATGCGGGCTGGTCTTGGGCAAGAGCAGTCGACGCCAGCACAGCCAGACAGGAAATTAGACAAAGTCGAAAAAAACTGCGATACGCAACCCGGAACATGAAAGGGACTCCTGCCAAGACAACCGTCGTCTATCTATTTTAGGCCGTCAGTTGTGTGAAAGCAAGGTTAAGTCGTGCCCGGAGAACGAATTAAAACCTGCCGACCGCATACGTTGAGAAGCCGGCCAAGGGTTGCCGAGTTGCCTGGGAGAGATGCGAAATCGTCAGCCCTGTCGCCGGGGTAGGAAGGCTATAATGTTTGGTTCGGGGGCAGCTGTTATCACTCCCTGCGCAGCGGGTCTCGGGCCACTTCCTCGACGTTGGATCGGGAACTTTCTCGGCAGCAAGCTCGTAACAGAGGATGTGTGTCCGTCACGGGCTGCAAGGTGCAGGCTGTTTCTGTCGCTAAATAAACGATTTGGCGGGATTCAGTCCTCTGTGGGAGACAGGATATCCCCGCCGTGACGGGCCTCATGAAGCGTTGGAAAAAAGTCGCAATTGGCGCGGGCATTCTGGTGCTCCTGGCCCTTGTCGTCGGCATTGCGGTTTTTGAGAGCGGCCGGAATGTGGTGACGGTGCAGACCGGCAAGATCCAGCGCGAAGATCTGGCGACCGTGGTCAGTGCTTCGGGCGAAATCAAGCCCAAGACGTACGTGAATGTAGGGGCCAACGCCTTTGGGAAGATCACCCACTTGTACGTGAAGGAGGGCGATCACGTGAAGAAGGGTCAATTGCTGGCGCAATTGGAAAACGTGCAGTCGTCAGCCGACGTAAACGCCAATGAAGCGTCCCTGGAGGCGGCGCGGACGGACGCGCTCGCGGCCGATGCCGCGCTGAAGACGTCGCAAGCGGACCTGCTGCGAGCGCAGGCAGATTACGATCGCAACAAGCTGGATTGGTCGCGCGCCCAGAGCCTGTTTCAGGACGGCCTGATTTCGAAGTCCGATTTCGACAGCCGGAAGAATGCGTGGGCCACGGCCGACGCCGGGCTGACCCAGGCACAAGCCCGGGTGGCGCAAGCCAAGGCACAAAAAGATTCGGCGCAAGGGCACGTGACCCAGGCCCAGGCGACGCTGACGCACTTCACAGACCTGCTGCAGAAGACCACGTATCCGGCGCCGTTTGACGGGGTGGTTACGAACCTTCCGGTGCGCGAAGGGGAGACAGTGGTCATCGGCATCCAGAACGCGCAAGGCAGCACGCTGATGACGATCGCCGATATGTCGGTCATTACCGCGGAAGTTAAGGTGGATGAAACCGACATCGTGAATGTGAAGCTGGGACAGCCGGCCGAAGTCACCATCGACGCCATTCCGAACAGGATTTTTCATGGCGCGGTTTCGGAAATTGGCGACAACGCCATTGTGCGTTCCAGCGGCGTCTCTACCTCGCAGCAAACGACGGCGAGCGAGGAAGCGAAGGATTTTAAAGTGGTCGTGACGTTGCAGGATGCGCCCGCCGATCTGCGCCCGGGCCTTTCGACGACCGCAAAGATCACGACCGCGACGCGCGCCAATGCTTTGTCGGTTCCGATCCAGGCCCTGACCTTGCGGACTAAGGAGCAGATCGAGCAGCAGAATAATCCTCCGGGATCGGTGCATGCGGCGGCACCGTCTGCCGACGTTGCATCCAAGAATAAGAAAAAAGACGAAGTGCAGGGCGTATTCGTGATCCGCAATAAGAAAGCGACGTTCGTCCCCATCACCACCGGCATTACCGGGACCTCCGACATGGAGGTGCTCGACGGATTGAAAGAGGGGGATGAGGTGATTACGGGGAGCTACAAGGTTCTGCGCACACTGCGTCCGGGAAGCAGCGTCAAGATTGACAATACCGCTCCCAAGAAAGAGGACGAGTCGTCATAACCTTAGCCGGGTTAAGACGTCAAAAGGCAGTGGTCAGTGGTCAGTGGTCAGTGGTCAGTGGTTAGTGGTCAGTGGTCAGTGGTCAGTGGTCAGTGGTCGGTGATCAGTGGGCAGTAAGCAGTGGGGAGCTGGTCAGCGGGCAAATCGGGATAGGTTTTACTAGCCACTGATCACTAATCACTGTTTAAAGATTCGGAGAGGTCAGTGGCAGTGAACCAGGAGAAAAATATGGCGACCGCAGAAGTCATCAGCATGCCGAACAACGCGAGTTTAGCTCCGCCGGAAAGTTGCATGATCGCGGCCGAGGATCTGTGGAAGACCTACGACATGGGTTCGGAGCAGCAGGTACACGCGCTGCGCGGCGTCAATCTGCGGATTCAGCGGAACGAGTATGTGGCCATCATGGGACCGTCGGGTTCCGGAAAATCGACGTTGATGAACCTGATCGGCTGCCTGGACACGCCTTCGCAGGGAAAGTATTGGCTGAATGCGCAACTGGTGAGTGAGTTGGATGATGATGAACTGGCGCGCATCCGCAATAAAGAAATCGGATTCGTTTTTCAGACTTTCAATCTGCTGGCCCGGGCGACTGCGCTGCACAACGTGGAACTGCCTTTGATCTATGCCGGCATTCCGACGGAAGAACGCATTGAGCGGGCGAAGGGCGCGTTGAGCGCCGTGGGCATGGAATCTCGCATGCATCACAAGCCGAATGAACTTTCCGGAGGTCAGCGGCAGCGCGTGGCGATCGCGCGGGCGCTGGTCAACAAGCCTTCCATCATCCTGGCCGACGAACCTACGGGCAATCTGGACTCGCAGACCGGCCTTGAAATCATGGCGCTGTTCGACCGGTTGCAGGCCGAGGGCAACACCATCATTCTGGTGACGCACGAAGGCGACATCGCGGAGTACGCGCATCGCGTCATTCACATCAAAGATGGAGTGATTGCCAGCGACGAGAGCAAAGCTCACTAGGCATTGCGTCAGCAATTCCAATAGGCATTGCGCGCTTCGCGCGCAACCCCGGACGAAGGCGTCCGGGGCTACATGTTCAGTTGCTATAGTGCGAGTTTCAGGATTTTTGGACGGCCGTCACCAGCGGCTCGACCGCACTGAGCAGTGCATCCGCCACCACCACCCGGTCTCTGCCTTCCCGTTTGGCGCGATACAGCGCGGCGTCGGCGGCCTCGAGCAATGTTTTCGGTGTCGTACCGTGCTGAGGAAGTTCCGCAACGCCGACCGAGACGGTGACCATCCCAACCGCCTTTCCCTGATGCAGGATGGTCAATTCGCGAAGCTTGGAGCGAATGCGCTCGGCGCGCGCCTGTGTCGCTTTGAGGTCGGCTAGAGGAAGAATGATGACAAACTCTTCTCCTCCGAAGCGACAGACAATGTCCTCGGAGCGAACGCTTCTCCTCAGGAACGCAGCAGTTTCGCGCAGCACGGTGTCGCCGGCTTCGTGGCCGAAGGTATCGTTGAATTTCTTGAAGCGATCGAGGTCGAGCATCAGAACGCCGAGTACATGCTCAGAGCGGACGGCGCGGCGGATTTCGCGTTCCAGAGTTTCTTCCAGATAGCGCCGGTTGAACAGCCCGGTGAGCGCGTCACGGACGGATTGGTCGCGCAGGGCCTCGCGCAGCCGGAGGTTGGCCACAGAGAGACCCAGCTGCTCGGCAAACATATTGGCCATCAACAGGGCCACTTCTGAGAGAGCGCCGGAGCCGATCTTCTGCAGTGGAGAACGCCGATGGCTCCGCCTTGTGACATTAGCGGCAAGCAGACGTACGCTCCTTGACCCGAAACCACGTGCCGGCATTCGGCAGTAGAGTCGCCTGTAGCCACCACGTGCACGTGCCCGGTGCGGAGGGCCCAGCAATCTTCCGGCACAAAAGTGCTTGCGGGGAACTGGCAATCAGACCAGGGCGCGGCCACCTCCAGCAGATCGCGGGAAGAGTTCAATAGCAGCACGGCGCCGCGAAGTTCGGGAAAAATTTTCGGCGCCATGCCCGCCATTACCGCAAAAATGTCCTTCAGATCGGCGCAGCTCTGCAGCAGTTCGGCCGTCTTGGCCAGACTGGTGGCGCGGGTTGAGCGTTGCGTAAGCTCGCGCACCATGCGCTCGTTCTGCAGATTCAATTCCTGCTGAGCCAGCGCGCGTTCGCGCATTTCGGTTTCGAGGCGAAGATTGGCCTCGAACAGCGCGGCGGTATGTTCTTTGACCTCATCTTCGAGAACCTGCTGGTGGCGCATCTGATCGTCAATGTCGGCACAACATCCGAACCACCTGACGATTTTTCCGGAAGGATCGCGCAGGGGAGTCGCTCGCACCAGATGCCAGCGAAAATCCCCTTTGGCGGTCTGGAAACGGTATTCCGCTTCGATGGGCACGCCCGTCTGGTGCGCCTTCTCCCAGTTGCTGGACGCCAGCGGCAGATCGTCGGGGTGCAGCGTGCCCTTCCAGTTCCAGCCCAACAGTTGCTCGATGGTTCTTCCGGTGAGCTCGCAAAGGCGCTGGTTACAGTAATCGAGGCCGAGTCCCGGGATCGCGGTCCACACAATCTCAGGAATCGCTTCGGCGAGCGCCCGAAAGCGGGATTCACTCTCGCGGGCAATCGCTTCCAGCCGCGTGATACGACTGCGGCGAATGAAATGCAATGCCCCATAAAACGCGAACAACACGGTCGTGACCGAAAACGTCAGCAGGTAAGGACGACCTCCCAGAAACAGGGTGGAGTGCGACGTGTGGACCTCCCTTGCATCTCCGACACGCGGAGGGACGCATATCCGCCGCTGTCAAAAGTGCTGAGGTAAAGATCGGCAGAGATCGCGTTTGTCTTATTAGAAACGTCTGAAGGAAGACGTTAGGCCGGCTTAGGGTGTTCGTCGCGAGCTTGCGTTCCGGCGCTGAAAGGAATTCGGAAAACGCGCCGTAGACAACAAAGACGCAGCCAGGCTGCGTCTCCAGTCGAGCAGAGAAAATCTTCCTACGGAGTGGTACTTACCGGTTTCGCCGTCGCGGTATCCGAGGGCATGCTGTGTCCAGCGATGAAGAAGTTGTGGTCATACATGTTGCGGTACATGCGGCCGGCAATCTCGGCAGCTTTGGGACCGAAGGTCGGCCGCCCGCCCTCGAGGAAGATGACGACGACGACACGTCCGACGCTCGTGTTGGCGTAGGAGGCGAACCAGCCGAAACGAGTTCCGGCGTGGGAGCAGGTTCCCGTCTTGCCGAGGATTTCTTCTTCGTTGAAATTGAGGCGCAAGCTGCGGGCGGTGCCGTACTGCACCGCGCCGGCCATGCCGTCAGAGAGTTCGGGAATTACGGGAGCGATATCGAGCTGCCGCTTCACGCGCGGCTGGAAGTTGGCGACTTCCTCCGGCGTGGTGGGATGCTGCAGGTAATAGAGCGTTCCGCCATTGGCAATGGCCGAGACCATGGCGCCGAGTTGCAGCGGGGTCATCGAAACGCCTTCACCGAAGGAACACATTTTGCCGACACCGCCAAGCTTTTCGGGAATGACTTCATCGGGATACGAGCCCAGCTGCTCGCCCGGGATGTCGTATCCGGCGAGCTCTCCGAGGCCGTATTCGTGCGCGTAATAAGCGACCTTTTCAAAACCGAGCTTGCGTCCGAGGGCCTCGAAATAGGCGTTGTTGGAGTGCGCCAGCGCGGTGGTGAGATTCATCCGGTAGTTGCCGCCGAGAGAAACCGGAGTTTCTTTCGAGACCAGGCCTTCGCTCAACGCGGCCAGGGCGACGGAAAGTTTGATGGTGGAACAGGGCTGGGCTCCGCTCGAAAGAGCCAGCTTCTGATTGACCATGGCGAGGACGCGGCCGCTGGTGGGCTCGATGGCGACCACGGTGCCGTTCATGTTGCCTAAGGCATCGATCGCGGCCTGGCGCACAACTGGATCTTCGCCGCCCGTGATATCAGCGGCGCCGATGCCATCCGTAAACGAACTCATCGTGAAGCGTTCATAATAGCGGTGACGGCGCGTAGTTGCTGAGACGCGGCGAACCGGAGTCGCGCTGTGGCTGCGAGCCAGATGACGATAATGCCGGCGAGTGTGCTGCGTTTCGCTGATTTTTTGGGATTTCGATTTGGTCGGGGTATGAGTGGCAATGTGTGCGGCCCAGCTCACTCCAGCCAGAGGCAGGCAGGCGCAAAGGGCAAAAACGAGACGAAGAAGACTTCCCCTGGACATCTTGTAATTTTCACTCCCGGAATCTATGGACTTTGATGCACGCGAAGTGCCACCGGATGGTAATCCCACCCTTTCGCCTGACCTGCGCTGATAGTACGAAACTTAGCATTTCCTGGCAACGTTAATCTTTAAATCGGCAAAAAATAGTCTTTCAGATCTAACCTACTCCCAAACCGCGACATAGGCGCAGATTACCGCGGTTCAGACCCTTTCGGTAACTCGTTACTGGATTACTAGAAAGGTACTGCTCTCTGTGTGAAATGTTTTGCCTACTTCCCTTCTTGCCGCAAGCGCCTTGGCTCTCGCGACGCCCCACTAGCGCACACGCTTCGCTTCGCTCGGCGGGGCGGACGAATGCGTCCGCCCCTACACAAACCGAAAATGTACTTTAACTAGGGCCGAGCTTCGTAGACGATGTTAAACGGAGTTTCTGTGGCTCGCCGGAATCGACTGAAGCCTGCCGAATTTACGACTTGGCGAATACGCGCTTCGCCCGCCTGGGCGCCCAGGCAAAGCCCCACTTCCTGCGACCGCGAGCACGGCGTACACAGCAGAGTGGAAAAAGAGTAATACACGCGGCCCACGGGATTGAGGTTGTCTTTCAGTTGGTCGTTGGCAAAGGGCTCGACGATCATCCATGTGCCGTCGTTCGTCAGCGACTGCCGGACATGGGCTGCCGCGCCGCTGGGATCGCCCATGTCATGCAGACAATCGAAGACAGCGACGAAGTCATAATCTTTGCCGGGATATTCTTTTGCCTTGGAAACCTCGAAAGTGACGCGGTCGCTGAGGCCCTGACGGCGGGCCGACTCGCGCGCCGCCTCAATCGACTTATCGTGATAATCGAAGCCGAAGAATTGAGACTTGGGGAATGCTTTTGCCATGAGTAAGGTGGATGCTCCCTTGCCGCAGCCGACATCGGCCACTCGAGCGCCGGCCTCGAGTTTCTGTTGGACATCGTGCAGAGCCGGAATCCAGGAGCTCACGAGATTTGCGGCGTAGCCGGGGCGAAAGAACTTCTCGCAGCCGTGGAAGACGCCGTCCGCATGTTCGTGCCAGCCCATTCCGGCGCCAGTGCGAAAAGAATCGGCAATGCGCGGCACCGCGGCCAGCGAGCCCAACGCCAGTTCGAATGCGCCCGGGAGATATGCCGGACTGTCTTCATTCGCCAGGGCGAAAGCCTGTTCTTCCGTCAGGCTGAACTTGTTCGTCTTTTCGTCGTACGTGATATAGCCGCCGGCGGCCTGCGACGACAGCCACTCGCGCAAATAGCGCTCATCGGTCTGAGTGTTGGCCGCCAACTCTGCAGAATTCATCGGGCCACCGGCGAGAGCTTTGTAGAGCCCGAGCTTTTCTCCAATGACGACCATGCCGGTGTGAACGGCGGCGCCGAGATCGGTCACGAACTGGCCGATAAAAGCGTTTAGTTTGTCCATATCGAGCTTCGGAACCTGGGCTGTACTCATGGAGTTCACTCCTCCTGAAGGAAAAGGAATAGGTCGGACTCCGGCGCACGCAGAAGTTTGCTTTGGATCGAAAAAAAACTGTAGGAGCCCCAACCGCTTGGGCGCGATTCTCTCTCCAGAAATCGCCGAAGTCAAGGGATTCCCTTGCTCGGTAGGGTGCAATTTCGAAACGAGTTGTATCAGGGCACGCCTTCACAAGCCGCTGAAGAACTCGTTTCAGCATCAGAGCAGCCAGCCTCAGGCGCTAAAGCGCGGCCGATTTTAGAGGACTTAGCGGCACGACTGAAGTCGTGCCCTTCCCAAAACCTAGCCTTCACCGGTTCGGAATGACCACGGGGAGAGGGTTAGAAACTTGAAACTTGAAACCTGAAACTTGAAACCTGCCCTTCTCACATGACTTCATTCCTCTTGCGCAGGAACGCCGGCACGTCAAGATCGTTTTGCTCGAAGTTATTGGCCATGGCACCGCGCATGGTGTCGAGCGAGATGACATCCGGGCGTTCTTGCGCGACGGGAACCGGCGCGGGATCGTCCATGTAAGCACAATCGCCCGCCGTCGATTCCTGCATGATCTGCGGCGGCATCGGGTCGGGCATGGGATCGAGCGCCTCAGGAAATTCCATCGCCTCTTCGTGCGAGGCGGCGAACGAACTGCGAGTCTCCTGCGGGCGATGGCGAGCCGTCGGCATCTCGCGGAAGCCGGTCGCGATCACCGTGATTTTGACCGCGTCCTTCATCTTCTCGTCGAGCACGGCGCCGAAGATGATGTTGGCGTCCTCATGAGCGGCGCTCTGGATGATCGAGCAGGCCTGCTGCACTTCGGCCAGCTTCAGCGACGACGATCCGGTGATATTGATCAGGATCCCGCGCGCGCCGTCGATGGCACCGGCTTCGAGCAGCGGCGAGGCAATCGCCTTTTGCGCGGCGTCGATCGTGCGCTTGGCGCCGCAGGCAGAAGCCGTGCCCATCACGGCGTATCCCATGCGCGCCATGATCGTCTTCACGTCGGCAAAGTCGCGGTTGATGATGCCCGGGATGGTGATGATGTCGGAAATGCCTTGCACGCCCTGGCGCAGGATGTCGTCGGCGATGCGGAACGACTCGAAGAAGCCGGCATCTTCGGCGACAGCCAGCAACTTCTCGTTGGGGATCACGATCGTGGTGTCGACTGATTCCATCAGTTCGGAGATGCCGCGCTCGGCTTGCTGCATGCGGCGTTTGCCTTCGAAGGAAAAGGGCTTGGTCACGACTGCCACCGTGAGCGCGCCCATTTCGCTGGCCAGCGAGGCAATGATGGGAGCGGCTCCCGTGCCGGTGCCGCCGCCAAGACCAGTGGTGACAAAAACCATGTCGGCGCCTTCGAGGGCTTCGATAATCTTGTCGGAATCTTCGAGCGCGGCTTTGCGGCCGACCTCCGGATTCGCGCCGGCGCCCAGACCGTTGGTCAGCTTTACGCCCAGCTGCAGCTTCACGGGCGCGTGCGACATGCGCAGCGCCTGCAGGTCGGTGTTGGCGACCACGAATTCGATGCCCTCCATTCCGGCATCGATCATGCGGTTGACTGCGTTGCCGCCGCCTCCGCCTATGCCGATGACTTTAATCTTGGCGTCGTTGCGGGCCTCTTCGTTGAAGCTGATGCGAATCTTGGAATCGTTTTTCATTTTTTCCACCTACTGAAATTGAGATGCAAAACCTTTCACCACTAAGGACACTAAGTCACACGAAGGAAACCTGCTGAGGCTTTCCTTCGTGTGACTTCGTGTCCTTTGTGGTTCATGCCTTACGCTCCCTTGCCTACCAACAGCGCTTTCAATCTCGTTCCCCAGCGGTCTTCCTGGAAGCCGCGGGCGATGCGGGCGCGCTGGCCGTAGTTCACCATGCCCAGCACGGTCGCAAACTCAGGTTCGGACAACGTCGACGGCATCTTGGCCAGCGGGGCCGGCCACGAGAGCCGGACGGAGCGGCGCAGCACCGATTCGGCCACATCGAAAATTCCCGGCAGGCGCGAGGCGCCTCCAGTGAGGACGATGCCGGCGATGCAGAGATCGAACATGCCGCTCTGGCGCAGCGCGTCGCGCATCATCTCGAAGAGCTCGCGGGCACGCGGTTCCAGAATTTCGGCGACCAGGCGCTGCGGCATCAGGCGCGAAGCGCGATCTCCCACCGACGGGACCTCGACTTCGTTGCCTTCTGGAATCAGCGTGACCACCGCGCTGCCGTACACCCTCTTGATCTTTTCCGCTTCGGCCAGCGGAGTGCACAAGCCGACCGAGAGATCGCTGGTGAAGTGATCTCCTCCGACGGGAATGACTCCGGTATAGGCGACGGCTCCCTGCTGAAAGACGATGAGTTCGGTCGACCCCGCGCCGATGTCAGCGAGGCATACCCCGAGCTCGCGCTCATCGGAGCGCAGGACCGAATCGGCCGCTGCCAGTGGCTCGAAGACAGTGTCGTCGACGTGGACTCCAGCTTTGTTGACGGCAGTGATTACGTTTTGCGTGGCGCTGGTCGCGGCCGTAACCATGTGGACGCGCACTTCGAGACGCCCCGCCATCATGCCCAGCGGATCGTGCACGCCCTGTTGATCGTCGAGGATGAATTCCTGCGGCAGCAGATGGAGAATTTCGCGGTCGGCGGGCAGCGGAATGGCGCGGGCGCGTTCGACGGCCTGCTTGATCTCATCGCGTCCAATCTCGCGGGGACGCGTGCCCAGGCTGATGCCGCCGTGAGTGTTCACGCCGCGGATGTTGGCTCCGCCAATGCCGACGATGGCGTGCTCGACGGGCGCTCCGGCGATGTCTTCGGCGGCTTCCACCGCTTTTTGAATTGAGGCGACAGCTTTGTCGAGTTCGACGATCACGCCCTTGCGCGATCCGCGCGAATCGGCTATGCCGTGTCCGCGATAGCGCAGACCGGAGTCGGTCAACTCCGCCACCAGCGCGCAGGTCTTGGCGCTGCCTACATCAATCGCGGTTAAGAAATTTCCTTGTTGGTTCCCCATGCTTATGAATTCCCTGACGTCAAATTAATTGGACCCCGCGCTTGCCGGCTGCTTGACAATCCCTGGACTCGGCTTCGGAATCGCGGCCACCGCCGAGACTGACGGCTTCTTCGCTTCATTTTTCGGCGCAGTCGCATGAGCCGCGGCTTTCGTCTTCTGCGCCGAGGCAGCGTGCTTGGCTGCCTCTTTCTTCTTGGCACTCGCCTTTACGACTGGCTTCCTCACTCTCGTCCGCTGCACCGGCTTTTTAGGCACGGCGGCTTTCGGATTGAGTTTCTTCTCGGTCAGCTCGAATGCCGGCTTGGGCACGGTGCGATCGTGCGGATTGATGCGCGTCAACAGTGCTGCTGGCCTCACTCCCGCTGCCGCGGCCGCTTTCGCCGCCGCTGCCGTCAGCGCCGCCTGCTTGGGCTTCCCTTCCATGTCGGGATTGACGATCACCTGATTGTCGTAACGCAGGTTCACCGATTCCAGCTTCTGAAATTGTTGGCGCCACTCCTGCACGTGGCTTACATACGTCTTGTAGCGCTTCAGATAATCCGACGAACCCAGTTCGACCAGCACGTCGCCTTGCGGATCGTTCACCCGCACCTTCAAATTTTCGAGATCCGAGAGATCGACTTCACTGAGATCCTGCGAATAGCGCGCGCCGCCGGAATCGAGGTCCTGCACCAGTTGGTTGTAAGCCTTCATGCGGGGAACGCGCGTCGAGAGCGGCTCGCCGGGATTCATTCCCAAAATTACCGGGAAAGAATATTTGTGCTTCTGGGGCAATTCCATCAGCGTGCCGCCGGCATCGACCAGAAAGATGCGCGGGCCCACGCGGGCGAACGCCACAGGAGTGCGTTCGTGAATTTCCACGCTCAGGCGATTGGGCACGAAGCGCATCACGCTCGCCGATTCGACCCAGGGAATCTGTTCGAGCTGCGCTTTCTGCTTGCTGAGCGGAATGAAGAAAATGTTGCGGCCGATGTCGGCGCCCATCACTTCCATGATTTGCGCCTTGGTCACGTTCTGCATGCCCGCGACGTCGATGTCGTCGCTGGATTCGACGCGGAAGCGCCACGAGCGCTCGCCGTAGTGATAGAGATTGGCGGCACCGACGGCTGCGACGCACAAAAGGACAGCGGCAATTGCCGCCCACAACAGGCGGCTGGCGGCCTTTTTGGGAAGCGGGCTGCGGCGGGCCGAGACGCGCTTTTGCGCGCGCAGAAATGGGGATTCCTCGTCCACATCCAGATCGACCAGGCGCGCATCGTCGAGCGACTCGCGCGCGGGTGGAGCGCTGGGTGGGTACAACTCCTCCTGCATGATGGTGGATCCGCTTTTTCGCGCCATCAATTCAGGACAGTTGTCGTGAGGAATCGCTGAGCTTTTTCACTATAACTGCATTTCTCGAATTGAGATAGGCCAAAAGTTACATGATTTGCACAGGTGGGAACCGGGTTGGGTACGAGCACGGTAGTGCTATGGATTCGTGCGCGGGCGCTCGCTTCGCTCGTGGGGCGGACGAATGCGTCCGCCCCTACATGGACCATGTAGCCCCGGACGCATTCGTCCGGGGTTGCGCGCGTAGCGCGCAATAGAGACTGTGGGGCGCGAGGAAAGAGTTGAAATGATAGACGGTGCCGGCACGCCTCGCTTCGCTCGGCGGGGCGGACGAAGGCGTCCGCCCCTACACAAAAAACGGGCGCGGATGGTTGTCCGCGCCCGATATCCCCAGGAGGGCAATTTCAGGGAAGCAAATCGGAGGGTTTTAAACCGGACCTGCGCTCGACACATCCACACGGATCACGGGCGCGACCGGCATCTTGATCCGCGGCACCTCGGGCGTCGCGAAGCGCACTCGCGGACAAGCCACGTTATGCAGCGAAACCACGGCTGGTGCGAAATCTGCGGCCGGGATTTGCATGCGACCAACTTCGGCTTCGAGGCGCGCCCGGTCGGCCTCAATCTTTGCCATCGCGGCTTCCTCGCGGGACGACATCACGTCGAAACTGCCGTTGAAATCATCAGCGAAATTATCAGCGCCGAAATTATCGGTGCCCTTGCGCGAGCGCGCGATTCTGGTCTGAATCCTAGCCAGAGCGGTCGACAGCGGGCACGAAGCCGTTTCCTGGCGCGCCCCTAGAATCTGGGCCTCGGCCAGAAAGCGGTCGGCGTGTCCGGTGGCCAGCGCCAGGACGGCGGTGCTGCTGTGCTCGACGCTGCCGGCGATCTGGTGCGCCCACTCCAAGCCACCATCGTGATAGCTTGCGTTCAATCCGGCTGCCAGCACTGCCGCCACCAGCCATCCCCATGCTTGTGTTTTCATGGCCTTAACCCCTTATGCCTGAATAGACGGAGGCCGTTTCATTCCGTTAGCAAGAGATACGGTGCGGGGAGGGGGAAAGTTTCATAAACCAGTGGTCAGTGATCGGTGGTCAGTGGTCAGTGGGTTTTACTGGCCACTAGCCACTGATCACTGGCCACTTTTTTCCTATCTTGGCAGCGGATCTTTCATCGAGGCAAGCGCGTAACCCATCACCGCCATCGCAGCGCCGTTCTCGCTTAATTCCTGCGGAT
>Ga0187805_10000105_pt1 | contig 24933 bp, 23 predicted proteins | sample NC_wetland_sal_i_6_FD_132965 | JGI IMG/M metagenome (GOLD analysis project Ga0187805, IMG submission 132965) | Wetland sediment microbial communities from Neuse River Estuary, North Carolina, USA - Control_5 | ecosystem: Environmental > Aquatic > Freshwater > Wetlands > Sediment | place: USA...
GAGAATGCAGGCTATCCTTGCGCTGGAAGACGGCAGAGTCTTCCGAGGCAAAGGCTACGGCGCCAAAGGCGAATGCTACGGCGAAGTCGTTTTTAATACTTCCATCACCGGATACCAGGAAATCTTCACCGATCCTTCCTACTCCGGACAGATCGTCGTTCTAACGAATCCAGAAATCGGAAATTACGGCACCAACCAGGATGACAACGAAGCCACGCGTCCCTGGATCGAGGGCCTGATTGTGCGCGAATTCTCGCGCGTCAGCTCGAACTGGCGCTCGCAGCAGGTGGCCGAAGAATATCTGGAACAGTTCAAAGTGCCGGTGCTGTCGGACATCGACACGCGCGCGCTGGTGCGGCACCTGCGTGATCACGGCGTGATGCGCGGTGTTGTCTCCACCATCGAGAGCGATACCGACAAACTGATCGCGAAAGCGCGGTCGATCCCCAAGATGGACGGAATGGATCTTGCGAAAGAAGTCAGCACCAAGCGGTCGTACGTGTGGGAAGTGGGCGAACGCTCGCACGAGCCGGTTGCCGTGGTCGGAGTGAAAGACGAGCCGCCTCGATTTCACGTGGTCGCCTATGACTTCGGCATCAAGCAGAACATTCTGCGCAAGCTGCGCGGCGAGGGCTGCAAGGTGACAGTCGTTCCAGCGCAGACTCCGGCAGAAGATGTGCTGGCGTTGAAGCCGGACGGCGTTTTTCTGTCGAATGGCCCGGGCGATCCGGAGCCGTGCACCTACGCGGTCGATTCCATTCGTAGGCTCATGGGCCGGCAGCCGATTTTTGGAATCTGCCTCGGGCATCAACTGACGGGCATCGCGCTGGGTGGAAAGACATTCAAGCTAAAGTTCGGCCACCACGGCGGGAATCATCCCGTGAAGCAGTTGAAGACCGGCAAGATCGAGATCACGGCGCACAACCACAACTTCGCCGTCGATCCGGATTCGCTAGCGGAGAGTGAAGTGGAACTCACGCACGTCGACTTGAACGACCAGACGCTCGAAGGCCTGCGCCATCGGAATCTGCCGCTCTTCAGCGTGCAGTATCACCCGGAAGCCGCCCCCGGCCCGCATGACTCGCATTATCTGTTCAAGGAATTTACGAAGATGATGGAGGAGTGGAAAGGGTGAAAGACCAAAGCGTTTTTTATGTGTACGCTTTGAAAGATCCTCGCGTTAGCCCCGCACGTCCCTTCTACATTGGCAAAGGCGCCGGCACTCGCGCCTGGGAACATGAGCTACGAATCGATCAGTCCGCAAAGGGTGAACGGATACGCCAAGTTCACGCTGCCGGACTACAAGTGCTCACGGTCAAGCTAGTCGAAGGACTGTCTGAAGCAAAAGCTTTGAGAATTGAAGCGGAATTGATCAGCGCATTTGGTACTGAGGATCGGGGAGGCCTCCTTACGAATGCGGTCGTTCCCACAGGTGTGAAACTCAATAGAAGTCGCGGGATGATCGTTCCGTCAGGCGTAGTCGAGAAGGCTCAGATCGCCCTTGATCACTTGAAGAGTGCCGTGTTTGAAACGACAAAAGCTAACAAAGATGGCGTAACTAACTATGAAGTAGCCAAGTCTCTCGGACTGCAAAGCGACTACGGCGGTGGCTCCAAGAATTACTTGAGTTATAGCGTGCTCGGGATCTTAATGCGAGAAGGAAAGGTCAAGCGGCTTCAGAACAAGAAACACGTAGCGGCGGTCCAATAGCATAATGCCCAAACGCACTGACATCTCGAAAATTCTCGTCCTCGGCTCCGGGCCCATCGTCATCGGGCAGTCGGCGGAGTTCGATTACTCCGGCACGCAGGCCTGCAAGGCGCTCAAGTCTGAGGGCTACGAAGTTGTGCTGGCGAACTCCAACCCGGCCACCATCATGACCGATCCCGAGTCGGCCGACCGCACTTACATCGAGCCGCTGACACTCGAATATCTGGAAGAGATCATCCGCATCGAGCGGGAAATGTCGCCGGGCGCAGGATTTGCCGTGCTGCCCACTGTCGGCGGACAGACCGCGCTGAACCTTGCGATCGAACTTTCTGACGGCGGTGTCCTGGAAAAATACAACGCGACGCTGATCGGTGCCAATGTTGCTGCCATCAAGAAGGCGGAAGACCGCCTCTTTTTCAAAGACGCCATGCAGCGCATCGGCCTCGACGTTCCCAAGTCAGCGCTGGTCAACAACACAAAAGATGGACTGGAGTTCGCCGGCAAAATCGGATTCCCGGTCATCGTTCGTCCATCATTCACGCTCGGCGGCACCGGCGGAGGCATCGCCTACAACCGCGAAGAGCTTGGCGAAGTTCTGGCCCGCGGACTCGATCTGTCGCCCGTACACGAGGCGCTGATTGAAGAGTCTGTGCTGGGATGGAAGGAATTTGAGCTTGAGGTGATGCGGGACACCAAAGACAACGTCATCATCATCTGCTCGATTGAAAATTTCGATCCCATGGGCGTGCACACGGGGGATTCGATCACGGTCGCTCCGGCGCAGACGCTCACCGACCGCGAATATCAGGCGATGCGCGATGCGTCGATCGCGGTGATCCGTGAGATCGGCGTCGATACCGGCGGATCGAACATCCAGTTCGGCGTGAATCCCGAGACCGGGCGCATGGTGGTGATCGAGATGAACCCGCGCGTCTCGCGTTCATCGGCGCTGGCGTCGAAGGCGACTGGATTTCCCATCGCGAAGATCGCCGCGAAGCTTGCTGTCGGTTACACGCTCGACGAAATCCCCAACGACATCACGCGCAAGACTCCGGCCTGCTTCGAACCGACGCTCGACTACGTTGTCGTAAAAATTCCGAAATGGCAGTTCGAGAAATTCCCCGGCGCCGACGACACGCTAGGCCCGCAGATGAAGTCGGTTGGCGAAGTCATGGCCATCGGCCGCACCTTTAAAGAAGCGTTGATGAAGGGTATCCGCTCGCTTGATACCGGCAAGAAAGTGGGCGCGGACAAAATCGAGCCGAAGATTTTGACCCAGCGGTTGGTCACGCCGCATCCCGAGCGCCTCGCGTACGTGCGCTACGCCCTTCGTCAGGGACACACGGTCAAGCAGATTGCCAAGATGACGTCGATGGACCCTTGGTTCCTGTACCAACTCAAAGAGATCAACGACCAGCAGCTTGAGTTGGAGAAGCACCCGATGGAATCGATCCCCGCCGAAGTATTGCGCGAATCGAAGCGCATGGGATTCTCCGACGGGCGGCTGGCGCAGGTCTGGCGCCTGGAAGGTCAGGAAAAAGTTCGTCACCTGCGCAAGAAGCACGGCATCACGCCAGTCTATAAGCGAGTGGACACGTGCGCGGCCGAATTCGAAAGCTTCACGCCTTATCTCTACTCGACCTACGAAGACGAAGATGAGGCGGCGCCGACCGACAAAAAGAAAGTCATCATCCTGGGCAGCGGGCCCAACCGCATCGGGCAGGGAATTGAGTTCGATTACTGCTGCTGCCATGCCTCATTCGCGCTTCGCGACGACGGCTACGAGACGATCATGATCAACTGCAATCCCGAGACCGTCTCGACCGACTACGATACCAGCGACCGGCTCTACTTCGAGCCGCTCACTTTCGAAGATGTCTGGGCGATCTACCAGCATGAGACTTCGAAAGGCGCGCCCGTCGGCGTGATCGTGCAGTTTGGCGGACAGACGCCGCTCAATTTGGCACTGCCCCTGAAACAAGCCGGCGTTAACATTATCGGCACGTCGCCTGAGTCGATCGATCTGGCGGAAGACCGCAAGCACTTCAACAAGCTGCTCGAAGATCTGCACATTCCGCAGGCTCCGGGCGTGATGGCGACCTCGATCGAAGAGGCTGTCGAAGGCGCGAATCGCATTGGTTATCCCGTGCTGGTTCGGCCTTCGTATGTGCTCGGCGGACGTGCCATGGTCATCGCCTACGACGAGCAATCGATCGTCCGCTACATGAAAGATGCGGTCGAATACTCGCACGACCGTCCGGTGCTGATCGATCACTTCCTGGAAGACGCAATCGAGGTCGACGTGGACGCGTTGTCCGACGGCGAAGACGTCGTCATTGGCGGAATTATGCAGCACATCGAGGAGGCGGGCATTCATTCCGGCGATTCCTCGTGCGTGCTACCGGCGGTCGACATCCCCCAACCGCTGCTGGAGCGCATGCGCGAATACACGTTCAAACTCGCCAAGGCTCTCAAGGTTGTCGGCCTGATGAACATTCAGTTCGCCATTCCGCGCGGAAACGGCAATTCAGGCACTGATTCCGAGGGCGGCAAGGTGTACGTGCTGGAAGTGAATCCGCGGGCCTCGCGAACCGTTCCTTTTGTTTCGAAGGCCACGGGGATCCCGATGGCAAAGATTGCGGCGCGCCTCATGACGGGCCGCAAACTGCGCGAATTTCTGCCGGATTTTATCGATCGGGGCGCCGACCTCGATACCGGAAGCCACTACTACGTGAAGTCTCCCGTGTTCCCGTGGAGCAAATTCCCCGGCGTCGATACGGTGCTTGGTCCTGAGATGAAGTCGACGGGAGAAGTCATGGGAGTCGCCGACAACTTCGGCGAAGCCTTCGCCAAGGCGCAACTGGCGGCGGGCCAGAAGCTGCCGACGCAGGGTGCCATTTTCATCAGCGTGACCGACCACGACAAGCGTCATGTCGCTCCCGTCGCGCGCAAGTTTGTCGACATGGGATTCAAGCTAGTGGCCACAGCGGGCACGGCGGATGTGATCGAATCCGCCGGAATGAATGTGGAGCGCGTCTACAAAGTCAAAGAAGGCCGGCCTAACGTAGTTGACTTCATCAAGGGCCAGCGCATTCAGCTCATTATCAACACACCCACCGGACTGGAGCCGTGGTTCGATGAGAAAGCGATTCGCCGCGCCGCTGTGATGGCTCGCATCCCGACGATTACGACTCTGGCCGCGGCCCGTGCTGCCGCAGAGGGCATTGCCGCTTTGCAGCGCGGAGAAGTGAATGTTAAGGCGCTGCAGCAGTTGCACGCGGAACGACACGCAACCCGCTCAACGCTGTCATCTTGAGTGGAGCGAAGGATCTATGGAATCGCCCGCAGTACCTACGTTGCATGCCGATTAGACACGTCCTGCGCTTCGAGGATGACAATTTGAGACACGGAACGTTAAGCTGATACTTGGAGGGCTTTCCATGCTCCTACACGGTATTTTTCCTCCCATCACGACGCCGTTCTATCCCGACGCCAACGTGTATTACAAGAAGCTCGAATCGAACGTCGAGCGCTACTCCCGCACGCCTATCGCCGGCATTGTTGTGCTCGGCTCGACCGGCGAGGCGATCATGCTTTCCGACCAGGAGCGGCGGGACGTGTTGAAGTCCGCGCGCGAAGCCGCCGCGCCCAGCAAAGTTCTGATCGCGGGCACCGGCGTCGAATCGGCGATCGAAACGCTGCGTCTGACCGAATATGCCGCCGAACTCGGCTATGACGTCGCCATGGTGCGCACGCCGCACTATTACAAGAAGCAAATGGAACCGGCCAACATGCTCGCGTTTTATCGCACGGTGGCCGATCGCTCGCCCGTACCGGTCATCATCTACAACTTTCCGCAAGCGACCGGCTACGATATTTCCGCCGAGCTGGTGATCCAACTCGCGGAGCATCCCAATGTGATTGGCATTAAGGAATCGAGCGGCAACCTTGAAAAAGTGCGCAAGATGGTCGAGGGTACGCGCCATGTCCGACGGAGCGCCACGGTGACCGAAACGTTTGATGCAGTCACCCAGCGCATGATGGCGGCACCCAACTCCGCGGCGAGCGAGGGCGGGGAACTGGTTCCGGTCGGAGCGCTTTCGGGGACGAAAGACGCTAAGCCGTCTTCCTCGGCTGTCACGGTGGTTGGCAAAATGAAAACCCGCCAGAAGGAAATCGGATTCCAGGTGATGGTGGGCGCTGCGCATCAATTGCACCCTTCGCTCGACGCGGGCGCGGTGGGCGCGATTCTGGCATTTGCCTGTCCGGCGCCGACGGCCTGCTACGAAATTTATGCCGCATGGAAAGAAGGCGACGCTGAACTGGCCCGCCTCAAACAGGAGCGGATCGTTAGGTCCTCGCAGCGCGTGGCCGGCGACCTGGGCATTCCCGGGGTGAAGCACGGCATGGATTTCAATGGCTATTACGGCGGCCCGTCCCGTTTGCCGTTTCTTCCGTTGACCGGTTCGCTCAAAGCTGAAATCGAGCAATTGCTGGCCGACGTGAGGAACTAGACGCGGGTTCGCGATTCATTGCCCGGCAGCCATGGCAGCGTACAACAGCGCGAAGAAAATAAAATAGTTACCCGCTCCTTGTGATCAGAATCACACCGGAGTATACTGTCTTCGAACGAACGTTCGAATGATTCGCGTTCGAGGACTTATGGGGAGTTCCTCCACCGCAACCCGCGTGTCCCGGCAGCATCGCGGAGCGCTGTCCGACCCGGAGACCCGTTACGATCGCCGGCTCGCAGAGATCCTTTCCCATGCCACAGAAGTCTTCTGCAGAAAAGGTTACGAGGGCGCTTCCATGCGCGATTTGTCGCGGGAGAGCGGCATGTCGCTGGCGGGGCTGTACTACTACTTCGAGTCCAAAGAGCGCCTGCTCTATTTAATTCAGAAGCACACCTTCACGACCATCGTGCAGAGGCTGAAGGCGCGTCTGCAGGGAGTGGACGACGCGGAAGAGCGCATACGAATTTTCATCCTCAATCACCTGGAATATTTTCTGGCCAACCAGGCGGCCATGAAGGTCCTCTCACATGAGGATGAGGTCTTGAAGAATGACTTCGGTTCCGAAGTCGCGACCATCAAGCGGGCATACTACCGAATGTGTGTCGGACTGCTCGACGCGCTGAAGCAGGAACGCAAACTGCACTTTTCCACTCGCATTGCGGTGCTGAGCCTGTTTGGGATGATGAACTGGATTTATACCTGGCACAATCCGCGCGTCGATGCCGATGCAGAGACAATTGCGTGCGAGATGGGCGACATCTTCCTGCGCGGCGTGATCGCGGGTCGGGGAAATGGCAGAAAGCAATGATGCAAGCACGGTTCAAGCCCGCACGATTCTAGAAGGTCACAACGTTAAGCCCCGAGGATTGCTTAGGGCGAACATTCGAATTGAAGGAGTCACAGCAATGGCAACGACAGTGCAGCCTGCAGCCGGAGAGAGCACGAAACAGCTCGTCAACTATCGCACCGATGGCGGCGTAGCCGTCATCGAAATGAGTGATCCTCCCGCCAACACGTACACATACGAAATGAACCGCCAGATGGATGACGCGATCCTGAAGGCGCGCATGGATAACGATGTCTACGTGATTCTTCTGACCGGCGCGGGCGACAAGTTCTTCTCCGCGGGCGCGAACATCAAGATGCTTTCCAGCGTCGATCCCACCTTCAAGTATTACTTCTGCCTGCACGCCAACGAGATGCTGCTGCGGCTGGAACATACGCCGAAGCTGGTGATCGCGGCGATCAATGGACACTGCGTGGGCGGCGGGCTGGAAATTGCTATGGCCGCTGACATCCGCATTGCGCGGCGCGACGCTGGCAAGATTGGTCTGCCCGAGGTGAACCTGGGCGTTCTTCCCGGCACCGGCGGAACGCAGCGGCTGTCTCGGTTGGTGGGCAAGAGCAAGGCGATCGAGTTGATGGTCACTGGAAATACGTTCTCGTTCGAAGAGGCGCAGGAGCTTGGCATTGTGAATGATGTGTTCGAGCGCGACGGCTTCATGGAAAACATCATGGAGTACGCGAAACAATTCTGCCCACCCAACAAGGCTTCCAAAGCTGTGGGCCGCATCAAGCGCGCCGTGCAGACGGGCTGGGAAATTCCGATGGAGTCGGCTCTGGCCGTGGAGCGCGAGAACCAGCAGTTGCTGTTCCAGAGCGAAGACGCGAAGGAAGGCCTGGCAGCGTACGTGGAAAAGCGCCCGGCGCAGTTCAAGGCGAAGTAAAGCTGAAACCGGGGAAAAGTGTTCCTCAGGATGGTCCGTGCTGGAGGCTCCCTAGATGGCTGGCACCGCTCTACTGCCGTGGGAACAGTGGCTCGCCAAGCTTCTTCACCCGCTATATGTGGCGATCAGGAAGTCGATGTACAAGAGGCGAAGGCGTCACGAATTGAGCGAGAGTGAGGGGTGGCCGGAGGTGGACGGAACGATCGTGTCAAAAACGTGGGACAGTTCGTTGCCCCGCGAGGAACTTCTGTTCTCTTACTCTACGCCTCAAGGCTATTACTCGGGCAGCCATTGGATGTGGTTCGAACGTTCCGAACCGCACGAAGTGAACGTGGGTGATCGGATCATTTTGCGTTACAGGCAGGATGATCCCGAGAGGTTTGTTTTCTTGAAATTCAGCTAACGGGAACATTGGAAAGTAATGATGGTAGCAACGAGAGTGACACTGAAGCCAGGCAAATTGCTGATCGGCGGCGAATGGACCGATGGATCGAAGCACTTCGATACCGTCAATCCCTCCACCGGCGAAGTTCTGACCCAAATACCCGAAGCCTCGGCGCAGGATGTCGATCGTGCCGTGGACGCCGCGCGCCGTGCATTTGAGGATCGCAGCGGTCCCTGGCACAAGCTCTCTGCCAGCGAGCGCGGACGCCTGATTTGGAAGCTTGCCGACCTGGTCGAGAAGAATATCGACGAGCTAGCCGAACTGGAAACCCTCGACAACGGCAAGCCCATTTTCGAATCCCGCTACGTTGACATGCCCATGGTGGTCGATGTCCTGCACTACTACGCGGGCTTGGCCACGAAAATCCACGGCGAAACTGTAAACACATTCGAGGCAGCATTTACCTACACGCTGCGCGAGCCGGTGGGCGTAGTGGGATTGATTGTTCCCTGGAATTTTCCTTTGCTCCTAGCATCGTGGAAAGTGGGTCCTGCGCTCACTTGCGGCAACACCGTCGTGCTCAAGCCGGCCGAGCAGACTCCACTGACCACTCTCCGGTTTGGAGAACTGGTCGTCGAGGCCGGCTTTCCTGCGGGCGTCGTGAACATTTTGACGGGAGGCCCGGACACAGGCAGGGCGATCGTCGCGCATCCTGGAATTGACAAGATTGCCTTCACCGGGTCGACGGCAGTCGGCAAGGAAATCATGCGCGGAGCCGCCGACACTCTCAAGCGCGTCACGCTCGAGCTCGGCGGCAAGTCTCCCAACATTGTTTTCTCCGACGCCGACATCGACGGAGCCGTGAAGGGCGCGATCAACGGCATCTTCTACGGCAAGGGCGAAGTGTGCAACGCCGGGTCGCGGCTGTTCCTTGAAAGCAAGCTGAAAGATGAATTCACCGAGAAGCTCGTGGCCCGCGCGTCGAAGATGCGGCCGGCGGATCCGCTCGATCCCAAGACGCGCATGGGAGCGATCGTCAGTCAAGAGCAAATGCAAACGGTCCTGGGCTTCATCGATGCGGGGAAAAAAGATGGAGCGAAGTTGATAGCTGGCGGAAAGCGCGTTGCGGTGAACGGCGATAAAGGATTCTTCATCGAGCCGTCGATTTTCGGAGACGTGAAGAACGACATGAAGATCGCGCGAGAAGAGATTTTTGGTCCGGTTCTCTCGGTGCTCACATTCGATGACATCGACGAAGTGATCGACCAGGCCAATAACAATCCGTACGGCCTGGCCGCCGCCGTCTGGACGCGTGACGTCAAGAAAGCTCACAGCGTTTCTCGGCGGCTGAAGGCGGGCACCGTCTGGATCAACACGTACGGATTGATGGATGCGTCGCTGCCGTTTGGTGGATACAAGAGCTCCGGCTTCGGCCGCGAACTGGGAGCGCACGCGATCGAGCACTACACCGAACTGAAGACCGTTTGGCTGAACATGGGATGAAGGATCAGAAGAGCACCGAGGCCCTGTGTTCCTCTGTGCCCTCTGTGGTGAAAGAGGTTTGAACTATGGCTGGAAAAGTAGCAAAAATCGGTGCTTTCAGTGACTGGATTGGCCTGTTCAACGACTGGCGCAAAGAAATCGGCGTCAATACCGAAGACATCGAAGCCTTCCATTTCGACACGCTGTACGGGGCGATCGAGACCGAGGAGATCGAGTTCGGCTCCTACAAAGGCCGGTGCAAGTGGGAAAATCTTCGCCAGATTCCCACGCAGCAGATGCGCGATGCGCTCATGAATATGATCGTCTACCAGGGCGACACAGAATTCGCCAGCGTCGAGCAGCAGCGCAATCTGCTCGATAATGCCCCCACCGATTGGGATCGCCGCGCCATTACTCGCGTGATGATCGAAGAGATGCGTCACGGCTGGCAGATGTGCGCGCTGCTGGTCGACCACTTCGGGTATTCCGGCAAGGTGGAAGCGCAGAAGATGCTGGAGCGCCGCGCCTTCGAGAACAAGCGTCTGCTGGGCGCCTTCAACGTCGACGTCGATAACTGGATGGATTTCTTCACCTACACCGATTTCGTGGATCGCGATGGAAAGTTCCAGCTGCAGATGCTGAAGTATTCCGCATTCGCGCCGCTGGGTCGCTCCATGTCGTACATGCTGCGCGAAGAGGCTTTCCACATGGGCACGGGCAATGACGGCCTGCGGCGCATCGTGGAAGCGGGAGTTGTTCCGGCGTGGTTGATCCAGAAGTATCTCAACAAATGGATTTCGAGTTCGTACGACCTGTTCGGCACTGATCATTCTTCGTCCGCGCACTGGGCGTATGTTTGGGGCGTGAAGGGCCGTTACGACGAGCCCAAGAACGAGAAGGCCCCAGACCTCGACGACCTGAACGACTACAACCGCAATCTTTATCGCGACGAGGTGGCGGGCCTGATTGAGCGCTTCAACGGATATCTAAAGACCGGCGAGCCGAAACTCTACGCGCCGGACATCAAATTCAATCGCAACATCGGAAAATGGGCGGGACGAAAGTTTCACGCGCAGAGCGGGGAACCGCTGGATGATCGCGCCTACGAAGAACATTTGCACGAGTACATACCCTCGGCTGCCGACAAGAAGCTTCTGCTCGATATCATTGGGACCGAGAAGAAGTGGATTGCCGAGAAGACGGGAGCACGCGATCCGCTCTCGACCATCGGCGAAGTAAGAAAATCGGCGATCAACCTATAGCCCATGACGACCGCACTCACAGACGCCAGACTCACTCGAATCGCGTGCGAGGTCGAAGATGCCGTAGCGCGCATTGAGCTGCGCAACCCGCCGCTTAACGTGATCGACATCGCGATGATGGAAGAGCTGGCGCGATCTCTTACCGAGATGGAAGCGCGCAGCGACATTTCCGTGATCGTCCTGAGTGGAGCCGGCAAGGCATTTTCCGCCGGCGTGGATGTTGCCGCGCATACTCCCGACAAGGTCGAGGAGATGCTCCTAAAATTCCACGCCGTGATTCGCGCGCTTGTGGCGACTACCAAGCTCACGATCACGTCAGTCCATGGGCTTTGCCTGGGCGGCGGAGCGGAACTTGCCATGGTGTGCGACCTCGTATACACCATCGACGACGCCGAGTGGGGATTTCCCGAGATTCGACTCGCCTGCTTTCCTCCAGTTGCCTGCACGGCGCTCGCTGCTTTGGTAGGTCAGAAGAAAGCGGCTGAGATGATTCTGACCGGCCGTTCCATTACCGGCCGCGAAGCCGCCGCAATCGGACTGGTGACCCACGCTGTAGACGAGAAGCAGCTCGATTCTGCCGTGCAGACAGCGACAGCACAACTGTTGCGGCTGAGCCCGGCGGCTCTGCGCGTCGCGAAAAGAGCGTCGTATGCCTGGGATGCCATGCACTTCGATAAAGGCCTGGCGCGCGCCGAGAAGATTTACTTCGACGATCTGATGAAGACCGCCGACGCCCATGAAGGCATCCGCGCGTTCCTCGAAAAGCGTCCGCCGAAATGGACCGGGAAGTAGGCTGGCGAAGGAAGTAGGTTGGCAAAACTGAGGGATTACGAGATTACTGCCGAAGAAGTGAAGGCCAAACTGGACGGTGGAGATCCCTTTCTGCTGCTGGATGTGCGGGAACCGTGGGAATTTGAAACGGCTCGGATCGAGGGTGCCAAGCTAATGCCCATGGGAGATGTGCCGACGCGAGCGCATCAGGAACTCGATCCCGAGGATTCGATTGTCGTGGTTTGTCATCACGGTGTTCGCTCCATGAACGTAACAGCGTGGCTCCGGCAGCAGGGATTTGAGAAAGCGCAATCGATGCGCGGCGGTATCGATGCCTGGTCGCGAAGCGTGGACCCGAAGGTGCCGATGTACTAACGAGCCATGAGCAATGAGCTGTAAGCGATGAGCAACCAGGTTCGCTCACGGCTCAGTGCTCAATGCTCCCTGCTAATCATGAAAAAAGAACTCATCGAACTCCGGATCGACGGCCGCTCGCACGAAGTCGCGATCGAGCCGAGCGCCCTTTTGCTCGACGTTCTGCGGCAGGAATTGCAACTGACGGGCTCCAAGCGCGGCTGCGACGATTCTTCTTGCGGCGCGTGCACCGTGTTGATCGATGGCGTTGCCATGATGTCGTGCACCCTGCTCGCCGCCAGCTGTGAAGGGCAGGTGATCACGACCATCGAAGGCGTCAGCGAACACGGCAGTCTGGCCGCGATTCAGAAGGCTTACGGCGATTGGGGAGGCGCGCAGTGCGGATACTGCACGCCCGGCTTCATCATGACGGTAAAGTCGTTGCTCGCCGAAAACCCAGATCCATCCGAGGCCGACGTGCGAGCCGCCCTCAGCAGCAATCTCTGCCGCTGCACCGGCTATAACCAGATGTACGAGGCGATCCGATCTGCGATTGTGGCGGAGCGCAAAGGATTGGCGGTGGCCAAATGACCAATGATTTCTCCATCATCGGTAAGCCCACCGCCATGGTCGACGCGGCCGAGAAGACCACTGGAGCCGGCAAGTACACCGACGACCTCAGCGTCCCCGGCATGCTCGTGGGCAAGATTCTGCATTCGCCGTATCCGCACGCGCGCATTCGAAATGTCGACCTAAGACGTGCCGAGCAACTCAACGGAGTAGTTGCGGTCGTCGTCGGCAAAGACGCTCCCAATCCCTACGGCATTCTCCCGGTCGGTCACGATGAGCACGCACTCGCTCTCGACAAGGTTCGCTATGTCGGCGACAACGTGGCCTGCGTCGTGGCCACTTCAGAGGCCATCGCCGAGAAGGCGCTCGAACTGATCGATCTGGATTACGAAGTCCTCCCCGCTTACTTCGACCCTGAAGAATCGATGAAGGCCGAGACCGACCTGATCCACGACAACAAGCCGAACAATCTGGAAAAAGACTATCACCACGTCTTCGGCGATCCGGACAAAGGCTTTGCCGACGCGGACCAGGTTGCAGAGGCGCGCTTCATTGCCAACGAGGTCACGCACGCGGCGATGGAGCCGCATTCCACGCTGGCCTCGTTCGAAATCGATCCGCACACGGGGAAGCCAGGACGGCTCACTGTCTGGTCATCCACGCAAGTGCCGTACTACCTGCAGCACAAGCTCTCGCTGGTCCTCGAAATGCCGATGGCGCAGATTCGTGTCGTCAAGCCGCTGGTGGGCGGAGGCTTCGGCGGCAAGAGTGAAGTGATCCCGCTGGAGATAATCGCTGCCATCGCGGCGCGCAAGGCTCAGGCTCCGGTCAAGATCACTTACACTCGCGAGGAAGTCTTCTGGGCCCATCGCGGACGTCCTCGCACCATCATCGATTTGAAAACCGGCGTGAAGAATGACGGACGTATCACTGCCGTAAAGGCGCGCGTAGTGCAGGACGGCGGTGCGTACTGCTCGTACGGCGTGGTCACGATCCTCTATTCCGGCGCGCTTCTCGGGGCGCTTTACGATATCCCCAACATTCAGTATGACGGCTACCGCGTGTTGACCAACAAGCCCGCCTGCGGTGCCATGCGCGGACACGGTACGGTAAACGTGCGCTTCGCTTTTGAATCGCAGTTGGATGAACTGGCTTTGAAGATCCGCATGGATCCGGCGGAGATTCGCCAGCGCAATTTACTGCAACCACCATGCATCACCGTGAACGGGCTGCGCGTTCAAAGCTACGGCTTACCCGAGTGCATCGAGAAGACGGTTGAGCGCTCTGGATGGCTCCAGCGCAAAGGCAAGCTGCCCAAGGGGCGTGGCCTCGGCATAGCCTGCAGCCACTACGTCAGCGGCGCTGCCAACTCCATCATCCGTTCCGACATGCCGCACTCGACGGTGAATATCAAAATTGATCGTGACGGTGGTGTGGTGGTGTACACCGGTGCATCCGAAATTGGGCAGGGCTCCGACACAATGACCGCGCAGATTGCGGCCGAAGCGCTGGGATGCTCGCTCGCTCGCGTCAGAGTCATTGCCGCGGATACGGATCTGACGCCAATCGATATTGGTTCCTATTCCAGTCGCGTAACGTTCATGGCCGGGAACGCCACGTTGCGCGCTGCCAAGGAAGTGAAGAAGCTCATAGCTGCAGCCGCCGCGAAAAAGATGGGCTGCGCGCCAGAAGAGTTAATGTTCCGCGACGATGTGGTCAGAAGAACCAATGGCCATGTAGGAACGGACGCATTCGTCCGTCCGGCCGAGCAAAGCTCGGCAGCCTCGGTCAGCGGTCGAGTAGAAGGTCAAATCCTTCGCGGCTCTCTCCAGCAAAAGCGCAAAGACGAAGGCCCGAAGGATGCGATGACCTTCGAAGAAGCCGTGGTTGCCGCGATCGATTTTCATGGCGCGCTTACCGGAACCGGTTCCTACGCACCTCCGCAGGAAGCGCGCGGCGGCAAGCACAAAGGCGCTGGCGTCGGTCCTTCCCCGGCCTATTCCTACTCTGCGCAGGTTGCCGAGGTGAGCGTAGATGAAGAGACCGGCGAAGTTACGGTCCACAAAGTCTGGGCCGCGCACGACTGCGGCCGCGCTCTGAATCCGGTCTCGGTCGAAGGCCAGATCATCGGCTCGGTCTGGATGGGCATGGGTCAGGCTTTGACCGAAGAAATGATCTGGAAAGACGGCATGCTGATGAATCCGGGGCTGCTCGAGTATCGCAGCCCGTCGTCGGTTGAATCGCCGGAGGTCGAGCCCATCATCGTCGAGAGCATCGATCCCGAAGGTCCGTTTGGCGCGAAAGAATGCAGCGAAGGATCGTTGGCGGCAACCATTCCGGCGATTGCCAACGCAATCTACGACGCGGTTGAAGTGCGCCTGCACGAATCGCCCTTCACTCCGGAGAGAGTCCTGGCCGCGTTGCGCGCGAAGAAAAATGCGAAGGCTTTGAATCTGACGGAGGGCATTGATCCGACTCGCCCCTCGAAGTTCCGCGAGCATGGCGGGGCGCTGTGGTTCAAAGGCAAGGGTCCTGATCGGCACCCACTCGATCCATCGCGGCGGGAGACGGCTTCGGCTGGCGGAGGCGCCGATTGAGCCTTCCGCAATTCAAACTTCTGCGCCCCCGATCGGTCGAAGAAGCAGTCGCATATCTTGCGAAACACGGCGGCAATATCCGCATCCTCGCGGGCGGCACCGACCTGATTCCTTCCATGCGGCAAAAGCTCTTCGAGCCGGAGTATGTTCTGGATCTGCGGGGAGTGAGCGCCATGCGAGGGATTACTCCGCTCGCTAACGGTGGAGTGGAGATCGGTGCGCTCACCACGCTGCGCATGATCGAGCGTTCCGATTTTCTGCGCCTGCAATATCCAGTAGTGACCGAAGCGGCGGCCACCGTAGCCTCGCCTGTGCTGCGCAACATGGGCACCATCGGGGGCAACATTTGTCTCGATACGCGCTGCCTGTGGTACAACCAATCGCTGACCTGGCGCAAAGGCTGCGGCTTTTGCATCAAGAAAGACGGCGACCTTTGTCACGTAGCTCCGGGCGGCACCAAGTGCTGGGCCGCGTTTTCTGGGGACACTCCTCCGGCGCTCCTGTGCCTCGATGCCGAGATCGAAGTTGCCGGTCCGCAGGGCGTTCGACGAATTCCGCTGCGCGATTTCTACACCGGATTGGGAGATACCTACCGCAAGCTGCAAACGAATGAGCTGGTTACGCGCGTTATTCTTCCGGCGTCCTCCGCCGATTATCGCGGCGTCTACCGCAAACTGCGAGTTCGCGGATCGATCGATTATCCGCTCGCCGGAGTTGCGGTGGTGATGAAGCGATCCAATGGCCACGTCACGGACGCCCGCATCGGCATCACTGCGGTTAACCCCGCGCCGCTGCTGGTGAAAGGCGCGTCCGAATTACTTTCGGGGAACGCGATCGACGAAGCGCTTGCCGCCGCTGCCGGGGATCTTGCCGCCAAAACCGCCAAGCCGCTGACGACTTCCGCGCTGACTCCGGAATATCGTCGCGAGATGATTCGCGTATTCACCAAAAGGGCTGTGCTGGCTGCGGCGGGCAACGAGTTCGTCTGATATTCTTCTCACTCTAACTGGCCACTGCCCACGGAACCCTGGCAACTCATGATCACTGACTGCCACATCCACATCCAGCCGATGGAGATGTTCAAGCCGCACGCGCTGGAACTGATGAAAAAGAAGCGCGCGAATTTCGCCCAGATCGAGGAATTCTGCCGCTCGCCGAAAGCTTTCCTCAAATTCATGGACGCGAGCGGCATCGATCGCGCCATGCTCATCAACTATGTGGCTCCGGAGGTCATTGGCTTTACCAGCGGCGTGAACCAGTTCGTCGCTGATTACGTGAAGGAAGATCCCAAGCGCCTGCTATCGTGCGGCAGCCTGCATCCCCGGCACACGACTAACGTGCTCGCCGACGTCGAGCAGATTTTGCGGCTGGGATTGCAGATGATCAAGATCCATCCGCCGCACCAGTTGCTGTTCCCGAACGATTACCTGAGCGGCGCAAAGGAACTGGAGATTATCTATCGGGCGGCGGAAGCCAACGGGGTTCCGGTAATGTTCCACACGGGGACATCGATTTTCCCCGGCGCGCGCAACAAGTACGGCGATCCGATTTACGTGGATGATGTTGCGGTGGATTTTCCCAAGCTGAAGATCCTGCTCGCCCACGGCGGCCGCCCGCTCTGGATGCACACCGCATTTTTCCTGGTGCGGCGGCATCCCAATGTCTATCTGGATATCAGCGGCATCCCGCCGAAAGCCTTGCTCAAGTATTTTCCTCGGCTGGAAGAAATCGCGGCGAAAACATTATTCGGTACGGACTGGCCCGGTCCCGGTGTGCCCGACATCAAGAAAAATCTCGACGAGTTCTGCGCCCTACCGCTGAGCCAGTCGGTTCAGGAGCAGATTCTCAGCAAAACCGCGCTCTCACTGTGGCCTGGCTGATTTCCGCGCTGTCCACCTCCTTGGACACCGGTATGCGTTTCAGGTATAAAAAAAGGTTGCCCCCGCGCCGCACTGCTTGCGCGGTCTCGCAACGCTAAGTTCCTGCGATCGAGGCGAGAACCGATGTCCGATTTGACTATAACTCACGCTCCCAAGGGACTTGAGGGCGTCGTTGCTACCACTTCTAAAATCTGCTACATCGACGGCGATCGCGGCGTCCTGGCATATCGTGGCATCGACATTCATGAATTAGCCGACCATTCGAACTTCGAGGAAACCTGCTACCTGCTCTGGTTCGGCAAGCTTCCCACCCGCCGCGAATTGCGCGACCTACACGACCGGCTCGCCGAGGAGCGCAAGCTCGACGCTTCCATCATCACTTTGCTGCGCAACGCTCCCCGCCACGCTTTGCCCATGGACGTGCTGCGCACGGCCGTATCGGCCCTGTCGTTCTACGACCCGGAAGAGAAGAATAACGATCGCAAAGCGAATGTCGATAAGGCGATTCGCCTGACCTCACAGATCGCCATGATTGTGGCCGCTTACGATCGCATCCGCAAAGGCCATCCCGTCGTCGAGCCCGAACGCTCGCTTTCGCATGCGGCCAATTTTTTGCTTATGCTGAACGGCAAGCATCCTTCGCCGACGGCAGAGCGCGCCCTCGACATTGCTCTGATTCTTCATGCGGATCACGAGCTCAATGCTTCCACCTTTGCCGCGCGTGTGACCGCAGCGACATTATCCGATATGCACTCGGCCATCACTTCGGCAATCGGGGCCTTGAAAGGCCCGCTGCACGGCGGCGCCAACGAGGCTGTATTCCACATCCTGGAAGCTATCGATCATTCCGGCGCCGATCCCATCGACTATGTGAAAGGGATGCTGGCACAGAAGAAAAAAGTTCCCGGCTTCGGACATCGCGTCTATCACACCGAAGATCCGCGGGCCACGCATTTACGTGTGATGTCGCGCGACCTGGGCCATTCCAGTGGGCAAGCCAAGTGGTTCGAGATTTCTCACAGGATTGAAGAGTTCGTAAAAGCCGACAAGAAGCTGAACGCGAATGTGGATTTCTACTCGGCCTCGACCTATCACACGCTGGGAATCGACGTGGACCTGTTCACACTCATCTTTGCCATCTCCCGCGTCAGCGGATGGGCGGCCCACGTCATCGAGCAACTCGACGATAATCGCCTGATCCGCCCCCGCGCCGAATATCTCGGTCCGGAATATCCCAGCCCATACGTGCCGCTCGACCAGAGATAGATAGTTACAGATAGCCGATGTGGCGACGGACGCATTCGTCCGTCCGAGCGGGGCACAGCCCGCTCGGGACAATCTGTGGCTCAATGTAGAATAGAAGCGGGGTTCTGATGCATCGCGTTTATCTCGACAACAACGCCACCACGCCGGTTCTGCCCCAAGTGTTGGAGGCCATGCGGCCTTACTTTGGCGAGCACTTCGGCAACGCCTCGTCCATCCATCATCACGGACAGGAGACGCGGGCCGCCGTCGAAGACGCGCGCGAATCTGTGGCGGCGTTGCTCGGCTGCAGCGCTTCCGAAATCATTTTTACCAGCGGCGGCACGGAAAGCGACAACCTGGCGATTGCCGGATTGATCGCGCCCGGCGATCACGTGATCACCTCGAGCATCGAGCACAGCGCCGTGCTGCAATCCTGCAAGGCTCTGGATAAGCGGGGCTGCGAAGTCACCGTTCTGCCCGTCGATGGACGCAGCCTCATCGATCCGGGGGATGTGCGCCGCGCTTTGCGTCCCAAGACGAAACTGATTTCCGTCATGATGGCGAACAACGAAACCGGAGCTCTGCAGCCTGTGGAAGAGATCGGCAAGATTGCCACCGAAACCGGCGTGCTGTTTCATACCGACGCCGTGCAAGCGGCAGCGAAAGTCGCGATTGATGTGAAGCGGATCGGCTGTCATGCGCTCTCCATCTCGGGCCACAAGATTCACGCGTCCCAAGGTACAGGCGCTCTCTACCTGAAGAAGGGAACGCAGATCCAGTCGCTGCTCTACGGCGGACGCCATGAGCGTTCGCGCCGCGCTGGAACTGAGAACGTCCCCGGAATCGTTGGGCTGGGGGAAGCGGCGAAGCTGGCCAAGGGAGCCTTTGATCGTGGCGATGACCGCAAGATGGCCGCGATGCGCGACCGGTTGCAGCAGGGAATTCTCGCCCAGGTCGATGAGGCCGTCGTGAATGGCGACGGCATCGCGCGCGTCCCCAATACCACCAACATTCGCTTCGATCACATTGAAGGCGAGGCGCTGGTGATTGCGCTCGACCTGAAGGGACTCGCCGTTTCCACCGGAGCGGCGTGTTCTTCCGGAGCGATTGAGCCTTCACACGTGCTGATCGCAATGGGCCTGCGCTCGGATCAGGCGCGAGCCAGCATTCGCTTCAGTCTGGGCAAGCAAACGACTGAAGCCGATATCGATTTCGCCCTGACCCTCGTGCCCGAAACCGTGGCGCGGCTGCGCGAGTTATCTCCGGCATATAAGAAGGAAGCGGTGAAATCTTAAGGCCTTGCTGACTGAGTCTATTTAACTCAGGACGGGTTATGTGCTCGATAACAACAAAGGCGGACGCACTCGACGATGACAGCGAAATTCAAGGCAGCTCTAGCAGCAGGGTTCTGGTTTGCGGCTGGTTTCATCACACATTTCGCGTTGATGTATTTTCACCGTCACCCGTAGTCGAACGACGGAGCTTGGATAGAGATTAAACTGATGTCCACAGAACAGACCATTGCCGTAGCGATGTCGGGCGGTGTGGATTCTTCCACTGTCGCAGCCATGCTCCGCGCCGACGGCCACAACGTGATCGGCTTGACCATGCAGCTTTGGAACCAGCGCCGCCTCGCCGGACGCGTGGGCATGCCCGAGTCCGTCCAGGGACGTTGCTGCTCGCTCGACGATGTCTACGATGCCCGCCGCGTCGCCCAGCAGATCGGCATCCCGTATTACGTGGTCAATCATGAGGAGCGCTTCGAGCGCGACGTCGTCCGCCCGTTCGTGGAAGAATATCTTTCCGGACGCACCCCGATTCCTTGCAGTCTCTGCAACAATCACTTGAAGTTTGATCAGCTACTGATCGTGGCCCAGCAGATTGGAGCGGAGCGCGTCGCCACGGGACACTACGCCCGAGTAAGCTTCGACGAGGCTCTCGGCCGTTGGCTGCTCAAGCGCCCCGCCGATCACAGCAAGGATCAGACTTACTTCCTCTTTGGCTTGACCCAAGATCAGCTCAGCCGCACCCTGTTTCCGCTCGGCGACATGACCAAGCCCGAGGTCCGGGAACTGGCGCGCAAGCACGGCCTCGCGCTGGCCGAAAAGCCGGACTCACAGGAAATCTGTTTTGTCCCGGGTGGCGATTACAAGCGTTTCATCGATGCCTACCTCACCGAGCAGGGCGAGTCGCTTCCCGACACCGCCGGTGAACTGGTCACCACCAGCGGCGAAGTCATCGGCGAGCACACCGGCATCCACAACTTCACAGTTGGCCAGCGCAAGGGACTCGGCGTTGCTACCGGATCGCCGCTCTACGTCATCCAGATTAGCGGGGCCGATAACCAGGTCATCGTCGGCAGCAACGAGCATCTCTACTCGAAGACTCTCAGAGCGCGCCGTGTCAACTTGATTTCAGTCGATGATGTGCGGAAGCCAATGCGCGTGGCCGTGAAGATTCGCCATCGCCACGAACCGGCGCCGGCGGTGATTGAGAGAGCAGGCGAAGAAATCCTGGTCACCTTCGATGAGCTGCAACGGGCCATCACGCCGGGTCAGGCCGCAGTTTTTTACGACGGCGATATCGTAGTAGGCGGCGGATGGATCTCCTGAACACACTGGGCACGGGCGGGCACGGTTTACCGGCCGCTGCGTAATGATTCCAGAAATGGCGCTCCTATCTTTTTCAGCTTCTGTTCTAATCGCGCAGTGCAGTCGCATCGGTCGCACGCCCATGGTTTCGTTCCATTCTCGTCCTGGCATTTACGCCGATCATGCGCGTCCTGCACTCGCGTGAGATCGAAATATTCTTCCCAGTACGGACGTTCTTCCTGCAGCGGCGTCGGACAGTAGCAGATTTCGATCCACCGTGCCGTCTGATCCGCACACAGCCGAGCGTCCTTCATGTTGCGTAAGTATTCCCCTTCCGCCACCGACCCCTGGCCCAGGGTTTCGCCCTCGATTGCTTTCAGCAGGTTGGCTTCGCGACCCGGCTTTACGCGAGCTCGAACGAGATAACGCATAACGGATTTGACGCTAATAGGGCTGAGCGAGATTCATCTAGATGGGGCTTCGCGGGGCGGATCGTTCTGGACCCACCGGTAGCACGCTCGCTCTCGCTTTCCAAAATCACGAACTGAAAATCAAAATCCCCGTCCCTTCGGCCACGCTCAGGGCAGCCTCTGTCGCACAAAACGCGACAAGGACGAGGCACCTTTAAGTGCGGTATGAAAAACGAGAATTACGGGAGAGCTACGTCAAATGAACATCTCATCCTGCGGGACGGGGCGGCGCTCCTCCCGGCTGCCGCCATTGCGCCGGTTGCGGCCGCCGAACAAAAACTCCAATCCCACGGTGATGCCCTGCATCAGCCCGGAAAGCTGCCGCACCGGCGAGACCACGGTCTTCTGCACCATGTCCGACGTTTGTTCCACGCGATCCATGGTGCGGGTCAGCAACTCGTCGCCGCGAATGATTTGCAGGCGAGCGCGATCCATTGCGTCCGTCACAGTTGCGTCCACGCGCTGTATCTGCGATCGGATCACCGTCGTCGCACCCTCAAGATTGTCGACAATCCCTTCGAGCTTGGGACGCATTTCCGTGAGCATCTGTTGCGCCTGTTCCACGGTGGGCATAACCTTGGTTTTCACTTCGGACGCCAGAGCTTCCATACGCTCGCCGCTCTTGCGCATCGTGAAATACATCGCCATCAGAACTCCGGCCTGCAACAACACCGCAATTCCCGTCAGTGCAATGAAGACCGTCAGTTTGTCCATAGTCGATCCTCCCAGAACTTTCCTGACTCGCGCGCGGAGGGAGCGGCCGGCGCGACCTCAATTACTTGGAGCTGCCGGTCTCCGTGGTGGCTTCGTGATAGGCTTGGCGTCCCGCTTCATAAGCCGCGCGAAATTGTTCCTTCTGTTGGCTCACTACTTCGCGGCCTTTGTCGGCCCACTGGTTGGCCTGTTCGCGCGCTTCCCGCGCACGATTGCGGACATATTCGCGGCCTTCATCGGCGCGCGCGCGCAATACTTCCCGTGTCTCGCTGCCCGAACGCGGAGCGTACAGCACTCCCGCCAGTGCCCCTAGCCCAAGCCCCGCCAGAAACCACACAAAACTATTGCCGTCACGATCGGACATATCAATTCCTCCAGACAAAAGCGTCTATCTCGGATGGTACATCCTCTTTGGGGCAAATACAATTACAGCCGACTCTGTACAGTCGGACTGGGAAACGCCTACGGTCAACCATAGAGGAGGAGAAAGAGAGACAGGAATTCGAGAGTTTGCGGCACGCGTATCCCTGCAAAGCAGGTCGAAAGGAAGATACGGAAACGGAACGGGATCGTCTTACTTTTTCGAGGGCAATCCCGCAGGTGTGTTCGCGGGGGCTGGTTGGGTTTTTACCGGCTGCGCCTTCAATCCCTGCAACACCGAGCCCGGCCCGCCGCGCTTGCTGGCATAAACCGACAGCGTAATGGAGGTGATCATGAAGGCCACCGCCGACCAGGTCGTGGCCCGGGACAGTGCGTTGGCCGCTCCCCGTGGACCGAAAGCCGTCTGGCTGCCCTGTCCGCCGAAGGCCGCCGAGATGTCGCCACTCTGCCCGCTCTGCAATAAGACGACGATGATGATGAAGAAACAAACCAGGATATGCACGGCGGTGACGAAATAGATCATTTTGACTTTTTCCTGACGATGCTCGCTTTTATTGGCCGCCCAAAGGGGCAAATTATGGTGCGGAAGGGGGGATTTGAACCCCCACGCCTTTCGGCGCCACCCCCTCAAGATGGTGTGTCTGCCAGTTCCACCACTTCCGCACGCTGTAACTGCCACGCGCTCAATATTTTAGCAAGATCGGCCTCTGAGGGCAATCCCAACTGCACCGGATTTTGCACCGACCTTTTGCATTCTACACGAGTCTCCGGCCGCACCAGCTCTCCCAGCCTCCGGAACAATTTCTCGACCGCGTCCTCGCGTGGATGTACGTAGCGCATGGTCGTCTTAATGTTATCGTGCCCGGCGACGTACTGCAATGTAAACGGATCGGTGTGCTCGCCCGCCTCGGTCAGAAACGTGTGCCGGAGAGCATGCAGCCCGGCATCGGGGTGCGTCGAGATTTTCCCGCGCAGTCTCTGAATCTGCGCTTCGAGCGTCCAGGGTGCGAGTCGACTCGTGCGATCGTGAGGGCTCGTGAACACGTAAGCGCAGCGGGATTCGGCGAGAAGAGCCTCGAGAACTTGTTTCATTTCGCGATCGATAATCAGCCTGCGCTTGCGCGCGCGCCGCTTCAGGCCACGCTTTATCGTCAGCTCGCCGCAGACGCTCGGATCCTCGAGCGGCTCCGGATAAAAACGCACGCAGTCCTTCATGAGCATCAGCATTTCGTTGCGGCAGATCCCGGAGTGTCGCGCCAGGATCGAAGCCGAACGTAATGGCTGTTCTGCAGTCAGAATCCAGGTGATGTACTCCGACGCACTGTAAACGTAATCGGTCTCGCGCTCCGCGCCCTCATCGCGCCCGTATTGCTCCACGACCGGGACCTTTTCGATGAGCTTCAACTTGAGGTTCGCGTAACGGAGTGCCTTGCGCAGCGTGGCAAGATAACGATTCACGGTCGTCTTCGTGACCGGCGTTCTCTTGCCGTTGCGCCGGCGGCCGGCAACTTTCAATGCCCAGATCTTGAAGGCTTCGATGTGGGATTCATCGATTTCATCAAGACGAAGGTCGGCCCAAGGCCCGTAGGAAAGAAGCTTCTCGTAGCTCTCATGGTAGAACTTGACGGTGCCCTTTTGCTCTTCTTTGGCGGTCGACACCCAATCATTAAACGTGGTTTGGAATTCGCGCAGGGTGGGAGGAATCTTTTTCGCCGGCTGCCCGTTGGATTTACGCTGAGGCTCGGGTTCTTCGAGTCCAACCGCCTGACGGAGGACGCGGGCCCGCGCCGCCGCGGCGATCGATTCGGCTTCGCGCCGGTTTTCCGTCCCCGTCGAACGATAGTATTCCTTCCCGCGATACTGAAACTTGTACGCGTAAAAGGAACTGCCTGGACGCTTGAAGACCTTCATCAGCCTGCTGCGCGGCGCGTGTTTTCGGTGACAAACTGGCGAATAGTTTCTGGCCGGAACATCACGCGCGTGCCGACCTTAACGTAATCGATCCTACGGGCCTGAATCCAGTCCCGCAAGGTCTTTGGCGAAATGCCGAGCAAATGGGCTGCCCGGGGTACATCGAGCAGCGGTTCGATCGCGCCTGGCATTGGGCTGGTGGTGACTTCGTGCAATGCCATGGATGGCCTCCTTTGTAAGGGCGGCAGTTTCCCGACCGCCCTCGGAATTCTCTCGTCTCGAGTGAGCGCCTTCAGCTTCCTTCCTTGTGGGCCGTGACGGTAATGCCGAGCATCCTGCCTTTTTGGAAGGGCTGCGCCCGTGATTGCC
>Ga0187805_10000106_pt1 | contig 24835 bp, 22 predicted proteins | sample NC_wetland_sal_i_6_FD_132965 | JGI IMG/M metagenome (GOLD analysis project Ga0187805, IMG submission 132965) | Wetland sediment microbial communities from Neuse River Estuary, North Carolina, USA - Control_5 | ecosystem: Environmental > Aquatic > Freshwater > Wetlands > Sediment | place: USA...
AGGTCGACGGCGTTGGCGAAGGCATGCTGGCTGCGCCGCTCGTTAGGTAGGTTGTAGAGGTTGCGGCAGGCATAGGACGACCCGACAATCCTGGTCACTGGGGCTCCGAGCGTGGCGCGCGCGGCCGGCTGCACGATCTTGTCCAGCCATCGATTGAGGGCGACGACCATCGGGCAATTCATGAGCATCGGCGGATCGACCGCGACTCTGTCCTTGCTGCCGACGCTGCGCAGAAGCACAGGGGCCGGTGTGCCGCAATCGTTGTAGCGAAGCGGTGCGAGCGGCACGACCTCCGCAACAATGGGCGCAAGCAGGTGCACGCATTCCATGAGCGCCGCCGCCACCTCAGTTTCAGACCATTGGGGAGGGGGTGCCGCGGTCTCAGCGGGCTGAGCCGCCGTCGGGTCCGCGGCGACAGGCGGCGAGACTTCGGGAGCGGGCATTTTTGGGGCTGGAGCCGGCTCATTCCCTGCGACGGTCTCTGCCAGCGCACGCACTTCTTCGATGCGAGTCGAGGGCTGCTCGGCTTGTGTCACGTCCTGTTCGGAGCTTGCCGCTGGCGCGGGTTGAGGCGCAGCCGTTTCTGCGGGCTTCACGTGCGGCGCCGTCGTGATCCGCAGGGTTGCGAAAGAAAGCGTGAAGGCGCCGAGAATTGCGGCAGCTGAGAGTACCGTCGAACAGTGGGCTACGATCTTTCCGGACTGACGCATGATCCGATCCGGAATCCCCCCAGGAGCGGCGTCCCGCTACCTTGGCAGCCGGAGATTAATCAATCGTAGTCAAGGGGGTCAGTTCGGGCCGCCAAGAAACCGATATTGCTATCGGCGTGCGTGCTTAGGTCTTGGACCTACCAAGGCCGCCCAAACCAGGGTCCGTTTCGCCAGGGGTTATTGTAGTAGAAGCGCCTGGCGACATCGCCGTTGCGGCGGCGGGGCTTGGGTTTCGCGACGGGCGCCATGTCATCGGCCTCGCTGACCTTGGCGCCAGTTCCTTTGGCGAGCACCACGAAATCGCCGCCCTTGGGCAGGTGCGCCGAATTGATGCTGGTATCGGCGACGATGAAGGTCGACCCGGGGGTCAGACGCTCGGAAATCTTCTGACGGACATCGTCGGGGATCTCAAGACGATCAAGTGGGTTCGCCGCGTCGCTGTCCTGCAAATCGAGCGTCACCCACCTGACCTTGGTGTCGCCAGGAGCGAATTTCAGGGCGGTATAGACGTGCGTGCCAAGAGGCTGGTCCGGATTGCGGAAGCTGACCGGTGCGTCGAAGACGTCGTCGAGATCCTGCCTGACGAAGAGATGGCCGTCCGGAGGCTCACCCTTTCCGGCAATCTCGTACACCTTCTTCACGAGCTCATCGTTGAAGACCCCGGTCTCACGCATTCCGTTCGCTTTCTGGAATGCCCTGATGGCGGTGATGGTGGGCTTTCCCATGGTGCCGTCGAAATTCTGCGCCGGCAGATAGCCCATCGAGGCTAAGATCTGCTGCACGCCGATGATGCGATCGCGTTGCGTCCGCCGGGTAAACAGCACACGCAACGGCTTTTCCGAACGGGGTTCAGCGGCCTGCACCGCTGCGGCGGCAACTCCGGCATCCACCTTTGCGGCGGGTAAGGGAGGAACTGTCGGCGCAGCCGTCGTCGGGTCGCTGGCGGGCGCAGCCGGTGCCGGGTTGTTGGTAGGATCTGCTGGCGGCGCGGGCGTGACAGCATCGGCCATGGTCTTGTCCTGAACGACGGCCGTGCCAGTCGCGGACTCGGGGACAGGATCGGACACGGCCGTACTCGTGTCCGGCGTGATGGCATGAATACGGTTGGGGTCGGAATCCTCGTCGGTCTGATCGCTTCGGTCACTTACGGGGTCTATCTGCGACTGGCTGCCGTCCGGCTCGGCTTGTGTTTGCACATCGCTGTCGACCGCTGTCGGCGCCTCTGCCTTCGCGAGAATCACAGGGCTTGCCACTGTGGCGACAGCTGGAGAGCTCGCCGAGTCGCTAGGAGAAAGAGGGGTCACTTGCCCAATCACCGGCGGGGGAGGTGGGGGCAAGGGCTGGAAAAGGGCCGGATGCTCGACAAGGGTTGGTTTCGGCCGGCCGCGAGAGACGATCACATTGTCGCCGACGCGGGACATTTGGAAGAATTGCGGCGCGAAGGCATAGGTCAGCCGGATGCAGCCATGGGATGCAGGATAGCCCGGCACGACGCCCGCGTGGAGCGCGGTGCCGGACCAAGTGATCCGGTTCATCCACGGCATCGGGGCGGCGCTATACATATTCGAATGGTGCCACCGCTGCTTTTCCAAGATGCTGAAGGCGCCGATAAAAGTGGGATGTTCTGCCGTTCCCGTAGAAACTGCGGACGTCGTGACCAGATTCGTGCCGCGATAGACGTCGATCTTTTGCTGGCCAACGGAGACGACCACGATCATGGGCTCGTGGATGTCGAACTGCACGGCCGGCTCGGCGGGTGCCTTTTTTGGATTCTTCCCGGCTTCAGCCGGATGAGCTGCGGCGACACAGGCGAGTGCCGCAGCTCCCAACCAAAGTGCCGAGGCCCGCGTTGCTTTTGTGGCGGCCGCAATCGCCTTCGCTCTACTCACACGCTGCGCTTTCAACGTACCCGTCCCCGTCCCCGATCGAACCGTCATGCCGTGAAATTGTTCCCCGCCGCTGCGTATCGCTTCCCTCGCGAATCACCGCAGGTGAGGCTAACAAATTTGGCCAGCAAAGCCTTCCGATTACCTAACATTTGGGCTCGTCCGTCAAAGATTTCACGTCGCATGCCGATATGCGCCGGGACCGCGCACAACTCCCTGCATCTTGGAGGAAAATCAGGCCTCGATACCTGCGAGCGCGATTGAGAAAGACACCCCGGGTCGCATAAACTTGGCTCTTGTTCCATTCCGGCAACACCTGGAAGTTCGCCGCACTTTGGTCCAGGGCTGGCCGCTCTGCCGCGGAGGCCGTTCGCGCGGAGGCCAACGCAACCAGAAGCACGACGGATCACGTGGTGCTGGCTCTCCCCACATTACTCAACCGCAAGTTTGAGGTCGTACGAGGGCAGAAATTGTGTCCGACGGAGGGTCAACTCCGGGCGAACGGCATCGGCAAAAGCCCTTGCTTCGCGGGCGGCCCCTCAATACACCCGGTGCCGAAAGCGGTTTCGGGCATTTTCAGGGAGGCTGTCATGCTGGCACTGATGCGTCCGCACTCTCGGGCTGTTTCTCGTTTGCTTGCTCTCATGATCGCGGGCTTGGCGCTCGTCGGCTGCGGCATCAATACCATCCCCACGCTGCAGGAAAGGACCAAGGCCTCCTGGAGCGAGGTGTTGAATCAATATCAGCGGCGCGCCGACCTCATCCCCAATCTGGTTGAGACGGTGAAAGGCTATGCGTCCCAAGAGAGCAAGGTGCTGACCGAAGTGATCGAGGCGCGCGCCAAAGCCACGCAGGTGCAGCTTCCGCCGGACATCCTCACCAATCCCGATGCCTTTAAGAAATTCCAGGACGCACAGAACCAGCTCTCCGGCGCGCTTGGGCGACTGCTCGCGGTCACCGAGAACTATCCAGATCTGAAGTCGAACCAGAACTTCCTCGCGTTGCAGTCGCAGCTCGAGGGCACTGAGAACCGCATCGCCATTGCCCGGCGCGACTACATCACCGCGGTCCAGGACTACAATACCGAGATCAGGACCATCCCTGGACGCTGGTGGCGGGCGATCCTCTATCCCGACGCTCAGCCGATGCAAAACTTCACCGTCGCCGAGGAGACCACCAAGGCTCCGGAGGTGAAGTTCTAGCGGGCACGGGGGAACGAGGGCAAGAATGGCCTCCACGCCGTGGCGCTTCGGGCGCATCCTTTTTGGTTTCGCGCTCCTCCTTTGGATCGGGCCCGCAACGGCAGCCGAACCCAACTATCCGCAGTTGACCGGGCGGGTCGTCGACGATGCGAACCTGTTGAGCCCGGACGAGCGGGCTGAGCTCGACGCTGACCTGAAGGCGCTCGAGGACAAGAGCTCTGACCAACTCGTCGTCGTCACCTTGCCCTCGCTGCAAGGCTTCACCATCGAGGATTTCGGCTATCAGCTCGGCCGCCATTGGGGCATCGGCACCAAGGAAAAGGACAACGGCGTCCTCCTGATCGTGGCGCCCAATGAGCGTAAGGTCCGCATCGAGGTCGGTCGCGGACTCGAGCCAATCCTCACCGATGCGATGTCGAAGGTCGTCATCAATGGCGCGATGCTGCCGCGCTTTCGCACCGGCGATTACGCCGGCGGAATCAAGGAAGGCGCGAAGGGCATCGAGCTGGTGCTGACCGGCGACGCGGCAGAACTCGCCGAGCGCGTCAAAGGACGCCATGACGCCGACGATCCGAAGATCGATTGGGCGGTGGTGATCTTCTGGACGGTTATCATCCTGTGGTTCATCTGGGTGAGTTGGCGAAGCAGCCAGAGCTCGGCCTATCGGCGAGGAAGTAGCCCGATCTTCCTTCCCGGACCTGGATGGGGAGATTCGAGCCGAAGCGATTGGAGCAGCGGGAGCGACGGAGGCGGCGGCTTTTCGGGTGGAGGGGGCAGCTTTGGCGGCGGCGGCGCCTCTGGCAGCTGGTGAGGCATGGCGATGGAGCCATTCAGCCCCGAGGAACGGGCCAACATTGAGGATGCCATCACCCGCGCCGAGCGAAAGACGAGCGGCGAGATCATCGTGGTCGTGGCGTCGGCGAGCGCCGGATACTTCGCCTATGCCATCATGTGGGCCGCGCTCATCGCGCTCCTCGTGCCCTGGCCGCTGATCTACCTCACCAACTGGCCGGTGGAGCACATCTATCTCGCCCAGCTCGGCGTCTTTGTTCTCGGCGCAGCGCTGACTCAGTGGGAGGCCTTGCGCCTCGCCATCGTGCCCCAGACCATCAAACGCGCCCGTGCGCATCAGAAGGCCGTCGAGCAGTTCTTGGCGCAGAACCTCTACACTACCAAAGGCCGCACCGGCGTGCTGATCTACGTGTCGTTCGCCGAACGCCACGCCGAGGTGATCGCCGACAGCGGCATCTACAGGAAAGTGCCGCAAGAGACGTGGAAAGGGGTGGTGGATACGTTCACCACCCATCTCGGAGGCGGCGCGCGCGTCGAGGGGTTCGTTACCGCGATCGACGCTTGCGGCAAGATTCTCGCGAAGCACTTTCCTCCGGGCCGCATCGACCAGAATGAGCTGCCCAATCATCTGATCATGCTCGATGCCCGCTGGACCACGTAAACAGCGGAGCACGTCGGAGGCGAAATCTGCCGCGCCGGCCGGTCCCCTCACGCTCGCGGGCTGGGTATTGTTCGACTGGGCAACGCAGCCCTTCTACACGCTCGTCGTCACCTTCCTGTTCGCGCCATTCTTCGTGAACGGCTTCATCGGCGACCCCGCGCTCGGCTCCACGCTTTGGGCCTATGCCACTGGCGGGGCAGGGCTCATAGCTGCGCTTCTTGCGCCGATCCTTGGTTCCATTGCCGATGCTGGATTCCCTCGCAAACCTTGGATCGCGGGCTTCTCGGTGCTGCTGGTGGCAGGCTTATGCGGCCTCTGGCTCGCCATCCCCGGGGAAACTGGATTGGCGCCGCTCGTGCTCCTATCCTTCGCGCTCGCGACGATCGGCGCGGAACTCGCCACCGTGTTCAACAATGCCATGATGTCCTCGCTCGTCTCCGGCAAGCGGCTCGGCACCCTTTCGGGCATTGGCTGGGCGACAGGCTATCTTTGGCGGCTTGGTGAGCCTCGTTCTCGTCGCGGGGTTCATCGTGGCCGACCCAAATACTGGCAAGACCCTGCTCGGCATGCACCCGATCCTCCCGCTCGATCCCGCGACGCGCGAGGACGAGCGTCTCGTCGGTCCCTTCTCCGCCCTCTGGTACGTGATCTTCGTCCTGCCGCTCTTCCTGTTCACGCCGGATCGGCCGATGTCACGCGCCGCCGCGCCGGTCAAGGCCGGCCTTACCAAACTCCTCCGCGGTGCGAAGGATCTTTGCGGGAACCACCGTCAGATCGCGATCTTCCTGCTTGCCCGCATGCTCTATGCTGACGGACTCGGCGCGGTCTTCGCCTTTGGCGGCATCTATGCGGCGACGGTCTTCGGCTGGGGTGCGTCGGAACTCGGCCTGTTCGGCATCATTCTCACCATCGCCGGAACGATTGGTGCGCCGCTTGGCGGCGTGCTTGATGATCGCCTCGGCTCGAAGCGCGTGATCGGCTGGACGCTCGCGCTATTCATCCTCTCATCGATCGGCGTGCTCTCGGTCGATAACGCCCATGTCTTGTTCGTGCATCCCGTCGAGCCCAAGGCTCGGGGCAGCGCGCCATTCGCTTCGACCGGCGAGCAGGTCTATCTCGCCTTCGCGATCTTGATCGGGATCGCCTCAGGCCCGATTCAGGCGGCGAGCCGCACGCTGCTTGCAAGACTCAGCCCACCCGACAAGACCACCGAGTTCTTCGGCTTCTTCTCCTTCTCCGGCAAGATCACGGCCTACGCCGCGCCGCTCGCCATCGGCGTCGTTACCGCCGTCACAGGCAGTCAACGACTCGGCGTCGGCACGAGCCTTGTCTTTCTGGTCGGAGGCTTGGTGCTGCTACAGTGGGTGAAGCCACCCCGGTGGGGCTAATGCCGGAAATGGCGCATCCCAGTGAAGACCATGGCAAGTGCCGCCTCGTCTGCCGCGGCGATCACGTCCTCGTCGCGCATCGAGCCTCCCGGCTGGATCACGGCGGTAGCCCCAGCCTCGGCGATCACTTGCAGTCCATCAGCGAAAGGAAAGAAGGCGTCCGACGCCGCCACTGATCCTTCCGTCAGACGTATCTTGAGGCCCGCAGACTTGGCCGCCTGCTCGCCCTTCCATGCGGCCATGCGGGCTGCGTCCACGCGGGCCATTTGCCCGGCGCCGATACCGACGGTCGCCCCATCCTTCGCATAGACGATGGCGTTCGACTTCACGTGCTTCGCCACCGTAAAGGCGAAGATCAGGTCCGCCATCTCCTGTTGGGTCGGCTTCCGCTTCGTCACCACCTTCAGGTCCGCATCGGCGACGACGCCATTGTCGCGCGCCTGCACCAGGAAGCCTCCGGCGAGCGAACGGAAGGTGAGACCCGTCGCCTTGGGATCAGGCAGCCCACCAGCGAGCAAAAGGCGCAAATTTTTCTTCCCTGATAGGACGGCTTTGGCTTCGTCGCTCGCATCGGGCGCGATGATCACCTCGGTAAAAATCCCCACGATCTCCTGCGCTGCATCCGCATCGAGGCTGCGGTTGAGCGCGATCACGCCGCCGAAGGCGCTTTCGGGATCGCAGCGCAGGGCCTTCGCATAGGCCTCCTTCAGCGTGGCGCCGATCGCGACGCCGCAAGGATTGGCGTGCTTGATGATGGCGATCGCGGCCGTCGCGGCAGGATCGAATTCGGCGACGAGCTCATAGGCCGCGTCGGCATCGTTCAGATTGTTGTAGGAGAGCTCCTTGCCTTGCACCTGTGTGGCAGTAGCAACGCCGAAGCGAGACTCGCCCGTGCGATAGAAGGCGGCCCATTGATGCGGGTTCTCGCCGTAACGAAGAGCATCGATCAGCGCCCCCGCGAGAACGCGTCTCGCCGGCGTGAGATCCGCCAGTGCGTCCGCGAACCAGGAGGCAATCACTGCGTCATAGGCGCCGGTGCGGGCAAACGCCTTAGCCGCAAGGCGTTTACGGAAGTCTGGTGTGGTCGCTCCGCCATGTGCCGCCATTTCGGCAAGCACGATGGGGTAGTCGGCAGGATTGATGACGACGGTGACACTTGCGTGGTTCTTGGCGCCGGCGCGGATCAGCGCGGGGCCGCCAATATCGATGTCCTCGATGCAAGTTGCGAAATCGGCACCGGAACCGGCCGTGCGTTCGAAGGGATAGAGGTTGACGGCGAGGAGGTCGATCTTGGGGATGGCGTGGTCTTTCAGCGCTCGCTCATGGGTCTCCTTCCCGCGCACGGCGAGCAGTCCGCCATGGATCTTCGGATGCAGCGTCTTCACCCTCCCATCCATCATTTCGGGGACTTGCGTGATGTCGGCCAAGTCGATCACCTTGAGCCCTGCGTCACGCAAGAGCTTGGCGGTGCCCCCGGTCGAGATCAGCTCAACGCGGTGAGCCCTCAGGCCCCGCGCAAAATCGACAAGTCCCGTCTTGTCGCTAACCGAAAGGAGCGCGCGGGAAATCTTCTCCATGGGTGAATGTCTCGGAGGCAATCCTGGCAAGCCGCCCTATCACGAATTGGCGCGTTGAGCAAAAGCGGCGTGGGGAATGAGTTTACGCGGCGTCGGGTGCGTCGCTGGGCGCGGGCAGGATCGCCTCCCCAGGTGCGGCGCTCCGTTCGATGCTCCAGGAGATTTGCACTTCGGGCTCTTCCTCCAAACCGCCTTGAAGCACGACCTGCGCGCTGCGGCGGGGGCCGCGCTCGTCGCCCAGGAACACGCTCTCCTCAAGGGCGATGGTTGGCGTGTTGGCGGTAATGGTCCAGGCTTCGCGGTTCGGCAGCACGAGCGTCACGCTTCTTTCGTCCTGCGCCAGCTGGGGGCTCACACTTGGATGCAGATGGAAGTGAACGGCATAACCGCCGCCGCTCGTTTGCGCTTCGCCCTTGAGGCCCTTCGGCGCCGCGAGCGTGTCCTCGCCGCGGACCAGCAACCCGTCGGCCGAAAGGTGGGTGCGGCGCAAATGGCCAACACCGAAGCGGGCGACATAGCCTTCATGCGAGCCCTTAAGCGTGAGCCCTCCGTCATCCTCGCTGAGCGAGGCCTGAACATTGGGAGGCCCCACGAGCTCGGCGTCGTTGGCAGGCTCGCTTCCATTCGTCCCGCCGGCAAAAGTCGCCGAGGAGACCTCCTCGAAGGTGAGCGTTGAATGGGCTGGGGTCGAGCGGGCAAACATCCGCCACTCATCGTGGTCTGGCGACGGAGCCCCGCAATTGACGATGATCGGCTGCTCGCCCGAGCTCATCTCAAAGGACAGGCAGCCGGCATGCGCTCCTATGCTCAAGGACCCAAGAGGTGCGGCCGCAACGTCTGAGATGATGAGCGTAGTCTTGCGCTCCATGCGCACGTAACCCGAATTTGGCGCAGAGCGAAGCGGCGCGCCCCCGGTGTCGTCATAGGCGAGCACAGTGGCAAGCGAGTCCGTGGCGGTCGCGCCGCCGCCATTGAAGCGCACCATCGTGCCGTCGCCGAGTCGGAAGAAACTGACCATGGGCATGGCGCGATCGATGGCGTCGGAAAGCTGCTTTGGTGGCACGCGGTCCCGCGCCATGAAGCATTGCCTGAGCGGCAGGAGATCGAGCAGAAGCTCGACGAGGGTCGTGGGGTTGCGGGAGATATGACCGCCGTCGGACATGATCTGACGGTCAAGCTCCTTGCAGAAGGGCTTCAGGTAGCGGTCGACCACAGCCTGCTGCTCGGCGATGCAGAGTCCGGCATAGACGAGCGCCATGAGTGCGACGAGGCAGGGTGCACCGTCAGGAGCGTCGCGGTAGCTCGCCGAAAGATAGCGGAGCTGCGCCGTCAGCGACCGCAGGAAGGTCTCGTAGGATTTCGGATTGCTGGCATCGAGCACCACCACTGAGTTCGAGAGCCAGGAGATGACCCTGCGCCCAACTACCTCTGGCTGCCAGGCAAGACCGCGCACGGTTTTGTGCAGACGCAAAAAATCTCCGAGCAGAGCCTTGGCCTGCTCGCGCGACAGCTCACTGCCCGCGACCCGCAAATGCCGGAGCCAGCCGAAGCCATAGAGCTCCCGCGCCCAGCCTTCGGAAGGCGGCGCGATCTCGAAGGGCGACTGCGAGGCAAGCTCGACCAGGCTGCCGGCAAGACCGAAATGGCCGTTATAGATCTCGGTGGCGAAACTCGGATCCGCAGTGCGCAAGTCCTGTGGGGCAAGCAGGAGTTGTTCCGCTTCGGTGCCGGGGTAGCTGATGCTCGCCATGCGCAAGAGCATGAAGCGGCGAAGCGCGCCCGGCCCGCGCGCGACTTGAGCGCGCGACCGGCCCTGGCTGGCAAGGGGGTCAGTCGCCATGCTCGATCATCTCGAATTTTCGGCCCCGCCTGCCGTCAGGCGCCTCGGGACCTCTCCGCACAACTCTTGGGCATTGTCGGACTGCCGCCCGACAGGATCAAGGGGCTTGGGCCCCAAGGCCGCCCTGATATGGCTATTTGTTGCTTTTCAGGCGCGCGGCAAAAAATCCGTCCATGCCGCTCCATTCGGGCGTCCCGAGATCGAGCTGGTAGGGAAAAGTCCTGAAGAACCCCGGGGACTGTATCCAATCAGCTTGGCCAAACACGTCATTTGGCAAGATTGGATTCACCTGGATGGCCCGGTTCCGGGCAAGGAGCGCGGCGATCTGAGCCTCGCCTTCCTCGTGCTCGAGCGAGCAGGTGGAATAGACAAGCGTGCCGCTAGGCTTAAGCAGCGCCACGGCGTTATCGAGAAGCCGGGCTTGCAAGGCGGCCAAGTCCTCGATGTCCTTTGGTGATTTCAGATACGGAATGTCGGGATGCCGCCGGATGGTCCCGGTGGATGAGCAAGGCGCGTCGAGCAGCACTGCGTCGAAGCGCTCATCTGGCGACCAGGTTGTCGCGTCGGCTGCGACCGTGGTGGCATCGAGACCGAGTCTGGCAAGATTCGTGCTGAGCGTCTTCAGCCGCGTCTTGGAGATATCGACGGCGGCGACCGAAGCACCGCCAAGCGCAAGTTGCGCCGTCTTGCCGCCTGGCGCAGCGCAGAGATCCGCCACGCGCTTCCCCGCCACGCGCCCCATCAAATGTGCCGGAAGCGACGCGGCGACGTCCTGCACCCACCACGCACCTTGCTCATAACCGGGGAGAGCTTCGATGCGACCCTTGGGCAGGAGGCGCACGCTTCCATTGGGAAGCACGCGGCCGGACATCTGCTCCGCCCGCTCTTCAGGATTGCTCTTCACGGTTAGATCGAGTGGCGGCTCGACCAAATTGGCGGCGGCAATCGCATGCGCGCGATCCTCGCCGTAACGTGCGCCCCACCGCGCCCAGAGCCAGTCGGGTGTGTTCACGCGCGGCGCATCGAGGCCCGCGACGATGCGCTTTCCGTCCTTGGCGACACGCCTGAGCACCGCGTTGACAAGTTTATCGTAGCGCCTGGCGCAGGCGTCGTGTTGGGCAAGCCGCACCGTAAGATCGATCGCCGCATGCGGCGGAGTCTTCAGGAAAATGAGCTGAGCGGCGCCGGACAGCAGAATGGGATAGAGCTTCCCGGCCTTCTCCGGCAGCCCACGCTCGAGAAAGGTGTCGAGCACGCGATCGATCTGTCCGCGCCGCCGCAAGCTCGTCGCCACGATGGCGCGGGCAAGGGCGCGGTCCCGCGGCGGCAGGTCGAACATCCAGCCGGTGGCGAGCGAGCGGCCCAGGATATCGTCGAGCGGCTGCTTCTTGTCGATAACGGCGGAGAGCAGCTCCGCGGCTGCGCGCCGCGCCGGCAATCCGACCTGCGCCTCTCGCGCGGCGGGGGAGTAGCGCGTCTCTTCGTCAAAGCTCATCTGAGATGTCGCGAGATGTTAGGTCTGATCCCAAGGCCCGCGCCGTCGGAAGCCTGACGCTTGCGGCGACCCCCAAGGGCCAGAGTCGCGCATCGCACTTGCTGCACCTTCCGAATCCGCATGCTGCACCATCCGCTGGGCGATGTCGTTCAGCTGCGCGATGCGGTTCTCAACATCGGGGTGCGTGGAGAAGAGGTTGTCCATCCGCGCGCCGGAAAGCGGGTTGACGATGAAGAGATGCGCGGAGGCCGGGTTGCGCTCGGCGGGCAGATTGGGAATCTGTTCGGCGGCGCTTGAAATCTTGCGCAAGGCGGAGGCAAGCGACAGCGGGCGCTTGCTGATCTCGGCACCGATGCGGTCGGCCTCGTATTCGCGTCCGCGGCTGATCCCGAACTGCACAAGCGCTGCGGCAATCGGCGCGAGGATAACGAGCAGCAAACCGCCGATCGGCCCAATTCCTTGACTGTCGCGGTTCCCGCCGCCGAAATAGAAGCCAAAATTGGCGAGCATGGAGATGGCGCCGGCGAGCGTCGCGGTGATGGTCATGGTCAGCGTGTCGCGATGCTTGATATGCCCAAGCTCATGCGCGAGCACGCCGGCAAGTTCATCGCGGTTCAGTCGCTGCAGCAGCCCGGTGGTGACGGCGACCGCGGCATGCTCGGGATTGCGGCCCGTGGCGAAGGCGTTCGGCTGCGGATTGTCCATGATGAAGACCTTCGGCATCGGCAGCTCTGCCTCTCCCGCGAGCTGCCGTACGAGCCCGTAAAGCTCGGGCGCCGCGCGCTCGTCCACCTCGCGCGCGCCATACATGGAGAGCACCATCTTGTCGGAGTTCCAGTAGACGAACAGGTTCATCGCCGCCGCGACGAGAAAGGCAATGACCACGCCCATTTGGCCGCCGACCAAGTATCCGATCCCCATGAACAGGGCGGTCATCGCGGCAAGCAGGATGGCTGTGCGGAAATAGCCCATGGACCTCATCTCCAATGCGCGCCGGGGAAAGCGCAGCGCCGAGGCTGAATATGTTGGAAGTGTCTGCCCGCCCCACAAGGTATTGCCAAACCCTGAGGACGCGGCGGGCTTGGCGCCCCGCGATAGGCGCGAGGCGCTGTTAGCGGTTACCTTAACGGTTCGTCAAGGGCTGCTCCGGCATGCTGGCTGGAGCTTAATTCACCTCGAGTCGCGCCCATGTCCTTGACATTGCTTGCTCCGCCGCCTGAACCTGTCGTCTCCGCTAGCCCCTCGCTCACCCGCGAGCAAAAGCGGCAGATCCGCGAAACCTTCGCCATCATCGAGCCGGCCTCAGACCTCGTGGCGCGGCTGTTCTACCTCAAATCCGTCGATCTCGATCCTTCGCTGCGCACGTTGTTCAAATCACCGACCAGGGTTCAGCGGCGCAAGTTCATGGCGGCGATGAAAGTCGCAGTGCTCTCCCTCGACAGGCTCCAGTCGCTGCAGCCGCTTCTCAAGCTGCTCGGCACCCGCCAGCGCGAAGAGGGGGTCACGCCCAACCACTACCAGACCTTCCAGCGCGCCTGGGTTTGGACCTTGGAGCAATCGCTCGAATCCCGCTTTCCCCGGGAAGCGACTGAGGCTTGGTCGTCACTGCTGAACGAGATGACGCGCGCCACGGCGTCCTGAAACTGGCGCGCCCGCTCATTCAGGCGGGGAGTCACCGCCACCCTCATCGGTACTATCATCGTCGGGAGCCCGTACATCGGGGCCCTGCGTCTTGGCTTGCACGGCGCCTTTGTCATCGACGGTGATCTGTACATCTTGAGCAGGATCGAAGGTCTGCTGCTTGCCGTCGATGGTGATCGCGTCGGGGGTCGCCGTGATGATGTGGCCATCCACGACGATCTTGATGCCGTCCGCCGTTGTTTCCTGCGTGAGGTTTTTGTAGTGCGACACCGTGATCGTTCTTTGGCCGATGGAGATGTGTCGGACTTTCTTTCCTGGCTCGGAGGTCAAGAACCCGAGCGCCGCGATAATAGCGACCACGAGCACGACAACGAGGCCGAGAGCGATGAGCAGCCCTTTGAGCCAGGTCATGATGTTGTCTTCCCCTTGCTTCACGGGCCGGCTGGCGACCCAGATCTGATCGACTAAGCGGTTCCCCGGTTCTGGCGCTTCTCCACGAGATCGTCCACCACCGCGGGATCGGCCAGCGTCGAGATGTCACCGAGATTGGAGAAATCATCCTCGGCGATCTTGCGCAAAATACGTCGCATGATCTTGCCTGAACGAGTCTTGGGTAGACCCGGCGCGAATTGGATCAGATCCGGTGAGGCGATCGGGCCGATCTCTTTGCGCACCCAGTCGCGCAACTCGATCTTCAGCGCATCGGACCCAATCTCGCCGGCCATGAGTGTGACATAGCAATAAATGCCCTGACCTTTCACGGCATGGGGATAGCCGACCACGGCTGCCTCGGAGACCTTGGGGTGGGCCACAAGGGCGGACTCCACTTCCGCGGTGCCCATGCGATGGCCTGCCACGTTGATCACGTCGTCCACCCGCCCGGTGATCCAGTAATAGCCGTCGGCATCGCGGCGGCATCCGTCCCCGGTAAAATATTTGCCCTTATAGGTCGAGAAATAGGTGTCGGCGAAGCGCTTGTGGTCGCCATAGACGGTGCGCATCATCCCCGGCCATGCGTCAAGGATCACGAGATTGCCGGATGTCGCTCCTTCCAGCACATTGCCTTCGGCATCGACCACCGCCGGTTGGACGCCGAAGAAGGGCAGCGTCGCGGATCCCGGCTTGAGCTTGGTGGCGCCCGGCAGCGGCGTGATCAGGATTCCTCCCGTCTCGGTCTGCCACCAGGTATCGACGATAGGGCAACGCTCCTCGCCGACGATGCGGTAATACCACTCCCAGGCTTCGGGATTGATCGGCTCGCCCACGCTGCCGAGCAGTCTGAGAGACGATCGGCTCGAGCGCGTGACGAAATCGTCACCGGCGCCCATCAGCGCCCTGATAGCGGTAGGCGCGGTATAGAAAATATTGACGCCGTGCTTGTCGACGACTCGCCAGAAGCGCGAGGCGTCGGGGTAGTTCGGCACGCCCTCGAACATCAGCGTGGTGCCACCATTGGCGAGCGGGCCATAGACGATATAGGAGTGGCCGGTCACCCAGCCGACATCCGCCGTGCACCAATAGATATCGCCCTCGTGATAGTCGAAGATCAATTGATGCGTCATGGCGGCATAGACGAGGTAGCCACCTGACGTGTGCAGCACGCCCTTCGGCTGTCCCGTCGATCCCGACGTGTAGAGGATGAAGAGCGGATCCTCCGCGCCCATCTCTGCGGGCGGGCAGTTGTCGGAAACCTTCGCGGCGAGGTCTTGGTACCAGAAGTCGCGCCCGGCATGCATGGCGCATTGGCCGCCTGTGCGTCGGATTACGATCACCTTCTCATCGCCAAGCGATTTGGTCAGCGCCTCGTCGGTATTGTGCTTGAGCTTGATCTTCCTGCCGCCGCGCACGCCCTCATCCGCGGTGATGACGAGCTTCGACTTGCAGTCAGTGATGCGGCCGGAAAGGGAATCCGGCGAGAAGCCGCCGAACACCACGGAGTGGATGGCGCCGATCCGCGCGCAGGCGAGCATGGCGTAAGCCGCCTCCGGGATCATGGGCAGGTAGATGGTGACGCGATCGCCGCGCTTCACGCCCATGGAGAGCAGCACATTGGCGAAGACATTCACCTCACGATGCAGTTCGCCATAGGCGATGTGGCGGGGAGCCTCGGCCGGATCGTCAGGCTCCCAGATGATGGCGACCTGATGCCGGCGCTTCTTCAGATGCCGGTCGATGCAATTGGCGCTGACGTTGAGTGTGCCGTCCTCGAACCATTTGATCGAGACGTCGGGATAGTCGAAGCTCGTGTTCTTGACGCGCGTATAGGGCTTGATCCAATCGATCCGCTGGCCCTCTTTGCCCCAGAACTTTTCCGGCTTGTCGACGCTCTTCTTATAGAGCTTCTGGTACTGGTCCTGGTCGATGAAGGCTTGTTTTTTCCAATCCTTCGGGACCTTGTAGACAGTTTCCTCCGTCATCGGCCCGCTCCTCCCTACGCGATGCGAAGCCCAACCATATCCCAACCATATTATGAACAGCACTTGGCCGCGGGACAATCGTGAGCCAGCTGCCGGTGTTTCAGTTTTCTAAGCTCCAAACGCTCCGATAATTGCGCCCATGACGACGAGCACGGCGAGCCAATGCGCGGCATCAATGGCTATCACGATAGGTTTCGTGCCATGAAAGGCCTGGTTTGTGGCCGTCGTGGTCAGCACAAAGCCGACCCAGACGAAGAACGCGCTGACGATCCCGCCGCGAAGAGTGACGTCCACCAAATGGCCCATCAGCCCTGCGAGCATCCAGGCCATCAGGAGGCACCCCACTCCCGCGATGATGAAGGGGAGCGGCGTTGGCTTGCAGTCTTCCTTCCTCTTGCCAAGGGCATCCTGCCAGACCTTGCCGAAGATGGTGTACCAGCCCCAGCCCACGAGAAATCCCGCGATAGCGGCGATGACGACAGCGAGGTAGTTGATCGGAACGGCAGTCATCTTGCTCCTTCCTGATTTGCGTTGCCCTTTAGCGTCGTGACGCCTTCTCAAGCCCGGCAAGCCGGCTGATGATACTCCATTCTTCAGCGGAAACGGGCTGCACCGAAAGCCGGGAATTGTTCACGAGCACCATGTGTTTGAGCGCCTTATTGGCCTTGATTTCGGCAAGCGTCACCGGGTTCGGTACGTCGGTAACCGCCGCCACATCCACGCACTGCCAGACCCCGGTTCCGTCGGTCGAGTCCAAGTGAGCCTCGGCGATCACCTTGACCACGCCGACGATGCGCTTCTCCTCGCCTGAATGATAAAAGAAGCCGAGATCGCCTTTCTTCATGGCGCGCATGACGTTGCGCGCCTGGTAGTTGCGGACGCCGTCCCACTCGCCGCCCTTGGCACCCTCCTTCTTCTGCTGGTCCCAGGACCAGGCGTCGGGCTCGGATTTGAACAGCCAATAGTTCATACGAAGCTCACTCGTCTTCGTCGCTCGGCTAACACCAAGAGCCATGGGCGGATCTCGACCGAAGCGAATAGGCCCACTTTGGCGAAGGGGTCTCCGGCGGCGATTTTCCGCGCCGCGTCCAACGAATCCGCCTCAATGACGATGAGGCTGCCATTCATCGTTTCGCCGTCCGCCTGAGTGAAGGGACCGGCAAGTATGAGCGTATCGCCAAGGCTTTGCAGGTACTCGACATGCTCGGAACGCTTCGCCTTGCGGATGGCAACGCTGTTCGGCTTATCGGTGCAGATCACGGCGTACAGCACCCCTACCCCCGTTGGCCGAGCAGGCTATTCCTGAGCGGGTCAAGCTGTCCACAGCCTGACTAGCTCTCAGGCCTGAGCGGCCGGGCGAGCAGGGCCTCGATCGCCTCGTCGACCGTGGCAAGGCCTGAGACCACCGCGTGCACGGCTTGGGCGATCGGTATCTCGATACCCCGCGCGGCCGCCATCTCTACCACAGCGCTCGCCGTGTAAATGCCTTCGGTAACGGAGAGACGCGCTTTCAACACCTCCCCCAGGCTTCGTCCTTCGCCGAGCGCGATGCCAAGCGACATGTTGCGCGATTGCGGGCTGCCGCAGGTCAGGACCAGGTCGCCGAGGCCTGACAACCCGGTCAAGGTCTCGCGACGTGCGGCAAGCGCCGCGCCGAAGCGCATCATCTCGGCAAAGGCCCGCGTGACGAGCGCGGCATGGGCACTCGCGCCAAGCTTCTTGCCGACGACGATGCCGGCGGCGATGGCGTAGACATTCTTGAGCGCGCCGCCGATCTCGGCGCCCGCCACGTCATCGCTCCAATAGCAGCGGAACGAGGCGTGGCTCAGCGCGTGGGAGAGAGCGCGCCCCTGCGCCTCGCTCGCGGTTGCAAGCGTCAAGGCGGCGGGAAGCCCGCGCGCGATCTCGGCGGCGAAGCTCGGGCCGGAGAGCACGGCGGGCCGCACTTGCGGCAGCACCTCGGCAATGACCTCCGAAAGGAGTTGCCCGGTCGCTTGCTCGATGCCCTTGGACCCGATCACGAGCGGCTGATCTTTCCGCATATAAGGCCGAAGCTCGCCGGCAATGGCGCGCACATGCTGCGCCGGCGTGACCATCAGGAGGAAGTCGCAACTGGCAACCTCGTTGAACTGTGTCGTCGCTTCGATGGCGGGATCTAGGCTGACGCCCGGCAGATAGAGAGAGTTTCGGTGCTGCTCGTTGATCTCGGCGATGGTCTCGGGCTCATAGGCCCAAAGGATAACGTCACGTCCGGCGCGCCGCCCGCTCACCCCAAGCGCCGTGCCCCAGGCGCCTCCCCCGATAATGCCGACCGTCTGAAGGGCCATGAAAACCTTCGATCGCTCCACTCCCACTGGCGTGGGAGCCATCCCTTTATGCCAGATTCCTTGCCATGCGAGGTGGCGAACCGCGAACTTGAGCCAAAGGGAAAGATTAAGGATGGACGACGGACCCCTGATTGAACGTGCCAAGGCCTTCGTGAAGGCCATCGCCGCGCACGCTCCCTGGGCCGAAATCGAGGCGTATTATGCTCCCGGTATCATGCAGGAAGAGTTTCCCAACCGGCTTCTGCCGAAGGGCGCCATTCGCAATCTCGACGCATTGCGCGAAGCAAGCGCCAAAGGCCGGCAAGTGATCTCCACGCAAACCGTAGAGATCGTCAGAGCCATCTCTTCCAATCCATGCGTCGCCCTTGAGGCGATTTGGACCGGCACGCTTGCGGTGGGCGTCGGCGAACTCAAGTCAGGCGACCAACTGCGCTTCGCCCAGTTTTGCGACTTTAAAGACGGCCTGATCTGGCGGCAACGCAACTACGATTGCTTCGACCCTTGGTGATTAAGCCTTGACGCCGGCGCCAAGGGCCGGGGTTGCATCGGGGTCCAGTGGCCAGCGGGCGCGCGCCGGCGCTGCGAGTTCGTCCCTAAGCCCCCGGGCAAGCCTCTCGGCTCCAGCCCAAGCAACCATGGCGGCGTTGTCGGTACAAAGCTCCGGCGGGGGCAAAATCAGCTCGAAGCCTTGCGCTGCGGCAACCTCCATAAGCGCGGCACGCAGCCGCTGATTGGCGGCGACCCCACCGGCAACGACGAGGGCTCGTTGGGCATCATTCCCGAGCGCATCGACATAGAGCTCTATGGCGCGCCGAGTCCGGTCGCTGACGACATCCGCGGCAGCGTCCTGGAAGCTTGCGCAAAGATCGGCGATGTCCTGCTCGCCGAGCGGCGCACGGTTCATCGCCTCGTGTCTCAGGGCAGTCTTGAGACCCGCCAGCGAGAAATGCGGATCCGCCCGCCCGAGCATGGGCCGAGGCAAGGCGATGGAGGCGCGGCCGCGCGTGGCCGCCTTTTCGACGGCGGGACCACCAGGATAGCCGAGGCCGAGGAGTTTCGCCGCCTTGTCGAAGGCCTCCCCCAACGCATCGTCCAAGGTCGTGCCGAGCCGGACATAGGAGCCCACATCCTTGACGATTAGGAGCTGCGTGTGTCCGCCGGAGATGAGCAGCAACAAATACGGAAAACGCAGCCCATGGGTAAGACCGGGCGTCAGCGCGTGGGCCTCGAGATGGTTCACCGCGATGAATGGCAGCCCGCGCGCGAGCGCGATGGCCTTGGCGGTGGTGGCTCCGACGATCAATCCGCCGATCAAGCCAGGCCCTGCCGTGGCGGCAACGCCGTCGATGGCGTTCCAATCAACACGAGCCTCGGCGAGGGCCTCGGCAATGAGGATATCGAGCAGTTCGACATGGGCGCGCGCGGCGATCTCCGGCACCACGCCGCCGAACGCCGCATGGAGCGAAAGTTGCGACCGCACCAGATTGGCACGGATGGTGCCCTTGCCGCTGGCGTCGCGGCGCACCAACGCGGCGGCGGTCTCATCGCAGCTCGTTTCGATGCCGAGGATAATGAGGTCGCGCTTATCTGGGCCAGTAGCCATTATGCTTCTTTACAGGGTAAGACCGGGCCAATTGAAGAGGCAGCCGGATCACGCCATGTATGTCAGACGATACCCTAATAGGGCAGCTTCACGGCTAATTAAAGTAACGGAATCAAGAACTTGCCAACGCTCTTGATCGGCACCAGAGGAAGTCCGCTCGCCCTTTGGCAGGCCGGTCATGTGCGGGCGCTTCTGATCGACGCCCATGGTCTCGAAGGGGGCGGCGTCGCGCTCAGTGTCATCACCACCTCTGGCGATCGCATCTGGGACAAGCCGCTTCGCGACTTTGGCGGCAAAGGGCTGTTCACCAAGGAGATCGACGAGGCTCTGCTCGGTGGCAAAGTCGATCTTGCCGTGCATTCCATGAAGGATCTACCCACGGAGCTGCCGCCGGGCATCTCGATCACCGCCGTGCTGCCACGCGGCGATGTGCGCGATGCGTTCATCAGCGCTAAGGGCGAGTCGCTTGCGGCGTTGCCGCGAGGTGCGGTGGTCGGCAGCTCGTCGCTCCGCCGTCAGGCGCAGGTTAAGCGATTGCGCCCTGACCTTCAGGTCATCGACTTCCGCGGCAATGTCGAAACGCGTCTGACGAAGCTCGATCAAGGCATGGCCGATGCGACGCTGCTCGCGCTCGCCGGGCTAAAGCGGCTCGGGCTTGCGGACCACGTCACGTCGGTTCTGTCGACGGATGAGATGCTGCCCGCGGTGGCGCAAGGTGCCATCGGCATCGCCTGCCGCAGCGGCGATGCAAAAACGCGCGATCTGTTGCAGGCGTTGAACGACGCCAGTACCGCCACGGCGGTTGGATGTGAGCGCGCCTTTCTTGCGCAACTCGACGGATCCTGCCGGACGCCGATCGCTGGCCTCGCTGAAATCGCCGGCGGGTCTTTGCGCTTTCGCGGACTCGTTCTGAATCCCGAAGGGACCGAATGGCACGAAGTTGAACAGTGCGGCGCTCCGGCCGATGCCGCGACTATCGGCGTCGAATCCGGCCGCGAGCTGCTCGCGCTCGCTGGGCCAAATTTCCTGGTAAGCTTCACCGCGCGTTAGCCTGATGCGCCTCCTCGTCACGCGACCGGAACCCGACGCCAGACGCCAAGCCGAGTTGCTTAGCGCGCGCGGTCACAAGCCGGTGCTCGCTCCCTTGCTCGCCGTCGAGCCCGCAAGCGACGTGTCACTGGAACTTGACGGCGCACAGGCCCTGATCGTCACCAGCCGCAATTCTTTGCGGGCGCTTGCCTCCCACCCCGATCTCGTCAAGGCACTCCAACTCCCGCTCTATGCCGGGGGCGAGGCCACCGCCAAGGCGGCGGCGGAGCTCGGCTTCAAGACGGTCCCCACCGGTCGCGGAACGGCGGAAATGTTGGCACGTTTGATCTCGTCCGCGCTCAAGCCAAATGCCGGCCCACTCGTGCATCTTTCAGGCGAGACCGTCGCCTTCGACTTGAAATCGGCGCTGGAGGCTCAAGGCTTCAGGGTAAGGCAGCCCGTCCTCTATCGGGCCGTCCCGGCGACCAAGCTGCCGGATGCCGCCCTTTCATTGCTCAGCGCCGGCAAGCTCGACGGCGTCATCCTCATGTCGCCACGCACGGCGGCCACTTTCGCGGCTCTGGTGGTGCGGCACGGCGCGGTAACGCAAGCTTCGCGACTTGATTGCTATTGCCTCTCGGCGGCGGTAGCACAGGCCGTGGAACCGCTCAAAGCTAGGGTAATTGTGGCAGCGCATCCACGCGAGGAAGAACTCCTTGCGCTCATCTCACCCGAAGCGGCATCCTCGTAAGGATCGCATCACATTGAAGAGCTACGGTATGCGTGATGGCTGAGTCCTTTGACGACCCACACCGCCCCGGTTCCGGCAAGCGCCCGGCGCCGACAATCGATCCCGCGCCCGGCGAGACAGCTTCGCCAGACCCTGCCATGGAAGCGGGCAAGTCTGGTCCTGGAGGCCCCAAGGCAAAGCACGGCGCGAAGGGCGCGCCTCCCCGCACGAGCCCGACTGAGCTCAAGGGCTTCCTGACCCACCTTGCCGCTGGCCTCCTCGGCGGCCTCATCGGCGTCGTGGCCTTGGCGCTCGCCTGGAACAAGCTCCCGGTGCGCATCGCAGCGCCGCCGGACTTGTCGCCGTTGGAGCGCCGCTTGGCCAAGCTCGAGACGGCGTCGCCGCCGGTGGGGAATGCCGAGGCCCTCGGCCAGTTCGATGCGCGGCTCAAAGCTCTTGAAGAGCGCAAAGTCGAGACACCGCCCGACCTCTCAGGCCTTACCGGCCGCGTGACGCGTCTTGAAGAGTCGCTGAACTCTTTGGCCGAAACCGCGAAGGACGGCGGCTCGGTGGCGGATGCCGCCGCGCTCGACGCCAAGATCGGCGATGTCGAACAAAAACTGCAGGGCAAGATCGCTGCCGTGCTCACCGCCCAGCAGGCGTCGAACACGAAAGCTGTCGAAGCCTTGCAAGGAGAGGTCGCGGCACTCAAGGCGAAGCTCGGCGCTCTCGCCGAAGCGAATCTGGCGGGCGATAGTTCCGATCTCGCACCCCAACTCACCACGCTCGACCAAAGGATGACCAAGCTCGAAGCAGCCCTTCCCGATCTCTCCACCGCTATCGATCGGTCGGCGGCAGGTGCAAAGTCTGGAGCCACGGCCATCGCCTTCGCCAGTCTGCGCGACGCCGTGAACGCCGGCCGTCCCTACGCCGCGGAGCTTGCCGTGTTCCAGTCTTTCCTTCCTGACAGTGACCTTGGCGCACTGGCCTCTCACGCGGAGACTGGCATCCCGACCATTGCGGAGCTTGCGCGCAACTTGGACAAGGTCGCGGAGGCGAGCGCCGCTCCGCCACCCGCAGGCCCGGCAGCGGGCTCTTTCTTGGACAGCGTGATTGCGGGCGCGAAATCCACGGTCTCTATCCACCGTATCGGCGCAGACACCACGGGGACCGAACCGAGCGCGGTGCTGGCAAAAGCCGAAGTAGCACTCGGGCAAGGCGACCTCTCCGCTGCCATCAAGGAGGTCGAGGCAATGCCGGCACCGTCCCGCGACGCCTTCACGGCCTGGCTCGATGATGCGCGTGCGCGGGCCACTGCCAACGACACCCTGACCAAGCTCAAAAACACCGTGCTCGCCTCCTTGGGTGGAGGCGCGGGCTCAGGAGCAAAGCCTTAAGGAGATGGTCCGCGTCCTTCTCTTCATCATTGGCGTCATCGCCGCAGCCTTGGTGCTTGCCTGGTTTGCCGACCGGCCGGGCGCGATCACCATCGAGTGGCTCGGCTACGAGATCAAAACGAGCGCCTTCGTCGGAGCGCTTATGCTTGCCGCGATCGTGGCCGCGCTGATGTTCGCTTGGGCACTGCTGCATTATCTGCTCACGCGGCCAGCTGCCATCGCCGCCTACATGCAGGAGCGCCGCCGCCGCCAAGGCTTCGACGCGCTGACCCGCGGGCTCCTTGCCATCGGCGTCGGCGACCGGGCGCTCGCGCAACGCTATGCAAGCGTGGCGCGTCGCAATCTTCCCAACGAGCCGCTCACTGCGCTGCTTAAGGCGCAGACCGCGCAGCTCAAAGGCGACCGTGCATCGGCGCGGCACGCCTTCGAGGCCATGCTCGATCGGCCTGAGACCGAGCTGTTGGGATTGCGCGGTCTATTCCTCGAGGCCAAGCGCGGCAACGACCATGACGCGGCCCGCGCGCTGGCTGAGCAGGCCGTGCGCACCGATCCGCAGGCCGGCTGGAGCGTCAATGCGCTCTTCGACATGCAGGCACGCGCGGGCGATTGGGAGGGCGCATTGAGCACGCTTGCCGTGGCGCGCAAGCACGGCAATGTCGAGCCTGACGTGGCGCTGAGGCGTCGTGCCGTGCTGCTTACCGCCGAAGCGCGCGATCTTGAAGCGTCGGCGCCGGACAAGGCGCTAGTGCTTGCCACTGAAGCGTTGCGGCTTGCACCCTCGCTGGTCCCCGCCGCCGAGATCGCCGGTCGGCTGCTCGCGTCAAAGGGCGAGAACCGGCAGGCGAGCCGCCTCGTCGCACGCACATGGAAGCTCGCGCCGCATCCAGATCTCGCGACCGCCTATGCCTTCGCCAAGCCGGGCGAGTCCTCGCGCGATCGGCTGAAGCGTGTCGAGCATCTTGCGAGCCTGACCCCGGGCGATATTGAGGGGCAGATCGCGATCGCCGTCGCCGCAATCGAAGCCCGCGACTGGCGGCAGGCGGAAGACGCGATCTCCCCCTATCTCCATGATCGGCCACCCGCTCGCGTCTGCGCCCTGATGGCGCGGATCGAAGCCGGCGAGGGCAACAAGGGCCGCGAGCGCGAATGGCTCGCCCGCGCGGTGCGCGCGCCGCGTGATCGGGCGTGGATTGCCGATGGCTACATCTCCGATCGATGGCTGCCGGTCTCGCCGGTCACTGGCGCGGTCGATGCCTTCGAATGGAAGGCGCCCGTCGATGCCATCGGCCGCGGCGACGACACGCTGCTGATCGAAGAAACCTACGAGGCACCGGAACTGCTCCCGGCGCTTAAGGTCGCGCCTCCGGTGCAGGCGGCAGCCCAGGCGAAAAAGCCTGAGCTCGCATCGCCGCGTGCGCCGGCCTCGTCCGGCGACGGCTCAGCACCCCTACGACCGACAGCCGACACCACTCAACCGCGGCCGACCGTCACGCCGGTCCCGCCTCATCAGGAGCCTGGCCGAGCGAGGTCGAAACCGGAGCTTTACGTCGCCCCCCACGCCCCCGACGATCCAGGGGTGGCGCCAACCGATTCCGACGAAAGCCCTGCATCGCTGGAACGCTTGCGCGCGGCCCAAATCCGGTAAAGTCCCGAAGAGCCAATGAGCCTAAACTTGCAACGCCGGGTCATGGGCATTAAGCGCTGGGCGCAGCCTCGTTACTTGAGCCCGCGCCGTTTCTCGCGTCTGCCGCAATAGCTCAGCTGGTAGAGCACATCATTCGTAAGCAGTAAATCAACCGGGTTCCCGAGGCCGAAGAAGGTTGAAAATCCAACCGCGAAGAGTCACTTTCCCCGGCCTCGGCTGCAAACCGGCTGCAAGTCGGATGCTAAGGGGCCGCAGTAGCTCAGTCGGTAGAGCATCGCATTCGTAATGCGGGGGTCGGGGGTTCGAATCCCTCCTGCGGCACCAAATAACAAATAAATTCAGTTAGTTGCAGGAGTTTGAGATTTCTGTCGAGCAGTCACCGGGCAACGACACCGTCCTCTACCTTATCGCCACGGGTGGCCAACCGACTGTCAACAAGGCGGGCAGCGACAACCCAGCCATCGTCCTTATGACTGTGGTGGGCAGCAAGCCTCC
>Ga0187805_10000107_pt1 | contig 24831 bp, 20 predicted proteins | sample NC_wetland_sal_i_6_FD_132965 | JGI IMG/M metagenome (GOLD analysis project Ga0187805, IMG submission 132965) | Wetland sediment microbial communities from Neuse River Estuary, North Carolina, USA - Control_5 | ecosystem: Environmental > Aquatic > Freshwater > Wetlands > Sediment | place: USA...
GCCGTTTGTGGTTCTGTTAGTCGCGGGGTATTTGCTTGGTGTGGGCGCGGGCATAACCTGGGATACTCCCGCTATTTTGTTGATGACGGGGCTGGGGATGCTCCTACTTGCGGGAATCTTGTACATAATGGGTTTTGTGTATGCGCCGGGGCTGGTGTTCTTTCAGTCGTACACGCTGGAGTTTTTGGCAGGGCGTTACGAGCCATTGGCCAACAGGATGTTTCCGCCGACGCCGCCAGCGATGCCGCCAATAGCGCCAATTCCCCCGCCGAAAACACTTCTGCCGCCAGAACCTTTTACAGTGTAGGGGACTCTTCGGAACGACTCGATTGCGGCTTGAGCCTCCGTAATCGTCAATCTTCTTCAAACATCAATTCGTCGATGTAACACCACATCCAGGTTTCGCCGGGTTCGAACGAACGGATGACGGGGTGCTTGGTGGCGTGAAAGTGTTTGGTGGCATGCTTATTCTTTGAGGAATCGCAACAGCCGACGTGGCCACATGTAAGGCACAGACGCAAGTGGACCCAGGTATCGCCCATCTTGAGACATTCTTCGCAGCCCTTGGATTTGGGCTTTACCGGGCGAATGTCCTTGATGTGAGTGCATACGTCATTCATTTTTTGCTCCCGAAGACGGATGAGCGGCATGAATCGGAATACGAACTTGAAAGCGAGTATCTCCAGGGGCGGAAGCGACGCTGACGTGGCCGCCAACATTTTTTATGATGCGACTGACGACGTCGAGGCCAAGGCCGGTGCCTTCGCCAACGCCTTTGGTTGTGAAAAACGGATCGAAAATGCGCGAGAGTTTCTCAGGAGGAATGCCGACGCCGTTATCAGCAATTTCGACGAGGACCAAGTCGTTTTCGAGAGCAGTGCGGATGGTGAGCTTGCCGCCATTCTTCATGGCGTCGGCGGCGTTATCGATGAGATTGGTCCAGATTTGGTTTAGTTCGCTGCCGCTGGCCATCACTTTGGGCAGATTCGGGGCGTAATCGCGGACAACGGTGATGCCGCGCTTGAGCTTGTGATTCATGATGGTGAGAGTGTTTTCAAGGCCATGCTCGATATCGACTTCCTGCATGGGGCCTTGATCCATGTAGGAGTATTCCTTGATGGCTCTGATGAGATCGGAGATCCGGGCGGAGCTATGCTCGAGATCCTCGGCGATGCGTTCCATTTCAAGGAGCGTGGCAAAGCGGGTGAGTTCGGGGCCGAGAGATGGGCCGGCAGCGGCAGCAAAGCTTTCAAGATGAGCATCGGTGACGTTGGCGTCCGCCAGCGAGGGAGACAGCTTCCAGGCGTCGGCAACCTTGTGGGACTCGAGCCAGGATTGAATGGACTCCTCGCGCTCGACGCGGGCAAGCTCATCCTTAAAATGCGCCGGTTTCAGAGTGGAACGGATCTCCTCCTCGCGCTGGGCCAACAGACCGCAATCTTCGGGGCCGATTTCCGAGCTCCGGGCGGCTTCGCGGAGACGAGCCAGACAATCCCGTAAAGCGGCGGCGGAACGGCGGGCGGCGGCGGATGGATTGTTGAGTTCGTGAGCCAGGCCGGCGGAAAGTTTGCCGAGAGCGGCGAGCTTTTCGTGCTGTTGTTCGGTGCGGGTGACGTTGCGAACGCGGTCCGTGAGCAAACCGACCAGGCGGCGGACAAGTTCGGGCAATCGCGTGAAGAGTTCCGGGAATTGGACGACGGGAAAAGCGAGGAAATGCGAGGGAATGATGGCGCGGCCTGTGACGGTGATGACTTTCAAACGAGAGAAAGGGAGCATGCCGGTGACGTCGCCGGTAGTTATCGTGAAGACGGGGCCGTCGGCGCTGCCATGCTCGGCGCGCGCGCGCATTTCGCCTTCGAGCATCACCATCATGAAATCTGGTGGATCGCCTTCGCGCATGATGATCTCACCAGGAGCGGCGCGGCGTTCATCGCATTGGAAAAGAAACCAAAGCAGTTCTTCGCGAGGAATATCTTCGAAGACGTGAACCTTGCGAAGCTTGGCAAGGAGTGCTTCGTCGGGCGTTCGCGCGGAATTCTCGGTCATGCGCCTCCTGCTGTCAAGATGGCGAGGCTCATTGTACCTTGGCCAGATATTGATGCATGAATTGGACGACGACGGCGCCTTCGCCGACGCCGGAAGCGACGCGTTTTACCGAGCCGTGGCGAACGTCGCCGACTACGAAGATGCCGGGGATGTTCGTTTCGAGTAAACCGGGGTCGCGTTCGAGCGTCCAGGAAGCGGGCCGCTTGCCTTCCCGGAAGAGGTCGGGGCCGGAGAAGATAAAGCCGCGATCGTCGCGTTCAATGAGATCGCCGAGCCATTGGGTCCGCGGCTGAGCGCCGATAAAGATAAAAAGGCTGGAGGCGGGAAGCTGCTCGCGCGTTCCGGTGGATTCGCAGAGAACGGTGATACCGGTGAGACGCGTCTCACCCTGGACTTCGACGACGCTGGATTGCGTCCACACCTGGATGTTGGGCGTTTTTTCGATTTGCTCGATGAGATAGTGGGACATGGTGGCGGCCAGCGATTTGCCGCGAACCAGCATGATGACTTTGTTCGCGTACTTGGAAAAGTGCATGGCGGCTTGTCCCGCGGAATTCGCGCCGCCGATGATGTAAACGGTTTCGCCGCGGCAGGCGATGGCTTCCGTCGTGCCTCCGCCATAGTACACACCGGCACCCTGGAGGCGATCGATACCGGGGACGTCGAGACTGCGCCACTGAACGCCCATGGCTAGGAGCAAAGCGTTGCAAGAGATTTCGGCGCCATCGGCGAGTTTGACGTAGCGATAAGGGCCATCAACACGGAGACCAACGACGTCTTGAGGGGAAAGAATTTCGACGCCAAAACGGCGGGCTTGCGCAACAGCACGCCGGGCAAGGTCGCTTCCGGAAAGCCCCGCCGGAAAACCGAGGTAGTTTTCGATTCGGGAGCTGAGGCCGGCCTGGCCGCCAGGGGCTTCGCGTTCAATCATCACGGTGTGAAGACCTTCCGACGCGCCGTAGACAGCGGCGGCGAGGCCGGCGGGGCCACCTCCGACGATGGCGAGATCGTAGAAATTAGTTTGGGCGTGAGTACGCAAACCGACTTTGTCGGCGACCGCAGGAAGAGGCGGCTCGGCCAAGCGGGTGCCATCGGGAAACAAAATCAGGGGGAGCGTTTCCGCTTCGGGACCGAGCGACTTGATGAGAGTGCTGACTTCCGGATCGGTTTGGGCGAGTTCGATGTCAATCCATTGGTAGGGAACCTGATTGCGGGCGAGAAATTCGCGGAGTTCGTAAGAGCGATTGGACCAGCGGGTACCGAGAACGCGAATGCCTTCATAGAGCGGGCGGAAAGTGGAGTTCCAATCGAGAAGAAGGTCGTCGATGGCGGGAAAGAGCTTTTCTTCGGGGGGATCCCACGGCTTCATTAGGTAATAGTGGATGCGGGCTTCGTTGATGGCCTCGATGGCGGCATTGGTATCGGCGTAGGCAGTGAGGAGGGCGCGCTTGGCTTGGGGATGGATTTCCATGGCTTCGGAGAGAAAGCCGACGCCATTCATCTGAGGCATACGCTGATCGGCAAGCAGGAGCGCAACGGGATGGTTGCGGGCTTTGAGCTCGCGAAGAGTGGATAGAGCGGCGCTGCCAGAGGTGGCGCGCATAACGCGGTAGCGATCCGCATAGTGGCCGCGGAGATCGCGCTCGATGGCTCGCAGGACTTCGGGGTCGTCATCGACGGTTAAAAGAACAGGTTTCGGCATATCCCTCAGATGATTTGAAGGCGGAAATTGGTGCAACTTTCGCACCAGATTCGGACTGGCGGCTGAATCTGGGCAGGTGTTCAAGCTACAATTCCTGGGTCTACTATGTCCAGTGCGCTTACGGCAGCGATAACAGGGATTTGTTCTGCGGAGGCTTCCGTGCGGACGGACGCTGCGGCCGAGATTTATGCGTCCGGGCGAAGTTCTGCCGAGCGGGCTGCCGAGAAGTGGTGGAGCGACGAGGAGCTATCGAAGCTGTTGCGGACGCCGAATCTCGAGGTGACGGTGGGGCTGGCGGTGCAGCGGGAAACGTTTGCGAAAATTCGGGCGGCGAATGGGGTGGCACGTCTGGCTGAAGTGCCATCGGATCAGGATGCGGAAGAGTTTGAGCTGCACTTCCCCGATGGGATTTCCTTGGACATATTGACGTCGCGGGCCCCGGGGGGCGAGGGGACGATTGCGCGATATCTCGGGAAATTTGGAGAAGGCGTACAGCAAGTGGAGTTTCGATGCTTGAATGTGGACCGGGCGACGGAGGTATTGAAGGAGAAATTTGGCGTTGCGGCAGTCTATCCTGAGACGCGGGCTGGAGCGGACGGAACACGCGTGAACTTTTTTCTGGTGAAAATACCCGAGGCCGGCAAGATTTTAATAGAGCTGTACGAATCTGCGGCCAAAAGCCACAAACCATAAATCATAAGTCTTCAGTGATATCGGTCCAGGCGCGTAGGATTTCGCCCACGGTCCATGCTTGAGCGATGCAACCGCAAGGGGTGTGCGGGGGATTGCCATCGAAAATTTCCGCCAACGTGCCGAGGCCGTAGGCGCTGATGTTGCTTCCTAGTGGCTCGAGATAGCGGAGGGCTGCGGCGCGATCGCCATAAACGCGGAAATGCGCAAGGGCGAAGGGGCCGAGCAGCCAGCCCCAAACGGTTCCTTGATGATAAGCGGCATCGCGGGTGCGTTGATCGCCGCCGTAATGGCCTTGATAGTTCGGTTCGCCGGGGGCAAGGCTGCGCAGACCGTAGCAAGTGAGCAGGTGCTGCGCGCACACATCGACTACCGATTTTTGCTGAGTTTGGGATAAAGGGCTGACCGGTAAAGAGACGGCGAGAATCTGATTGGGGCGGAGGGTGGGATCTCTCCCGCTTGTTTTCGCCGCACTCGGAACATCGATTACGTCGAAACAGCAGTTTCGCTCGGTGTTCCAGAATTTCTGGAAGCTGCTCCTCGCTTGTGCGGAGCGACGCTCGAAGTTGTCCGCAGGCTTATTTAGCTGCCGCGCGAATAGCGGCATCGTCTCGAGGGCGTTGATCCAGAGCGCGTTGATTTCGACGGGCTTACCGGTGCGCGGCGTGACGACCCAATCGCCAATCTTGGCGTCCATCCACGTGAGCTGAATGCCCGGACCACCGGCGTAGAGGAGTCCGTCGGCGGGATCGACGTGGATGTTGTAGCGCGTGCCTGCGACGTGGGCGTCAATCATGCCAGCCAGAACCGGGAACAACTTTTGTAGCGTGGCAATGTCCTGCGTTGCGGCGAAGTATTGGCGTACCGCTTCGAAATACCAGAGGGAGGCGTCGACGCTGTTGTACCCGGGCTTACCGCCTGCGTCGGGAAAATTGTTTGGGAGCATGCCGCCATCAACATAGTGCGCGAAAGCCAGCAAGATTTGTTTGGCGACAGCGTAGCGCCCGGTGACGAGTGCAAGACCCGGCAGGGCGATCATCGTGTCGCGCCCCCAATCGCCGAACCAGTGGTAACCGGCGATGATGCTGTGTCCGTCCAGTTCCTCGGGGAGGCTTCGCTTGACGACGAATTGGTCGGCGGCCAGAACGAGCTGGCGGAACCACGCGGGAGCGCTCGCTGAGGATTTTTTGTTGTGTGTTTGCCAGGTTTCGAGCAGGTCGGCCTCGTGACGTACCCGTTCGGTGAGCGAAACTGCGCCATCGAGCGCGGTGGTCGGCTCAGTGGTCACGACGATGCTGAGACTTTCTCCCGGGTACAGCTTGGCGTGAAAGAGCGCGGCAAACAGATGGTCTTCGCGATCGTCGAGGCCGCGTTCGCTTTCCCTCGGCAAGAAACAATCGCGATACCACTCGTGATGCGGCTCGCAGGAGGCTTGGGCGCTCTTTAGATAGAACGGCGTGGCGCCTTCAAAGGGCAAAACCATCACACCATGCTCGACGGAAACAATTTTCATGTGCCAATCGCCGGCATGGGTTGAAGAATGAAAATCGCGGAAGTTGACGAGACACTTCAGATCCATTTCGAGAGGACTACTGGCACGCGAGAGCGTGTAATGAATAAAAGTGGTGTTTTCGCCCTGCTGCATCCACACGCGTTTTTCGAGCAAGGCATCGGCGAGGGCATAAGTCCAGACGGGAATCGTGCCTTCGAGACGAAAACTTTCGAGGAGCAGAAATCCCTGAGGATCGACGGCGCCGCTGGCCCAGCGATGCGTTGCCAACGCGTAGCTGGCGCCTGAATAGAGAACGCTTTCATCAATAGCCGCAACGAGTTGGGTGCGGCCAAGCGGCGGCTGAAGAGCTGCAATCAGAAGACCGTGGTATCGACGAGTCATGTCCTCGGCGATGGTTCCAGAGGCGAAGCCGCCGATGCCGTTGGTCACGAGCCACTCGCGCGATTCAGCGGCGGAAAGATTACCGCAGATTTCGCGCCCGAATTGAACTTGAGAGCGCGATTCTGGCGGAAGATCGATTCGTTGAGGCGCCACGGCTCTCCTTTTCTGGGACGATATTTCTTACATGGCCTGCTGCTCAACGTTTGCGGGGCTTAAGCCATTTCGTCATCAGGTAACGAGATTGATCTTCGTAGCCTGAGCGGCGATAAAGCTCCTCGGCGGCGTTATTGCCATCATCGACCTCGAGATGGATGGCGTTTACATCCGACTCGAGGGCGCGCTCTTCGACAAATTGCATGGCCCGGCGGCCAATTCCCTGGCGGCGATACTGCGGCTCGATGTAAAGCTCATCGATAAAGGAATCGCGCCCGTGGTACTCGAAACTGTATCCGAACGTGAGAACAATGTATCCGACTGGATTTTCTCCATCAAAGAAAATCCAGGCCCGGCCCAGGTCCGGACTCGCCAGGAACTTGCCCAAGACGTCTCTCACAACGGGCTCATCGAAAAAGTAAGCTCCCGGTTCCTGCTCGGCCAGGTTGCGCATCATGCGCAGCAGCACCGCCTCGTCTTTCAGGACAGCGGGACGAAAAATAACGCCCGACATTTTATTCTCCGCTCTGTTCGATCAATTTGGCGACGAGACCGGTCCAGCCGGTCTGGTGATTAGAGCCGATGCCGGCGCCGTTGTCGCCGTGGAAATATTCGTAGAAAAGGATCAGGTCCTTCCAATGGGGATCACTCTGGAAAAGTTCCGTGCCGCCCGCGAAGGGACGCCGGCCGTCCTTGCCGCGTACGAAAATATGAACGAGGCGGCGGGAAATCTCAGCGGCCACTTCCCAAAGATCGACTTCATTGCCACTGCGGGCGGGAAATTCAGTTTTAAAGTCCTCGCCGTAATAATGGTGGTACTTCTGCAAGGATTCGACCAGAAGATAGTTCAGGGGGAACCAGACGGGGCCGCGCCAGTTGGAATTGCCACCAAAGAGGCCGCTGGTGGACTCGGCCGGTTCGTAATCGACCCGGTTGACGTGGTCATTCACTTGGACCTCGTAAGGGTGATCGAGATGATAGCGAGAGAGGGAGCGGACGCCGTAGGGCGACAAGAATTCGGTTTCGTCCAGCATGCGGCAAAGAATGCGTTTCAGCTGTTTGCGATTGGCGAGCGAAAGCAGGCGACGAACGCCGCGCGCGGAACGCTGCGTCATTTCGATGTGTTCGGGTACGTCGGCGTGGTTGTCAATAAACCATTGCATGCGGCGCTTGAAACCGGGCAGGCGGTCGACGATTTCGGGTTCAAGTGTTTCGACGGCGAAGAGAGGAATAAGACCGACCATAGAGCGAATCCTTAGAAAATGGTCGTCGCCATTCGGCATATGGAGGACGTCGTAATAAAACCCGTCTTCGTTATCCCACAGCGCGATGCCCTCCGTGCCCATATCGTTCATCGCATGCGCGATGTTGACGAAGTGCTCAAAGAATTTACTAGCGACGTCCTCATAGGCAGGATCTTCCTTGGCAAGTTCCAGGGCAATGGCCAGCATGTTCAGGCAGTACATGCCCATCCAACTCGTCCCGTCTGACTGTTCGAGATGGCCTCCGGTAGGCAGAGGCGCGGAACGATCGAATACTCCGATATTGTCGAGACCGAGAAAGCCTCCCTGGAAGATGTTCATTCCGTCGGGATCTTTGCGATTTACCCACCACGTGAAATTGAGCAGAAGCTTGTGAAAGACCTTTTCCAAGAAGCCGCGATCCGCCACGCCGCGGACGCGCCGCTCAATTTTGTAAACGCGCCAGGCAGCCCAAGCATGGACGGGAGGATTTACGTCGCCAAAAGCCCATTCGTAAGCCGGGAGTTGCCCATTGGGATGCATGTACCATTCGCGGAGAAGGAGAATGAGCTGTTCCTTCGCGAAATCCGGATCGATCAGCGCGAGCGCAATACAGTGGAATCCCAAATCCCATGCCGCATACCACGGATACTCCCACTTATCCGGCATGGAGATGACATCGTCGTTGTAGAGATGGGTCCACTCTTTATTGCGGCCCTTTAAACGCTCGGGTGGAGGAGGAGGCCCAGCCGGGTCGCCATCGAGCCAGGTGCGCACATCGTAGTGATAAAACTGTTTGGACCACAGCATTCCGCCCAGCGCCTGGCGCATGACGCTTTTGGCATCATCGGACAGATCCGAAGTGACGCGCGAGGCATAGAATTCGTCGGCTTCCTTCTGACGGAGCGTGAAGACGGCATCGAAGCCGGCGCCAAAATCGTCCGCGGTAGGAACCCCTTCGCCGCGGTCAGCATGTCCCGGGGAGGTGATGATGCCGTCAAGGCCCGGTGTTCGAGACATGGAAGCGAGAGGTTCCATGTCGGTCAGGCGTAATTTAATTGTTTCGCTTTGGCCAGGATTAAGATACACGGGATAATACGCGGCCATTTTCGTGCCCGACCGGAGGGGATTTACGGCCAGCTTATTTCCGCGAATCAAATATTCGTGGAAAGCATCTTTGACGTATGGCGAGCGGTTATTGGTGTTGAAGAGCCGCGCAAAGTTGGTTTCGTTCTCCGTGAAGAGCAGTTCGGGCTGGCCGGCGCAGAGTATCCAGCGCTTACCGTAATGCCAGTGCTGCAGCTCCGCACACTCGCTACCAGGAATGTTAGTGGATCTTTGCACCACCGGCCTGCGCAAGTCTCTGCCCCAGGACCAGGTGTTGCGAAACCACAAGGAAGGAAGAAGGTGTAGCGTGGCGGCTTCGGGCCCACGATTTGCCGCAGTGATTTTAATGAGAATGTCTTCTACGTCCGCCTTTGCGTACTCGATGAAAACATCAAAATAGCGGTCTTCAGCAAAAATTCCCGTGTCGAGGAGTTCGTATTCGGGTTGTTCGCGGCCACGCCTGCGATTTTCCGCCACCAAGTCTGCGTAGGGAAATTCCCCTTGCGGATATTTATAGAGCATGCGCATGTAGGTGTGGGTCGGCGTCGAGTCCTGGTAAAAGTAATACTCCTTGACGTCCTCGCCATGATTCCCTTCGTGGCCTGTGAGGCCGAAGAGGCGCTCCTTTAGGATGGGGTCGCGTCCGTTCCAAAGCGCGAGGCCGAAGCAAATCATCTGACGGCGGTCAGACATGCCGCCGATGCCGTCTTCGCCCCAGCGATAAGCGCGCGAGCGTGCGTGGTCGTGCGGGAAAAATTCCCAAGCCGTGCCGCCCGGGCTGTAGTCTTCGCGGACCGTGCCCCACTGGCGTTCGGAAAGGTAGGGCCCCCAGCGCTTCCAATATTTTTTGCGGGCGCGGTCTTCTTCAAGACGCTGGTCTTCCTTGGATTGCAGTCTGGCCATGTTATTGGGCCCCTTTGGAGGTGCCTTCAAATTATGGCTGCACTTTAGCGAAACTTAAAGGCGAGCCGTACTGGCTGCGTGCCTCTTTCGGCACGCCCAACGGAAGGATGGGCAGATGATGAGAGAGATGCGCTAACGCGGGCAAGACTGCAGAAGAACTGCGGGAAATTCTGGCGCGATGGCAAGATCTGGAATCCTTTTCGCGAACGCGCGGATTCGGAATGGTTGAAAGAAGAGAATTTTCGAATCCTATATACTCCGGATAGAGTCTAAGCAGATATGGAACATGGCCCTGATGAGGGAGTTTCTAAGGAGAGAGAGCAGATGGTCGAGCCCCGAGTGGTGTTTTCGATTCCCGCGAAAAGGCGGTTGCGGCGGATTCTCTTTGCGGCGGGATGCGCCCTCTTGATTTCGGGTTCGGCGGAGCGTGCCGAGGGGCAAGAAAGTTCGACGGAAGAATTGCGCCGGATGAATGAGGCGGTGGGCGAATTGATACGGAAAGTGTCGCCCAGCGTGGTGCAGATTTTGGTGACGGGGTACGGCCCTCTTGGAGATTCAAACCAGGAGAACACGGACGTAGTCATCGGCAGGCAACGTGCGATAGGGTCAGGATTCATCGTCGATCCGAGCGGATACATCATAACGAACGCGCACGTAGTGAAAGGGGCTGAGCACGTGCAGGTGGTGCTTTCGAGCGGCAGCTCCGACGATTCCGCGGATGCGGTACTGGCTTCGCGAACGAGGCTCATGCCCGCGCGAATCATCGGGGTGACGCAGGACATCGATCTCGCCGTGCTCAAAGTAGACGGAGCGAATCTTCCGGCTCTGAAGCTGGCGAATTACCGCGACCTTCGGCAAGGTGAGTCGGTATTCGCGTTTGGCAGTCCGGAAGGATTGCGCAACACGGTGACACAGGGGATTATTTCCTCGGTGGCGCGGCAGACAGACCCGGATTCGACGATGGTCTACATACAAACAGACGCACCGATCAATCCAGGCAATTCTGGCGGGCCGCTTGTGGATGTGGAAGGCGATGTCGTCGGCGTGAACACGTTCATTCTGTCTCAGTCGGGAGGAAACGAGGGGCTGGGCTTCGCGATCCCTTGTGGCGTTGTAAACATAGCGTACAAGCAGTTGCGCAAGTTCGGCCATCTGCACCGGCCGGAAATTGGCATCAGCGTGCAGACGATTACCCCCACGCTGGCGGCAGGATTGAAGTTATCGCGTAATTTCGGTGTGATCGTCTCCGACGTCGTGCCCGATGGGCCGGCCGAGGCGGCTGGCGTGCACATTGGGGACGTGCTTCTGGCGATCAACGGCAAAGCTGCGGGCAGCGTCCCTTACGTGGCGTTTTATCTGATGTCCCGCGAGAGCGGCGATAAGGTGCATCTGGATGTGCTGCGAGGAAATCAGAAGCTTGGTTTCGATGTCGCGCTAATGGCGCCCCCCAAGGACATGGATCAGATTACGGCTTTGGCCGACCCGGAGAAAAATCTGGTTCCCACGCTGGGAATCCTTGGCGTGGAGATCGACAAGACAATTGCGGCGATGGCACCGGACCTGCGCGACCCCTACGGAATTATTGTTGCCGCACGAGCGACGGGAGCCACAACCGAGGTGCCGCTGACAACGGGAGACGTCATTCGCACGCTGAACGGCGAACCGATGACGACCCTGGACCGTTTGAGAGAAGCCTTGAAGGCCTTGCCGCCTGGCGCCGCCGTGACGCTGCAAATCCAACGCGATCAAAAGCTGATGTATGTGGCATTCACACTGGACTGAGCGCGGCATAATTTCCGGCAGGCGGCCTTAAGCGAGACCCAGTTTCCTGGACACTTCTTCGACGATTTCTTCAGGTGACTCGCTGGCGTCCACCGTGATGGCGTCGGTTGGCTCTTCCAGGTCCGCGAATTGGCTCGCAAGCAGATCTTGCCTGGCAAAATGTCCTTTTCGCGCGAGCACCCTCCGCGAGAACAACTCGTAACTGCCCTTCAAATAAACAAGTTTCACTTCGGCGCCGGCACGCAACTGATCGCGGTAACTCTGCTTGAGCGCCGAACAAGCCAGAACAACGTTGCGGCGCTCAGAATTCCATTGGGCAATGTTATTGTGCAGAGCTTCCAGCCAGGGCCTGCGATCGGCATCGGTCAGAGGAATACCGTGCCTCATCTTTTCGACATTGGCAGGGGGATGAAAATCGTCGGCGTCCACAAATTCCCATCCACGGAGCTTGGCGAGCAGGGTACCAATAGTGGTCTTGCCGGAGGCTGTCGTGCCCATCACGATCACTATCATGGCAGCCTCATCCGCGAGAAAAACACCGTCATGAAGGCAAAAAGATTGGCTGGGAGACCTGGACTCGAACCAGGATAGCCAGATTCAGAGTCTGGAGTCCTACCAATTGGACGATCTCCCAGCCGATGGGAGGAAAAAAAGAATCGCAACCGGACCCCGATATTCGGGACAGTCACGATTCTTCCTATCTAATTTAATCGGGATTCGCGGGGGCGTCAACCGCGCGCGGAGGGCGCTGCCGTTGAATCCGTAGCGTCAGAAGCTGTCACTGGATCCATTCGACCATTCTCCAGGCTGAATTCCTGGCCTGCCCAGACGATGCGATTGGAAGAAAAACCGGCTACCCAGACGGCCGCATAGAGCGCGTCGCGGAGTGGCACAAGCCAGAATTTGCGCCGCAACACATCATCGCCAACTCCCCAGACGCCGACGGTCCAGGCCATGAAGTGCCGCAAGATGAGATAGGCAAGCAGATAGGCTGCGGCGATCCACTTGGTAGGCGCAACAAGGGCCGCCAACACCACCCACGGGAGACCGAGCGTGAAAATCAGCCCAAAATAAGAGAGCGGGCGGCACAAACGCACGGTCCGCGCCCAGCGAACCTGATGATTCCAGAATGACCTTGCCGATTGCGCAGGGTACATGGTCCAAACAGCTTCACGCGAGAGGCAAATGCGGCCGCCGGCTCTGGCGATGCGCAAGCCGAGCTCATAATCGTCGGCGAGCATTCCGGCGATGGACGCAAAGCCGCCGATTTTGGAGAGCCAGAGCTTGGTGGTGACGATCGAAGCACCCAAGGCAAAATTTATGCCCTCCATCCACTCGGCCATCAGTACGCCAGCAAAAAAATCGCTCGATGCACCAATAGCCTCGAGCTCCGCGCCAAGATTTTTCTCGGCGATGCCGCGATAAAAAGAGGTGACGGCGCCGGTGCTCTCCTCGGCGAATGGAGCGACAACTTCGCGCAGATACTTGGGACCGACGCGTACATCGCCGTCCGTGATAACCAGGATTTCGTGCTGGGCCTCGCGCGAAAGGCGCGCAAGCTTGTTGACTTTGCGATTGGCTCCCAGTTTTTCTGCCCCGATAATCAAGCGAATCTGGCGGGCGGGAAATTCAGCCATCAAACGTTGGACGAGTGGAATGGCTTCATCAGAGGCGTCGTTCACGGCAAAGAGAATTTCGTAGTCGGGATAGTCCTGGCGGCAAAAGCTTGAATAATTTTCGTAGCTGGCGAAATCCACGCCGCGGACCGGTTTGAGCAGGCTCACGGGCGGCGTGCAGCCTGGCAGATTACGCGCCCGCTCGCGGCGGAAGAAGCGCCATGCAGCGATAGTCGCCGCAGCGTAATACGCGAGTGGCGCCAGCGCTAGAAACAGCACCGCATCTCGCCAGCCTGAATGAAAAATCGACATGCTGAATTTCTCTTCCCTGTAGTCGAGAACTCCCGCGCTGATGAGTTGCGCGCTACACCACTAGCTTGCCACAAAGCAAAGCGCTTCAGCATTTCTCGCGGGTCCGAGGAGTCAGGTGGATTACTGTAACGCGCAAGCGCTCGTGCGGGACGTATCGCTCTTAATTCTTAATTCTTAATTCTTAATTCTTAACTCTTAACGCTTACCGAACCAAACGAGTGTCACGCCGATGCAGACGAGAAGCACGCCCGCCCAGCGGCGGCGAGACACCCGTTCTCCGAGGAAGACAATTCCGCCGAGCGCCCCGGCAGCATAGCTGAGCGCCGTCACGGGCACCACGAAACTAACATTTTCGATCGAGAGCACCGCCAAAAGAGAAAAAAAAGCGACAGCCATCATGGCAATGCCGACCCACATCCACACCACCTTCATCGCACAGAAGAGAACGCGGACAAGGGCAAACGGGCGAAAATCCGTCACCTCGCCAACGTGTTTCATGGCGCGCGTGACACAAAGCTCTCCGCCCGTCCCCGCAACGACGACAAAAAATAATAAAAAAGCTTCGCGCATCTTTACCGTACCTCGGTGGTGCGAGGAGGGGTGTTCCCGACGACAAAAACGCCGAGACAAATGACCGCAATTCCCGCCCAGTGCAGGCGAGAAATCCTTTCGTCAAGGTACAAATAACCCAGGAGAGCGACCACCAAGTACGCAATCGAGGAGGCCGGCTGCACATAGCTGTAATCCGCCCAGGAAAGAATGAGCATGTAGGCAACAAAAAATGTGAGCAGAGAAGCGATGCCAAACCAAATGTAACCCGAAGTAAGAACACTCACGAAAATGTGAGGCAATTCCGAAGGCGTCCAGCCCGCTGCGGATCCGACATTTTTCATGCCCTTACCGAGCAGCACGTTGCCCAGCGGGCCAAACAAGACCATGATTAGAATCATGCAATATGTTTTGAAATGCAGGGCCGGAGAAGAGCTCATGCAGCGGCTGCGCCAGTTCGTGGAGTGCAGGAGAAAAGACGAAAAACAACGATTTTGTAGATGAGCATGCGGTCGCGAAGCAATCGAGACGCTGAGAAAAATAGGTTCATTGCGGCGAGCTCAACAGGCAAAGCTATCCCCTTCTCTATTTTACATGATTTACTTGAGCATCCAAACGGCCATGGCCCGCCACCAGAGGCTTATTCTGGCGGAGCACGATTCCCGGCGGAAAACTTTGATCCTGCTGTCAAATAGGATTCGTGAGCAGTTTTTCAAAGGTGAATCTCCGGACTCTTTGCTATTCTTTTGAAGCTCGCGGTAAACTCCACAAATATTCTGTAAGGAAGGATTGCTGGGAAAAGAATGATTGCTGCCCCGACGCGCAATGTTAGCTTTTGGGTCAACGACTCTCCATTCGGGGGAGGAAGACTCACCCAATCTGTGCCATCGGGGCCGCTCAAGAGCGCGCATGCATCGCCCGAGCGCGAGGTTCGCAATGCCGGCAAATAGCCTTGTTTATGCCATCATGGGCGTGGCGGCTATTCCTTTTATCTACTATCTTCTGGCCTTTTATAGTTCCTGGCAGTTTTTCCGCCAGGCAAAAAAGTCGAAGCACCCTCTCGATTACACGCCTCCTGTCAGCAATCTGAAACCGATTCGCGGGCTGGACGCCGAGGCGTACGAAAATTTCGCGAGCTACTGCAAGCAGGACTATCCAGATTATGAGCTTCTTTTTGGCATCGGGGACGGCGACGATGCAGTCTTGGAAGTTATTGAAAAGCTGAAGCGCGACTTTCCGGATCGGCGCATTCGGGTGGTCCACGTCTCGGGGCATATCGCGCCAAACGACAAGGTCGTGAAGCTGGCGCGGCTCGTGAGCGAAGCCAAGAATGAAGTTCTGGTGATTAACGACAGCGACGTTCGCGTGCGGCCCGACTATCTGCGTTCTGTCGTTGCGCCGCTGCGCGATCCAAAGGTCGGCGCGGTCACCTGCCTGTATGTTTCCGCGCACGAGGACACCTTCCTCCAGAAGCTCCAGTCTATCGGCATGATTTGCGATTTCTATCCGGGCATTCTGGTCGCACGGCAATTAGACGGCGTCAAGTTCGCTTTTGGCCAGACTATTGTTACCACCCGAACACATCTAGCCGCTTTCGGTGGCTACTCCGCGATAGAGAATCGCCCCGCCGACGATCTGCTCGTTGGACGCTTGGTTGCAGAACAAGGTCTTGAAGTGCAGCTCCTTCCGTATGCGGTCGAGACCGTGGCCGATTTTCGATCCTTGCGCGAATTTTTCTTCAAACGGCTCCGTTGGATGACGGTGATGCGGCACATGCGTCCCTGGGGGCACGTTGGACTCATCTTTACGCAAGGCCTGGCTTGGTCTGTGGCTGCGGTGGCAATTCATCCCACGTTTCGCGTGGCGCTCATCTATCTCGGCGGATACCTCGCCGTACGTGTCGCAATGACCTGGCTGATTGGCGTCTGGGGCATGGAACAGACAGGAATCTGGAAAAAGATGGCGCTCGTGCCTTTGTGGGACGCGTGGGCTCTGCTGATTTGGGTGCTGAGCTTCGGCCGCAGGAGCATTCGCTGGCGGGACATTGATTATCGGATTCGCCAAGGAGTACTCGTTCCAGTGGCTCCTTCTTCCGCGCAAAAGTGAGCTCTGAGGTGCGGGCCACTCCGTGGTTCGCGTTTGAACGTATTGCCGCAAGGCTCTCTCCACGCGAACGAGAAAACGAAAGAGGAATATGCGAGCGAAGATCGCCGTAGCCGGAGCAGGCATTTACGGAGCAACGACCGCGATTCGGCTCGCTGAACAGGGACACCACGTACAACTGTTCGACCCGTTGGGCGCGCTCCGCGCGGCTTCTGCAATCAACCAGTACCGGGTTCACGCCGGTTACCATTATCCTCGCAGCGCAGAGACCATCCGCGAGATAACAGAAGCGCGCGCGGAATTTGCGCAAGCGTTCGCTCCCGCCATTGTCCGCAACAGCCGGCATTACTACGCGATTCCGCGGGAAAAGTCGCTCACATCGCCGGAGGTCTACGAAAGCGTAATGAGCGCTCACGCGCTCCCGCTGCGGCCCTGCCGTCCGCGCTGGATGGATTTCGATTTCATCGACAAATGCTACGAGGTCGAGGAAAACATTTATGATCCGGATGTCCTGCGAGGCCTCGTCAAGGCTCGCCTGGAAGCGCACAACATCCTCCTTCAGCACCGCGAGTTCACGCTAGAGATGCGGCCCGATTACGATTTCGTGGTGTGGGCCACGTATGGCTTGGGTGCTAGCAAAGGATTTTTCAAAGCCGCCAAATACCAGGTCGCCGAAAAAATGTTAATCGAGCTCCCGCTCGAACTGCAGGGCGTCGCGCTGGTCGTCGTCGACGGTCCGTTCACCGGCTTCGATCCATACGGCAACTCGGTGCGCTCGCTTTTCGGCTCGGCAAAAAATACGAATCATTGGACAACAACGGGGGCCACCGATCCCATTCCAGAGCTCTACGCTGGCATACTGAACAAGCCACTGTTCGAGCCCGTGCCTTTCACGCGATTTGAAGCCATGCGCGCGGATTGCTGCCTCGGCGTTCCGGCGGCCAAGAATGCGGTTTATATCGGCTCCAGGTTTACGATTCGCGTGGTGGAAGACAATCCGGAACAGGACCGCAGAATTCTGTACGTTCGCGAAGGCGCTCCCGGTGAAGTTCACATTTTCTCCGGCAAAGTTGTCAGCGCCGTGAAAGCAGCTCGCCTCGTTTGCGAAATGATTGCCGGTAGAAGCAATGGCTGAGAGCCCTGCTTACGTAGTCCTTGGCCGAGGACGCTGGAGCGCGCGGATGCAAAACATTCTCGCCGCCGAGAATCGCCGCGTTGCGATCGTTCCCGAGACTCGCCAGGCGAGCGCAGAAAGTGCCGCCGCATATGCATCGCGTCTCGCCGGCGCAATGCGCGCAAGCGGCGCACAGATTGCCTGGCTCTGCGTGCCGCCCGGACCCCACGTTCCTCGGATGATCGAAGCCGCACTGGATGCGGGCTTGCACGTCGTCGCGGAAAAACCGTGGCAAAGCCCGAGACTCGTGACCGAATCGCTAGCAGCAAGGGCCAGATCGCTGCGCCGCCTCGTCGCCGTGCATTTTGAATATTGCCTTCTGGAAGAAGTGGAAAGGTGGCGCAGGGATTTCCGCCTGGGAGAGGGTTTCCGCTTCGGAGGCCGCTTCTTCTTGAGCCGCGCCGATCACACGGGAATGCCGGCGAAGGATAATCTTGGCTCGCACTTGCTTGCCATTCACGCGTATGCAGCACCAAGGTCCGCAGTGCAAGAAATTCGCTGCGGCTATGAGCAGCCGGATGAACGCTGCGTCTGGCTGGAGAGGCGCAACACGCGCACAGCGTTTATCGATCTTCTGGCGAAAAAAGAGCCCATCATTCAGCGCTTCATCGCCAAGGTGGAAGCCTCGCTCGAAGGAGCAGGCTTCCCTTTCGGTTTGGAATTTGCCTTGCAGGTAGCCAGGGAAACCGAGGCGCTGCCCTGAGACCTTGTTTCAGCCGCGGAGAGGATCGCTGGCGTTGGAACGACTAGCGATGCGAATGCTTTTTCGTCTTCTCGACCGATTCGATCCCATTTTGCACCCGGGACGCCCCTAAGGAATTTCTGGCTGTCTTGCTCATCTGCAAGCGGCGGTCATTGCGCGGCTCGCGCCAGTTCACTTGCGGTAGCATCAAGGAAGCATCCGCGCGATCCCTGTACTTGATCGCAATATTCATCAGCGAATCCAGCAAGGAATCGGAAAGCAGATGAGGCTTCAGGCCAAGATCGATCAACTTCGAGTGCTTTGCGTTGTAATAATGCTCTTCGGCTTCGACGCGCGGATCCTGCAGATGGTCGACTTCGACGTTTAAACCCAGCTTTTTGCCCGCCGCCACCGTCATTTTCGCAAGGTCCCGCACGGAAAACTGTTCCGTGAACTGGTTATAAACGCGGCACTCTCCGCGATTGGCAGGATTTTCGCAGGCGATCTCGATGCAGCGGACGGTATCGCGAATATCCAAGAAACCCCGCGTCTGGCCACCCTTGCCATAAACGGTGAGCGGCTGCCCGATTGCAGCCTGAATGCAGAAGCGATTGAGCACGGTCCCAAAAACATCGTCGTAGTCGAAGCGGTTGATCAACGCCTCATCCATCGCCGTTTCGTCCGTCATCGTTCCGTAGACCACGCCTTGATTCAAATCCGTGGCCCGCAAGCCCCATATTTTGCAGCTGAACATAATGTTGTGGCTGTCATGTACTTTCGAAAGGTGATAGAACGAGCCGGGCTGCTTCGGGAACGGCAGGACGTCCTTCCGTCCGTTGTGTTCAATAGTGATGTAGCCCTCTTCGATGTCGATGTTGGGCGTGCCGTATTCGCCCATGGTCCCGAGCTTCACCAGGTGGCATTCCGGCCGGTGTTCGCGCAGCGCAAACAGCAAATTGAGCGTGCCCACCACGTTGTTGACCTGCGTGAACACGGCGTGGCTGCGGTCGATCATCGAGTAGGGCGCGGAGCGCTGCTCGGCGAAATGCACCACCGCGTCAGGCTCGAACGCCCGCAGCGTGGAGGCCAGAAATTCGTAATCGCATACATCGCCGTAGAATGATTCGATGGTCTTGCCGCTTACCGCCTGCCATACGCGCAGGCGGTCGGAGAGCGGCCGGATGGGAGTCAGCGTCTGTGCGTTCAGCTCGTGATCCCACAGCCGCCGGACAAAATTGTCAACGATGGCGACAGAATGCCCTTGTTTCGACAAATACAAAGCAGTTGCCCACCCACAGTAGCCATCTCCCCCAAGAACAGCAATCTTCATCTTTCCTCCTTAAAAATTTTCCCCTATGTCCGTGGCCTTTTGGAACGGCGCATTGCTCTTGCGTCAGCCTGCGCTGGATGTACAAGCGAGCTGAGTCCGCCCCGCCGTCGTCTCCGCTGGATGGAACTTATTACAGTATACGTGATTGGCGTTGGAATTCATTCCCTCATCGTTCAAAAATCCAGCACCATTTGCCGATCTAGTTAGATACAGGAAGTCATCCCTTTCTACAGGCCAGACGGTTCCATTGCAAACCTCGAATTCCGGGGTTTGCCAATAGGTTACCTCCGCGGGTGGACTTGCCTTCGCAAATTGCCTTGGGCGCATTTGTGCCGCAGTCTGTGAGGAAGTGGCAGTCGGAAGTGGTTGATTGCTCAGAATTCGCTTGCCCCCGCTGGCCGCCAGCAGATTCAGTCGATCGCGCCCGACGAGCTTTTCCAGCTCGGGCACTTCAGAATCGACAGCGGCCACGTAGTAACGCTCAGGCCGGAGCCAGAGCTCTTTGAACTGCGCGTCGTCAATGAACACGTTCGGCGCGCCAGGAGCATAAGACCCGTACTCCAGGTTGAAGTAGCGCCCGTTCAGAATCAACGCTTCGCGGTCCGTATAGAAGAAGAGCGAAGAAAATCCATAATAATGGCGAGCGACGATCAGCTTGCCTTGGGGAGCTCGCTGCAAATCTACCGCTAGCGCGCGCGAAGAGAGGTACGGATCGAAAACGACCATGGCCAGGCGCGCGGCATGGAAGAAGATCAGCATCATCAGCGCCGCGGAGAGAAAAGCGCGCAGACCCGCGGACCGGAACGCTCCAATCGCGCCGATGAGAAATGCGGAGGCCGCAACAAGAAGTGGAACGCGCAAGTAGGCGAAGGAATCGAGCGTGAGGTCCTGCATGTGCCCAAGTGAAAGCTTATAGGCGCCGGGATGGTGGCTGAGGGCCCCGGATATGTCCCCAATAGCGGGCGTGTGGCGCACGTAAAAGAAGAGGGTGAGCGTGACGATGGCGGACGCAGCCGCAACTCCGCAAAGGACGTACGTGCCCCGGCTTATCCACTTTCCTTTCGCGGCCATCGCGGAGCCCAGCAACAAGGCCAGCGCCGGATAGCACGGCATCGAGTAATACTCCTGCGTCGTCGAAAAGGTGAAAAAGATCAGCACAAAGCCGATCCAGCAAAAAACAAGGAGCCGCATCTTCCCCGCTCGGTCCAGGGGCTTGAAGGAAGGCTTTGCAATCGCGGGAAAGTAAACGCTCCAGGGAAACAGCCACAAAAGATGGAACAGCCAAAAATAAAGGCGAGGTACCGTATCGTAATCGCGCGGATAGCGCAGGTTCAAAAAGCGCAGCAACTGCTCGTTGACAAAGAAAAACCACAGAAATCCGTGGTACTGTCCCGGGCCGCTGTGCAGGCCGAAGTAGAAGAACGGCGGATTGCGAAGAGCGGCTAGGACGTGCCAGGGTGCCGCGATCAAGAGCAGACTCAGCCCGCCGCTGAGTGGATGGAGCCGCTTCCAGGTTCTCCCGAGAAATAACTGGTGCGTGAGAAGCAAATAGATGCCTCCGGCAGCGAGCGGAAACAGTACGCCGATGAGGCTCTTGATCAGTAGCCCGGCGCCCAAGCTCGCGGCAAGTATCCCGGCCCACAGTCGAGGATGCCGCTCTTCTTCATCAAGAGCGCGGAAAAACCCCCATATCGCAAGTGCGACTGTAAATGTGAGCAACACGTCCGGGATCAGAACGCGCGTGAACAGAAATAATCCGACACACGTCGCCACGCATAACCCGGCATAAAATCCCGCGCGCCTGCCAAACGCCCACACTCCCATCGCCGCCGTCAGCCACGCCAGCGCCATTGCGGCAAGCGCAAACGGAATTCGCGCCGCCCAGTCGTGCACCCCGAAAACCTTGTACGAAACAGCGATCGGCCAGAAATAAAGCGGGGGTTTTTCCAGATAGATCACGCCATCCAGACGTGGCGTCACCCAATCGCCGGTGGCCAGCATCGTGCGGGCAGCCTGCGCGAGCACCGCATCCGAATCGTCCATCAGCGAAGGCGGCGATACGCTGCAGCCAAGATAAATGGCTCCCGCAAAAAGCAGCACCGCTAGGTAGAGATACCTGTTTTTTGCTGTATCCGAGATTCTGGCGCCGGCGAACCCGACGTTTGGATTCCCCATTTTTTCATCCATAAGAAAAGAAGCAGCAGCCCCCACAGGTGGTAACCGATGTTTATACGCCGCTCGAGGTGCAGCCGCATCAATTCCTGAACCCTGCCTGCCCGGAACAATTTTGAATGCTCCGCAAGCCCTTGTTGTACCGCATCTAGCAACAATTCTCTCAGCGACCCGCGCATCCATTCGTGCGCTGGAATGTCGAAGCCAACCTTCTTGCGCCCGAGGATCGTTTCGGGCAGCTTGTTTTTCATCAGCTCCTTGAGAACGATTTTTTGCCGCGAGCCTTGCATCTTCAAAGAGGGCGGCAACGTCGCGGCAAATTCCACGATGCGGTGATCCAGAAACGGCGGCCTCACTTCCAGCGAGTGCGCCATGCTCATGCGATCCACTTTGTTAAGTATGTCGTCGGCCAGAAAATATTTCTGGTCCCACCAAAGGTACGGCGACACTCCGTCGTGCGGCGCCGGTGAATCGCGAAGTTCGTCTAAGACTCGATCCAACGCAGCCGGCATCCGCATTGCCGTGAGAGAATGTGCCTCGGCTGCAGAAAAAGTTCCATTCCAGTACACATGAGCCCGCTCCGGCGCCAGTTGGCTTCCCTCTAGAAAGCGCTTGACCATATATTCCTGGCTGATTTTGTCGTCGGAGACTGGCCAGAGCCCCGCAAGCCCTCGCGCCGTGCGTAGCGCCCACTTCGGCAATCGCCGCATTGGCCGCGCAAGCTGGTTCGCGCGATACGTCAGGTAACCGCCGAACAATTCGTCCGCGCCCTCCCCGCTCAGCGCGACCGTCACTTCCGTCTTGCTCATTTTCGAGAGGAACCAGACAGGCAAAGCACCCGAGTCCGAACTGGGCTCATCCGAATAGTAAGCGAATTCCTCGATCGCACCGCGCAAATCAGCCTCGGGATTCAGATCGAATTCCTGATGGTCCGTGCCATATTTCTTTGCGGCGGCCCGGATGTAAGCCGTTTCGTCGAAGCTCCTTCCAAGAAATGAAACGGAAAGCGTTTTTATGGGTTTCGGGGAGGCTGTCGCGGCATAGTGCAGGACCGTGGAAGAATCAACGCCTCCGCTCAGCCATAGCCCCAACGGCACGTCCGAAAGCAGGTGCTCTTTCACCGATTGCTGCATGAGCGAGTCCAACTCCTCGCACGCGGAATCCAGTGAACGCTCTCGAATCGGCCCCGCCGGCAACGTCCAGTAAGTCTCGACGCGTGTCTTGCCGTCCTGCCATTCGAGCCACTGCCCGGGTGGCAGTTTCTCGATTCCTTCCACCAGCGTCCACGGGCAGGGAACATAATTGAGCGAAAGGTAGCAATCGAGCCCCGCCAGGCTCAAACGCCTCTCAAACTCCGGATGAATAAAAATGGTTTTAAGTTCGGAGCCGAAGAATAGATCTTCCCCGCGCCGGGCAATATAGAGTGGCTTGATGCCCATCCTGTCGCGTGCCAGAACAAGCCTTCGCGACAACTTATTCCAAAGCGCGATCGCGAACATTCCTCTCAGTCGCGGGAAGCATTCCGTGTCCCACTCTACGAAAGCATGCAGGATGGTCTCGGTATCGGAATGCGAGTGAAATCTGTGCCCCAGCTTTTCGAGCTCCGCACGCAGCTCAAGATGATTATAAATCTCACCATTGAAGACGATTGCCGTCTCGCTGTCATCCGTAAGGATGGGCTGATCGCCGCCCTGCAGGTCGATAATTTTCAGCCGCGCGGCGCCCATCGAAAGCACGCTCGAGCGAAATACTCCTCGCTGATCCGGCCCGCGGTGCGCCAAAGTGGCCGTGGCGCGCTCGATGCGCTCAGGCTCCGGCGCCCAGTTTTTGTGTGTAAAGCCTGCAATTCCGCACAAGTTCGCGTCCTCTTCGCCCGCCGCCGCGAGCTCTCCGCGCTTCACCCGATGCTTCTCGTGCCGCTGCTCCCGCAGAGCCGCGCCGACACAGCATACCTTCCTTACCCTAGGGCAACCAGCGCAACTCCCGCGCACACCAGCACGACGCCAGTCCAGCGCGCCGCGGACACCTCTTCTCCCAGAATGTATTTGGCCCCGAAGGTGCCAACCACGTAGCTCAACGCCGAAGCGGGAATCACAAAACTGATCGGTTCCCACGAGAGCAGCACCAACAGCGCGTAAAAGGAGAGCGCCATCAACGGTACGCCCGCCCAGAACCAGCCATTACAAAGCGCTCTCCCGAGGAATCGAAGCAATGCCCTCGGCCGCAATTGCTCCGGTTCTCCCGTGGCCTTCATCCCGCGGGTGATCGCGATTTCACCGCCCGTGCTCCCGAAAATAAGAAAGCAAAGAAACACCGCCACGTGCGTCATGCCAATGCCTCTCGCGCCATTTCCGTCGTCCGTGGCTTGGTTTGTCCCACAAGCAGCACACCCAAGCAGATCAACGCTACTCCAACCCAACGCCGGGGCGAAACCGCCTCGTGCAGGAACACCACCGCAAAGAATGTAAGCAGAGCGTAGCCGAAGGCCCCCGCGGGCATCACATAGCTATAGTCTGCCCAGCTGAGTACCGTCATATAGCTAAGCATGAATCCGCAAAGAAAGAAGATCCCCACCCACAAAGTCCCGTTAGTGACGGTCATTCGGAACGCGTGCGAAAGCCCCGGCGCCGAGAGCTGCACCGCCCCAATCTGCAGCATGGCGCTCTTAAGCATCAGGTCTCCGGCGTTCGCGCACACCACCATCGCGGACACCATGACCAGCGTCTTTATCCTTAGCCTGCCCTCAGTTGCCATTTTGTTTATGATTTATTCGTTCCCGGATGACGACGACGTCTCCGGCACGGATATCATGGGTTTCGGCAGGTCGCCGCCTTGCTGCACCCACTTCCAGCGTTCCCCTCGCAGCTTCAGGAAGCTCGTAGCCTCGTGATACAGGCGCTTGCGTTCGTTCGAATCCCACAGCGCCTCTCGCACGATCCGCCACACCACGCGCGGCCGGAAGTAGTACTCATCGTAGAACCGGTTCACGCCGCCCATCATCTCGGCCTTCGAGAGATGCGGGTACTCGATGTGCGGCAACTGGTGCCCGCCGGAATCGGCCAGCGCTTCCACCTTCAGGAAACCTTCTTTGGCCATCGAATCGTATAGTTCCGTGCCAGGCATCGCGTGCGCCAGCGAAACCTGTATCGTCTCGCAATCCAATTCCTTTGCGAAATCAATCGTCTTGTTGATGGTCTCTTTGGTTTCGCCCGGCAACCCGATAATAAAATCGCCGTGGACCTTGATTCCCACCTTCTTGCAGTTCTTCATGAACTCGCGCGCCATTTCCACCGTCGCGCCTTTTTTGATGTTTTTCAGGATCTGCGGATCCCCGGATTCGAATCCCACGATGAATAGCCGCGCTCCTCCGTCCGC
>Ga0187805_10000108_pt1 | contig 24454 bp, 19 predicted proteins | sample NC_wetland_sal_i_6_FD_132965 | JGI IMG/M metagenome (GOLD analysis project Ga0187805, IMG submission 132965) | Wetland sediment microbial communities from Neuse River Estuary, North Carolina, USA - Control_5 | ecosystem: Environmental > Aquatic > Freshwater > Wetlands > Sediment | place: USA...
GCGGCGGCCAACCGTTATACGGTTGTCGTTGTGACGCACGAGCTGAATCTCGCCGGCCAGTATGCCGATCAGGTCGCTCTTTTTCAAAAGGGCAAATGTCTTCGCGTTGGCACGCCAGCCAGCGTCTTTCAGCGCGAACTGCTCGAACAGGTTTTTCAGACGCCTCTCACTGTGGAACTCGGCTCATCCGGCCGTCCCCGCGTGATTTTGCCGTCTGCAAAATAAGTAGCCGTTCCATCGTTCACCCAAACGCTGCGGCAAATTGCTGCGGCACTTGAATCACCCATAGCGGACTCTCGGAAGAGGGCCCCCCACAATCACCGCGGACTTCGTGCACGGGAAGACGGTGCGTTTCCCCTGGCCAACGCCGGGGTCGAACGTGAAAGAAGCCGTCGCCGCCGCGCGACTGTAAGGCGGAATAAGGTACTGCCGCGGCCACTGCGGCGCATCGCTCACTGCTCGCGATCCTCTCCAAAAGGATCGTGCTCAGAAACAAGGGGCAGCGCTACGGGAAGGCCTCGCACCGGCCCCCGATGATGTAACGACATGCGGGGGCGGAACTGCCGCCAAGCCAGGAGACCGGCGAAGTCCGCAAGCCTGAGCGATTATTTTTCGCAACGCCAGGCCAGCCTTCAACTCCCGCGCGAGAGGGAGCGGAGGAAACCATGAAAATCACACCTCTTCGAACTATCTTTCCTTTTCTGTTTTTTCTGGCATTCAGTTTTTCCGTAAAAGCACAAAATAATTCCTCGGACGCTCATTTGTTTGGAACTCTTTTGGATTCCAGTGGCGCGGCCGTCGCTGGAGTAAACGTAATCGCTCAATTAGAGGGCAACACAAGCGCTCACCTGTGGAAGACAATTTCTTCCGCCGACGGCGCTTACAGCTTGTTGCTTCCGCCCGGTCGTTATCACCTAGCTTTCCAGCGTTCCCCATTTGTCTCCCGCGATCTTGAGATAGATATGGCCCCCAACCAACAACGCGCGCTGGACCTCACTCTCAATCTCGAGCGCCTCTCCTCAAGCGTTATCGTCACCGCGCAAGCGGAGCCCACTCTCGCGGACCAAACCACCGCTCCAGTCTCGGTCATCACCAGGCAACAAATCGATGCCTCGCAATGGGTCTCTTTGCCTGACGCTCTCCTCTTCACTCCCGGCGTCGCCATCGGCCGCACCGGTCCCGAAGGCGGCAGCGCTTCCGTTTTTCTTAACGGCGGCAATTCGAACTTCACCAAAGTTCTCGTCGATGGCGCTCCCATCAACCCTCCCGGCGCCGCCGTCGATTTCTCCGATCTCACGCTCGATAACATCGACAAAGTCGAAATCGTTCGCGGCGCCGAAAGCGCCATCTACGGCACCGACGCCGTCGATGGCGTCATCCAGCTTTTCACCCACCGCGGCTCCACGCGCACTCCTGAGTTCAGCATCTATGCCGACGGCGGCAGTTTCTCCACCGCCCACGGCGGCGCTCAACTTAGCGGCTTGCTCGGCAAGTTTGACTATTCTGCTGCCGCGTCCCACATGCAGACGGACGGCCAAGGACCGAACGACGAATTCCTCAATCGCACTCTCTCCGGAAATTTCGGCTACAGCTTCAGCGACACCGACCAGCTCCGCCTCACTCTCCGCAACAACGACAGCGATGCCGGCATTCCCGGGCAAACCGTCTTCGAGCCGCCGAGCCTTTCCCAGCGCTACGGTCAACATATTTTCAGTTCCAGTGCCCGCTGGAATTTTTCCACCGGCAAACACTGGCGCCACGAAATAAGCGGCGCCGAATCCTACACCCGCCAATTCAGCGACAATCCCATACAAAGTTTCTACGCCACCGATCCGAATGCATCTTGTCCGCAGACCAACCCCGCGGCCGTCCCCACCGCCGAATTTTGCGACTTCACGGGCAGCAGCCTCTTTCAATACAACCGCGCCAGCGTAAGCGCTCAGACGAGCTACGTCCTCTCCAACTTTGCCGTCACCGCCGGATATGAATACGAAGTCGAGAACGCCTTCCTCACCTCCATTAATGTCCCGCATGCCCGCCGTAACAATCAGGCCGGGTTCTTGGATTTCCGCTACAGGCCGCAGAGCCGTGTCTCCCTAAATTTTGGCGGCCGCGCGGAAGACAACGCCGATTTTGGCACTCGCGTGGTTCCGCGTGCCGGAGCATCCCTGCTTGCCCGCTACGGTGGCGGAGTTTGGGGCGAAATGCTGTTTCGCGTTTTCTATGGCCAGGGCATCAAGGAACCGCGTTTCGACCAAATCTACGGCGACGATTTCGGCGACTACGGCAATCCCTCGCTCAAACCCGAAGCCAGCAAGACGTGGACCGCCGGCCTCGATCAAAAACTGCTCCACGACCGAATCCGGCTCTCCGCCGATTATTTCTCCAGCCGCTTCTATGACATCGTCAGCTTTGAGTACTGCACAGCCGCAAACAACTTCTGCAACATGGCCATTCCGGGCCTCATGAATGACTACGGCTATTACTTCAACACCGACCTCGCCCGCGCACGCGGGATCAATCTCATCGGCCAAGCCAGGTTCACTCGCTGGCTCAACTTAGCCGGCAATTACACTTACGACGACAGCCGCGTCCTCCAGGCTCCCAACGCCTTCGATCCCACCGAACTTCCCGGAAACCATTTGGCTCGGCGTCCGGTCAATTCCGGATCGCTCACTTTGAACGCCGCTTTTCGCAAGTTTGGCGTGACCATGAGCGGCTATTTCACCGGCGTTCGCACCGACTCGGATTTTCTCGGCCTCGGTCTCACCAGCAATCCCGGCTACGCGCTCTTCAATATCGCCGCGCACTACGACCTGGGCCACGGCGTCACCCTTTACACGCGTGCGGCCAATCTCTTCGACAAACAATACCAGGACGCTCTCGGCTACCCTGCTCTCGGCCGCGACGTCCGCGCCGGTGTTCGCTATACCTTCAAAGGCAGAAACTGATGCCAGACCGAGAACCCATCCTCTTCTGCTGGAGCGGCGGCAAAGACAGCGCCATGGCCTTGCATACGCTCCTCCAGCAGACCGACATTCAAATCGCCGCGCTCCTCACCACCGTCACCGAAACCTACGAGCGCATCAGCATGCACGGCGTCCGCCGCGATCTTCTGCAACGCCAGGCTCAATCCATCGGCCTGCCGCTTCACGAAGTCCGCATCCCGCCGCAGTGCGTCAATCCCATATACGAAGCGCGCATGGAACAAGCCCTGCGCATCCACCTCGAAAATGGCGTCCGCAAAGTCGCCTTTGGCGATATTTTCCTCGAAGACCTCCGCGCCTATCGCGAAAAAAATCTCGTGCGTATAGGCATGACGGCGATCTTTCCCATCTGGAAGCGTGACACCCGCGAGCTTGTCCGCTTCTTTTACGCCAATCGCTTTCGCGCCGTCGCTGTCTGCGTCGATCCCAAAATCCTTGCTCCCGGCTTCGCCGGACGCGAGCTCGACGAGTCCTTCTTCCTCGATCTTCCTCCGCAAGCGGACCCCTGCGGCGAAAACGGCGAGTTCCACACCTTCGTCTTCGATGGCCCCATTTTCAAATCTCCCATTCCTGTCCGCACCGGAGAAGTCGTCCACCGCGATGGCTTTGTGTTTTGCGATTTACTGCCCAAAATAGAGGAGGCAACACCATGAACACGCAATTCTCTCAAAAAGAAAACCGGCTTTATCGCACCCTGCTCGTTTTCGCCTTGATTGCTCTGGCCGCTGCGCTACGCATCGCTCCTCATCCCTGGAATTTCGCTCCCGTCGGCGCCATGGCCCTCTTTTCCGGCGCAATGATCCGCAACCGCCGCCTCGCCTTTCTTTTTCCCCTCCTCGCCCTTTTCGCCGGCGACATCTTCATCGGTTTTCACAAACTCATGCCCGTCGTCTACGTAAGTTTTCTTGTCAGCGTCGCAATCGGTTTCTGGCTGCGCAATCGCCGCACCGTCGCGCGTGTCGGCGCTGCCACCCTTTTCGGCGCCACTCAGTTTTTCCTGATCACTAATTTCGCGGTTTGGGCGACGGGCCTCTCCTATCCGCGCGAAGCAGGCCTGCTCGCTTGCTACGCGGCCGGCCTCCCCTTCTTTTGGAACACCCTCGCGGGCGACGCCGTCTACGCCGCACTCTTCTTTGGCGGTTTCGCACTAGCGGAGCGTCTCTCCCCGGTCCTGCGCCAACCCGCGCTGGATGCCGGCCGCCTCTAACCGAAAGCGACGGGACGCTACCTTAAGCCGCCCTTAGCCTTCCTAATTTTTCTTGGATTTTTGTATTGACAAACTGTTACTTCTAATATATAGTGTTTCTTGGATACGATTGGGTCTTCTCGCTGTGCGCCAGCATGCTTGCTGGCGTTTTTGCTTTCCCTGGACCGCTCTTCCGCTTTAACTCACGTATTCGCAACACTTGCGGAAAAATCGCCTTCTTGCACAATTTTAGTGCAAAAAGGTGCAAGAAAGTCCTTTAGAATCAGCAGTTTTGGCATCGTCCGGAACTGCTCATTCTAAACGAGTTAGAGAAATGCTAAGTCTTTTAGAATGAGCATTTGTGAAAAAGGGGAGGGGGCAGGGGTGGTTATGGTTAACTTACCTCTTCTTGGTCATTCGTCCTGGGCTGCCCGGCTTCGTCGTCCGTCTGGCTCTAAGCCGAGTGATCTAGCAGCCCGCGTCTTCGCTCGTGCTACCACTTGATCCAAGCACGTCTGACCGGGAGTGCCCGTACGGTCGCGCGGCGCCGTGATGCTATAATTCCTGCTCCATCATGCCGAAATCAGCTCCAGAGTCGGCGGCCATCGCCCCCGAAGTGCTCGCAAAATACGAGACCGTCATCGGCCTGGAAGTCCACGTCCAGCTTTTGACCAACTCCAAGATTTTCTGCGGCTGCTCGAACCGCTTCGGCGATCCGCCGAATACGAATGTCTGTCCCGTTTGCCTCGGCCTTCCCGGCACTCTGCCCGTTCTCAACAAGCGCGCGGTCGAGCTGGCCATGCGAGCCTCGCTTGCCCTGAATTGCACCGTTCATGAACATTCGCGTTTCGCTCGCAAGAACTATTTCTATCCCGATCTGCCTAAGGGCTACCAAATCTCGCAATATGAACTGCCCCTCGCCACCGGCGGCTGGCTCGAGATCGACCACGACGGCGCAAAAAAACGCATCGGCATCACACGTCTTCATCTCGAAGAAGACGCCGCAAAGAATCTACACGAAGGCTTCTCGCACTCCGCTACCAAGGCCTACATCGATTACAACCGATGCGGCACGCCTCTCAGCGAAATCGTCTCCGAGCCCGACATGCGCGCTCCGGCGGAGGCTTACGCCTACCTCACCACGCTTCGCCAGATCATGCTCTATACCGGCGTCAGCGATTGCAATATGGAAGAAGGTTCGCTCCGCTGCGACGCCAATGTCAGCGTGCGCTTGCGCGGCGCGAAAGAATTCGGCACAAAGGTCGAGGTAAAGAACCTCAATTCTTTCCGATATCTCCAGAAAGCTCTCGAATACGAAGTGGAGCGCCACATCGGCATCCTCGAATCCGGCGGCCGCATTTCCCAGGAAACGCGCCTCTGGCATCAGAACGAAAACTGCACCGTCTCGATGCGCTCGAAAGAAAAAGCCCACGACTACCGCTATTTCCCCGAGCCCGATTTGCTCCCCGTTCACGTCAGCAATGCGTGGCGCGAAGAAATTCTCCGCAGTCTTCCCGAGCTGCCCGAAGCCAAGCGCGCCCGCTTCATCGCCGCGCACGGCCTAAGCTCGTATGACGCCGGCGTACTCACAGCCACGCAGTGCCTCGCCGACTATTTCGAGTCCGTCGTAAAATCTGGCGCACCCGCCAAAACCGCCTCTAACTGGATCCAGACCGAACTCCTGCGCCGCCTCAACGATTCCGGCAAGGAAATCGAAGCTAGCCCGGTCTCACCCGTTGCGCTGGCCGAATTGCTCAAACTCGTCGAGTCCGGCAAGATCACCGCTGCAGTCGGGAAAAAAGTATTCGCGGCCATGTTCGACACTGGCCGTTCCCCGGCCGATATCGTTGCCGCTGAGGGGCTCGGCTCGCAAGTCGACGAATCCGCCATCGAACAAGCTGCCCGCGAAGTCATCGAGAAAAACCCAGACAATGTAACCAAATTCAAATCCGGCAACGAAGGTGTCTTCAAATTTTTCGTCGGCCAGGTCATGCGCGCCACCCGCGGCCAAGCCAATCCGCAAGCCGTCAACGACATCCTCCGAAGGCTGCTCTCGTGATCCCTTGTAACGCACCAAGAAGTTCTCGTCTCTTCTTCTCTGCGAACTCTGTGAACTCTGTGTTAAGAGCCGCCTTCCTCCTCCATCGAGCTCACGACGGCAAGCACGCAACCATTCAGCTCCACCACCAGGAACCACTGAGGAGAACATGCTAAAAATCGGTGACAGAGCCCCAGCATTCCGCTTAAAAAACGACGCCGGTAACGACGTCGCTCTTTCTGACTACCAAGGCAAACGCATCGTCCTCTTCTTCTATCCGAAAGCCAACACTCCCGGTTGAACGACCGAAGCGTCCGAGTTTCGCGACGCAAAAAAGCAATTCGATAAGCTTGGCGTGGTTATCCTCGGCATGAGCGGCGACTCCGTCAAAGCGCAAGCCGCTTTCAAAACGAAACAAAAACTAAACTTCGATCTTCTCAGCGATCCCGACTTGAAGACCATCGAAGCCTACGGCTCGCGCCGCATGAAGAAATTCCTCGGCAAGTCATTTCTCGGCATTGTCCGCAGCACCTTCCTAATCGGTCCGGACGGCAAACTCGAACACATCTGGGACAACGTCAAAGCCAAAGGTCATCCAGCCGAGGTTCTCGCGGAAGTCTCGAAAAAATAGTCGTTAACGCGGTTAGAGTTGAAAGAGCAATTCGTCAGAATCTGCCTGCGGCGGTTGAATGAGCAGATTGTCGATTAAACGAGTCTTGCCGATGAACACTGCCAGCACCGCGTAGCTCGGCCGCGCCACTCGGACCACCGGTTCAAATGTGTCTGCGCTGACAATTTCCGCGTAATCCACTCGCGCAAACGGTTCCCCTTCGAGGATCCGCCGCATCACGGTTTGCAGTTGCATTGCATCGCGCACGCCCGAAGCCAATTCGTTTCGTGCCGCCGCGAGCGCACGGTGCAAAACGGTCGCCGCTTTTCGTTCCTCTGCGCTCAAATACGCATTGCGCGAAGAAAGCGCCAGACCGTCCGCTTCTCGAACGATGGGACACACTACGATTTCCGCATCGAGATTCAGGTCGCGAGCCATCTCGCTGATGATGCGCACCTGCTGCGCATCTTTTCTTCCGAAATAAGCAAAGTGCGGCTGCACGATCTCAAACAATTTCAACACCACGGTCGCCACGCCGCGAAAATGTCCGGGCCGCGAGCCCCCTTCCAGCCGCTCGCTGATCCCTTCGACATTCACGTACGTCCGGAACCCAGGGGGATACACATCGGCAGCTTCCGGCGCAAACAATGCATCCACGCCCACCGCCGCGAGCTTCTCCGCATCCTTCTCCAGATCGCGCGGATATTTCTTGTAATCTTCCTTGGGGCCAAACTGTTTCGGATTCACGAACACCGACGCGATCACACGGGAACATTCCTGTCGCGCCCGCGCCACCAGTGCCGTGTGCCCTTCATGCAGCGCACCCATCGTCGGAACAAGTCCGATCACGCGGGCTTCACAGCGCGCGCCTCGCGCGTACTCTTTCATCCAGGCTATCGTTCGGATTATTTCCACGGAGGAAGTTAGCTTCTCACAGATTCACAGAACCACAAGTCGCAGGTCACGCGCTCGCCGCCGTCGCGCGTTCACGATAATAGTGCATCAGGTCCGTCAAAATCGGCTGCGCCCCAAGCTGCCGAAGCAGCGTCGTAATCTGCCCACGATGGTAGGTCCCATGATTCACCACATGCTGCATCGATTGCCACAATGGGTTTTTGTACACGCCAAACTTCAGCGTCTTGTACTCCATCATGCGGTTCAAATCTTCTTGCTTGAGCTTTCCGACGAACGCCAGCAGGCGCCCTTCCTGCTCCGCCCATTTCAAGCGCAAACTCTCCACGTCCCGGCATTCTGCCGTATCTGGCAACGACGCTGGCGACCGTCCCTGAAACCGCTCCAGCCAAATCCATTCCGCTCCGCAGATGTGCGCCAGCGTGTCCCGCACCGATCCAAAGCTCGACCCCATCGGCTTCGTAAACTGTTCGTTGGTCAGCTTGGACGCCGCATCCAGCGACCGATGATTCGCCCAAGCGTTGTAATCATAAAGCGCGCGCATTTCTTCCGGAGTCATCTGAACTTCTCCTTGTGCCCGCGGCCCATATTGAAAGTGGTCACTCCGAAATCAAGGCCCGTGATGTGTCATTCCGAGCGAAGCGAGGAATCCGCTTTTCGTTTTCTCTTTACGTCATTACTTCTCTACTTCCTTACTTCCTCTTTTCTACCAATCGCCGTCACTATTGACTGGCGCCTCTTTCTCCTCTTTTGCGGTCTGTGCCGCGTGATACGACTCTCCATCCGAAGGGAACGTCCCGCCACGCACATCCTCGCAATACTCGCGCGCAGCCTTCGCAATCATCTCCCCGACGTTCGCATACTGCCGCGCAAATTTCGGCGTCTTTTCAAATGTAAATCCCAGCAAATCATGAATTACCAGGATCTGCCCGTCGCAATCCGGCCCCGCGCCAATTCCAATCGTCGGAATCCGCAGCTCGCGCGTAATCTGCGCCGCCAGCTCTCGCGGCACCGCCTCGAGCACAACCGCGAACGCACCCGCCGCTTCGACCGCTCGCGCGTCTCGCAACAACTGCGCCGCCGCATCGACGGTCTTGCCTTGCACGCGGAATCCACCCGTTGCGTTCACGGATTGCGGCGTCAATCCGACGTGTCCCATCACGGGAATTTCCGCTTCTGTCAGCCGTACAATCAATTCCAGCCGCCGTTCGCCGCCTTCCACTTTCACCGCTTCCGCGCCCGCCTCTTTCACAAACCGCATCGCATTCCGCACGGACTCGGCGATGTCGCTGTGGTAGCTGCCGTACGGCATGTCCGCCACCACCAACGCACGCCGCGTCCCGCGCCGCACCGCCCGCGTGTGGTGCAGCATCTCCTCTATCGATACCGGCAGTGTGCTCTCGTAGCCCAGCACCACCATTCCGAGCGAATCGCCCACGAGCAAGACGTCCACACCTGCTTCGTCCAGCAGACGCGCCGTTGGATAGTCGTAGGCCGTCAAACACGTAATCTTCTGCGAATTGGAAGCTGCACCGGAAGATTTCCGCTGCAGCAGATCGGGCACGGTGACTTTCGCATTGCCCGAGTTGGAAAAAACACTCATGGTGGCCTCCGGTGCCGTTCCCTAACCGCAGGATACAGCCCTGTACCTCACCTTTGCGCAGAATACCAAATTCCCCTGCGCGTGACCACAACTTCGGAGCTTCGCACCTTGCGCGCTTCGCTACAACTCCAGCTAGACCGTCCAAGCGCTTCGCAGCGCGGGCTAAAATCCTGGAGGGCGTTCTCCGACAACGCCAAAGGCCCGCTCCAGCGCCAGTCCGGCCTGCCCCAAAGTGCCCTCTTCGAACAGCCGCCCGATCAGCGTCACGCCGTGTGGCACGCGGCGCGGCGGAGAAAACTTGGGCAGCGGTCTGCTCGGGTCCGGCGCCCAATCCGTGCGTGCTTCGGTCACTTCCACGAACCCCGCCCTCATCGTCAGAGAGGGATGCCCCGTAAAATTCGTGATCGTTAACATTTCATCGCGCAGCGACGGCACAAGTAGCAGATCTACCTCCGAGAAAACACGCTCCATTTCCTTTGCCACTTTTCGCCTTAAGCGGTCCGTCTGCACAAAATCGACCGCGGAAAGAAATCGCGACTGCCGGAAAATATTCGGCCAGGCATCATACGTCTGCACCTTCAATTGGTTCACGGCGTGATTCAGCGTAATCTCTTCAAACGCCGCCGCGCCTTCGGCGAATAGAATCAAGTTCAGCGAATCATACGGCCAATCGGGAATGCTCACTCCCACAGGAATCATCCCCACTTTTCTGACTGTTTCCAGCGCCGCTCTGTCCACTTCCGTCGCAGGACTCTCTTTCATCCAGGCAGGAAAATATCCGACGCGCAATCCTTTCACGCTTGCGCCCGCGTCGAAATCGAGCCGGCTGGGCACGCTCGTAACGTCGCCAGCGTCCGGCCCGGAAATCGCCTGCAACGCCAGCATGGCGTCCTCAACACTGCGCGTCATCGGCCCCAACTTATCCAGAGACCAGCACAGCGTCATCGCTCCCGTTCGCGCTACTCGTCCATACGTCGGCCGCAATCCCGTTATTCCGCAGCGCATGCTCGGGCCAACGATGCTTCCGCCTGTCTCGCTGCCAATCGCAAATCCCACCAGTCCCGCCGCGGTTGCCGCGCCTGGTCCTGCACTCGATCCCGAGGATCCCTCTTCAAGCAGCCACGGGTTCATGGTTTGCCCGCCAAACCAAATGTCATTCAGCGCCAGCGCGCCGAGACTCAGCTTTGCGACGAGTACCGCGCCCGCATCGTGCAGCCGCTTCACGACTGCCGCATCTTTTGTTGGCACTCGATCGCGGAACGGCTCCGCACCGTAGGTCGTGGGAATCCCCGCCGTATCCAATAAATCCTTCGCTCCCCAGGGAATGCCGTGAAGTGGGCCGCGGTATTTTCCCGCGACAATCTCCGCATCGGCTCTCTTTGCCTGGGCCAACGCTAAGTCGCGCGTCAGCGTTATGACGCAACGCAGCTTGGCATTAAATTTCTCGAGCCTCTCCAGATAAATCTTCGTTAAGCGCTCTGAAGTAATTTTTCGTGCCTCGATCCAGCGGGAAAGCTGCGTCACGGAAGCGAACGCGATATCCTCGTCGCGCTCCGGAAGCGGCGCGGAGTGATTCGAACTGCGCACAAATAATTCGCGCTCTGGCCCGCGCTTCATCCCCGGCAAAATGGGATCCCATCGCGAGTACGGCGCCAATCCCGCTTCCAACTCCACTTTGTGCGGCCCGGCACGCCGTTCGTAGAGCGGCGCCATATTGCTTCGCCAGCTGGATGCGGCCATCGCGCGGTCGGCGTCAGTCATCTCCACCTGCACGAGCTTTTCCGCCTCGGCAAAGGTGGCGGACGACACTTCCGGCCCCACCGCCGGCCCGGTGCCAAACGCCGGGGGCGTACCGGCGGGCGGCTCCCCTGGTTTCTGTTGTTGCGTACGGGCGACAGCCGCGCCCACAAGGCCCAGCGATGTTTCCGTCAAAAAATCCCGCCGCGTCGTTTTCATATCGCCTCCACTCTGAATTCTAGCCAACCATGTATCCTGAGCCGAGCAAGGTACCGATGTTCGCACAGCCTTCGAGAAAATCCGTTTTCCTTATTTTTTTTCTGGCATCTTTCCCGCTTGCCGATTAGCATCCCGCTTTCCTCACAGGAGGGTACCGTGAAAACTCATCTCCAGGGCGGACTCCGCGAAAAAACTGTCCAGCGCGGTTTGCTATTTATTCTCGCGCTCGCGATGAGTGCTCCGGCGTTATCGCAAACGCCGTCGAGCGCTCCTCCCGATGACGCCGCCGTTCGCGAGCGTGCCGATACGCTTCTCAAAGAGATGAGCCTCGACGAAAAAATCGGGCAACTCAGCCAGCTCTTCGATTTCCGCCCGGAGAAGACTATCGACGACGCCGTTGCCAAAGGCCAGATCGGCTCACTTCTCTTTGTCACCGATCCCGCCGAAATCAACCGCCTCCAGCACCTGGCCGTCGATCGTACGCGCCTGCACATTCCGCTGATCTTCGGTTTCGATGTCATCCACGGTTTTCGCACTATTTTCCCGGTGCCCATCGCCATGGCCGCTTCCTGGGATCCGGCGGCCGTCACACGCGCGCAATCCATCGCCGCCATGGAGGCTCGCTCGGTCGGCATCGATTGGGCATTCGCGCCCATGCTGGATATCGCGCGCGACCCGCGCTGGGGACGCATTGTCGAAGGGGCCGGTGAAGATCCCTATCTTGGATCCGCCATGGCTGCGGCGCAGGTGCGGGGATTCCAGGGTGATTACATCGGCGAGCCCGATCACCTGCTTGCCTGCATGAAACATTTTGCCGGTTATGGCGCCGCGATCGGTGGACGCGATTACGACGAATCCTATATTCCAGAGACATTGCTTTACAACGTCTACCTCAAGCCTTTTCACGCTGCCGTTAAGGCCGGTATCGGTTCTGCCATGAGCGCTTACATGGATTTGAACGACGTCCCCGCCACCGGCAATCGCTGGCTGCTCCACGAAGTGCTTCGCGAGCAGTGGAAATTCAAGGGTTTCGTGGTCAGCGACGCGAACTCCGTCAAGAGCCTCGAACGCCACGGCTATGCCAAGGATGTGAACCAAGCCGCGCTCGACGCGTTCACTGCTGGCGTCAACATGGAAATGGCCATTGGCTTTACCGCGTTCTCCAAGGGCCTTCCGCCCGCTCTGCAACAAAAGCAGATCACCCCACAGCAAATCGACGACGCCGTGCGCCCCATTCTGGAAATGAAAATTCGTCTCGGCCTCTTCGAGCATCCCTTCGTGGATGTGGGGCGCTCGAAGCAGGTGCTCGACATGCCAGAACACCGCACCATCTCCCGCGGAACCGCCGAGCGCACCGCGGTGCTGCTCCGCAATGAAGGCAAGCTGCTTCCTTTGAGCAAAACCGGCACCAGGAGAATCGCCGTGATCGGCCCGCTTGCCGATTCGCAGATGGATACGATAGGCTCGTGGACATTTCAAGAGGATCTTCCGGAAACCGTCACCGTTCTAGCAGGCCTGCGGAACAAACTCGGTTCACAAGCCGGGATCGATTACGCGCAAGGCGTGCAGCTCGCGCGCAAATTCCCGTCTTTCTTCGACAACATTTTTCACCTGAAGACGCAACCCCTTTGGACTCCCGACGAAGCGAAGGACGAAATGTCCAAAGCCATCCAACTCGCTGGTTCCTCGGATCTCGCCATTCTCGTTCTCGGTGAAGCACAGAATATGAGCGGCGAGGCAGCCTCGCGCGAATCGCTCGATCTTCCGGGCGAGCAAGAGCAACTGCTCGAATCGGTCGTCAGCACCGGCAAACCCGTCGTCTTGGTCCTTCTCAACGGCCGTCCGCTCAATATCAAGTGGGCCTCCGAGCACGTCCCAGCAATTCTCGAGGCCTGGTATCCGGGCACCCAGGGTGGTAACGCGGTCGCCAATCTTCTCTTCGGCGACGCCGTTCCCGGCGGCAAACTACCTTTCACTTGGCCGCGTGACGTCGGCCAGGTGCCGATCTACTACGCGCACAACACCACGCAAGCTCCGGATAATCAGGGAAAGCGTTACTGGGACGAAGAAAGCACGCCACTTTATCCCTTCGGCTACGGCCTCAGCTACTCAACGTTCAGCTTCAACGACATGCGGCTCAGCAAAACGACGCTCAAGCCCGGTGAGACTCTGGACATCGACGTCGACGTTCAAAATACCGGCTCTTCGACCGCTGATGAGGTTGCTCAGCTCTACATCCATCAGCGCTATGGGAGCACGTCGCGACCCGTCCGCGAACTCGAAGGATTCCAGCGCATCACCCTTGCGCCGCAGGAAAAGAAGACTCTCCATTTTTCTATCGGTAAGGATGAGCTGACCTACTGGAGCACCGCGAAAAGAGCGTGGGTCGAAGAGCCCTCGACGTTCGTCGTGTGGGTCGGGAGCGATTCCACCACGACATTCCGCTCGAGTTTCACTGTCGCGGAATAGCGCAACCGCTGGCGTGCGGCCTTCTCAGGCCGTCTCGCTCTCGTAGCTCAAAATGGAAAAGCGCGCGACACTCGCATCGAGGGTCGCGCGCTTCGTTCTGTTGGGTGGTTTTTCATTCTAGTTTGCGGGAACGTGCCGCACGGGCATCGCTTCTGACCCCGGACCCGGCTCCGGCGCTGGCTTGGGCATCTCTGCATCCTTGAAGCGCGGCACCATCTCGTCGGCCATCGCAAAAGCGTACACCGCCGAGGCGATTTCGACCGCGCCTTCTCTCACGTCCTCTTCATAAATTCGTTCGTACGTGTCGAGATTCGTATGATGCGTGAAAGAGCCGTAATCGAAGGGATCCTGGGCTAACCCAATTCCCGGCAATCCCGCATTGTTAAACGAAGTGCTGTCCGTCCCGCCAGTCCTGCGGCTGTCGCTTTTGAGAACTCCCATGAATCCCCAATCCGCAAACGGCATCATGGCATCGCGAACCATCTCGGCTGCGCTCTCGGGACCAAATATACCGGCGCCTCGCGGCTTCCCTGTACCGGAATCGATGTTGAAGTACGCGTCCAATTTCGCGTACTCCGGCTTCTGGTCTTCAAAACTGCCGAAGTGCTGCTTCACGTACGCCAGCGAACCAAGCAATCCTTCTTCCTCGCCGCTCCACAGCGCAATCCGAATCGTTCTCCGGGGCTTCACGTGGAGCGCGGTTAGAATCCGCATGGCCTCGAGCATCATCGAGGAACCGATGCCGTTGTCGGTCGCGCCGGTCGCGTCATGCCACGAGTCGTAGTGGCCTCCCAGCATCACAATTTCGTCTTTCTTATCCGTGCCGGGAATTTCGCCGATCGTGTTGTACGCCGTCGTGCCTTCGGGATACTCCTTGTTCTGAATGTTGATGCGCAGGGTCACCGCGGTTCCGTCGTCCATGATCCTCGAAATCCGGCCATAGTCGTCGTTGCGCATCACGAGAGTCGGCACGGCTCGCGTCCAATCGTACGTCCCGTTTTGCTGCGCCACGATCACGCCATGCGCGCGGCCCGCATCGTTCACGCGGACTAAAGCGCCGTTATCGACCAGAAACTGATCCACTTGCCGGGAGACTTCCTGGCGCGTCAACTGTCCTTCCGGCAGTTTGGGCTGCTCGGGAAATCGGAACGGGCGCGGATTCTTCGCATCAAAGCGCGATTTCCATTCGTCCTCGGGACGCCGCATAGGCGCCGGATTCATATCCTCGGGAACTTCCACATGCTTACCGACAAACACAATTGCTCCCCGAACTTTGTTCTTCATCGAATTCAGATAAGCGTCGAGCTCTGCTTGCGTCGGCTGCGCCGGCTCCGCTGGTTTTACCGTCTGCATCGGCGGCGGCGCCCATTTCGGCTCGGGTGGCGGCGGCGCGCCTCCAAAGAAGTTGAATCCGCCGCCCCGCGGCGGCGCCAATCCAGGCGGATCGAGCCTCACCACTTGCGCGTTGACGACGCCATTCGTGCTCGGCGTCCACGCCAGCGGCTCGACCATCAGCGGTCCGTGGAACGGCGTGACTGCATCCGCAGAAAGCTCCAAGTTTTCCCAGCCGGGCACCGGCGTTGCCGCGCTCGGCGGCTGAAACGTCCATGGCTCCAAATGGACATTCGACAATCCCCAGGAGTTCATCGTATCGACCGCCCAGTCGTCCGCCGCCTTCAGATTGGGCGTGCCCGTTACTCGCGGGCCGTGCACGTCGGCGATCTCATGGATGATCCACATAATTTTCGAATGATCCGTCTCTTCCGCGCGGATCTGCGCGTATATTCCGGCCAACCCCGGCGCCTGCGCCGGCAAGGGCATCGCCGCCAACAGTATGCATCCCGCCAAAATTGCGCAAATTCTCTTCACAGTTCCTCCCCAGCTCTCCCGAGATGTATCACTCCGAGTTCCCGGTCGCACGTCAATATACGCTCCGCGGTTCTCCTCCGCAATCCGCGTTCGAAAGTTGCGGAAAGGGAGCTGCTATACCGAGATAAAGAACGAGCCGTCCCTTGTAACGTAGGCATACGCCATGCGCGGGGTGTTGAAGGCCAAGCCCGGATGCCCTTCGCAATCGAGGAGGATGAGGCCGCCGGTGCCGTGAGTGCGCTGGCTGAGCAGATGAACTGTTTCGCGCGCCGCCAGCATCGCAGCGTCTTCGGCACACGATACAGGCGTGTGGTTGGTATGCTCACGCGAAGAATCGGCCACACAGAAAGCCCCGTTGCGGCCGCGAAGCAGGTCGACGGCAGTCTTCGCCATGACGATTTTCATGATGGCTTCGCCGTAGCCGGTGCAGGATACCCCCCCGGCGGCGGAATCGGCATAGCAGCCGCAGCCGATGAGCGGCGAATCGCCGACGCGACCGGGGAGTTTGCAGCAGGTGCCTCCCGTGGATGTGGCGGCAAAGAGCTTGCCGTTCGAATCGAGCGCGACGGCGCCTACAGTGCCCTGCTCGTGCCCGCGATGATGAGCTGCGGCGTGCTTGTCCTGGCTACACTGGCGCCAGGCTTGGCGCTCTGCGTCGCTGATGAGTTCCTCGGGATCGCAAAGAGCAATGCCGCGTTCTTTGGCGAAGCGCTCAGCGCCTTCGCCGACCAGCATCATGTGGGGACAGTGTTCGAGCACGGCGCGTGCAAGCCGGATGGGATTGCGGATGCGCTGCAAAGCGGCGACCGCGCCGGAACGAAGCGTCTCGCCATTCATCACGATGGCATCGCATTCGACGCGGCCATCCAAATTGAGATGCGAGCCAAAGCCGGCGTCGAAAACGGGCTCGTCTTCAAGAACGAGTATGGCGGCTTCGACGGCGTCCAGCGCGGAACCGCCGCGCGAAAGAATGGACCATCCTGCCTCGAGCGCGCCGCGGCAGCCCGATTTGCACGCTTCAACCGCTTCATCGGGAATATCCCAAGCGCCTCCATGGACAATCAGAGCGGGTTTCATCGCGAGGAGAATGGCAAATCAAGGAGAGATTGTCCAGAACACGGAAAAGCGGCTGTGTTCATCGGCTAGACGAAGAAATCGAGAAAGAATAGAGCGATGCCGAGAAATAGCAGGACAAAAGCCGGATGAATATGCCGGCGAGGGAAGCGGCTGAGAGAGCTAAAGAACTGCGTAGGGACAACTTTCAAGCGAGACTCCACCCGTACGCCATAAAACGGGCCGATTACCGTATAGCGGGACAGGCTGCGGCGGAAGGCGCCGAACTCGTCGTGGGCCCACACGGAAAAATCATTTCGCTTGCGCCAGAGAAGAGCGGCGCCAATCGAAAAAGCGACGTAGCCCAGCAATGTTAATAGCCCGAGCCCCGGGCCAGCTCCCCAATACATTGCGCCTCGCAGACGCCCCGCTGCAAACAGAGGGCGCCCGAAAAATCGGAAAGGTTACTCGTCCTCGTGAATGGTAACCAGCCGGACGATTTCAAATTCCTTCTGGCCCGCAGGCGTGGCCACCTGAACTTCATCGCCGACCTTCCGGTTCAGCAAGGCCTTGCCGATGGGCGAAGTCGTGGAAATCAGGCCCTTTTCGACGTCGGCCTCTTCCGTGGTCACCAGTTTGTATTCGATTTTCACTTCGCGGTGGACATCGAGCACAACAATGCGCGAGCCGTACCCGGAGCGGTCCTTCGGAATGTTGCTGAGATTCAGCATGCCAAGGTCGCCCATGCGCTTTTTGAGCTGGCCGATGCGGGCGTTCACGAAACCTTGGCGCTCTTTGGCGTACTTATACTCGGCATTTTCGGAAAGGTCGCCGTGGGCGCGGGCTTTGGCAATCTCTTTCGGGAGATCGATGTTCAGCTCGTGCTCGAGCTGGTCGATTTCTCCTTGCAAGCGCTGCTTGATCTTCGCGAGCGGGTCAACCATGGCCGTCTGTCACCAGGAATTCGGCTGCTAAAAAATGTTCGCGGAGTCCGGTTTTACAGGATGGTTCGCCGGACCCCGCGCGAGCAAGCATTATAGATGCGAGGCAATTGCCGCCACAAGGGGCAGTCGCGCTTAGTTTTGACCGGTACTTATGGTGGCCGCACAGCCAACGAAGGGCAGAGGAGGTTGGGGAAGGGGAGTTACAGCGATTTGGAAGAGACTTAACGAACTTTGACGTCCACGGATTCGGACTTTGTCTTGCCGCTCGCGTCTTCAATTGTCAACTTATAAGTTGTTGTTTTTGTTGGAGTTACATCGACGCAATGGGCCACCGACGGCCACACGGCCTCCGTTTGCGGCTCTAGCTTGACGCTCTTGGCGTTGGATACCCCGTAGCATAGCTGGGCCGATTCGCCGCGCCGGATCACCTTTGGGCTGGCGTAAAAGTCAAGAATCGCGAACTCCTTGCCGCCCATCTGCTCGACCGCAACTCGGTCTTCCTCGCGTTGCTTTTCCGCGCGCTGCTGGGCGGCCTGCCGTTCGATGTTCCGGGCGTCCACCCACCGGGAAAGCATGACGTAGACCACGCCAAGAAGCGCCACTACGAGGATGGCGGAAGAATACAGCAACGGGTTTTTCAAAATAGACCTCTGTTCAGGTACCGGGGCAGACAGCATGAGCACGCTCCGCGAGCTACTGGGCTCCAGCAATTAAAATAGCTTGGATAGGGACGCGCGGGAAAGCCTTGATTGCAATTTGGAGGGAAGAATAGAAAGAAGACGCCCTCCGAAAATGTCTCACATCGCGGCGTGGGCCAATTCGCGCCAGGTGACCAGCTTGATGTTCTCTTCCCGCAGCAACGCACGGAACTTCTCGCTGGTGAAGTAGTCGAAATCGCGCTGCCGCCAAGCTGCCCCCCAAGTGTCGCGCTCGCGTGTGGCCGCGCGCATCTCTTCGTTATCGAAGGCCAAATGAATAATAAAGACAGTCACGCCGGGCTGTAGGTTTTTCAACGCCTGATTGTAGAACTCCTGCCATTTTTCTGGCGGTACTCCCGGCTCCATCGTCACGGTACGATCCACGACGAGATCGCCGGGGCTCAGGGCTGCTTCGAGGTAGGGGCGTTCCGCGAACCAATCTCGAACCATGAATACTGGCAGTTTGTAATCGTGGGCCACGCGCAGGACGCTCTGAAATATCTCTTTCCCATTTTCGAAGAGCCGGTATTGATGAGAGTCGAGGTGCGTCGGGCGGATGCCCATGGCAAGGGCCTTTTCGATTTGTGCGCGAAGCTCGAGTTCCACTTCCTTGGCGTCGATGTGAGTTGCTTCCGTCCAGTCCAGATGGAAATATCCATTCGAGTCCACCAGGCTCGGAACCTTGTCCCGCGGAGCGACAGGTCCCCAGCGATAGAAGACCCGTTCGCTCGTCAGCGTCAGGTGAAGCCCGAAATCAGTTTCCGGATGCGCCTTCGCATACTCCGCTATCTCCGGAAACCACGGACAAGGCACCATAATGCTGGCAGAATTCACGAGACCTGTTTCGAGTCCCTTGATCGAAGCCGCGTTCACCGAGTGCGTCATGCCCAGGTCATCGGCGTGCACAATTACGAGTTTCGCATCGCGCGCGTAGCCCAGTCTTTCTGCTAAAGATTTTGGAACGGTCTGCGCGCGCGCCACGAGACCGGCGGTTGCGAGCACGAGAAAAGCTAGACGTAAGAGCATGTGCATCATCGCGCGAACCCCGTGGGAAGAACTAGTGCTGCGCTGCTGCGCTGGCGGGCGGCGGATTTTTCACGTAGGTATTGAGCCAGTTATTCATCTCCCAAAACATGTGGAGCACCGATTCCCGCCCCGCATAGCCGTGGGATTCCAGCGGAAGCAGCACGAACCGAACCGTGGCTCCGTGTCCTTTCAACGCGCTGAAAAACCGCTCGCTCTGTATCGGGAAAGTCCCGTTATTGTTGTCCGCCTCGCCGTGTATCAGTAGGATAGGCGTCTTGATTTTGTCCGCGTAAGAAAATGGCGACATTTTGTTATAGACCTCTGGCGCTTGCCAGTACGTGCGCTCCTCATTCTGGAAGCCAAACGGGGTTAGCGTGCGGTTGTAGGCGCCGCTGCGGGCGATGCCGGCTTTGAATAGATCGCTGTGCGCCAGCAAATTCGCGGTCATGAACGCGCCGTAAGAATGCCCCATCACGGCCACGCGGTTGCGATCGACCACTCCCAGCCTCGCGCCTTCATCGATGGCTGCTTTGGCGCCCGCAACGAGTTGTTCCACGTAGGTGTCGTTCGGTTCGGCTTTTCCTTCGCCAATGATGGGAATGCTGGCGCTCTCGAGCACGGCGTAGCCTTGCGTCACAAAAGGCACCGGCGAACCCCAGGACAAGAATGCGAACTGGTATGGCGATCCCGTGACTTGCCCCGCCGCCGCCCTCGTCTTGTATTCCGTCGGATATGCTTCCATGAGCGTGGGCAGCGGACCATCCTCGGGTTTGTAGCCCGGCGGCAGAAAGAGATTTGCCCTCAGCTCGACGCCATCGGCGCGCTTGTAATGCAAAACCTGTTTCTTCGGAAGCTGCGCCGTTCCATACGGATTCGGAAAAAAAGTGACTTGTTCTGAAGACCTAGCGCCGATTTTCTGAATGTAGAAATTCGGACTCTGGTCTTGCGATTCTCTGCGGATCAAGATCATGCCGCTGGCTGCATCCAGTACATCCTCCGCAATTTCATAATACGGAGCCGCGGACTGCCAAAGGCGCTGTGCTTCTCCATTCGCCACATTCATCACCGAAAGGAAAGGCTGGTCGCCTTCCGGCGAAGCGCCTCGTCCCGTAAAGTAAATCTCCTTTCCGTCGGACGTGGTCTTGAGGACCGGCTTGCCGGCGGGATTGATCTCCTCGAGCGGCTCGCCAGGATCGTGATAACGGTCTTCGAAGGAGCCCTCAAACAATTTGACCGGCGTTGCCGGAGTAGCGGGCGCAAGCGCCAAAATAATTCGCTTGCGATCTTTCCAGCGCCGTTCTTCGACAACAGCGAGATGGTCATTCCCCCAGGCCACGCGGCGATAGCGAACCGGAAGATCCGCCAGTTTGTGCGGCGTGGCCTCAAAAGGCGCATCCAGAAGAAACAGTGAATCACGCACTGCGGCATCCTTCCGCGGATCGCCGCCATCCCCGGCTTCCACCCAGAAAACAGTCGCGGGCGCATCGCTCCGCCAGCCATAGTCGCGCGGGCCGGGAGCGACAGCGTCATGAATATTTGGAATGTTGTCCTCCAGAGGTTTGTCCACCAACTGCCTGGATTCTCCAGTTTTTACGTTGAGGACGGAAACGCGCTGCGGAAAAGCCTCGAAGGGCAGCAAATAGGAATAAGGATGGTGGCGCTCAAACAGAAGTACATACTCTCCGTCAGGCGACGGCGTGGCTTTCTCGATGACGCCGGATTTGCCGAGTGATTTCGCCGTGCCATCAAGACGGATCAGCTCGACTTGCGATGTCGCGTAGTAATCGAAAAACTCCTCATCCTCGGGGCTCTTTAGAAGATCTTCGTAGGTCGCTCCAGGAGTGACGCGGCCAAGATTTTCCTGAATCACCGGTCCTGTCGGCACTTCGCTGCGCGTGGGAGCAAGTCCCCGATCCGAGGGAACCGTCCGGCAGACCAAGCTCTGACTATCGCTCAACCATTCGCAGGGCGGTCCGAAAATCCCGTTGAGCGCAATTCCCGGCAAACGGCGGGCCTGGGCCGCGGCCACATCAAGGATCCAAAGACTGAGGCCCGGGTCTTCCTTCGCGTCGCTGATGTTTACAAACACGATCCTGCGTCCGTCCGGAGACCACTCCGCAAACCTGATCTTGGCGTGCTCCGGCAAACCGGAGACCTTGGCGGCCTTGCCGTTCGGCAGCGCTTGTAATTCCAACAAAGTGTCATAGCGTCCTCTGCTTGGGCCATCCGTCTTGGGATTAAAGCGCAACCCCGCCAACCGAAGCTCCGGCTCAGCCAGCTCAGCGATGGTGGGCAGGCCGGAGAAATGCTCGATCAACAACCACCGCTTCTCCGCTCCGCCGCCGGCGGGAGAAAGCTCGACGCCTGGAGTCGGCAAGGCGTCCACAATGTCGACGATCGCTTTCGGCGGCAACTGGTATTTGAGATTGGTCTGCGCTTGCGCAGGGGCAACTGAAAGAATTAACAGGCTCGCGAACAAGCAGAGCCTTGGATACAAGCTATTTCGAGAAGCACCGAATAGAACGCACATATCCGCCACGCCTTTCCGGACAACTCCAGCTGAGTTCAGACGCGCGCATTCTGGCCGCAAATCGAATAGCAAGCAATCAGAATTTGCGGCATGTTCTGGCGCAAGGCGCGCCTGGCGGAATCATTGCGCATCGGGCGGTTTCGCGCTGGAGTTGCCATTCAAATAGCGCTCAAACCAGTAGAGCTGCCAATTGAGACTTTCCACCAGATGTTTGGGTTCGCCCGTTCGCGTTAGATTGTGATTTTCGCGCGGGAAGAAGACGATCTCCGAGGGTACGCCGTAATGCTGTAGCGCGCGGAACCATTGCTCTCCTTGCTCGATGGGAACGCGGAAATCATTGTCCGAATGGAGAATGAGCGTTGGCGTGCGGACATTTCGCGCATACTTCAGCGGAGACGCGTCCCAGTATTGGTCGAAATCGTCGAAGATAATTCCTTTGAAATAGTCTTCGTGGCCGTAGGCGCCATCGCGTGTGCCGTCGTCGCTGATGAAGTTCGAGATCGAGCGCAACGTCACAGCGGCTTTGAATCGGTTGGTGTGCGAGACGATCCAATTCGTCATGTAGCCGCCGTAACTTCCGCCGGTCACGCCCAGATCGTTCGCATCGACCCACGGGTATTGCTTCAACGTCGCGTCTACTCCGGCCATGATGTCCTGATAATCCATCCCACCCCAGTTGTTAATCTCGCCGCGCTCGAATTTTTCGCCATAGCCAGTCGAGCCGCGGGGATTGCAGAAGAAGACCGCCCAGCCTTTGGCCGCGTAAACCTGAAATTCGTGATACCAATCGACTCCGAACATGCCCTCCGGGCCTCCATGAATGACCAGGACCATCGGATATTTTTTGCCGGGCTGCCAGCCTAGCGGCTTGACGAAGAATCCGTCGATGGCCCAACCATCGGTGCTTTTATAGGGCACGCGCTCGAAGGGTTGCAACTCGAGCTGCGCCCACAATTCGCTGTTCGCATGGGTCAACTGACGTTCCTCGGAACCATTGAGGTTCGCTACGTACAGATCGTCCATGTGCTGGAAATCGCTCGCGAGATAAACCAATTTCCCGGCGTTCTCGTTCAGATCGAACGCATGAATGCCGCGCGGGCCGGAAGTCACCGGGGCAAAAGTGCGGGAATCGAGATCAGCGCGAAAAATGTGAGTTTCGCCTTTCACGCCGGCCGTGAAAAAAAACGCGCCAGCCGCCGGCCAGTGCAATTCACCCGCAGTCATGTCCAGGTCTTTCACGGCAAGTTGTGACGGCGAGCCGCCGGAAGAGTCCGCTACATAGAGCTTGGGGAATTGGTGGACGGCAGTCTGCCCGGCGAAGAGAATCTGCTTCCCATCCGGAGACCACCGAGGATTTCCGTCCTCAAATGCATGATCCGAAATTTTGGTGAGTGTCCCGCCCGCTGCCGGTATTGTCCAGACGTCGGTGTTGTGGCTGTCGTCGTAGGCTTTTCCCGTGCGATCCGAGACAAACGCTATCCGCGTGCCATCCGGAGACCATTGCGGATCGGTGTCATCCCAGTCTTGCCCTTCGGTGATTTGCTTTGCTTGCCCGCCTGGAACCGTCACCACCCACAAGTGCCGGCGCTCGTCGTCAAACCAACCCGTATCGTTGAATTTGTAGCGGATATGCGTGTAATGACGTACGTCGCTCTTGCGGTCCGCTGGAGCGACCTCATCCGAGGGGCCGGAGGTGCTGACGACAACGAGGCGAGAGCCCTCGGGAGACCACTGGTAGGTCTGGACGCCATTCTTCAGTTTTGTAAGAGCGAGTGCTTCGCCACCGCCGGCCATGGAGAGAAGATAGATCTGCGATTTGGGTTTTTCATTGGACGAAGGTTCCGTAGCGCGCGCGGAAAGAAAAGCCAACGTCTTGCCGTATGGCGCCCATCGCGGAGAGTTCGAGCTAAAGCCCTCCGCGCTCAGTCTCCGCGGCGTCGCCGAACCGTCGCTGGGCACAACCCAGATCGAAGATTCGCGGCGGTTTTTCTTCTTGTCGATGGTGGTCAGAACATAAACGACAAGTTTGCCATCGGGCGAGAGATGGGGATCGCCCAGGAACTTGAACGCGAAATAGTCTTCCGGAGTCACGCCCCGCCTGGTCTGCGCCCGCGACGCGTTTGATCCGAAAACGCCGAGCGAAAACAAAATCACAACTGCAAAAATTCCGCGAAATTTGCTCATAGTGCGGGGAACTCTAACATAGCGGGAAGGACGCACCAATGATTCCGTTGAGGACACTTCAGTGCGGCAAAGGAGGAGGAGCGGCTGACATTTTGCGCGCGACGTCTTCTTCTGCTTTGTTATGGAGTTCGCGGACCTTGGCGAATTCTTTCTGAGCTGCGGTGTCATTGCCGGAGGCCTGGTAGACCCTCCCGAGACGGAAGTGCGCGTCGGGCTGTTCCGGATCGAGTTCGACGGCGCGCTTTAGGGCTGTGATTGCCTCTTGATCGTGACCTTGCTCGGCAAGAATGGCTCCGAGATCCAGGTAGGCGATGCGGATGTCTTTATGTGAATGCAGAGCTTTCTTAAACAATGCGACGGCGGCGTCTGGATCATTTCTCTTCATGGCC